>WNFV01007336.1_pt1 | contig 13223 bp, 15 predicted proteins | sample 5400101 | NCBI WGS metagenome assembly WNFV01 (sample SAMN13153361, study PRJNA577476) | soil metagenome | isolation source: 115 cm soil or saprolite under grassland replicate 1 | place: USA:California | collected 2016-06-15
TGGGCCTTGCAAAGCGTGCCGCAAGGTGGGCAACTCGAGTCGGATATCATCACCCGGATACCAAATGTCTGCGTCACGACCGATTATGTGAACGAGGGCCTCTTCCACAACCAGACCGATATCATTGGCTTCGCCCCGCCCGTGCAGCAGAGCGTACATGTGATCTGCGGCGCGACCGAATATCAGAAGTCCACCGATCGCCCCAACGTCAGTCTAGGGGATCGGGTCTTCTACAACCTCAATATCCATAACGCCAATAGCGACCCGGTCAACAATGTGCCGGTGGATGATTATCTGCCGCCGACGTTCACGTTTATCGCTATGGAGGGGACGAGCACGATCCAGACCGCGCCGACGCAGGCGCCCCAGCCGGATGGCCGGGTCAAATTGAGCTGGACTATACCCTCGATTGCCTCCACCGCCACTGTCAATATCAAGTATTTCGCGCGCGCTGGTGCGGTCGTCGGCTTATACCAGAATTGGATGAAAGTTCCCGACTCGGCATTCGGCAAGTGTGTCGGACAGTGTGGCGCCGATGCAACGATTGGAACCTATGCGTTCTACGGCGTCTCGGTTCAGCCGCTGATCACGAGCGAGCCATCGCTGACCCCCAGCACGTGCGCGCTGCCGGGCGAGACGCGCGCCTACAAGCTGGCGATGGTGAACACCAACTCTCATGACTACTCCAGTACGGGTGTGACCGTCACGCTGCCGCTCGGGCTGTGGTATGGGGGCGTGTTCGGCCTGACGATCCCGGCTAAGCCGGCGGGAGTGTTCGCGTCCGAGGTCGACCTGGAAATGAACCTCGTGATCGGCCAGGTCTGGGGCGCGCTGGATACCGCAGCCCAGGCTACCAGCCCCGATGGCCTGATCCCGCACAAGGACGGCGCGAATGACGTCACGGTGTCGGTCTGTCCAACTGATACGTCGAGGGGCGCGATCTCCAAAGAGGTCTACAAATCGTCTATCAAGGTGGGCGATGAGGTTGTCTACCAGATTTCGCTCGTCAACCCGACCGGCACCGACATCTCGACGACGGTCACGGATCAATTACCGGCGAACATATCGTTTGTCGCGATGGTGCCGGGGAAGGGATCTCCTCCCAGCCCCACCAACCCACTGACCTGGAACGTGACGGTGCCGCACGCCGTCAACGGGAAACCAGGAAGGGTGATTCTCCAGTTCAGGGCGCATGTGGACAGCGCTGAGGTCGGGATCGCGTACCCAAATACCGCGGCAAGCTCGGTGCCGATGGATACGACCTATGCCACCGTCAAAGTGGCAATGCCGCGGCCGATCTATCTACCGATCGTCGCGCGGTAACGCTGGGGCCGCTTCATGCGGAACGGGGCGCGGTGGGGAGTTGCCCTCCACCGCGCCCCGTTTGATATGAAAAGAAGTTCGTGGGCTGCTCAGACGCCAAATCTGCTCAGGATCACCGTGATCGCCGCGAGCAGGAATAGGCCGCCGAGCAACAAGTAGAGCGCCGCCGGGCCGATATCGTTCCAGCGTGGCAGCGCCGGGCCGCGGCGCTCGGGGCCGACCTCGATGCGCTGGCCGCGCCAATAGGTGACGCGGCTGCGGCTGGGCGCGCCGCCCGATCGTGTCCAGGCGCGCCAACCGTGCGCCAGCAAGTAGGCGCCGCCCCCGCCGAGCGTGAGCGCGACGACCGGCCAGGGCAGTCGCCCGGCGTTGACGAGGAGGGCGACAAAGACGATCAGCGCGACCCATCTCCAATCAAAGCGGATGTTGCCCATTATTGCTCCTCCAGTGACGGCCGACGACCGGGACTGAGGATAAAGGGAAAGAAGAGTGAGGATAACAACTTTCTATCCTCAATCTTCGATCTTCTGTAACCTGTCGCCTGTCGTCTGCCCTCTGTAACCTGTCCTCTGTCTCCTGTAACCTATATTATAGCACTTGCGCGATTCCCGTCGCTGCGGGATAATGCGGGGCATGCGGAATCTCCACGCCTGGCGAATCCTCAAAGGGTTCTTACGGAGCCTGATCTCGATCGCCGTCAGTGTTGCGGCGCTGGGAGCGCTGGTCTGCGGGCTGATCGTCCTGCAGGGGCAGCGCGACGAGGCGCGCCAGTCCGGCGCGGCGATCGTCCTCGGCGCGGCGCAGTGGAATGGCGATCCCTCGCCGGTGCTGCGGGCGCGCCTCGATCATGCGCTCGATCTCTACCGTCGCGGCCTGGTCAGCCGGATTATCCTGACCGGCGGCGTCGGGCGTGGCGACCGGCTCTCCGAGGCCGCGGCCGGCAAACAGTACCTGATTGAGCAGCGACTGCCGGCCGAGGCGCTGCTGCTGGACGAGCGCAGCACGACGACCTGGGAGAACTTGCGGAACGCTGCGGCGCTCGCACGCGCCAACGGCATCAACTCAGTGCTGCTGGTTAGTGACCCCTTTCATATGCTGCGTTCGCTGAAAATGGCGCGCGATCTGGGGTTGGCCGCCTACGGCTCGCCGACGCGCACCTCGCCGATCTCGGTGAACTGGGCCGAGGAGGCGCGCTACATCGTGCGTGAGTCCTGGGCCTACCTGGTCTATCTGGTGGCACGGCAATGAACAGGTCGCGCGAATCTCCCCTGGTCGCGCGCATCGCCGCGCTGCTCGCTCAAGATGACCCCGAGAGCCTACGAGATGCGCTGATGGCGCTGCTGGAGCAGCCGCAGAGCGCCGCCTGGCTGCGCGCGCTCGATCACGCCGGCCTGCTGACGCGGATCGTGCCCGAGCTGGAGCCGGCCCGCGATGTTGATCAGCCGATCGTCCATTTTCTGCCGGTTCTGGCGCACTCATTGGAAACGGTGGCAGCAGTGGATTGGCTGTTCAGTCAATTGTTCGTTGTCCATAATTCGTTGTCAGTCGCCCCACACGATGAAGCAACTGCAATAGACAACGGACAAGGCACAAGGGACACGCAATACGCGCTTCCTATCGCGGTGCAAAGCCATCCAGAGCTGCGCTATACGAGCGTGTATATGGAAGAGTTGCGCGCGCACTTCGAGGAGATCTTCAGCGCGGGGCGGTCACGGGCGGCGCTGTTCCGGCTCGCCGCGCTGCTGCACGACATCGCCAAGCCACAGACGAAGCAGCTGAAACCGGGTGGCGGCGTCAGCTTCCACGAGCATCAAACGATCGGCGCGCAAGTGGCGGTCACGGTCGCACGGCGGCTCCGATTGACCGAGGAGGAAACGAGCTACATCGGCAGAGTTGTACGTGAGCATATGCGGCCGGGGCAACTCGCCGGGCTGGACGAGGTGACGCTACGCGCGGTGCGGCGCTTTTTTGATGCCACCGACGACGCCGGGCCGGATGTGTTGCTCCACTCGCTGGCCGATCATCTGGCGACGCGCGGGCCGCATCTGGATGTCGCGGCGTGGCGCGCCCAGGCCGCCTGGACGGATGCGCTGCTTGACGTGATCTGGGGCGAGCAAATCGAGCCGCCGCGGCCACTGCTGAACGGCGACGAGTTGATGCGCGCGCTCGGTATCGGGCCGGGTCCGCTGGTGGGGCGGCTGCTAGCCGCGATCGGGGAGGCTCAGGCTGGTGGCGATATTACGACAGCTGAAGAGGCGATTCTTCTGGCACGCCGACTGCTGCGTGATGCGTAATGCGCAAAACATGAAACGTCTGCGTCAGGAAACAGTTTACATTTCAAGGATCACGCTTCGGCTTAATATGCAGCTCCTCGGTGCGGCGGCGCGTCTCGGCCGAGCTGGAGCGCTCTTCACTCAAGCGTGGGAGCAGAATCAGCGTAATCGTAATCATAATCACGAGTAGGAGGCCGGGGAATGATTCAAGCATGGATGGCTCCTCGTATGCCACGCGCGGGTACTCTTCGCGTACCCCGGCATCCTAACGCGCCGGGGCCTTGGGCACAATGAGAGCCGGCTGAGATATGGCTGAGATGCGCTATCTGGCGTTGGGGATCAGATCAGCGGAGGACATCGCGGACGATCTGCTCCAGACGATCCAGGGGGAACGGCTTGGGCAAGTAATAATCGACACGATGCTCGCGGGCGCGCTTCTCCAGCTCCGGTGTGGCGTAGGCCGTGATCAGCACGACGCGTGTATCCGGCGCGGTCTCCTTGATCGCCGCCGTCAACTGGAGGCCGTTCATGCCCGGCATGTTGTAGTCAGTGATCACCAGCGGAACTGGCCGCAGCGCGATCTGAGCGAGCGCCTCGGCGCCACCGTTGACCGTGACGATGTCATAGCCGCCGGTGAGGTCGCGCATCAGGCGGTGCAGGATGATCAGGATATCCGGCTCGTCTTCGACGAGGACGATCGCCGGATTGCGGACAGACTGATCGGGCATAACGCGCTCCTCAACACAAGTGGCTCGGCAGCACCCCATGCTGCCGACTTCTCAATTCTATCACACAGCGCCGCGATGGGCAACCGAACTACCAAATATCGTAGAAATAGCCTGAGTAGTTGCGTAAAATCAGGGATCGCCGGTATAGTATGGGGTCATACAATTCGTGGATGACCTACAAAAGGCAGCGCGGGAATCGCTCGTGTGTGCCACATACGATAGAAATGTTCAAGGGGAGGGAATAGCGATGACAACCGACGAAGAAGATCTGCGCCGGGTCTTCACCAGCGCCAGTCTCGGGCAGACGGCCTACCGCACCTGGGCGCAGCAGGCGCGCCGCGAGCGGCGCTTCAATGTCGCCCGCCTGTTCGAGGCGCTTAGTGCCGCCAAGCAGGCGCGCGCCGAGTACACGTTTCGCCAGCTTGGCGAGGCTGGATCGACGGCCAGAAACGTCGAGCGCGCGCTCGCCGGGCTGGAGCCGGAGGCGATCGCCACTGGGCCAGTAACCGCGACGACGGCGCTGGCGCGCGATCTGCTGACGCGGGCGAAGAACGCGACCAATGAGAACCGCGACCTGCGTGCGGATGAGATGGCCGATCTCTTCGTGTGCGCCACCTGCGGTGAGGTGCGCGAGGGCCATCTCGCCGGTGCCTGCCCGGTCTGTGGAACCGTTCCCGAGGCGCACAAGGCCTTCCGCGCGATCGAAGCGATGGGTGTGCTAGGGCCGCACGCGATCATGGCCTTCCTGGAACATAGCGAAGAGGCGCTCCGCAAGCTGGTCGATGGAGTGGATGAAGCGCTGCTGGCGCGCCGGCTGGTCGAGGAGCAGCCCTCCCTGAAAGAGCTGACCGGGCATCTCGTGGATATTGACGCGGTCTTCCGCGAGCGCGCCTGGCTGCTGCTGGAAACCGACCGCCCCGAGCTGCCGCCGGCGCACCCACCACGCCTGGACGCCGCCAAGGCCTATCGCAGCCAGCCGATGGCCGATATTCTGGCTGCCTTCCATGCGACTCGCCGACAGACGGTGAATCTGCTGCGCGGCCTGACCAGCGCCGCATGGCATCGGCTGGGCCATCACGAGCTGTATGGCGAGATCAACCTGCTCCATCAGGGCAACTGGGTCGTCATCCACGAGCGCACGCACTTGATCGAGATGGCGCAGCTCCGGCACGATCTGTTAGCCGCCGATAGCCAGCTCCACGAGGCCGCCGAGCTGCCCGATCCGGTGATCAACGATGTGAGCGAAGGAGAATGAGCAATGGACGATGAACATGCGATTCATCGTTCATCGTTCATCGTTCGCTTATGAAACGACAACAGCGACATTCGGTGATCGATCTGGAGGAGATCGCGCCGAACCGCTTTCTGGTGCATAATCAGCGTGCGTGGAGGCCGCTCAAAGGCGAAGGGACGATCGATGGACGGCTGTTCGAGCTAACGACCTGGCGGCGCGAGGGGCTGCTGGCGCGGTTGCGCGAGCGCGGCTTCCGGGTGCGCACACTCGCCGATCTGGTGGCGGCGCTGCCCTCCCCGCCGCCTGCACCGCCGATCGGCGGCCTAGGGTGGCGTCCGCTGACCAGCCCGATCGAGCAGATTAGCCACTTCGACTTGCGCAATCTCCGCTGGCATCCGCTCGCGCCTGAGCGCCGTGGCGATCTGTCGGGAGTGTCGGCCTACGCCGGGTGGGTGCTGCGGCGCCGCAAAGGGCGTGGCGCGTCGTCGTATTACCTGGCGTTGGCCGAGCGCGGCGGGGGCATCGCCCTGAAGCCGCTCGATGAGACCGATGCGGTCCTGGCGGGCTACGCCCAAGCAGTGGCGTTTGATGCCCGGCCCCTGCTAGCCGAATGGCGTGGTGATCAGGTCCTCCTGCCGGATGTCGAGCTGCCGCCACCCTATCGGACGCTGTTGCGCCGCATCGCCACGGAGAGCGATGAAGGTTTGTTGGTCGACGAGCGTGCCTGGCCGCTGGCGCAGGAGCTTTTTGAGCGGCTGAGGGTGCACCTCGCGCGGGATTAGTCCACTTTAGATCTGGGATACACGACCCTCCTACAGGCTCTCTGAAGCCGAATTTCTTCCGGCTCAAATGTCTGCGGGAGGGTTGTTTGCGTCTAGATTTGAGCAGCGATGGCATATGCCACCTGGCCGATGCCATTTTTCCCATAGGCCGTTAGTACCATCGTCGCCTCACGACAACGACGCATGGACTAGCGCAGTTCAGGACACACGGGTGATTATACGATCGCTCATTATAGGTTACTATACGTCTAGCTTCATTCATCAACAGGGGCACGTTTCCCCTCACCAGGAGGTCACAACCATGTTTCGTTCTCGCTTCCTCCGCCTCCGGTTCTTCGCTGTATTCGCGCTAGCACTGGTTCTCGCCGCCGTCGCCTATGGCTTCGCTGCAAGCAACACTGTCCCTGGCACCAACGCTGGCGATGGGTCGGCCGCCATCAGCGGCTATACCGTCACCGCCGTCCACTATACCCTGAACGCGACCAACCCGGCCAACATCGATAGCCTCTCCTTCACCATCGCGCCCGCCGTCCCCGCCGGCGGCACGGTAACGGTGAAGCTGGTCGCAGCTGGCACGACCTTTACGGGCTGCACAGTGACGGCAGGCACGAACGTCACATGCCCAGGCAGCGGCACGATGGGTGTTACCGCGCTGGCGGCCGACCAGTTGCGCGTCATCGCCGCGCAGTAGGTTCTGTCCATTCGCGAGAGGATGGAGCGCGATCCCGTGCTGGTGATCGCGCTCCATCGTCCTTTATACGGTGATAGGAACTGATGCGATACTGGCGCCCACTCCATGCGATGATTGCCGCACTGCTGCTCGTGCTGATCGGCGCGGCCTGGATTGCCTGCGCGCCGATCCAGTTCGGTGGCCAGGCGGCATATGTGATTGTCAATGGCATCAGCATGGAGCCAGGTATGCACGGCGGGGACCTGGCGATCCTGCGTCAGGCGCCCGATTACCAGGTAGGCGACGTCGTCACCTACCGCCATCCGCAGATCGGGCCGGTCATCCATCGTATCATCGCACTGGACGGCGATCGTTTCGTCTTCAAAGGTGACAACAACACCTGGATCGATTCGTACCAGCCGACCAGGGCGGAATGTATCGGCAAACTCTGGATCTATGTGCCATCCGCCGGTAGCGTCCTCGAACAGTTGCGCCTCCCGCGGAATATGGCAGTTCTCGCGGCAGTTTTAGGAGTTATGGTTGTGACGACAGTAACCAGCGGCCCAGACCGGCGCCAGTGGCGCCCACAAGGCCGGAGCCCGCTGCTGACCGTACGCTTCGTCTTCAGTGGGCGGGAGCAGCGCCAACCGCGCCGTGGCCGCCAGCTGGGCGAGCAGTCGCGTGCGATGAACTATGCCGGTACAAGCAGAGAAGCCGTGTTCTTCGTCCTCGCCGTGCTGTCGTTCGCGTCGCTTCTGCTGGGGGCCTTCGCATTCTCGCGCCTGACCTCGCGCACTGTCGCCGACGATATCACCTATGAGCAGATCGGTGAGTTCAGCTACTCCGCTGCTGCGCCACCGGGCGTCTACGATGCGGGTGGCGTGCATACGGGCGATCCGGTGTTCCGGAACCTGAGCAGCGCGGTCACCGTCGATTTCGTTTACCGGCTGGCTGGCGACCGGCCGGCTGAAATGCGTGGAACCTACCGGCTCATCGCCGAGGTCAGCGACATCAGCGGCTGGAAGCGCACGATCGAGCTGCAGCCAGAGACTGCTTTCAGCGGCGGCACATTTACCGCCAGCCGCGGCGTCGATCTGACCCGCATGCAGGCGCTGATCGATAGCTTCGAAAAACAAACCGGGCTGGCGCGCCCGCAGTACACACTTGCGGTCGTGCCGGAGATAGTCATCCAGGGGAGCCTGGCGGGAGAGGATCTGCGGGACGAGTTCGCGCCACGCCTGGAGTTCCAGTTCGACAAGTTGCAAATGCAATTTGTGAAGGACGGCAGCCGCACCACCGATCCGCTCAAGCCATCTCAGAAGGGCCTGCTCAAGCACTCCATCACGCAGCCGAACACACTCGCACTTCTGGGCCTCACATTGGAAGTCACGACTGCCCGCACGCTTGCTATGGCCGGGTTGGCGCTCGCCGTGGGTGGTTTACTGCTGTTTGGGCTGCTTATGAGCCGTGCCGCACAGGGAGATATGGCGGTGCGAATCAAGCTTAAGTATGGCCCGTTGCTGATCGCCATCCGCGAAAGCGAGCTGGGGGCAAGCGGGCGCGTCGTCGACGTCGCCACAATCGAGGATCTGGCGAAGCTCGCCGAACAGACTGGCCATATGATTCTGCATACAGAGAGCGGCGTGGCCCATAGGTACTTCGTACACCACGGCGATATGGTCTATCGCTATGAGATCGGCAGTCGCGAGGAAGCGGCGCTGGCTACGGCCGAGAACGGAGTTCGCTGATGCGTCCTTCGCATCTCTTCAGGCCGCGCTTCCTCGCCCTGCTCGCCGGCACGCTGATCTTTGCGGCAGTGAGCTATGGCTTCGCCGCAGGCAATACGCTCCCCGGAAGTGCGGCGGGTGACGGCACGGGCGCCATCACCAATTATACGCTTGACACCACCACGCCGCCAAATAGCACTTCAAGTCTCCACGTCAGTCTTGAGACGAACGGTGATCCGACCAAGATTCTGAAGGTGCGCTTTACGATCAACGTCAGTGGCGGCGCGTCGACCCCTCAGACGGTGAAAGCGGTCTTCCTCACTGGCGGCGGCACTCAGATCGGCAGTTGGTACAGTACATGCACCAACATCAGCGGACTCACTTGGGAGTGTATCCCAGGTGGCACTCCGGCATATGTGCAAGCCGGGATTCAATTGCGCGTGATCGCGGCACAGTAGCCGGGAATGTCACCTGGGCTGAACAACTATTTCCCTAGGGAGGAGCGAGCCACATGAACATCTGGAGATTGTGTCGCCTAGCTGTCCTCTTGCTCCTAGTGCTGGGCATGGTGTATATCATCCCGGCTCTGGCGGCGGCGAACAATGTGCCTGTATCCGGCAAGCTCGATACCACCGTTGTTCTTACCGTGCAACGACTCCAGCCGCAGGATTGCAATAGCCTGACCCTCACGACCTATCAGCTTGCTCCCGGCGGGACCTATACCAATAACGGCGCCAGCGCACTCATCTTAGGCGTACCGGGGTTCGATAATATTAAGGCTGGCGGCGGCAACGACTGCGTCGTCGGTGGCGCCGGTGGAGACACACTCAGGGGCGGCGCCGGTGGAGATATCTGCTTCGGGGATACGACCACAACCTTCAACAGCTGTGCTATTAACTACACAACGTTGCGGCCCTGACAGGTGCGATCCGCACGACCGGTATACCGGATTCTCACAATAGCTACGTCAAAGTGGAAAGCAAACATATGACAGGCGAACCGATCAACATCCTGCTCGTGGAAGACGCTCCCTTAGATGCCCAATTGCTGCGGGAACTCTTAGCTCAGGCGCAGGGGGTGCCGTTTGTATTGGCGTATGCCGACCAGCTCGCTACCGGGCTGGATCGCCTGGCCGCGGGTGGGATCGACATTATCCTGCTGGATCTCTCGCTCCCAGACGCCCAGGGGCTTGATACCTTCATCAGGGCGCACGCTCACGCGGCAGGTGTGCCGATCATCGTGCTGACTGGCTCCGACAACGAAACGCTTGCCATGCAGGCGCTGCAGGCCGGCGCACAGGACTACCTGGTCAAGGGGCAACTGGATGGCAATATGCTGGTTCGCTCCATCCGTTATGCTATCGAGCGCGCGCGCACGCTGGCCGCGCTACAGCACAGCGAAGAAGCGCTCCGCGAGGCCAACCAGACGCTTCAAGCGTTGATCGAGGCCGCGCCGCTGGTGATCACGGCGCTTGATCGCGCCGGAAATGTGACAATCTGGAACCCAGCCGCCAAGCGGATCTTCGGCTGGAGCGAGCACGAGGTGCTTGGTGGGCCGCTACCGATCGTCCCCGTCGACAAACAGGCTGACTTCGCCGCGCTTTGCCAGATCGTGCTGGATGGCCGATCGTTCACCAGTGTGGAGGGGCGGCGCCAGGCCAGAGACGGCTCCCCGATCGATGTCAGCACATCCATTGCACCGCTGCGCGATGCCAGTGACAACGTCACCGGTATTATCGCCGTCCTCACCGACATTACTGAGCGCAAGTGGTCGGAAGCTGCGCTCCGAGAAAGCGAAGAGCGCTTCCGAAGCATTTTTGAAGAAACACCGATCGGGATGGTGCTGTTTGACCCTGATCATCGATTGCTTAAAGTAAATAAGGTCTTTTGCGAAATGTTGGGCTACACTGAGCAAGAACTTGTCGAGGGCACCGTTTCGGTGATCACTCATCCTGAAGATGTTAGTAAAGATGCCGATCTGGCAGAGCAAGTGTCCACAGGCGTAATCGCCAGCTATCGAATCGAAAAACGCTATATCAAGAAGAACCGCGAACTCTTGTGGGCTGAGGTTACGGCTACCACCATCCGTGATCGGAACGGCACAATTCGCTACCGATTGGCGATGATCGAAAATATCATCGAGCGAAAACGGGCTGAGTTACTCGAAGAGGAGCGGCGCCACCTCGCCTACGAGCTGCATGACGGAGTCGCCCAGGTGGCGGCCAGCGTCCATCAGCACCTGCAGACCTTCGCGCACCATTATCGTCCGCGCTCGCCGCGAGCGCGCCAGGATCTCGACCGGGCGGCGGAGCTGGCGCAGCTTGTGGTCAGGGAAGCGCGCCGGATCATCGCTGGCTTACGGCCAACCGCGCTCGACGATTTCGGGCTGGCGACCGCGCTGCGTATGCAGGTCGAGTCACTACGCGCTGACGGATGGGAGATTTTCTACGAGGAGGCGCTCGGCACCGAGCGCCTGCCGCCGCCGATGGAGACGGCGCTCTTCCGTGTGGCCCAGGAGGCGCTCACGAACGTGCGCAAGCATGCCCACACGACCCGCGCGCGGCTGGCACTCCGGCGTCAGAGGTCCGGGATATGCCTGGAGGTGCAGGATTGGGGTGATGGCTTTCACCCATTATCTCTGCCCAACCGTGTGAACCCCGGCGAGCGGGTGGGGCTGCGCGGTATGCAGGACCGCATCGCGCTGCTCGGCGGGCGCTTCGCGATCCGCAGCCAGCCTGGTGCCGGCACCCTCGTCCGGGCCGAGATCCCAGTGCTGGGGCTTGAGGAGGAGGTATTCCATGCAACCTGATTCGCACCGTCGACAGGCAGGACTGGCTCGACTCGTCATAGCCGACGACCACGAGCTGGCCCGCAGTGGGCTTCGCAGCATGCTGACTGGCGAGCGTGGGCTGGAGCTGGTCGGTGAGGCTACTAACGGCCGCGAAGCGCTGGACCTGTGCCGTCGCCTGAAGCCCGATCTGGCCCTGCTCGACGTGCGCATGCCTGAGATGGACGGGCTGGCGGCGACCCGCGCGATCAAGCAGGTCTGCCCGAGTACCAGCGTGATTATCGTGACAATGCACGAGACTCCCGAGTACCTGTTCGACGCGCTCAAGGCCGGTGCTGCCGGCTACCTCCTTAAAGATGCGACTCGGCGCGAGCTGATCTTGGCCGTGCGACAGGTGCTGCGCGGCGAATCGATCATGGACGGCGCTCTGGCGGTGCGCATGCTCCGGCGCCTAGCCGACGAAACGCCAGGCCAAGCTCCGCCGCCCCCTGATCGCCTGACGCCGCGCGAGCGCGAGGTTCTGCATCTGTTAGCCCTTGGGCTAACCAACCGCGAGATCGCCAGCAAACTGGCGGTCAGCGCTGGTACCGTAAAGATTCACGTCGAGCATATTATCGCCAAGCTCGGCGTCTCCGACCGCACCCAGGCGGCCGTGAGGGCTGTTCAGCTAGGGCTGTTGCGGACAACTGAGTAATCGTAGCCCCTTTTCTTATTCCTCCGCATCAACATCCCCCAACATCGCACGCGGGATGACGCTCAGCGTCATCCCGCGTGCGGCTCCACGCCATTGCCAGCGCCCCGCCCCGCTCTGAGAAATATGCCGCATGGCATATCCCATCCTAGCCACATGACAGGCGCCTAAGTCCCCGCGGCACACTATACTATCTTTATCAGCCGCATATCGTGCAGGCCGATCGGGCAATAGCCCCGCAGTACCGATAATAGCAAACGCATCGAAAGGTGCGGACGCAAAGCCATGGGTCTACGGCTCTCGTGAGCTATGATTGCCAGGCCGCCGAAGTTCAGAAGGGCATATGACGATCAGGTATTCTTCTACGATCACCGCGATTCTGTTCGCTCTTGTTCTGGTCGGGATGATCTTTGGCGCCCAGCCGGCTCAAGGGTATAGCGCACCGCCTCCAGGCATTCAATCGCTGGTCGCCAGCAACATCCACTACCGTCTCGACGCCGCCGACCCTAGCCATATCGCTGCAGTCAGCTTTACATTGCCATCCGTCGATCGTGCCCATGTGGCGTTGACCGTCCGTGTTAAGCTCGACAGTACGTGGTACGCTTGCGCATGGAGCGGTGCTAGCTGGCGCTGCGAGACGCCCGCCGGCCCGGCCATCGCGCTCGTAGAACAATTGCAGGTGGCGGTCGGGCAATAAGGAAATACCGCGGCTGCTCTCATAGATGCCGCAGACGCGACGACGCCGCCCCATAGTACGAGGCGGCGTCGTTTCTTTTACGCTGTACGAGTGACCGGTAGCGCCACAGTCGCGCTGTGAGTTTCACGGCCCGGCGGCCCGGTGGCGCGATCTCGTTCGTGTACCAGCGGCGCGGCCGCATCGCAATGCTCGGACGGGGCGCGCCACTCCCGTGATCCGCGGCATACGGCATAATGGCTCCTTTGTGAACTGCTATGAACGGGTGAAGGGTGAACGAGTGAATGGGCGATCTCCTTCTCCCGACACCCCTT
>WNFV01013108.1_pt1 | contig 13222 bp, 9 predicted proteins | sample 5400101 | NCBI WGS metagenome assembly WNFV01 (sample SAMN13153361, study PRJNA577476) | soil metagenome | isolation source: 115 cm soil or saprolite under grassland replicate 1 | place: USA:California | collected 2016-06-15
CGGCTACGGAGAGGTGACGCTGACCGGCGTGGACATCGGTCACTATGGTTGGGATCTCCATCCGAGGACGAGTCTCGCGGCCCTCGTGGGCCAGGCCGCCCTCGTCAAGGGGCTACGCTGGCTCAGGCTTTCGTCGATACTGCCGGCCTACTTCACACCCGAGCTCGTGGAGGCCGTCACCTCCCTTCCCACCGTGGTGGCTCATCAGCACCTGCCGCTCCAGAGCGGTAGCGATCGGGTGCTCCGCCTCATGCGGCGGCCCTACAATGCGCGGATGTACAGAGCGCTGGCGGAGAAGCTGGCCACGGCCATCCCGGATCTCGGGCTGGGCGCCGACATCATCGTGGGCCATCCAGGAGAGTCCGACAGAGACTTCGAGGCCACCATGGCTCTCGTGCGAGAGCTGCCGCTCACCTACCTCCATGTCTTCGCCTACTCGGATCGCAAGGGAACCGAAGCCGCGGGGATGGACGGCCGGGTGCCGGCCCCCCTGATCCGACAACGGAGTCGCCGGTTGCGCGATCTCGGCATCGAGAAGAACCTCGCCTTCAGGCAACGGCTGGTCGGACGTACGGTTGACGCTCTTGTGCTCGAGCCCACCTCGCGCGGCAGGCGAGCGGGCCTGACGGCCAACTACGTCGAGGTGGAGTTCCAGAGCCCCACCGCGGTTGCCCGCGGCTTTGCTCAGGTCCGCGTGACTGAGGCTGATGCGTGCGGCACGCGTGGCGTTCTGGAGGCGGCGTGAGCGCGAAACAGGCGCGCCCCTCACCTCCGCGCCCCTCACCTCCGCGCCCCTCACCCTACCCTCTCCCCAAAGGGGAGAGGGGATCGGGCGAGGCGGCGGTGGGGGTGATCGGCGGGAGCGGGCTCTATGAGATGGACGGTCTCGAGGATGTCCGCTGGGTCAAGGTCAGGACACCCTTCGGCGATCCTTCGGAGGCGTATTGCACAGGTCGCTTCGGTGGGCGGCGGGTGATCTTCCTGCCTCGCCATGGCCGGGGACACCGCATGACGCCCTCCGAGCTCAACTACCGGGCGAATATCTACGGGATGAAGGCGCTGGGGGCCCACGCACTCGTGTCCATCAGCGCGGTCGGGAGCATGAAGGAAGACATCCACCCCCTGGAGCTCGTGGTGCCCGACCAGTTCTACGATCACACCAAGCGCCGTGTCGGGACCTTCTTCGGCGACGGGATCGTGGCGCACGTGAGCATGGCGCACCCCGTGTGCGCGGGGGTCGCAACGGCGCTGGCCAAGGCGGGCAAGGACGTGGGCGCGCGGGTGCACAGAGGCGGGACCTATATCTGCATCGAAGGCCCCCAGTTCTCGACCAAGGGTGAGTCCGAGATCTACCGGCGGTGGGGAGTCTCGGTGATCGGCATGACGAACATGCCCGAGGCCAAGCTCGCCCGCGAGGCCGAGCTGTGCTATGCCACCCTCGCCCTCGTCACGGACTACGACGTGTGGCACGAGGAGCACGACGCGGTGACCGTCGAAGCGGTGGTGGCGAACCTCATGAAGAACGTCTCGACGGCCAAGGAAGTGCTTCGCCGCGTGATCCCGCTCGTGCCCGAGTCGTGCGGGCAGGGCTGCCCGGAGGCGCTCACAAGCGCGGTCATCACCGATCCGAGCGCTTTCCCGCCACGAACGCGCAAGAGGCTGGCCCTGCTCCTCGACCGCCACTTCCCGCCGAAGGCCGGAGCTCGCCGCCGTGGCTGACCCGGCCGAGGTCGACGTCCTGGGCATCGGCAATGCGCTCGTGGACGTGCTGAGCCACGCCTCCGACGAGATGGTCAGCGGTCTCGGGCTGGTGAAGGGGACGATGAGCCTGATCGACGAGGCGCGGGCGCGCGAGCTCTACGAGGCCACCGGTCCCGGCGTGGAGATCTCCGGCGGATCAGCGGCCAATACCATCGTCGGCGTGGCCTCCTTCGGCGGGCGGGCGCAATACGTGGGCAAGGTCCGCGATGATCAGCTCGGGGAGGTCTTCGGCCACGACCTGCGCTCGACGGGCGTGCTCTACGACACTCCGAGCGCCACGGAGGGACCTGCCACCGGGCGCTGCCTCATCCTCGTCACCCCCGACGCCCAAAGGACCATGGGCACTTTTCTCGGGGCGTCCGTTCATCTTGGCAAGGCCGACATCAGCGGGCGGCTGATCGCCCGGGCCAGGATCATCTACCTCGAGGGCTATCTCTTCGATCCATCCGCCGCCCAGGAGGCTTTCCGGGCGGCCGCGACCCTGGCGCACGCGGCAGGACGGAAGGTGGCGCTCACCCTGTCCGATCCCTTCTGCGTCGATCGGCATCGGAGCGCGTTCCTCAACCTGGTCCAGCACCACGTCGATATCCTCTTCGCCAACGAGGCGGAGATCTGCGCGCTCTACCAGGTCTCCGGCTTCGACGCGGCCTTGCGGCAGGTGCTGGGCCACTGCGAGATCGCCGCCCTGACTCGCAGCGCCAAGGGCTCGGTGCTGGTGGGCAACGGCGAGACGCATACGATCGACGCCCATCCGGTCAAGGGGGGCGTGGTCGACACGACGGGGGCGGGCGACCTCTATGCCTCCGGTGTGCTGTACGGTCTGAGTCGAGGCTACGACCTGGCCACCTGTGGGCGGTTGGGCTCGCTGGCCGCCGCCGAAGTCATATCGCACGTGGGTGCGCGGCCCATGGCGCCCCTCGCCGGTCTCGCCGGCTCCGTGGTCGGCTAGCCATGTCTGCTCCCGCGCCCGAGACGAAGTACGAACGACTCGTGGGGATTCTCCGCGAGATGGGGAGCGTCCTCGTCGCGTTCTCTGGTGGCGTGGACTCCACGTTCCTCGCCCGCGCCGCCAAAGACGCGGTCGGGGAACGGGCGGTGCTCGTGACCGCGGACTCCGAGACCTATCCCGCGGCCGAGCTCGAGGAGTCGCGCCGGCTCGCCGCCCTCCTCGGGCTTCCCCACCGGATCGTCCAGACCCGTGAATTGGACAATCCCCGGTACGCCTTGAATTCGCCCAACCGCTGCTACTTCTGCAAGGAAGAGCTGTTCGCGCGCCTCGGCCCCCTCGCGCGAGAGCAAGGCGGGGCGCAGATGGTCTACGGCGCGAACATGGACGACCTGGGCGATCACCGTCCGGGGATGCAGGCGGCCCAGGCGGCGGGAGTGCGGGCGCCCATGATCGAGGCCGAGCTGTGGAAGGCCGAGATACGCGCGCTTTCCCGCGATCTCGGCTTGCCCACCTGGGACAAGCCGTCGTTCGCATGCCTGTCCTCGCGCTTTCAATACGGCGAGACCATCACGCCTGAGAAGCTCCGGCTCATCGACGCGGCCGAGGCCTTCGTGCGGGGCCTGGGCTTCCGCCAGTTCCGCGTGCGGCACCATGACAAGCTGGCCCGGCTCGAGCTGCCTCCCGCGGAGATGGCGCGGCTCTTCGAAGAGGGTCGGCACGAGGCGGTGGTCAAGCGGTTCCGCGAGCTGGGCTACCTCTACGTGACCCTCGATCTTCAGGGATTCCGGAGCGGCAGCGCGAACGAGGCGCTCAAGTGGATCGCGAAAAGGTAAAGCAGCTCCTCGAGGCGGTCGCCGCGGGCGCGCTCGCGCCCGAGCAGGCGCTGGCCCGGCTGCGCGACCTGCCCGTCGACGACCTGCGCTTCGCGCGCGTGGATCTCCATCGCTCCCTCCGTCACGGCGTCCCCGAGGCAGTGTTCTGCCAGGGCAAGGCTCCCGCTCAGGTCGTCGCCATCGTCCGCAAGCTGGCCGAGGCTCACGACAATATCCTCGCCACCCGCGCCGATGCCGCCGTCATCGCCGCCCTCGAAGCCTGCGGCCTGCCGGTCGAGGTGCACGCGGAGGCGAGAGTGGTCGTGGTCAAGCCGCGGGGGCAAGAGGGGCTGGGACTGATCGTCGTGGTGAGCGCGGGCACGTCGGACATGCCGGTGGCCGAAGAGGCGGCGGTGACGGCGGAGACCATGGGCAACCGGGTGGAGCGCGTCTTCGACTGCGGGGTGGCGGGTCTTCACCGTTTGGTGCCGCATCTCGACCGGCTCAACGAGGCCAACGCGATTATCGCGGTGGCGGGAATGGAGGGTGCGCTGCCGAGTGTGATCGGCGGCCTCGTGGACAGGCCGATCATCGCCGTGCCCACGAGCGTCGGCTACGGCGCCTCCTTCGGCGGCGTGACGGCGCTCCTCGCCATGCTCAACTCGTGCGCCCCGGGCGTTTCCGTGGTCAACATCGACAATGGCTACGGCGCCGCCGCCCAGGCCAATCAGATCAACAAGCTCGCGAGCAAGATTCGCTGACCGTGCGCCTCGCCTATTTCGACTGTCCGAGCGGGGCCGCGGGTGACATGGTCATGGGCGCGCTCGTGGATGCGGGCGTGCCCTTCGAGGCGCTCCGCAACGAGCTCGCCAAGCTCAGGCTGCCCGGCTTCACCCTCGAGCGGCGCGAGGTCATGAAGGGCGTGTTCCGGGCGACCAAGGTGGATGTCCACATGCACGATCACGATCACACGCATGGAGATCCGGGCCATGGGCACGGCGAGCCTCATGGGCGCCACGAGCATCCCGACCGACACCTGGGGTCCATCCTCGGGCTGATCGGGGCCAGCGGACTCGACGCCGCCGTCAAGGCCAATGCCGCGCGCAGCATCGGCCTCCACCTGCTCGGCATCGAGGCGGTGCATTGCTCGGCCTTGCCGGTGGGTGGTGGCTTCGTGACGGGCGCGCACGGAAAGATTCCCATACCCGGGCCCGGGACGGCGGAACTCCTCAAGGGCTTCCCGGTGGTGGACACGGGCGTCAAGCGCGAGCTGGTGACGCCGACGGGCGCGGCCATCCTCACGACGCTCGCGGCCTCGGCCGGGACCATGCCCGCCATGACCGTCGAGGCGGTCGGCTATGGGGCTGGCGACATGGACCTCGAGGCGCCAAACGTCCTCCGCGTCTTCGTGGGCCGCGCCGCCGACTCCGGCGGCCGCGAGACCATCATGCAGGTCGAGACCACGGTCGATGACATGCAGCCGCAGCTCTGGGAAGCCGTGATGGAGCGGCTCTTCGATTCGGGCGCCCTCGACGTCTACCTGACTCCGGTGCTGATGAAGAAGAGCCGGCCGGGCACGGTGCTGACGGCGCTCTGCATCCCCGATAAAGTGACGGAGCTCTCGCGCGTACTCTTCGAGGAGTCGCCCACCATCGGCGTCCGCTGGACGGCGTACCACCGGGAACGGCTTGCCCGGGAGATGGTGACGCTCACCACGGCCTACGGCGCTATCGCCTTCAAGGTCTCGCGCCTGGACGGCCGCGTGGTCACGGCGACGCCTGAATTCGAGGAGGTGCGCAGGATCGCGCGCGCCAAGGGGCTGCCGGTGCGGGAAGTGCTCGACCTGGCGCGGGCCGAGGGTCGCCGGCTGCTCCAGCCATGATCTGTCCAGCCTGCCGGCACGACAACCCCGAGCGGGCGAAGTTTTGTCTCGAGTGTGGTCGGCGGCTCGTGGCGGCATGCCCACAGTGCGGCACCGAGCTGCCTCCGGGCGCCAAGTTCTGTCTCGAATGTGGCCATCGCGTCGTGGCCGTCGAAGGCGAGCCGGCTCCACGTCCGGTGGCCCAGCCCGTCGCCGCGGACTTCCAGGCCAAGCTGCCTTCCTACACTCCCAAGCACCTCGCTCAGAAGATCCTGACCAGCCGCTCCGCTCTCGAGGGTGAGCGCCGGCAGGTGACGGTGCTCTTCACCGACGTGGCCGGTTTCACCCCGCTGGCCGAGAAGCTCGACCCCGAGGACGTCCACAGGATCATGGACCGGTGCTTCGAGGCGATCACGGCCGAGGTCCACCGCTTCGAGGGCACGGTCAACCAGTACACGGGCGACGGGGTGATGGCGCTGTTCGGTGCCCCGATCGCCCACGAAGACGGGCCGCGGCGGGCGGTCCACGCCGCGCTCGGAATCCAGCGGGCGATCCAGAACTACGGGAAGGAGCTCAGGGCCCAGGGCGGGCCGGAGCTCCAGATGCGGATCGGGATCAACACCGGACCCGTGGTGGTGGGCCGGATCGGCGACGACCTGCGCATGGACTACACGGCGGTCGGCGACACGACGAACCTGGCGGCGCGGATGCAGCAGATCGCCCGGCCGGGGAGCGTGGTCGTCACCGAGGCGACCCACCGGGCGATCTCGTCGTTCTTCGAGACCTTCGATCTGAGCGAGGTGACGGTCAAGGGCCACGCTCCGGTCCGGGCCTGGGAGGTGCTGCGGCCCAAGTTGCGGCGGTCGCGCTTCGAGGCATCCGTGGAGCGCGGGCTCACCCCACTGGTGGGCCGGGTTCACGAGGTCGCCACTCTGCTCGAGCGCTTCGGCCAGGTCAAGGCCGGCCGGGGACAAGTGGTCTTCATCTCGGGCGACGCCGGTATCGGCAAGTCACGGCTGCTCCTCGAGTTCCGCCGGCGGCTGGCCGAGGCGGGCGAGGCGGTCACATGGCTGGAGGGCCAGTGCATCTCCTTCGGCCAGTCCATCCCGTTTCTGCCGCTCCTCGACCAGCTCCGGGAGAACTTCAGCATCGACGAGTTCGACGGCGAGCCCGAGATCATCGCCAAGGCCGAGCACGGCATGCGGCGCATGGGGCAGCTCGATGCGTATATCCCGTTCGTGCGGTACCTGCTGTCCGTGGATCCGGGCGATCCGGCTGTCGCCGGGATGGATGCTCCCGCCAGGCGGAAGGGCGTGCTGGACGCGATGCGCGCGATGGCCCTGCGGGGAGCATCCATTCGGCCCATCGTGTTCGTGTTCGAGGATCTTCACTGGATCGACGCCAGCACGGAGGAGTATCTCAACGCGCTCATGGGCTCGGTGGCGGGCGCGCCGATCATGGTCGTCATGACCTACCGGGTCGGGTACAACCCGCCCTTTGGGAGCCGCAGCTTCTACACGACCCTCACCCTGCACACGCTCTCGGCGGCCGAGGCCTTGGACATGGCTGGCCTGGTGCTGGGCACGGACCAATTCCCGGCGGAGCTGAAGGCCGCCCTCCTGGACAAGGCCGAGGGCGTGCCGCTCTTCGTCGAGGAGGTGACGAAGACGCTCCTCGATCTCGGCGTTCTCAGACGCGAGAACGGCGGCCTCCGGATGGTGAAGGGGATGGCCGAGGTGAGCGTGCCCGAAACCATGCAAGGCATCATCATGGCGCGCCTCGACCGCCTCGGGGAGGACGGGAAGCGAGCCGTGCAGCTCGCATCGGTGATCGGCCGCCAGTTCCTGCAGCGATTGCTGGAGCGCATCGCGGGGCTATCCGGGAAGCTCGAAGGGCTCCTCCAGGAATTGAAGGCGCTGGAGATCATCTACGAGCAGGGGCTCCTGCCCGAGCCCGCGTACATCTTCAAGCACGCGGTGATCCAGGACGTGGCCTACAGCAGTCTTCTCAAAGAGCGCCGGAGGGAGCTGCACCGGGCGGTCGGCGGCGCCATCGAGGAGCTGTACCCGGATCGGCTGGCCGACCATTATCAGGAGCTCGCCCACCACTTCGTCAACGGCGAGGCTTGGCCCAAGGCCTTCGAGTACCTGATCCGCACGGGGGATCGCGCCAAGGACGCATTCGCGAATCAGACGGCGCTCGACTCTTACGCCAAGGCCCTCGAGGTCGCCTCGCGCGTCTCGCCACCGCTGGCGCCGCGGCGGATCATGGACATCTATCAACGCCGCGGGCAGATCTGGCGGCTCATGAGCCGGCCGCCAGATTCCCTCGCCGAGCTCGATCGGATGCTCGCCATGGCTCGGGAGGCGGGCGACCGCTTCGCCGAAGCCCAGGCCCTCGTGGATCTCTCCCTCACCCACTGGCTGTTTTTCTCCTCCGAGCATGCGCCGCTGACCAAGTCGTGCGCCGAAGAGGCGCTCCGGATCGGCGGCGAGATCGGAGACGAGGAGGTCGTGGCCAAGAGCCTGTCTTACCTCGGGCTCGTTTATCAGGTGGAAGGCGATCTCGTGAAGGGGGACGAGAAGCTCGAGGAGTCGCTCCGCATCAGCGAGGCCCGCGGCTTCAAGGACGCCATCGCGCAGGACCTCACCTGGCTCGGAGCCCATGCCGACTGGCGGGGAGAATTCCGCAAGGCCATCCCGCTCTGCCGGCGGGCGGAGGAGACGGCCCGAGAGAACCACGACGGCTTCTCCGAGCTGATCGCGGTGTCCTTCCGCTGTCTCGCCCTGGTCGGGCTCGGGGAATACGAGCAGGGACTGGCCACGATCAACGAGGGACTGACCAAGGCGCGGGACCGGGAGTCGGTCTGGGTAGTCGGGCGGCTGACCAACTCGCTGGGATGGCTCTACCAGGAGCTGGGCGACTTCCGTCGCGCGGCCGAGCTCAACCGCGAAAGCCAGGAGATCGGGCACCGGATCAAGAACCAGAACGTGGAGGTGAGCGCCGTCATCAATGTCGCCTACGACCACTTCCACCTGGGCGAGACCGACAAGGCGCTGGCAGTGCTCGAGGACAGCCTCGTCCGCGTGGAGAAGTCCGCCTTCGGGGCCCACCGCTGGCGCTGGGCCATGCACCTGGCGACCTACCTCGCGGAGGCCCTGCTGGCGCTGGGCCGGCCGGACCAGGCGCGCTCGCAAGCGGACAAGGCGCTCCACGGCGCGCGTGCGACAGGGTCCCTCAAGTATGTCGGGAAGGCCCGCCTGCTCCGGGGGCGGATCGCGCTGGCCGGCGAAGACTGGGCGGCCGGAGAGTTGGAGCTGCGGCAGGCTCTCGAACTCGCGCGCCGCATCGAATACCCGAACCTGGTCTGGCCCGCGGCCCATGGCCTGGCCCTCGCGCTGGCGTCGCGGGCAGAGGGCGAGCGCCCCGCCCGGAGCAAGGGCGACGAGGTGCAGACGCTGGCCGCACTGGCCACGGAGACGATCCGCTCGGTGGCCGACCGGGCGCCCGAGGCCGGCCTGCGGGAGACTTTTCTCGCCTGGACGCCCGTCCAAGCGGCGCTTGAGGATCTCGAGCGACTGCGGAGATTCTAGCCGGCAGCCTGGCCCGACAGCGCGGCCTTGACATAGGGACCTGTCAGGACTAAGGTTTTGCTCGCTTCGGCCGGCCTCGTCCCCTCGACGGTGAGGCGGCATTCATCGATCCATCCAGACTTCCGAGGAGGTACGCGCGGTGAAAACGTCCGTGAGCATCACCATCAACGGCGTCAAGCACACCCACGAGGTCGAGCCACGGCTGCTCCTCGTCCACTTCATCCGCGAGCTGGCCGGTCTGACCGGTACGCACGTGGGCTGCGACACGAGCCAGTGCGGCGCCTGTACCATCCACCTCAACGGCCAGGCGGTGAAGTCCTGCACCATGCTCGCCGTGCAGGCGGAGGGGGCGCAGATCAAGACCATCGAGGGCATGGCCACGGACGGCAAGCTCCATCCGATCCAGGACGGCTTCTGGGAAAAGCATGGCCTGCAGTGCGGCTTCTGCACGCCGGGCATGATCATGTCCGCCGCGCAGATGATCGAGCGCTATCCCAAGCCGACCGAGGAGCAGATCCGCCACCAGCTCGAGGGCAATCTCTGCCGGTGCACGGGCTATCACAACATCGTGAAGGCCATCCAGTACGCCGCCGAGAAGATGGCGGGGAAGTAGGGGGGCGCGACCATGGCCACGGCGAGGCTGCTGGGCGCCAGCGTCAAGCGGCGCGAGGATCCGCGCTTCATCACAGGAAAAGGCAATTACACCGACGATCTCAAGCTCCCCGGCATGACCTATGCCGCCTTCGTCAGGAGCCCGCACTCGCACGCGCGGATCGGCGCGATAGACACGGCCAAGGCGCGCGCGTACCCGGGCGTGGTGGCCGTCTTCACGGGCAAGGACATGACCGGCGTGAACTCGCTGCCCTGCGGATGGGACCTCCGCAAGGACAAGAACATCCCCGGCGTGGTGCAGGACCTCGTCATGGTCCCCCACATGCCCCTGAGCTCAGACGTGGCCCGCCACGTGGGCGATCCGGTCGCGGTGGTGATCGCGGACAGCTACGACGCCGCGCTCGACGCGGCCGAGCTGGTGGCCGTCCAGTGGGAGCCGCTGCCGTCGGTGACCGCGACCGACCGCGCGGCCCAGCCGGGCGCCGCGCAGGTTCACGCGGGTGCCCCGGGGAACGTCGCCTTCAAGTGGGAGCTGGGAGGCGGCGACGTGGACGCGGCGTTCAAGAGCGCGGACGTCGTGGTGAAGAAGCGCATCGTGAACCAGCGCCTCGTGGCCAACGCGATGGAGCCGCGGGCCTGTGTGGCGCGCTACGAGGACGCCACCGGCGAGCTGACGCTCTGGGTCACCTCCCAGAACCCTCACGTGCATCGCCTCCTCATGTGCGCGTTCGTCCTCGGGATCCCCGAGCACAAGGTGCGGGTCATCGCCCCCGACGTGGGCGGCGGCTTCGGCTCCAAGATCTTCCTCTACAACGAAGAGGTCGTCTGCTCGTGGGCGACCCGCCAGATCAAGCGGCCCGTGCGGTGGACGGCGACCCGTCGCGAGGCGTATCTCACGGACGCCCACGGACGCGACCACATCACGGACGCGGCCATGGCCATGTCCAAGGACGGCAAGATCCTCGGCCTCCACGTCAAGACCACCGCGAACCTCGGCGCGTACCTCTCGACCTTCGCGCCCGCCGTCCCGACCTTTCTCTACGGCACGCTCCTGAACGGCGTGTACGTCATGGGCGCTATCAAGTGCGAGGTGACCGGCGTCTTCACCAACACCACCGCCGTCGATGCCTATCGGGGCGCGGGCCGGCCCGAGGCCTGCTACGTGCTCGAGCGCATGATCGACGCCGCCGCGGCCGCCCTCAAGATGGACCCCGCCGACGTGCGGAAGAAGAACTTCATCCCGAAGTTCTCGGGCGCGTATCAGACCCACGTAGCGGTGGCGTACGACAGCGGAGACTACGCGAAAGCCTTCGACCGCCTCCTCCAGATGTTCGACTACAAGAAATTCCGGGCCGAGCAGGCGGAGGCGCGGACGCAGGGCCGCTACCTCGGCGTCGGCTTCTCGACCTACATCGAGGCGTGCTCCATCGCCCCGTCAAAGCTCGTGGGCGCCCTCGGCGCCGGGGCGGGACTGTACGAGTCGGGCACGGTGCGCGTGCACCCGACCGGAGGGGTGACGGTGTACACAGGCTCCCACTCGCACGGGCAGGGGCACGAAACCACCTTCGCACAACTGGTGGCGGACGAGCTCCAGGTCCCCATGGACCAGGTCGAGGTCGTGCACGGGGACACCGGCATCATCCCGTTCGGCATGGGCACCTACGGCAGCCGCTCCGCCTCCGTGGGCGGCACCGCCCTGCACATGTCCGTCAACAAGATCAAGGAGAAGGCCAAGAAGATCGCGGCACACCTGCTCGAGGCCTCGGCCAACGACATCGAGCACGTGGGCGGCCAGTTCCAGGTGCGGGGGGCTCCGGGCAAGGCGGTGCCCTTCGGCGCCGTCGCGTTGACCGCCTACGTCCCGCACAATTACCCGGAAGGCCTCGAGCCTGGCCTCGAGGAGACGAGCTTCTACGACCCGTCGAACTTCTGCTTCCCCTTCGGAGCCCATGCTTGCGTGGTCGAGATCGATCCCGACACCGGCCACGTCGACATCGTGCGCTACGTGGCCGTGGACGACGTGGGCAACGTGATCAGTCCCATGATCGTCGACGGCATGGTGCACGGCGGCATCGCCCAGGGCGCGGCCCAGGCCCTCTGGGAGGGCGCGGTATACGATGACCAGTCGGGCCAGCTGGTGACGGGCAGCATGATGGACTACGCCATCCCCAAGGCGGACATGCTCCCGATGTACGAGACCGATCGCACCGAGACTCCGACGCCGGTGAATCCCCTCGGCATCAAGGGGGCGGGGGAGACCGGCACCATTGCCTCCACCCCCGCCGTGATGAACGCCGTCGTGGACGCGCTGTCCGGACTCGGTGTGGATCACATCGAAGCGATGCCGCTCACACCTGAGCGGGTCTGGACGACCCTCCAGGCCGCCAAATCGAAGACGTAAGGGAGACGCCCATGTATCCAGCCCAGTTCGAGTACCACAAGGCTTCGACGGTCAAGGAGGCGCTCGACCTCCTCGGCAAGTACAAGGACGAGGCGAAGCTCTTGGCCGGCGGCCACAGCCTGCTCCCCGCCATGAAGCTCCGCCTGGCCCAGCCCAAGCACCTCATCGACATCGGGAAGGTCGCCGGCCTCAGCGGAGTCAAGGAAGAAGGCGGCACGCTCGTGATCGGCGCGATGACAACGCACTACGCCATCGAAAGCTCGACGCTCCTCAAGAGCAAGTGCCCGCTCCTCCCAGAAGTCGCCGGTCATATCGGCGACCCGATGGTGCGGAACATGGGCACGATCGGCGGCAGCCTGGCCCATGCGGACCCCGCGGCGGACTGGCCGGCGGCCGCCATTGCCCTCAGCGCGGACCTGGTCGCCGAAGGGCCGACGGGCAAGCGGACGATCAAGGCCGACGACTTCTTCAAGGGACTTCTGACAACTGCCCTTGCAGATGATGAGATTCTAACGGAAATCCGTGTGCCCGCAGCTGCGGCCAACGTCAAGAGCGCCTACGCAAAGTTCCCCCATCCGGCCTCACGCTTCGCCGTGGTCGGCGTGGCCGCGGTGCTGACCATGGACGCGGGCAAGATCTCCAAGGCCAGCATCGGAATCACGGGGGCGGGCAGCAAGGCCGTGCGGGCCAAGGGTGTCGAGGCCGCCATCGCGGGCAAGGCGGCTGACGCGGCATCGATCCAGGCAGCGGCGGAGAAGGGCGCGGATGGCGTCGATGTTCAGCCCGACCTCCAGGGCTCCGAAGAGTACAAGAAGCACCTCCTCAAGGTCTTCTCCAAGCGAGCCATCGAGGCGGCGGCCGCCAAGAAGTGACGGGAGACGATTCTTCCGGGCCCCGCGGATTTGCTTCCGCGGGGCCTTTTGTTTTGATGCCGTCGTGATCGCGGCCATCGTGCTTGCCGCCGGCCTGTCGCGGCGGATGGGGAGACCCAAGCTCCTGCTCGACCTTCGGGGCAAGCCCGTCATTCGCCACGCCGTGGAGCGCCTCGTGACGGCAGACCTGGGCGAGATCCTCGTCGTGGTCGGCCCTCAGCACGATGCGCTCGAAAGAGCGCTGGACGGGCTGCGCGTGCGGTTCGTGGTGAATCCTACCCCCGAGGCCGGGCAGGGCTCTTCGGTCAGCGCAGGCGTCCACGCGCTCTCCCCCGATGTCACGACCGCGCTCATCGCTCTG
>WNFV01006966.1_pt1 | contig 13221 bp, 8 predicted proteins | sample 5400101 | NCBI WGS metagenome assembly WNFV01 (sample SAMN13153361, study PRJNA577476) | soil metagenome | isolation source: 115 cm soil or saprolite under grassland replicate 1 | place: USA:California | collected 2016-06-15
ATTCTCTTAGAAAGGACTGTTCTATGCACAGCAAAACTTTTCTGGCGATCATCCTGATAATGCTAGCGCTGACCTTCGTGACGGCCTGCGAGCGAGGTGAGAAAGGTGAGCATGACAGAAACGAGGACGAGCGCGCTGCCGCTCCGACAGCCACCGCAACCTCAACGCACCAAGCAACCCTGCCGGCGGGCAAGGCCACTACTTATAACTTTGATGGCCAGTCGCCAGGCGATCTGCCTTCTAATTTTACAAGCGCACGAACTGGTGAAGGCGATATGGGCAGCTGGGCCATCCTCTCTGAAAATACCGCGCTGTCGAAGCCCAACGTGCTCGCGCAAACTTCGACTGACAGCACCGACTATCGCTTCCCAGTAGCTGTTCTGAACGATGGCGTCTTCAAGGACTTGGAACTCAGTGTCAAGTTCAAGACAGTAACTGGGAGCGTCGACGAGGCGGGTGGGCTCGTCTTTCGCTACAAGGATGAAAAGAACTACTACGTTGTCCGCGCCAACGCCTTAGAGAACAATTACCGGCTCTATCACGTCGTTAATGGGCGGCGTCAACAGTTTGCCGGGGCCAACATCACTGTCACGCCAAAGCAGTGGCATGAGTTGAAAGTAGTTTGCGTTGGCGATCAGATCACCTGCTTTTTTGATGGTAAGCAGGTAATCCAGGCGACTGATGACACCTTCAAAGACGCAGGTAGAGTCGGAATGTGGACCAAGGCTGACTCGGTCACATACTTTGATGACTTCACCGTGACACCGAGATGATTAGTCTTGGGTGAAGCTAATAATCCAGGCGTATGAATCAGTTTGGTTCGGGCGCGCCAATCGTTGGCAAGGAGTCAAGCTCATGAAACTCGCAATCTTTTCTCTCGTTCTACCGTTCGTTTTACTGGCGACCGCAGTTGTCTCAGCACAGACGACTACGATTGATTTCAATAATGAGAAAGTCGGCGAAGCGTCGAGCGGTTTCTCCACTGCACTTACTGGCAGAGGCAGAGCTGGCAAGTGGGCAGTGATGAAGGATAACGCTTCCCCTAATCAGGGCAACGTTCTCGCGCAGACTGACGCCGACACCACCGGCTACCGCTTTCCGGTGTGCGTCTATGATGGACTGACCGCAAAAGATGTCGATGTCAGCGTAAGGTTCAAACCGGTCTCGGGAAAGGTTGATCAAGGGGCTGGCATCGTCTGGCGCTATCAGGACAAGGACAACTACTACATTGTCCGCGCCAATGCTCTGGAGGGCAACGTCGTACTCTACAAGGTTGAGAATGGCAAACGCACGGATCTGCCGCTCGTGGGAAAAGGCCGCACCTATGGCATGAAAGAGAAAGTCACTTCAGGAGAGTGGGGCACGCTGCGCGTGGTCGCTAAAGGGAATCACTTTGAGGTCTACCACAATGGCAAGAAACTTTTTGAAGTAGAAGACGAGACTTTCAAAGAAGCCGGCAAAGTAGGATTATGGACCAAGGCCGATTCGGTGATTTACTTCGACGACCTTCACGTGATCGTGAAATAAGTCTTATGCTGCTCCACGCCAGCTGCAGATTAGCTTAGACGCATGCGACGCAGAAGATCTTGATAACGTGGATCTGTGCGTAATCCGGAGAGCACGGGGTCAACCTTAAAGTAGATCATCTCCGTTGAATGATCCGCATAAGCTTTTTCCAGCCACTCGAAGGCTTTGTCCTTTTTGCCCAAACCGATGTACACCAGCGCGATGTCAAAAGGAGGAACGTACTGTCGCTTCGCCGGGTCCTGCAACTTGGCGAGCGCCCAGAGTGCGTCCGACGTTTTTCCTGAGACGGCCATAGCGTAGGCAATATGCGCGTTTATTTGTGGGGTCTCGCCGGCAATCTCCCGCGCCCGCTGATATTCGGTAAGTGCCTCTTGAAAGCGCCTTTGCTGCACATAAGCAAGGCCAAGTCGAAGATGCGTGCGCATAAAGTTCTTATCCAACTCCAGCGCGCGCTGATATTGTTTGATTGCCTGATCGTAACGGCCTTCATAGTAATCAATCCGGCCCAGGTTCACGTTCGTAATCAGCAGAAGCGGGTCCAATTCTAATGCGCGCTGCATCGCGGATCGGGCGTCATCCATCCGCCCCATCGCTATTAGGTTGAGGCTGCGCCAATGATGTAACAGCGGATAATTAGGGTTAAGGGCAATGCCTTTTTGAAACTCATCTTCCGCGCCGTTCCAGTCCCATTCGTAGTAGGCTTTGTATTGGCCTAGCGCCGTGTATGCCTCCGCCAGAGTATTGTCGATAGTCAATGCCCTTTCGGCTGCCGCCTTCGCTTTCGGAAAAGCTTCACTGGGAGCGGCAAGGGTAAAAAAGCTGAGCAGAGTGTAGGTATCGGCAAGACCGACATAAGCCAGGGAATAATTCGGGTCGAGGCGAATGGCCTGCTGAAAATACACCAGCGCCTTTTCCAGACTGTCAACGGTTCGCTTATTCCACATGTAGCGACCCTTGAGGTAAGCCTCATACGCTTCGTTATTTTCGGTGTAACGCTTCGTGAGTCGCTCCGTTGGTACCTCGCCCGCGCCCTTCATTGCCAGGATTGTGGTCCGGGCCACCTTTTCGGCGACTGTATCTTCGACCGCGAAGATGTTTGTAAATTTCTCTTCGAAGCGATCGGCCCAGAGCGATGTACCGTCGCTAGTACGCACGAGCCGCGCAGTCACGCGCACCCGATCCCCAATGCGCTGCACCTGTCCTTCGAGGACCGCATCGACTCCCTGCTCACGCCCCGCCTCCAGTGGGTCCTTGCCCGTATTCTGATACTTGGCTACGGCTTCTGTTTGGCGCACGATGACTTGTCGGGTCTGACTAAGGCTGGTGATCAAGGCGTCGGCCAGACCCAAGCTCAAGTACTCGTCCCCTGTCTCACTACTCAAAACTCTAAAGGGCAGCACCGCAATCGATCTGACTGGTGCCGCCGGCGCAGCCGCTGTGGCATTGGGCCGATGGCTAGAGCGCCAAAGGAAAAAAACCGTGGCCGCAAGGGCGACTACGAGAGTGCTCGCTCCAAAGACTATTAAGCGGCGCCGATCGCGCAGACGGTGAGGCAAGGAGGGAGATAAGGAAACTGAAGGAGATGTCGTGATCGGTTGTTGAGATGAAAAATGTTTGGCTCCATTGTCTGATGGGTAGGCATTCGTTGCGTCACTCGCTGTCTGTTGATGCTCGGCTCTCCTACGGACCTCAGCCACAAAGCGAAAGCCGCACTTCGCGACAGTCTCGATGTACTTGCTTTTGCGCGGGTCGTCCCCCAAAGCCTTTCGCAACGTATGGATGATGACATTCAGATTACCCTCTTCTACAATCGTATCGCGCCAGACCCACTCGATCAGTTCTTCCTTTCTGACAAGATGTCCGCTACTTCGAACTAGCAGAGCCAGAGTTTCAAACGCCTTTGGGGTCAACGCCACTACTTGATTGTCACGCAAGAGAATGTGTTCCACCGGGTCGAGGCGGAAGGGACCGAATTCATAACTTTCCTGAACCTGCGAAACCATAGGGCTGTAAGAAAGTTTTAAGACTTATTAAAGTGCTTTTTAAGACTTTTACAAAGCTTCTCTAAAGACCGTTGGTGGCGTGTCAGGTTATTTGTACGCCATCGTCTTTGGCCACTGCTCTGGTTTCCGGGCGCAATTTTAAGATTAATTCGTTGGCATACCGAACAAACTTTTGCCAACCCTTGGCGGAACTTCTTGAAATCATCGCTCAGTCTGGGCGGATCATATAACCGGATCCCAACCGGCGCAAGTCATCGAAAAAGCTCTCCGAATGTTTGTAAAGTTGTGTCCAGACCAATCGTCAAAAGCATTAACTGTAATCGTCCGGTATATGGTCTGAGTTCTTACTATCCGCTGCTCTAACAAGTCTTCGAATTCAACTGAGAAAGGTGGATCGACATGCCTTCTGTCAACTTTTGCAAGTTCACCCACGTCTTGGGCCTCCTGGTTATTCTGCTGATACCTTTTGCCGTTAGCGCCCAAGTTTCAGGCGGGACGATTTCGGGCCAAGTGACGGATAGCACCGGCGCGTTGATTCCCGGCGCACAGGTCGCGATTCGGAATACGGCGACCGGAGTGACTACCAGTCTCGTAGCGAATGGAGAAGGCATATATCGGGCAACCAACCTCTTGCCCGGCGATTACGAGATCACCGGCTCCGCGCCAAACTTCACCTCGTTTCTTCAAAAGGGCGTCGCACTAACTGTCGGTGCCGATTTGACGATCGACCTCAAACTGACGGCCGGCGCCGTGGGCGCCTCCGTCACAGTGTCCGACGAGGCCCCTGTTGTGGATACGACGACCCCAACAATAAGCGCTGTAGTAAGTGAGCGAACCATTGTCGAGCTGCCGCTCAACGGGCGCGACTGGACCAGCCTCGCTACATTACAGCCTGGGATTTCCAGTGTGCGAACACAAGCTGTCGTCGGGACGACGAGCTCCCGAGGCAACCGGGGCTTCGGTGATGAGCTGTCTATCACCGGTCACCGGCCCCAGGAAAACAACTACCGCATCGACGGGGTCAGCATTAACGACTATACAAACGGTGCGCCGGGCAGTGCCGGCGGCGTGAATCTTGGCGCCGACGCCATTAAGGAATTCTCCGTATTGGCCAGTAACTATACGGCTGAATACGGAAGAACCTCGGGAGGGGTTATCAATGCCATCACTCGATCGGGGTCGAACTCTTTGCACGGTTCGGCTTATGAGTTCCTACGCAATGATGCACTGGATGCACGCAATTTTTTTGACGGGAAAAAACCGCCGCTGCGGCGCAACCAGTTTGGGGCTTCCGCCGGGGGGCCAATTATCAAGAACAAGACTTTCTTCTTTGCCGATTACGAGGGCATCAGGCGCTCGCAGGGTGTCACAAGCACGGTCAATGTGCCATCTCCAGCTGCTCGTGCCGGCATTCTCTGCTCGAACCCCGCTGGCGCGCCTGCCAGCAGTCCCTGCACGACTCATACTGTCGTCGTGGATCCTAAGATTGTCCCGTTTCTCAATTTCTGGCAACTACCGAATGGACCATTGCGTGGGAACGGCGATACGGGAAGTTTCTCTACCCCATTGAGCCAAATCTTTACCGAAAACTTTTTTACCACGCGCATAGACCATAGGTTTTCAGGCAAGGATAGCCTGTTTGGCACGTATATGTTCGACGATGGGAGCTTCAGCGTCCCGGACGTTTTGAATAACGCAGTCTTTCCTAATCGCACCCGACGACAAATGATTGCTATCGAAGAGACTCATACGTTCAATCAAAACTTCATCAATTCATTTCGGCTGGGTTATAACCGGACAAAGGGGGCTGTTAACGTAACCGGACCGGCTGTTACTCCCGTAGCCGAAGACACCTCTCTCGGAAGTGCTCCCGGTAGAGCAGCAGCAATCATTAATGTTTCCGGTGTGATAACTGACAGTGTGGCTGTTGCGGGCAACTCTTTCTTCAATCACGTTCAGAACTCGTACCAAATCTATGATGACGCATTTCTCACGAGAGGTAACCACTCTCTGAGATTTGGTTTTGCGTTCGAAAAAATCGAGTACAACGAACTCGGACTGAGGCGACCGAACGGTCGTGTTAGCTTCGCTTCATTGGAGGCCTTCTTGACCAATAGGCCGACGAACTTTTTCGCTCTCGACCCGACTCGTTCGCGGGAAGCCGGCGTGCGACAAAGCATCTGGGCCGGTTACCTCAACGATAGCTGGCGTTACAGTTCAAGGCTGAATCTGAACCTGGGGTTGCGCTATGAGATGAGCACGATACCGACAGAGGCGCACGACCAGTTCACATCTGTACTCAACCTCAACGGCGGTGCGATAGTTAACGTAAAGACACTATTCACCCGCAATCCTACTTTGCGCAATTTCGAACCCCGCGTCGGATTTGCCTATGACGTGTTCGGCGATGGCAAAACCGCTTTCCGTGGCGGCTTCGGCATCTACGACGCTTTGCCACTTCCATGGATATGGGCGCCCAAGGCATCGCAGGGAACGCCATTCAACGTAGGCAGGACGGTAAGTGGTCTGGCGCAAGGTTCGTTTCCCGACCTGATCTTCAACACCATCAACTTTGCTACGGTGCCCGGTGACTCCGTTTATACCGAACAAAGCCCCAAGCGTAACTACATAATGAATTGGAATCTAACTCTGCAGCGGCAATTCTTTGCAGATTGGACTCTGACGGCAGCTTATGTGGGATCGCGCGGGGTTCACATGGCGTTCGGCACTGACGAAGTCAACATTGTTCTGCCCATCGGCCAGAATGCGGATGGTTACATTTGGCCGACACCCAGAGGTAGCGGCACCGTTGTCGATCCAAATGCCGGCGAGCTTCGAGGCACTCTTTGGGATGGGAATAGTCGGTACAACGCACTTCAACTTCAGATCGTCAAGACGATGGCTCACGGCTTTCAGGCACAGGGCTCTTACACCTGGAGCAAGTGCACCGATGACGGCTCGGAAGCGTCAAGAGGTGATCAATTCCAGAACGGTATCACCTCGCCTTTGTTTTTTGAGAAGGCCCATCGGACAGGACGCTGCGCGTATGACTACACGCATGTCTTCATCGGCAACGCACTTTGGAACATACCCGGCCCGAAGTCGGGAGTTGCATCTGCGCTGCTCGGTAATTGGCAGCTCGGATCAATACTCAGCGCTACCACGGGGGTACCCTTCTCGGTCATCATCGGCGGAGACCCGCTCGGGCTGAAGGGTACTGACGTCAACGGCTGGCCGGACTATGTGCCCGGATGCAAAATAGAGAACCCGGCTGATCCCCTTCACTATATCAATGCCGCCTGCTTCACCTTACCGAATCCGCTGACGCGATTAGGCAATGCAGGTAGAAACATCGCGACTGGACCCAAGTTGTTCAACTTGGACTTGGCAGCCTACAAGAACATACCGGTCACGGCCATTTCAGAAGGCTTCCGACTGCAACTTCGGGCCGAGTTCTTCAACATCCTGAATCACACTAACTTTGCGGCGCCCTTATCCAACAATCAAGTGTTCAACCAGGCTGGCGGCGCAATCGGGGCGGTGGGCCAAATAACATCCACCCAGACCAGCTCACGCCAGATTCAACTGGGATTAAGGCTGAACTGGTAATTGACCGCAGTATCGTCCGAAAGCGAAATCCTGAGCTAACCACTTATAAAGCGCTGGCAAATTAACTTTACAGAGGGCAGTTTGTCGTATGAAGAAAATCATCACCCTGGCATTAACGGTATTCGCGCTGGCGCTCCCACTGTCGGCACAAAGCGATCCCGCGCCATTACGACTTGTGCAGACTATTCCGCTGTCAGTCGAAGGTCGCTTAGATCACCTTACGGCGGATGTCAAAGGCATGCGGCTTTTCGTGGCGGCGCTCGGAAACAACACAGTAGAAGTAATCGACTTACGTGCGGGAAAGAGGATCAGCAATCTCACGGGACTGCAAAAGCCCCAGGGAGTTTGGTACATACCCGAGTTGAAGAAGCTCTTTGTCACTAGCGGCAACGACGGGACGTGCCGGGTATATAACGGCAAGACGCTCGAACTGATCGAAAGCATTAAGCTGGACTTGGGAGCCGACCTCGTTGGCTACAGTCCGCGCAGCAAGCTTCTCTATGCAGGCTATGGCGGCGAGGACGCTAAAAAGGACTATGGGAGTGTGGCTATCATCGATGCGCGCAAGAACAAACACATCGGAGATATTCGGACCAAGGTGCACCCCGGGGGAATACTGGTAGATGATTCGGGGCGCCGAATCTACGTCACACTTCCGGCGAGCAGTGAGGTTGCCGTAATCGATGCTAAGAGCAACGAGATCACTAAATCCTGGGAGGCAGTGGAAAGCAAGCGCACTGTCAGCTTCGCGCTTGACTCAGCCAACGGACGGCTCTTCGTAGGGACACGGACGCCTGGTCACATTATCGTTTACGACACTGTGTCCTTTAAGAAGGTGGCGGATTTCCCGACCGTGGGACTTCTAGACGGTCTGTTCTTCGATACCCGTCATAAACGCCTTTACGTGTCTGGGGGCGAAGGGTTCGTAGATGTCTTTCAACAGCAGGACGCCGATCACTACGCGCCGCTCGTCAAAATTCCCACGCGGCCGATCGCGCGAACTTCTCTTTTCGTTCCAGAGTTAAATCGCTACTACGTTGCCGTTCCGCGCAAGGACAACGAGTCGGCGGAAATCCGCGTTTATGAGCCACAGTGAATTTGTGTGTGTTAGGTACGGTCCAGTTCCAGATAACAGTTTAGCGAGGTGAACATGAAATTATTTTGTTGCTCCATTCTTCTTGCATTGGGAATCTTGTCGGCACTGACGTTCCACAGCTCTGCGCAAACCAACACGCAACAGTCTACCCCGCCGGTACGGGCAAGACTTCCACTGCAGCTTTACGAGCAAGCCCCTTTACCGCCAATCGCCGGACGCCTCGACCACTTTACCGCTGATGTGAAGCGGAGAAGGGTGATCTTTTCTGCTCTAGGGAACCATTCAGTAGAGGTGTTTGATGCCTTCACTGCCACAATCATCCACTCGATCAAGGAGGGGCTGGACGAACCACAGGCAGTGCTATTTATCGACGAGTCGGACAAATTGTGGGTTACCAATGCCGGTAATGGAAAGGTGATGATCTATACCGGCGCAGATTACAAACTGGAGAAGACGATCGAGGTTGGCGCAGATCCCGATAACCTTCGTTACCACGCCTCGACAAAAACAGTGATTGTAGGTTATGGCGAGGGAACAATTGCAGGCTTCGCTACCTTTAACGCCTCAACCGGAGAACGCATTGGCAAGGATGTGATGATTGACGCTCACCCGGAGTCATTCCAGGTCGAAGAACAAGGTTCCAAAATCTTCGTCAACGTCCCAACGGGCGGAGGTGTAGTTGAGTCCGTTGACCGTAAGACGGGAGCTATAAGCAAGTGGCCCCTCACGGGTGTGCGGGGGAATTATGCGATGGCCCTCAATGAACCGGATCATCGCGTCTTTGTCTGCACCAGAAAAATCCCGATGTTCCTGGCCTTCGATACCGAGACTGGCCGCGAGGTCGCTCGGTTACCCTCTACCGGCTCGTGCGATGACGTCTACTACGACGCTCGCCGCAAACGGGTATACGTTCTCGGCGCGGAAGGATTTATCAGCGTCTTCCAACAAAAAACTCCGGATCAATATGAGTCGCTGGCTGATGTTCCCAGCCAGATCGGCGCAAGGACCGGCTTCTTGTTCGTGCAGCGCGACAGGCTTTACGTCGGCGTGCCGAGGAGAGGCAACGAGCCCGCCCAGATTTGGACATACGAAGTGCAGGACTAGTTCTGCTTTTCTATGACAGAGGAGATGGCGGGCGCCTCCGCATCTGCTGCAGCAGACATTTCGTTTGGCTCTGCCGCAGCTGGTCAGCAATGCGTGCTGTCGCCCGCTTTTACCTTCAATGTTGCGGTGACCTCCAAAACGAAGGTGGTAGACCACCGCCGATGTTTATGGGAATGCTCAAGGAAAGGGATAGAGAAGTTCAGCGTGATATCTGAAAAATGCCAACAACTACTGGAGCGTACTGGCGCAAGTACCCGTAAACAGCACCGTGCTCGGCGAGTTTTGAAGAGTCTGGGGCGAAGAATTGAGCCGATGATGATTGTCACGTCCATGTTGCTGCTATGCGCCTTAGCTTCCGGTGTACAAGCACAACAGCCCGGCTCTGACGACCGTCTCGGAGAGCTTGAGCGCAAACTTGACGAGGCAATGCGTCAGATCCAGGAGCTCAACAACGTGATGCAGGGCTTACGTGCGGAGATGAACCGGATTACCAATAAGGCCTCGTCCGACGAAACGACTGTGGCGGGATCAGTAAAAGCGCCAGCAGCAGCCCCTTCAGAGACTGGGAATCCGGGGGCCGCGTTTGTCGAGCGTGTAGTAGAGCCTGAATTGGGAGGCAGTGAGCGGTCCGAGACGCTTCGGGCCAGGCCAGAGGTTTTCATCCAATTACGTTACTCGGCGCTGCCGGTCCGTGACGGCGAATCGGAGTTCAAGCCTAACTTCAACGTGTCGCGAGCCGAGATACGTTGGTCAGGCAAAGTTTCCGAACGGCTCGGTGCGGGACTGGAGATTCAATATCATCCGGCGCCTGCCGGGATTGCCGAAGAATTACTCAACGATGCTTTCCTCGAATATTACATTAACGATTACACCTTGCTGAGGGTCGGGCAGTTCGTGAAGCCATTCGGCTTTGACATCCAGCAGTCAAGCGCTGTGCGTGAGTCACCCGAGCGAGCGATCTTTGCCGGCTACTTCTTTCCGGGACAGCGCGACCGCGGGCTGTTGCTCTCGGGCGACCTCCGCACCCTGGGCCCCAGGCTGAAGGGCGTGCAATATTTCGTCGGCGTATTTAACGGCAACCGCTTCTTCAACGACAACAACCGTCAACTCAATTTCCTTGGGCGCGTGCGTAAAGTCCTTCACCGCCGCTTCGCCGCCGGCATCTCCGCACAAGTAGGCAAACAACTTTTGCCCGACGGCGTTTCGGGAAATAACAACGAGAATATCTTCGGCGCTGACTTCCAGTACGCCGTCACAGATCGCCTTGGTCTGCGCGGCGAGTTCGTCGCGGGCAACATGCCCTCCACGCTGCTGAGCCTTGAGCCGGAATTCACGCCGGCGTTCCGTCCTGGCGCGCACTCTTCGGGCGGCCATCTGTTCGCAGGTTACAGATTCACCGCTAAAGACAACATCTACGCACGCTACGACCAGTTCAACAACGATCCCGTCACGGGTCGTAACGTGCGAGCGTTCAACTTCGGTTACTTCCGGCAGGTCGACGATATGTCGCGACTCAGCTTTGACTATCAAATCAAGCGCCGTCCGTCGTTCAACGACGACTCTGTTAACGGGAGACTGAACATCACGTGGGGCATCGAATTTTAGAAGAGGGGCAAGACTTGGGTGCTTATGCTCACGGATGCGAGCTATGTCACGTCGACGGCGCGGTTCGGAAAAACGAGGATGGATTTGCATGCTGTCTTTACACAACTTCCCTCCGATTGGAGACTGAAAACTTGGCAGCCAAAACTCAGGAAGTTCTAAGTTTGACCATGCCACACCCGTCAGCCTCTTGGCGATGGGTCGTCGTGATCGTCCCCGGCGCGTTGGTTTATTTTCTTCCCGTGCCTGGATTGGATCCCGCGCAGCGTCATTTGCTAGCCATTTTTGTCGCCACCATCGTCTCTCTGGTTGCCCGTCCAGTCCCTATGGGCGTCAGTGTGGTGATCGCGATGACACTGCTGGCGCTGACGCGAACTTTGCCTGCGGAGAAAGTGCTGTCAGGCTTCAGTAATCCCACGGTATGGTTGGTCTTCACCGCTTTCTTATTTGCGCGGGCTGTCATTACGACCGGCCTGGGACTGCGTATCGCCTATCAATTTATCCGGCGCTTCGGCCACACCGCGCTGACGTTGGGGTATTCGCTAGTAGCCGCTGACGTCGTGTTAGCGCCCTTCGTTCCTTCAGATACGGCTCGGGGCGGCGGCGTCGTTTATCCCATCACCCGCAGCTTGTGTAAGGCGCTGGACTCAGAGCCCGGACCAACTGCAAACCGAATCGGAACTTTCCTGACGCTGGTTAGTTTTCATGCCACCTACACAGCCTCGGCAATGTTTTTGACCGGCATGGTTGCCAACCCTTTGATTGCCGGCTTCGCACGCGACATTGGGCATGTTGAATTGACCTGGCTGCGTTGGGCGCTCGCTGCTTCAGTGCCCGGATTGCTTTCAATGATCTTCGTGCCCTATCTGATCTACCGCCTGAATCCACCGGAACTAAAGGACATTGAACCGGCACGCGCACTAGCACGCGAGAAACTTCACAGCCTGGGGCGAATGAAGCGGGATGAGATTGTGTTGGTCGTCATCCTGGTAGCCGTGATGGTTGGCTGGGTGACCTCTCCCTGGCACGGGATCGCCAACGCCTTTGTGGCGTTGGCGGGCTTGTCTGCGATCCTCGTCTTCCGTGTCTTGACGTGGGACGATTTATTGTCCGAGCGAAAAGCGTGGGACGCATTGATCTGGTTCGCTCCTCTTCTCATGATGGCCGCCGCTTTGAATGAGGTTGGTGTCATCAATGTTCTTTCGAAAGACGTCTTTGCACAGTTGGGCGGTTGGCCCTGGAAAGCCGCGCTGTTGGCTCTGGTTGTTACTTACTTGTATGTCCATTACTGCTTTGCGAGCATGACTGCGCACGTTACCGCGCTCTATCCCGTATTTCTGACAGCCGCTCTTGCGGGTGGCGTACCAGTTATGCTGGCGGCACTCGCGCTGGCCTTCTTCTCCAATCTAAATGCGGGAATCACCCACTACGGAACGGGCTCAGCTCCGATCTACTTCGGAGCCGGTTATGTAGGACAAGCAACCTGGTGGAAGCTGGGCTTTCTTATCTCGATCCTCAATCTTGTTTTCTGGCTGGGAGTGGGGCCGTTATGGTGGAAACTGGTGGGACTATGGTGAGGTAGAGCCTGCATTGAAGCAGTTCGCGGGGGGCAACCCTTTGAGTCCGCGGCTGACTTGAACCTAATCGTAATCAAGCGGCAGCCTAAGAATAGCCCGGGAAAGGGCGGCCGAACTCGGCCCGTCGAGCAGCCGGTGCATCTACGTAAAGATCCGGTGCCGCCGACCCTTTCTGGTCAAGTTAGCCAAGATCAAGTTGGCAATCACCATCACTTCAATCAAAATGGGGCGTCCTGTGCTCTCGATTACACGAACTATTTAAAGGGAAGATTTGTCAAATGGCATGCACCGATTACCTGCGAATGTTTCTTGCCTCCGCTATCCTTGCAATCACATTAGTTGCTTGTGGCGGACAGCAACCTGCGACGCGAACCAGCGACAAGGGCGGAGTCACAAATGAGGTCACGATCTACGTTTCAACAGATCGCGTCTTTTCTGAACCTGTTCTCAAGAGCTACGAGCAGAAAACTGGCGTAAAGGTGAACGCCGTCTATGACACAGAAGAGGCCAAGAGTACCGGACTTGCTAACCGGCTCCTGGCGGAAAAAAGCAATCCGCAAGCTGATGTCTTCTGGTCGAATGAACCAGTACGCACGCTGGTCTTGAAAAAGCGTGGTGTGCTTGGGCGTTACAAGTCGCCGAGCGCCGTTGGCATCCCCGATGTCTTCAAAGACCCGGAGGATTTCTGGACTGGGTTTTCGGC
>WNFV01009115.1_pt1 | contig 13221 bp, 13 predicted proteins | sample 5400101 | NCBI WGS metagenome assembly WNFV01 (sample SAMN13153361, study PRJNA577476) | soil metagenome | isolation source: 115 cm soil or saprolite under grassland replicate 1 | place: USA:California | collected 2016-06-15
TGATGAGGACTTCACCGTGGCCATCGTCGCCGAGCGGGCCCCGACTGGCCGGACGCGGGTGACGGCCCGGGTCAAGCTCCCCACGATCACCCAGGTCTCGACCGCGGAGTTCGCCGGCGACGAGGTGGTGCTGCGCATCGAGACAGACGCCCCTCCGCAGAAGGTCACGACGCCATGGGCAGCTGGAGGCGATGTCATCCGACTGTCGGCCAGAGCCGATGCCGAAGCCGAGACGCAGCTCGCCGAACTTGACGGCCGATTCTGGTCCCGCGAAATCTCCGCACCGTTCACCGGTCGCGTCACCGGTCTGTTCGCTGAACGGGGCACGGTTCACTTCGCGGACTTCCGCTACCACGGCGAGGCGGGTTCGTGAGGACCGATGCCACGGCGCCAGTACTCCCATCGGTCCCTGGACTCACCCGGCTCTGCGAGGAGACCGGCTTCCAGCCGGAGTACGACGTCGACGGTACGGTCTGGACTACATTCGCCTGGCTGTAGGCCGGGAACGCCCGCTAGCGAACCGTCGACCGCGCGGTGGTCGTGCACCAGCCGCCCGGAGATCGCCGCCGAGGTTCGGCAGGCCGTTTGGAGGGCGGGTGCGTGCCGCAGACACATCCGCCGGCGCCGAGCCGAGGACCGAGGCAAGTAGTGAGCCGACGCTACGTCACCGTATGGGCCTCGCCGCAGACCCAGTCATGGCCGTCTCGCCGGATCTGGCAATCCCAACCGATCCCACGCAGCCGGCGCTCCAGCCGCTCAGGGTCCACAAAGTTCTTGATGATGCGGAACGTGCTGCCATCCCGCAGTTGCCGTTCGACGATCTCATCACCGCCGGGCAGATAGGCTTCCTTGTCGCGGACGTCGACGTGTTCATCGACGAACAGCACCCGACCGCCCTCAGCGAGCGGCCCCCGCAGCAGCTGCCAGAACTGCTCGAACCGGCTCATCGGCACATGGGACAGCCACGCCGCGAAGAAGATCACGTCGAAGTGCGCCGCCGTCGTCCACGAGAAGACATCGGCAACCACGAACCTTACATTCTTCGATCTGACCCGATCACGAGCGATCGCCACTGCCTCGGGCGCCACGTCGATCGCGGTCACCGTGTCAGCCAGACCCGCAAGCGCCTCAGTCCACAAGCCGGTGCCACACGCGATCTCCAACACAGTCCCGGTTGGCTGCATCTCCGCAACGAGCCGAGCGATGCGTGCGCGAGCGAGCACAACATCGCCATACGCGGTCACGTCGTACTCGACCGCGCGACGACGGTAATAACCAGCCTGGCCGGCCAGCACCTCATCCGTCACCCGCACATCATCACGCGACAGCAGCGACAGCGGGGCAGAACGCCTCGACGCCGGTAGCCCCGCTGCCGAACGTTCCTAGGACGGGGCACTAGCTGCCAGACCAGGGCCAGCGCGGTGCGGGTCAAGGGTCGAGCGCGGTTTGCCCGGCGTGACGCGGGCCATTCGCGGCAGTCATCAGCGGTCGCTGGCGGTCCGGGAAGGAGGTGTCGTTCACGCTCACGCACGCAGCTCCAGGCGAGACGGGAGGCGCCTTCCACGCTGGCTGCCTCAGACGCAAACCACGCCTGCTCGGTTGGCCGCGTCGCTGTCAGACGCCCACGCGGTAGTGAAGATGAACAACACCGCTTCCGAAGCGGCGCTCACCGAGCAGCTCGAGCCGCGCACGGAGGTTGTCCGGCAAGGCTCGCTTACCTCCACCCACGACGATCGGGCCAAGAAGCAGATGACACTCGTCGACCAGTCCCGCGCTCATCGCCTGCCCAGCGAGCTCGGCGCCGCCGATCGTGATGTCGGCTCCCGAGGACTCCTTCAGCCGCCGGATCGCATCAGGATCGAGTTCGCGCTCGATCCGCGTCCTGGCGCTGGACACCGCCTGAAGCGTCCGGGAATACACGATCTTCTCGGCCGCCCGCCAGATCTCCGCGAAGTCCCGCGCTACCTCCGGTTGATCGGCGGCGGTGCTCACGGTCTCCCAGTACACCATCGTCTCGTACATCCGGCGGCCGAAGAGGTAGGTGCCGATCGGCCGCACAAGGTCGTTGACGAACGCATGCACTTCGTCATCCGGCGCCGCCCAGTCGAACTTGCCCTCTTCGTCCTCGATGTAGCCGTCAAGCGACGTGATCGCCGAATAGATCAGCTTGGCCATCTCAACTTCCTCGTATCCGAAATCGGGGCACGCGCGTTCTCACTCTGCAACGCCATCACCAACCCGAGCCGCTCGGGCAGCGCGTCAGCCATCACCGCAGCAAGTCCCACGCCGGCAGAGTATGCCCGGCCGGCGGCGTGCGACATCTGTGCAACATCTCGCGGTGGTTTGAGGGGATTCACGGGGACTCACGGTCGTCACGCTCTGTCATACCCGCCGTGCGATCCACGTGCGACATCCCGACTCAGTTCTGCACGTGGATCGTGCGGGGGAGACGGGCGGCGTTGCCGCTCGCGGCAAGAGCGCTCAGTGCCTCGGCGACCGCGTTGTCCCGACCATCGACAGCGTGCATATACTGCTGAGCGGCGACCGACGACGCGTGGCCGGCGCGCTTCTTCAAGTCGGCCAGGTTCGCGCCCGACGCTGCGGCGAGGCTGAGCCCGGTGTGGCGCAGATCGTGGAACGTCAGGTCGACACCGACCTTGTTCCGAGCTCGAACGAATGCCTGGTAGACCGAGTTGCCCCGCATCCGCTGGCCATCCCGACCGACGAAGAAGAACTCCGGACCCGCCCACTCCTCCGCGTGCGCCTCCAGCAGATGGCGGACATGCGGCGGGACGGACACTGGCCGCTCGCCGGCATCCGTCTTGGGGTCTTTCTCGAACTTCTTGGGAGACTCCAGCAGCTCGACAGCATCGACGGCCAAGGCCTGCCGCTCGAGTGTCCGGCCAGCCCGGCACGCGTCAAGGGCGCCCTGCGGGCGTCGCAAGCGATCGAGCAAACCGCGCTCGACCTTTTGACCCGCACCGCGCTGACCTTGGTCTGGCAGCAGTCAGGGGGACGGGGCAGGTGTGGACTCCGACCGGGTGGCAACGTGCGGAGCTAGCAGCGCGTCTTACCGTTGTGAAGGTGAGGAGCGCAGGGATTTCAGCGATGTGCGCGGCGACGCTCACGCTTTCCGCCTGTGCGAGTGGTGGCGATACGACGCCGGCGCAGCCATCGACCAGCGCCGCGCCGCGCCCCGTGGCATACCAGATGTGTCAGTCTGCCGCCGGCAGCGGCGAGTCGGTCGTGGCCGCGTATCTCACGACGGTGGACCAGGTCCGTAGTCGCCGCGGCGGGCCACGACCTGCTGACCCATCCCAGGCGGAGAAACTGTGGGCCGACCTACCTGGGGACGATGCGGCAGCGTGGTGCACGTTCCACTCCGGCTCCCGCTACCTAGTGGCGGCCACAACAGCGGGCCGCCCCCGTGTCGGGTTCATGATCACCGACACGATGTTCGACCCCGGCCCTCAGGGCCCCGCGATCCCCTGACACGCGGACGCGGCGGGTCGTACAGGTCAAAGGGGTGGTTGGCGTGCATCCGGCGTGCACCAAGCACCGGTCAAGTGCGGTCACTCACGGGCCGTCCAGGACGTGCGCTCCCGCGCTTGGAGCCGGTGTTGCTGGGCGACTTCCAAGCTGGCCATGCGGGGGAGCGGCGCCCACCAGTGCTCAGACGGTAAAGGCACCGACTACGAGTCCGAGCACGCCTACCAGGGCCACGAGCGCGGCCGCCACCTTCTCGCCTGATGGCAGCGGGCCGTCGTCGGGCCAGTAGGTCTTGTCCTGCATCCACGTGAAGGTCACTCCTCGCAGGGTGACCAGCCAGAGAAGTAGCGATGCAGCGACACCGCCGACCAGCCCGACAACCAGTGCCCTGTCCGCCGGTCGACCGGTAGTCGCGATCCACGTCGCACCAAGCCATCCAGCCGCTGTCAACAGCATGAACCGACCGCGGACCCGAGCGATCAGAGTCGTGACACCGATGCTCAGCGGCCACACGACATACAGCCCGATCAGGACCGAACGCGTCATGCGGCTGATTGAAGCACCGACGGGACTCGCGCGTGCCCTTCGCGTGCCCTTGCAAGAGTGTGACAACGGGCACGGGGGGTCACTCACGGGGAGAACCGTCCGTGCGCGACGCTCAGCCGACTATCGCTCAGGCCGACGTGATCGCCTCATCCGCCTTTGCAAGGCAGGCGTCCATGGCGAGGCGAACGACCTACTGGACGACGATGTCGCCAAGCTCGCAGCATCCGTTGCGAACGCGCCCGCCGTCTGCCGGCGGTGCCGGCTGCCACCGAGTGTCGGCCTCGACGATCTGATCCAGGTAGAACACGGGATAGTTGCCCGGCTCGGCCGACTGGAACGACACCGCGAGGCGGTGTGTGCTGGCAGTCGCGTCTACCAGTGGCGGGCTCGTGGCGAGGTGGTTCTCCTGCCGCTGAGCGGCGCGGTCCGCCGGCGAGAAGGCTCCGCTGATGCTTCCCGGCACAGCGACAACCACGATCCCTCGCAGGACACGTGTCCAGGTAGGCACGGCGACCTCTACCTTGATCGCGGTCGGTATGCCGACTCGCGTGGTGGCGAGCACGTCTCCTGCCCCGGTCACGCCGCGGTCGACAACCCTCACCTCGGGAGGTGGAAGAGGCACGAAATCCGGCATGGCAGCAGTATCGTCCGGCACGCTACCGCCAGCATGAATCCGTCAAGGACCCTACTGGCACCGTCAGGCTCGGTGAGAGCCACGGGTTCGGCCGGATCACCGGGCACCGAGGGCACACAATGCGTGTCGCCTAACCACGGCCTTGGTCATGCGGATCCACAGGCTCCTACGGATCAGCTGCTCGACAGACGGGCTCAGACGCAGGCCGGAATCGGGATGTCAGCGGTCGACGTCTGGCCAGGCCTAACGGTTACGCGGACTGCTCGGACTCCAGGAACACTGATGTTGTATTCGCCTGGAGGAAGTGAAAGTTCGTAGGTCTGGTGATCGTTGTCGCTCGGGAAGACCTGTTCCTTGACCACCTTGCCATCGCGGGTCGCTTGGACAAGGCGGGTTGGTGTCAGGTTCAGATCCGGGCCGGGTCCGTAGCAGGCCGGAAGCGCTCCGACCACCAGCCCATTCTGGGTGGGCGTAGGCGCGGTGTCCCCGCACCCCACGAGCACGCACGCGGCAAGGATGACGGAGGCGGCAGGACGTAAACACAGAGGTCCGTGGATCAACACTCGCGCCACCCCGCGTCCAACATCGTTGGCCGGTGCTACAGGTGTGACGAAACGACCCATCTTGCTGGTTCCCGTGACCGCCCAGCACCGCTCGGGGCGCCCGTGCGTCACCGCAGTAAGTCCCACGTCAGCCAGAGTAAGTGCGCGCGGCGGCGGAGCTGCGCGACCCGCGCGGCGTGCGATATCTGTGCGATATCTCGCGGTGGTTTGTGGGGATTCGCGGGGACTCACGGTCGTCACGCTCTGTCATACCTGCAGGTGGGAGGGGTGGTCAGGGGCGGTCTCGAACCGCCGACCTTCCGCTTTTCAGGCGGACGCTCTACCAGCTGAGCTACCTGACCGTGGAGCACAGTGGCGGCGGTGTGGATGGTGACCACTCCGCCGCCAGCTCCGGCGACCCCGACGGGACTCGAACCCGCGACCTCCGCCGTGACAGGGCGGCGCGCTAACCAACTGCGCTACGGGGCCAGATGCGCGCGATGATGCTACAACATCCACCGCGGTTTTCTGACATCGGCCTTGCGACCGTATCCCCAACGGGATTCGAACCCGCGTTACCGCCTTGAAAGGGCAGCGTCCTAGGCCACTAGACGATGGGGACTGGGACCCGCGAGAGCCGAAGCTCCTGCATCAGGGACTCGGTAAGCATAGAGGGTCCGGGCCGCTGCTCCAAAACGGGTTACCCGCGCGGCTCACCTCTAGGCTGTCCGTCGTGATCGAGATGAGCCGGGCCGACTTCGAGGTGCTGGTGGCGGAGGCGCTCGACGAGGTGCCGGAGGAGCTGGCCGCGCTCATCGACAACGTGGCGATCTTCGTCGAGGACGACCCGCCGGCGGACGACCCGGACCTGCTCGGGATCTACGAGGGGATCCCGCTGACGGAGCGCGGGCACGACTATGGCGGGGTGCTGCCGGACCGGATCACGATCTACCGCAACCCGACGCTGGCGATCTGCGAGACGGTCGACGACGTGATCGACGAGGTGAACATCACCGTGGTGCACGAGATCGCGCACCACTTCGGCATCGACGACGACCGCCTGCACGACCTCGGCTACGGATGACTCAGGCTCGCGCGAGAGGTTTCCGGCTCACCATCCGGACCGGTTCGCTCGGCGGAGCGTCCGGTCCGGTTGTGGCGCGGCGTACGTCGTACACCGCGCGGGCGGGTGCTGCGGGGTGGTAGCGGATCGGGACGCGACGTCCCGCGTCCGGCGTCTCGCCGGCGAGCGGGTAGAGCACGTCGTTCTCGATCAGGCGCGTCCCGACCGGGTACCGGACCCGGAGGAACGTGCGGTTGCCGGCGCGGAGCACCGAGATCACCTCGGCGTTCACCGGGCGCCAGCTTTCCGACTCGGCGGCGATGTCGAGTCGTGCGGGCAAGTCGAGCCGTACGGCGGCCAGAACCAGGAATCCGAACCCGGCCAAGAGTGCGGCGATCGCGATCATGAAGACCGTCAGCATGTGCTGTGCCTCCTCCCGAAATGAAAGTCCCGTCTGTTGGATGTTCGTGAAGCGCGAACAGGTTCCCGCCGTATGAAAGTTGTGATGTTCGGTCACACGCGGCGAATCTTCCGGCAGACTGCTGCGATGACCGTCGCCGCGCTGATCGCCTCCGTGGACGCCGCGGCAGACGCTCGGGTGGCGGAGTCGCTGGCGCGGTACTTCCAGGTCCGGCCCGGCGGGTACGGCGACGGCGACCGGTTCATCGGGGTGAAGTTGTCCGAGCTGCGCCGGATCGTGAAGCCGTACCTGCGGGCCGGGCTGCCGCTGGCCGAGCTGGAGGGCGCGCTGGTGAGCGAGGTGCACGAGCACCGGCTGGTGGTGCTGGTGCTGCTCGCCGACCGGGCGGACCGGGCGGTGCGCTCGCGGTCGGCGGACCCGGCGGAGCTGGCGGCGATCCACGGCTTCTACCTGCGTGCCATCCGGTACGTCGACAACTGGGACCTGGTCGACTGCAGCGCGCCGCAGATCGTGGGCGGCTACCTGCTCGACAAGCCGCGCGCCGAGCTGGACGAGCTGGTCGCGTCCACGAACATCTGGTCGCGCCGGATCGCGCTGGTGGCGACCCTGCGGCTGATCGCGGCCGGGCAGACCGCCGACACCTACCGGCTCGCCGAGCGGGTCCTGGGCGACCCCGAGGACCTGATCCACAAGGCGAGCGGCTGGATGCTGCGCGAGGCCGGCAAGCGGGTCGACACCGGCGAGCTGTGCGCGTTCCTGGACGAGCACGCGGCGCGCATGCCGCGGACCATGCTCCGCTACGCGATCGAGCGCCTGCCGGACGACGTACGACGGAAGTACCTGGCGGTCCGCCGGATCGCATAACGGCAAGCCCCGAGTCGGCGAGAACCACAGGGCGGCACGCCGTCCCTTCCGACGGCGTGCCGCCCCGAACTTCGCGTACTGATTACTGCGTTGAGGGGCTCGTTGACGTGCTGCGGTGCGTCGACGAGCCCCTTGTCCGGTCAGTCGCCAGACCTGTCGCTGCCGGCGATGGCGGCCGCGGCGCGCGGGCACTCCGACAGCGGCGGCGCCTCCAGCGCGCAGTGTGTGGTGGTGCGTGGGACGGGCTCGGGGCGCGGCATCCGGCGGACCGCGGGACGGCGGCCGATGGTGACGGCGGCGAGCAGCGCGCCGAGGGCGGCGAGCGCCGCGGAGATCCACATCGCGGTGCCGAAGCTGTCGGTGAAGGCGACGGGATCGCGGTAGCTGTCGCCGGTGATACCGGCCGCCAGTGGGATGCCGGCGACCGCGAACAGCTGGGCCGACCGCGCGACCGCGTTGTTGACGCCGGAGGCGAGCCCCGCATGCTCGTCCTCGACCGAGGACAGCACGGTCGCGGTCAGCGGCGCGACCGTCGCGACCAGGCCGAGCCCGAGGACCACGACCGGAGGCAGCACGTCGGCGAAGTATGACGCGCCGGGTCCGATCCGTCCCAGCAGCAGGAATCCGGCCGCCATCAGCAGCGGTCCCACGGTCATCGGCGTCCGCGGTCCGATCCGCCCGGCGAGCTGCCCGGCACGCCCGGACAGGCCGAGCATCAGCAGCGTCATCGGCAGCAGGGCCGCGCCGGACTCCAGCGCGGAGTACCCGAGCACCTGCTGGAGGAACACCACCACCACGAAGGTCGCCGTACCCAGGGCGCCGTACACGACGACGGTGACCAGGTTCGCGCCGGTGAAGCGCAGGCCGGCGAAGATCGCCGGCGGCAGCATCGGGTGCGGACTGCGGAACTCGGTGACCACGAACGCGGCGAGCAGCGCGGCGCCGCCGATCAGCGTGACCAGCACCAGCGGCGAGCCGAAGCCGCGGCTGCCGGCGGCGATCAGCCCGTACGTCGCCGCGCCCAGGCCGACCGTCGCGAGCACCGCGCCGGTGATGTCCAGTGGTTCGGTCGCGGAGTCGTCGCGGCTCTCCGGGACGTGCCGGAGAGCGATCGCCACCGTGACCGCGGCGATTGGCAGGTTGATCAGGAAGATGTACCGCCAGGAGCCGACGTCGATCAGCCAGCCGCCGACGAACGGGCCGACCGCGGCGGACACCGAGGTCAGGCCGGACCAGGCGCCGACGGCGCGGCCGCGGTCCTCGAGCCGGAAGGTGGTCTGCAGGATGGCCAGGCTGCCGGGGGTGAGCAGCGCGCCGCCGATGCCCTGCAGCACGCGGCCGGCGACCAGCACCGGAAGCGTCGGCGCGATCGCGCACACGGCTGAGGCCAGCGCGAACCAGATGATGCCGATCACGAACAGGCGGCGCCGGCCGAGCCGGTCGCCGAGCGCGCCGCTGAGCAGGATCAGGGCGGCGAGCATCAGCATGTAGCCGTTCAGGATCCACTGCAGCCCGCCCACGTCGGCGTCGAGGTCGCGCCCCATCGCGGGCAGCGCCACGTTGACCACCGTGCCGTCGAGGAAGGCCATGCCGGAGCCGAGTGCTGTGGCGGCGAGAACCCAGCGCGCCCGCGGTGTGCCGTACTGGATCACACTCATGCTTGCCATCATGCCTCGTGCGCGCCCCCGGCCGGTCGAGGTCAGGCGGGATTGCAGGCCACGGTCCTCGCCAGTACGGCGTCCGCCGCGGCGAACGCGTTGAGATTGCGCGACGCCGCCCGCCAGATCTGCTGCGCCTCGGAGGCCAGTTGGCGCTGCCAGTCGCCGACCGCGTTGCGGCCCGCCGTCGCGGCGGCGTCGATCGCGCCCATCCGGCGCCGGCAGGCAACGCCCGAGGGCCCTTGGACGGCGTCGCACCGGCCGCGGGTGCTGAGGCGCGCGGCGGACGCCGCGGCGAGCCGTTTCAGGTCGGCCGGCGCGGCCAGTTTGGTGCGGGTCAGGATCGCGGTGACGGTGGCTTCGGTGGCCTTGCCGGTGAGCAGGTCGTAGCGGGCCAGCACCTGCTCGCGCCAGTGGCCGGCGGCGACCCGGGCCGCGGCCACCACGGCCTCGGCGTTGCTGATCTCGGAGCGGCAGGCGATCGCGGTCGCGGCCAGGGTCCGGCTCGGGGTGGGGCTGGCCAGGACCGGCACGGGTGCCTCGGTTGGCGTGGGCGTAGATGTGCCGGCCGGGCGGACCGGCCGTTCGGCGTCGTCGTCGCCCGAGGTGACGAAGCCGACGGCCGCGAGGCACAGCAGGCCGGCGGCGATCACGGTGCCCGCCAGCAGCAACGGCAACCTGTGGTGGCGGGTCGCCCGCCGTGCGCGTGACATCTCTCCCAGCCCCCCGGCCTCGACACCTATGTCAGGCGAAATACTGCCATGCTCAATGGCGCAAAGCGGAAGATAGTACGCACCGCATCGATGGAATTACGGATCGTGCCGCCCATCGAATATGCGGACCATTGCGTCTTGAAACTAATTCGACGCTAATGCGGTGCGAACCAGACCTGAAACGCCGTGGCGACGAGCACTCCGGCCGCCAGAGCGAGCTCGGCGCCGACTGCGCGGGTGAGTGTGTGCGGGCCGGCCGGCAGGCCGATCAGGTAACGCCGGGTGCGGTCCGCGAGCAGCAGCATCCCGCCGACCAGGAGCACCTTGGCGAGCAGTGCCGCGCCGTACGTCGTACCAGCGAGGCGTTCGATGCCTCCGGCAACGGCGAGGGCGTGCGGAACGCCGGTGACCACGAGTGCGGCGGCACAGGCAGGCGCGATCCTCACGAAGCTGGGCAGGATGCCCTGAAGCTCGTGCCGCCGGTCGTCGCGCAGCAGCACCGCCGCCACCGCGACGAGACCGCCGAACCACAGCGCCACCGCGGTCAGGTGCCCCATCGCGGCGACCACGATGACCACCGGCCAGGCAGCGTCCGAAGCGTCGCTCTGCGCGACCAGACTTGCGTCGATCGCCAGCACGGCAAGGAGTATGGCGGCCAGCCGCCAGCGGTGCAGGTCTCGCGACACCAGATCGGGCAGGTAGGTCGCGACAGCGGCGAGCACGGCCAGCCGGACCAGCGCGGCGGCGCCGTCCGTGCCGGTGGCCACGTCGCGCAAGGTGACGTCCGACGCGGACGCTTCGACCAGCGGTGTGAGAACGGTGCCGAGGGCAAGGATCACCACGCCGGACCAGACCAGCAGCACCAGCTGCCGGTGCCGCCGGCCCTGCGGCCAGACCAGGCCGAGGAAGCTCAGAATCCCTGCGGACAAGACGAATCCGCCATAGCCGAGCACCCGGGTCGCGCCGAGCATGACGGCGTAACCGGTCCCGCTCACGGGGGCGTCGGCAGGTCGAGCTGGACGATCACGACGGCGTTGCGCGCACTCAGCTTCGGCAGTACGCCGGGCTCGCCACGGGCCGGCGCACACTGCTGGCGCCGCGCGCCGAGCAGGGGACAGGTCAGGTTCCGCACCCCCGTGCCGCGGATCGTCAACCAGGCGGCGAGTTTGGGGTCCGTGCGCGCGGTCAGCGGTACGACGAGCGCAAGCGCCCGGCCCGCCACCGACGGGGTGCTGCGCACGGTGACGCCGGTGAGGTGGTAGCGCAGCACGAGGCGTGACACCGCGTGCGGGATCCGGTAACCCTTCGAGCCGATCGTGCCGGTGACCGACAGTGGCCGGCCGTCGGCTGTAGCCCGCACCTGAGTCGCCCGCGGAACCGTTCCAGCAAAGGACTTCCCGCCGTACGACGCCTTTGGCGCGGCGAGCAGGACACCAGCCCGCGGGGCGGCGAACACCACGGTCTCGGCAACCTCGAACGACCCGTCCGGCTGTGGCGTCGCGACCAGCCGGATGCCCGGCAGTCGCGCCGCCGGTGGTGTCCGGCCCGGCGCGGTGCTTGGCGTGGGCTGCGGACCGGATACCGCCGCTGGCTCCGGTGTCGCCTGGTAGCTGACGAACGCGGTGAGCAGCAGCGCGACGGACAGCGCGCTACCGGCGGACCGTCGTACGACGGCGGCCCGGTTCACGCTGCGCACCGGCACCAAACCCACCCGCCCCAAATTTCCCCCGACCCATGGCGATTCGGAATCTTTACGCATACGCTACCCGAACACCAGACGTCTGCCGGATTTCGCGGCGAATTCTGGGAGGGGTGCGAAATGAAATCGCAGGCTGTACTGAATCGCTTTCTGCCGGTAGTCGTCGTTGCGACATGTGCCGCCGGTTTGGCGAGTACGGCGGGGCTGCAGGCCTCGGCCAAGGCGTCCACCGGCGTCGTGTACGTCGTCCAGGGGCTGCCCGGCACGGTTGTGAACGTCCAGATCGACGGCCGCACCGTCGCCACCAGTGCGAAGGCGACCGACGTGATCGGCCCGCTCACTCTGGCCAGCGGCAAGCGCAAGCTGACCGTCTTGTCCGGCGGCAAGGTGATGCTGGAGCGGATGTTCACAGTCAAGCCGTCCGGCAACGCGGACCTGGTCGTGCACCGGCCCGCCTCGCCCGTCGGCGCACCTGTGGTGACCAGCTTCGACAACGAGCTCGCCGCGGTGCCGGCCGACAAGGCCTCGCTGACCGTGGCGCACACCGCCGCGGTGCCGGCGTCCGACATCAAGGTCAACGGCAAGGTGCTGTTCTCGAACGTCGCCAACGGCGAGTCGCTGCACGTGGTCGTCCCGGCCGCGACGTACATGGTGCAGATCGTTCCGACGGGCGCTTCCGGACCGTCGATCCTCGGCCCCGCGTCGCTCACCGTGAAGGGCGGCTCGCTGACCAACGTGTACGCGATCGGCGAGCCGACGTCCGGCACCATGAACGTCGTGGTGCACGTCCTGGGCCTGCCGTCGACCGGCACCGAGAAGCCGGCCGAGGTGAACACCGGCACCGGTGGCCAAGCCGCCGCCGTCGGCCTGACGTGGCCCCGCTGAGCCCTGCGCTCTGGGCAGCCGCCGCGCTGCTCTGCGCCGGCTGCAGCGGTACGACGTCCAGCCCGGTGGTCGCCGAGGTGACCCCGCCGGCAGCGGTCGCTCAGCCTGGAACGCCGCCACCCGTGCGCGTCGGTACGCCGGCGGCCAGCCAGCGGATCAGGTTCGTGCCGGCGGTGCTCGAGTTGCCCGGCGGGTACACCTCGCCCGTCGATGCCGCGAGCACCGTCGACGGCCGGCTCGTCGTACCCGAAAGCGTCCGGCGGGTCGGCTGGTGGGACGGCGGCGCCCAGGCCGGCGACCCGTTCGGCGCCCTGGTGATCGCCGGCCACATCGACTCGGCCACCGAGGGGCTCGGCTTCTTCGTCCGGCTGCTCGCGGTACGCCCCGGCGATGTGGTCACTGTGGCGAACGTGGGCCACCGGGCGTCGTACCGGGTGGTGTCCGTGCGGTCGGTTCCGAGGCACGCCCTGTCCGTGGGCACCTTCGACCAGACCGGCCCGCACCGGCTGGTCCTGATCACCTGCACGGGGCGGTACGACCGGGGTCGCGGCGGCTACGAACGCAACCTCGTGCTGACGGCCCTACCCACCGGTCCAGTACGCTCATCTGGTTGAGGGGACGAGTGCCTCTCATGGGCCTCTAGCTCAACTGGCAGAGCAGCGGACTTTTAATCCGCGGGTTGTGGGTTCGAGTCCCACGGGGCCTAC
>WNFV01019263.1_pt1 | contig 13215 bp, 12 predicted proteins | sample 5400101 | NCBI WGS metagenome assembly WNFV01 (sample SAMN13153361, study PRJNA577476) | soil metagenome | isolation source: 115 cm soil or saprolite under grassland replicate 1 | place: USA:California | collected 2016-06-15
GGCCTTGCTCAGCGGCGCGCTGCTGCTGACGTATACCTACTTGCCGCGGCTTGCCGTCGCCGGCGGCGCGTTGGCAGTGCTGACCTGGCTCGGGCTGCCGCTCGCCGAACGCCGGTTGCCGTGGGCTGGCGACACGCGCGAGATCCGGCTGCTGTGGGCGCTGATGCTTGGGGCCTGCGCGATCCGGCTGGTCGGCGTGCTCTACCCGACGTTCGCCGGGCAGGACCTGGGCCTCAACCTCGGCCGGTGGATCAAAACCGTCACCGGGCAGATGATCGTGATCGCGCCGTCGAGCGAGTTCGCCAACGGGCTGACGATCTACCCGCCCGGCCCATATCTTGCCGCGCTGCCCGGCGCGACGCTGTTCTCCGATCGCGGCTCGCTGCTCCAGGGTGTCCTGGCAGTGCTGGACGGCGCGACAGCGTTTCTGGTCGCGCTGCTGGCGCGGCGACTGGGCGGCAACCGCGACGCCGCACGCTTCGGGCTGCTGCTGTACGCTGGGAGCACGACAGCCTTCGCGGCGCTCGAATTCGGCTTCGCGGCCCAGATCTTCGGCCAGTGGTTCACGACACCGCTGGCGCTGCTGCTGATGGCCTCGACCGCGCCGCCACGACCGCGCGCCTGGCTGCTCGCGGCGCTGCTGCTGCTGCTCGGCGTCTTCTCGCACGTCGGCGTCGCGATCCTCGGCGTGACCTGGATGGGGATCACGCTGCTGCTGACGCTGCCGCGCGACCGGCGTGACGCGCTGTGGGGCATGGCGCTGATGACCGCAGGCGGCCTGCTGGCGCTGGGACTGCTCTATATTGACATCGCCACGATCACGCTGAACCACGCGACGAGTACGGTCACGCAGCGCGGCGCCGGCGGCGGACTGCCCGGCGCGACGCCGCTGCTGTTCAAGGGCGCGCGGCTGGCCTATACCGATATCGGGCTGGCAACGCTGCCGCTGGGCGTACTGCTGATCGCGCGGGCGGGCGGGGGGCGGCTGATTGTGCCGCTAGCCTGGCTGCTGACCACACTGCTATTCTTTGTGGTTGACCTGCTTCTGGCCGTCCAGGTGCGCTACTTCTACTTCGCGCTGCCGCTGGCGCTGGCGGCGATCGCGATCGTCCTGGGACACCTGGCGGCCCGCGGGCGCTTGTCGCGCTTCGCTACCTGGGCGCTCGTGCTGATGCTGGTCCTTCAGGGGGTCATGTTCTGGTACAGCTCCGCGTTCGGCGACGGCCAGCTCTCGATGACGCCGCTCACACACTGACGGTCAGTTGTCGAAGGGGACAGGTTACAGGCTATGGGCGATGGGCGATGGGTTATAGGTCGCAGGTCGCAACTTGTAGTTTGCATCTTGTCTCCTTGGATGACAGTGCTTCTCACGACTCCTGGGGAGAGTGAGAGTGCCGAAGCAGCCGTTGCTCCTTCCTAGCTCTGCCCGCCGCGATGCCCCGTTCCCTGGCCTGAGCATCTACACGCGCTTTGTAGTTCGGATCCTGGGATTTGAGCGCGTGGTGTGCGGCTCTTCGCAAATGCGGATTGGTTTCGGTGCAGAGAATCTGCTCCAGCGCAGCTACAGCGCGGGCGTCCTGTGGTTGGGAACCCAGCCCGCCGATGGCACTCTCTCGTACACGCCTATTCGTGTCTGAGAGCGCCACCTGGACGAGAAGGCCGACCAGATCTCCCGTCAGCGGAGACGGCTTGCACTCTTGGCAGGTCGCAGAATGTACCGCCACGCGGCGGACAGGAGCGGCCAGGTCATGAAGCGCCACCCACTGGAGCTGAGCAAAACACGCATCGGTGCCGTGATGATCCAGAAAGCCAGCACATCCCCGTCGCACACGCGCATTCGGGTGGGAGAGGCCCCAGAGCACGGCAGCGATTCCTGCTTGGCCTGCGCGAACTAAGGCTGTCTCGGCTTCCAGAACCGCGCGCCAGTCGTGGGCACCCAATTGCTCTGCCAGAGCCTGCAACTCAGGAATCGGGTCACATTTATCGCTCATCACATCGTCTCTTTATAGAGATGCGTTTCGGCTTTCGCTTCAGTTTGCAGCTTCTCGATGGTGAACATGAAGTTGTCTCCTGTCTCTTGTCTCCTTGTCACTGTCACAGCTCCCCCGCCTCGACCATCCGCCGCACCTGATCGAGCACATCGCGCTCGCGCGCGAAGCTGGCGAGCCGCAGCGCGTCGTCGAGGCCGAACCAGCGCGCATCATCCACCTCGGCCTGCTGGGGCACCAGCGCTCCGTCGGTGTAGCGAAGCAGAAAGAAATCGACATACTTGTGAATCCGGGTCGGGCCGGCACGAAACCAGTATTCGATCGTCGCGAGATGCCGCTCGACCGCGCCGTTCAGCCCGGTCTCCTCGGCGATCTCACGGATCGCGGCGGCTTCGGCGGTCTCACCACGCCGCACATGGCCTTTCGGCAACCCCCAGCGCACGCCGCCGTTGGTCGCGATCAGCGCGATCTGGAAGCTGTCCCCAGTAGTGCGGTAGATCACGCCACCGGCCGAGTAGGCGGTGCGCCGGTCAGGTGGAGCGTGATCGGTGTTCGTCGTCATTATCAGATTACAAGGTTATAGGCTATGGGCTATGGGCTATGGGCTATGGGCTATGGGGTTATGATCTCTGTCCCCTGTCTCCTATCGCCTATCGCCTATCGCCTATCGCCTATCGCCTATCGCCTATCGCCTATCGCCTATCGCCTATCGCCTATCGCCTATCGCCTATCGCCCATCGCCCATCGCCTATACTCGCTTAGGAAGCCGCCCGGCGCGCATGTCCCAATAATGGTTGATGGAGTAGAGAATGCGCTCCTTCGCTACCTGCGCGTTCTCCCACCCGATCGGCTCGACCCGTCCGCCCTCCAGATCCTTGTAGACGGTGAAGAAGTGTTCAACCTCTTTGAGATAGTGCGCCGGCAGGTCGGTGTAGTCGGCGATACCATCAAAGAACGGGTCGTAGTGCAGCACCGCCAGGATTTTGTCGTCCGGCTCGCCTTTATCGTTCATGCGGAACATCCCGATCGGGCGGGCCTCGACGATGCAGCCGGTGAAGGTCGGCAGGTTCGTCACCACCAGCACGTCGAACGGGTCGTCGTCGTCGTAGTAGGTCTGAGGGATGAATCCATAATCGCCGGGGTAATGAACCGGCGAGTAGAGCACCCGGTCGAGCTTGAAGGCGCCGGTCTGCTTGTGGTACTCATATTTATTGCGCGAGCCTTTGGGGATCTCGACGATCACGTGGATTACATCTGGCGTGTCGGGGCCAGGATCAAGCTCGTGCCATAGGTTCAACGTCATCGTCCCTCAACCTTCTGATATACGAAAGGGCGGGGGTGATCCCCGCCCTATCTACCGAGCGTGTGGTGGCACGACGCCGCCAGGATCGGCCTATTATAGCATGTTACCGTCCGACCTGGCGCTCGGAGGCGCCCTCTTGCGGGCCGGCGGGTTCCGAGATGTGCTCCAGCGTATCGCCGACGCGCTTATCCTTGTCCTGCACAGCCAGGTCGCCGAGCGCCAGATAGCCGACGAGCCGGCCGCCCTCGACAACCGGCAGGCGGCGGATCTGCTCGCTCGCCATCACCCGTGCGGCCTCGTCGACCGACGTGTCGGGCGTCACCGTGATCGGCTCGCGGGTCATGTGCATCTCGGCCTGTTCGAGATGCGGGTCGAGGCCGTCAGCGACGACGCGCACCACGATGTCGCGGTCGGTGATCACGCCGACGAGCCGGTCGTTCTGCATCAGCGGGATCGAGCCGACGTTGAGATAGCGCATGTTCTGGGCCACCTCGGCGATCGTAGCGGTCGGGGCGAGTGCGGTCACGTCCTTGGTCATAATCTCGCGTACTTGCATAATAACCTCCTCACAGATTCACGGCCTGCTCGATATTCAGTTCGTTGATGACCTCATGCACTCCTGGAGTGCTGGCGGCCACTTCCGCGGCGCGGCGCCGCTGCTCCGCGGTGTGCACGTAGCCGCGCAAATAGACGACGCCGTTTTCCTGGGTGTTGATATTAAGATGTGGCAGCTCGGCCAATGCCGGCTCGCGTCCGAGGTTCGTGCGCACCCGCTGGGTGGTTGTCAGATCCTCATCCGCGACCGCGAGCACGCCGGGAACTTCCTCGGGTCCGGGCGTCAGGCTGAAGCGCCGATCAAAGACGGCGCTGCGCCATTGGTTCAGCCGATCCGGGATGCCAGCCTCGCGCAGCCGCGCGCGGGTATCGATCAGCATCCGTCGCGCGCCCTCACGTACTTGTTGGTTGCGCCAGAGCAGCGCGGCCGCGGCCGCGCCGAGCGCCAGCAGCGCAATACCTGATAACTTCGCCGAGCGCATGTTTCCTCCTGATACCGGGTTCCTCGATCGTATACGCTACTAATACAGCAAGATACAGGCCAGAGCACGACACGCGGCGCGAACTATGTACAACTTGGCTACTCTATGCTATCCTATCGCCAAAGAGTTGACCGGCGAGGATGAGGTATGGCTTATGGCTATCACGGATCGTATGCTGATAGGCGCGATCGCGAATAATCCCGCCGCATTCGATGGCACGGGCGAGTATCGCTGCTGCCGCGCCTGCGAGCAGATATTCTTTACATCGGTGAAACAACCCGATACCACCCACGATAGCCACGACTGGTTCGCGCTGCCGGCGCTGAATCCGGATGGCTCGAACATCCTGATGCGCGCGTTTCAGCGCTTCATCAAGCGCTGGCCGGAGGAGCGCCAGGAACAGCTCGAGCGGTTCGCGCAGAGGAAGGGCTGGGATATGGCCATGGAGCTGAAATACGGTGGCGGTGCGCTGGAAGAGGCCGAGGTTGGCGAGTGGCAGGAGATCGTCAGCGCGCGCCTCGCACAGCTGATGCGCCAGGCGCGCGCGCAGATCGACGGCACACCAACCTGAGAACCGAGAACCGAGAGCCGAGCACTGAGGATGGAGGATAGAAGATAGAGGATCGCGATCGGCGACCGCAACAATGCGATCCTCTATCCTCTATCCTCTATTTTCTTCTACTCGTGTCGAGCTGTCGCCGCGCCTGGGCGATAACCTGCCCGACGTGGATCTGTTCCATGCACTCAGGACGCTCCAGGCCGCGCGGGCAGCCGCTGAAGACCCCGCATGGGCTGCACCAGAGATCGGCGCGGATGACGACATGCCGCGCTGGATCGCCCCACGGCCCGAACCGCCCGGCGTCGCTCGGCCCATACAAGTGCAGCGTCGGGACGCCTTGCGCGGCCGCCAGATGCAGCGGCCCGCTGTCTACCCCCAGCGCCAGCGCCGATCGCCGCAGCAACGCCGCGAGCTGCCCGACGGTCGTTCGCCCCGCCAGCGTGAGCGGCCGCGCGCGCATCCGCCCGGCGACGTCCTCGACCAGCGCTTCCTCGCCCGGCCCACCCGTGACGACGAGCCGCACACCTAGATCCGCCAGCGAATCCGCGACTGCGGCCCAGCGCTGAGGGAACCACAGTTTGGCCGGCCCGCCTGTGCCCGGATGCAGCAGAACCAGCCGCTCCTCCGCGCCGAACCCCTGCGATCTGAGCCAATTATCAGCCCAGGTTATGTCTTCTGGTGAGGGGTCGTAGCGGGTTGAAAATGAAGAATGGAGGATGGAGAATGGAGAATTGAACTGCGCCGCCTCGACGAGCGCCAACCCTTGCGCCGTCACATGTGCGCGTGGATCCCAGGGGAGCGCATCTGTGAGGAACGGGCGACACTCCCGAATGCCGAAACCTATGCGCCGGGGGACGCCGGCGAGCAACGCCAGCGCCGCACCCCACCAGTGATCGTCGCGCCCGATGATCGCCAGATCGTAGCGGCTCGCCCGCAGCAGCATGGCGTAGCGCAGCAGCGTGAGGTAGGGTTGAACCAATGACGAATGACGAAAGCGGGTGAAGCCAGGGAACGGACAGGTCAGCACTATATCGATATCCGGGTTGCGCCGCAGGATGATCTCCGACCACGGGCCGATGAGCGCGGTGATCTGGGCCGTGGGGAAGCGCTCGCGGAGCGCGGCGAGCACTGGCGTCGCCAGCAGCAGGTCGCCCAGGTGATCGGGCTTTATGTAAAGCACCGAGGCGACGACGGAGGCCGGGCGGCGCGCGAACGGGCGGGCGAGGAATGCGAGAAGGTGCAACAGCAGCAGGCGAAGGAGTTTCATAACGGTCAGTGGTCAGTCGTCAGTGGTCAGTCGTCAGTTCGCACACAACTGACGACTGACCACTGACGACTCAGAAGAGCATCGCCCCAGCCTCGCGGCCGATCTGGCGCAGGCGCTCGCCGAGCGGCTTGCGGCCGTCGTTCTCGAGCTGATCGGCCAGCTCGTTGACCCGCTTGACAAACGCCGGTGTGACCATCGCCGGGTTCTGCCGCAGCAGTTTGGTGGCATCCTGGGGCTTCTCGGCGTGAAGCAGCTGGTTGATAAAGCGCTCCTCGGGCGAGAGTGATTCCTCGGCGATCTCCAGCGCGAGCCGGCGGATCTCGGTCAGCCGGGCGACCGCCTCGGTGGCGCCGGCGCGCTCGGCGGCGGCTAGATTCGCGTCCAGGACGAGCAGGAACGCCTCATCGATCTTTTCGCGCTGGGCACGCAGCGCGGCGCCCGGGTCGGCCGCGCGCATCACCTCTTCCAGCACCTGCGCGCCAGCCTCGAACAGCTCCTGCGCCTGCTTATCCATTCCTGTTCCAGCTCGGCATCCGGCGCGCCCGTGAGCCGCTCGATCACCTCGTCGAGCGTCCAGTCCTCACCCCCCAATTCGCCCAGCGCCTCGGCGTCGAAGCCGGTCAGTTCAAGCAGCTTGTCGCGCAGCCCCAGCAGAATCTCGGCCGAATCGTCGCGCCCGCCCTGGCTGCTCGCCTCGGCGAAAGCAGTCAGGGTCGCGAAGAACTCGTAGTCGAGTGCGTCCTTCTGCTGCTCGACCAGCTTCGTGAGCTGTTCCTCGCCCTGCTCGTAGGCCTCCGCCAGGCGGCTGATCAGATCGACCCGCGCGCGTTGCGCCTCGACCACCTCGCGCGAAATGCCGTCGGCCTCCAGCACGACGTCGAGGAGCGAGTTGAGCGTCAGGAAGCGGCGCGGCGCCAGAAGATACCCACGCGGCGCGTCGGCGGGCAGGTCGCGCATGATCAGCTTCGTCGCATCGCCGATGAAGCGCTCCTGCTCCTCGAGGCGGGTGTTGAGCTGCGGGGGGAAATGCACCAGAAAGAGCTGTTTGGCCGGATCGTGGTAGATCAGCGGCGCGGCGATCATCGCGGGGTTACCGCAGTTCGGGCAGACGGCGAGGTTGAGTTGCCCCGCCAGCAGATAATTCTTGAGTTCGGGTTGGCGGCCAACGTCGACGAGTGTAAAGACTTGCGCCCGCATTGGGGTGCGGCAGTTTGGGCAGGTCAACTGAATAAGCTGCGGCGGAGTTACGGTCATGGTCGAATAGGATCCTTTCCTAACACAGCGCGCCGGTCGAGCCGGCGCGGGAACAAGCGATCGTGAAGAGGTATTATAACATACACAATCTTTGCCGCATCCACGAAGGACGCAATTTCCCAATCCGATCGCCTTCAACTGCGGACGCCTACCCCATGTCGAAGTCCCAACCCACGACAATAGGCCGTATAACGCCTTTGCTACTGACCCGCCATCAATTCGACTCCCTAAATTCAAACAGCCAGAATATAATTTATGACAAGCGCACAAACCGTGTTAGGCTCACTCATCACACGGCCGTGGACGTGCTCTGCATAATCACGCGTTATGGAATGCCACTACCCGCATTTGGGAACGAAGGGATCGCGATGTCTGAAAGCAGCCTGTCTCCGTCGATGAATGCTACGCCGCGTATCACGCGACTCTTGAAACGGGCTCGGTATAGCTTGCCTGAAGGACGGCCGTTGCCTGACGAGCTTTGGCGACGGCGACATCGGGGTATTGTCATCTTGCTCTGGCTCCATGCGCTCGGCCTCGTATGTTTCGGGCTGATTATGGGAGCAGGACTCGTACACAGCCTTATGGAAGGCAGCCTCGTAGCTCTGGCCGCCGCCTTTGCAAGTTTGGGGAACCTGCCCCGGAGAGTTCGCGCGAGTGTTGCATGCCTTGGTCTGATCACCGCGTCGGGCGTGCTCGTGCACCTCTCGGGCGGCTATATTGAGATGCACTTTCACTTCTTTGTGATCGTAATCGTCATCTCGCTCTATGAAGACTGGGTACCCTTTCTGCTGACCATCGGCTATGTTGTGGCGCACCATGGAACGATGGGGGTTCTCTATCCCACCGCAGTCTACAACCACCCCGACGCATGGGCGCACCCGTGGAAGTGGGCGGCCATTCACGGGGTGTTCGTGCTGGCTGCGAGTATCGCAAGCCTGGTTAATTGGCGACTGGCCGAGGCCGCGCGGGTCCAGAGCGACCTGTTATTGTATTCCGCTGGCGAAGGGATTTATGGGATCGATCGGGCGGGGAAAACGGCCTTCGTCAATCCGGCGACAGCCGCCATGCTGGGGTGGCCGCAGGAGCAGATGATGGGCCGACCTGTGAACGAGCTGTTGCGGCTGGCGCAGCCCGACGGAACTCCAGCGGGGGTGGAAGCGGCGATCGCTAGGGCGTTGGGCGAGGGCGTCGCCCAGCCACGCAGTACGACGGTCTTCGCGCGGAAGGATGGGACGACGTTCCCGAGCGAGTATGTGTGTATGCCAATGTGCGAGCGCGGCCAGATCATTGGCGCAGTGATCACCTTTCAGGACATCAGCGCGCGGCAGCAGGAGCAGACAGAAAAACTCGCCTACCTGGAGGAGCGGAAGAGCGCGCAGGAGCACATTATTCAGCAACAAGCGCAGATCGAAAACCTGTCGGTTCCCTTGATCCCGATTGCGGATCAGGTGATCCTGATGCCCTTGATTGGCCTGATAGACACGCAGCGGGGCGAGCAGGTGATCACGATGCTCTTACAGGGGATCGAGGCCAATCGGGCGCAGGTGGCGATCCTCGATGTGAGCGGGGCGTCGGTAATAGACACGCTGGCCGCCAACGCGCTGATCCGTGCGGCACACGCGGTGAGCTTGCTCGGCGCGGAGTTGGTGCTCACGGGCATTCGACCCGAGGTGGCTCAGACGCTCGTTGCGCTCGGCATCGATCTGCAGGGGATCGTCACAGAGAGCACTGTGCAGGGGGGTGTGACGTATGCGCTGAGCCACCGGCGCGTTTATGGCTGACCTCGCGAACGGTGCGCAAGCGCATGATCCCTGTCGATCTTGCCCCTGAACAAACCTATTTATCCCACCAGACATGGCTGCCTGCTAAAATCCTTAAAGCGCCTGGGTATAGCTCGCCACCTGCCGCGCGGCGTGCTGATTCATGATCCGGGTGGCGTGCTCATCCGCCGCTTGATCGGCCGCCCTGACAGCCATTACGACGCCGCCTTAGCGCACCGCTGACTCATATTCCTCGGCGTGTTCGATGGTTTGCTCCCGCTTATCCTCATATTATTCCCGCGATACATCAGCAGCGAGAGCTATGCCGCCCAGCGAAGCAGGCAAATTGACATCCGCCGAGCGATATGGCATAATCGCGGCGTTATACTTATTTTTTGAATATGAAACGGGCCGGCGATGAGTCCGATGATCAAACAGCCTTTGACGACCGAACACGCGCTGCTAGGCCTGCTGCGGCGCCGACCGATGCACGCCTATGAGATGCATCAGATGCTGCTCCAGTCCGAGTCACTCGGTCTCGTCTGGCGCTTGAAGCAGAGCCAACTCTACGCGCTGCTGGGGCGGCTGGAAGAGGCTGGCTACATTGAAAATACGATCGAGGCGCAGCCGGCGCGGCCGGCACGAAAGATTATGCGGCTGACGCCCAGCGGAGGGGATGCGTTCAAGCACTGGGTCGCGTCGCCGGTCGAACACGGCCGCGATTTTCGGATCGAGTTCCTCGCCAAGCTGTTTTTCGCGCGCCAGGAAGATACGGCGGCCGCGAACGCGCTGATCGAGCGGCAGCGGCGCGCGTGCCAGGCATGGCTCGTCGATCTGCACGCCCAGGCCGAGGCGATTCGCGGCGAGCGGCCCTACGACTGGCTGGTGCACCAGTTCCGCATCGGCCAGACACAGGCGACCCTCTCCTGGCTCGACACAACCGAGGCGATGCTTCATACACCGGCCTTTGCTCATTGATTGAGTAATAGTCAGCGATCAGCCGTCGGAAAGATTACGAAAGGAGTGCCATGTATGCGCCGCGCCCCCTGGCCGCTGATCTCCGTCTCCCTGCTGATCGCGCTGAACGCCTGTGGCGCATCACAGCCGGCCGCACGGTCGGCGACAAGCGCACCGGCCGTGAACAATGCCGCAGCGGCAACCGTCCCAGCTGGTCAAACGACCGAGTTGAGGCAAGAACTTCGAGGGCGCCAACCCCGGCACGAAGATGATATTCAACTTCGCCGGCTCCCAGCAGCTGTCGCAGCAGATCGGCCAGGGCGCGCCGGCCGACGTTTTCGCCTCGGCCAATAAGAAGCAGATGGACGTGGTGATCCAGTCGGGCCAGGTGATCAGCGGCACGCAGCGCACCTTCGTCCGCAACCGGCTGGTAGTCATCTACCCGAAGGATAATCCGGCCAAGCTCAACACGCTCAAGGATCTTGCCAAGCCAGGTGTCAAGCTGGTGCTGGCCGCGAAAGATGTGCCGCTTGGCGGCTACGCGCTCGACTTCCTAGCACGAGCATCGAAGCTGCCCGACTATACGGAAGCCTACAGCCCAACCGTGCTGGCAAACGTGAAATCCTACGAGGAGAACGTCAAAGCTGTCCTGAGCAAGGTCGCGCTCGGCGAGGCCGACGCCGGCATCGTCTACACTTCGGACATCGCACTCGACTCAGCCGACAAGGTTGGGCGGCTCGATATTCCGGACGTTCTGAACACGATCGCGGCCTACCCGATCGCGACGATCAAAGACTCGCAGCACGCCGACCTGGCGAAGAAGTTCGTGGAGTATGTGCTCTCGCCAGCCGCGCAACAGATTTTAGTCAAGTATGGCTTTATCGCTGTGTAGGGCGCTTTCTGGGGCGTTAATATCCCAACGCGGGTTCGCTTTACCACAGAGACACAGAGCGCACCGAGATGGGAAAAGGATACGCGGGCCTCGGTGTCCTCAGTGCCTCTGTGGTGCGCGTGCCTCGCGACCTCTCGTTAATGGCTTAATCAAGGACGACCGATGACCGAAACATCTATCACGCGCGCACGCGCAGCGTATCGAGCATCACAGCGCTCCCGGGGCCGCTGGCGGCGGAGCATACCGCTGGCGCTGGCGAGCTTGCCGCTGCTGCTGTTCTTGCTGCTCCCGCTCGTGGCGCTGATGTTGCGCGTCAACCTGGAACGCCTGCTGGCGAACCTGCGCGACAGCGCGGTCACGCAGGCGATCGGCCTGAGCCTGATCACAACCGCGCTGACGGTGCTGATCACCGTCGTGGCCGGCACGCCGGTGGCTTACTTGCTGGCGCGGCGGCGCTTTCGCGGGCGCACGGCGCTGGACACGCTGATCGATCTGCCGATGGTACTGCCGCCGTCCGTCGCCGGGATCGCGCTGCTGGTCGCATTCGGGCGGCGCGGGCTGCTAGGCCAATATATTAGCGCCGCCGGGCTGGAGATCGCTTTTACGCAGGTCGCCGTCGTGCTGGCCCAGACCTTCGTCGCCGCGCCCTTCTACGTCAAGGCCGCGGTCGCCGGCTTCGCGGGCGTGGATCGCGACCTGGAGCAGGCCGCCGCACTGGATGGTGCTGCGCCTCCGCAGATCTTCCGCTACGTCACACTGCCGCTCGCATGGACAGCGCTGTTCGGGGGCGCGGTGATGACCTGGGCGCGCGCATTGGGCGAGTTCGGCGCCACAATCATCTTCGCCGGCAACTTTCCCGGCCGCACCCAGACGATGCCGCTGGCGATCTACCTCGGCTTCGAGCTCGAGCTGAACCTGGCACTGACGCTGTCGGTCATCCTGCTCGGTACCTCTTTCGCGGTGCTGTTCGTCGTCAAGGGCGTGCTGCGGCAGCATATTAAAGCATAGCGTTTGGGACTATCTTGACAGCCACAGGCCCGTATGATATATTACTTTGTAAGTTCAATGAACTTTGTACCCCTTCTCACATAGCTCTTCACAACCGATCAGACCCGGGTAGACTCTATGGGCGTAGACCAAGCCCTCGTCCGGCTCGTTCCTTCGTCAGATCATATCTGAAGATTCAGGACAACGGATCGTGGATCGTCTGCTCAAAAAAGCGACTCGCCAGCACACGAAGAACCATAACAGCCAGTTAGTCCTGCGTACGATCTACGATAGCGGCGAGATCAGCCGTGCGGATCTCGCGCGACTGACGCATCTCACCCGCACGACGGTCTCCGATGTCGTCGCCGATTTGATCGGGCGCGGTTTGGTCGAAGAAGTCGGGCATGGCGCATCATCAGGCGGGCGAACGCCGATCCTCCTCAGCGTAGTAGACGACTCGCGTTATCTGATCGGCGTCAATCTGATGAGCAGTGAGATCTCCGGCGCGACGATTAACCTGCGTGGGGGCATCCGGCATCGCGCCTGCCGGGCCTTCCAGAGCCGCGACGCCGAGAGCGTGCTGTCGCTGGTCTATGACCTGATCGACGAGCTGATCGAGGCCGCCGGCAGCCCGTTGTTGGGGATCGGCATCAGCACACCGGGGCTGATGGATACGACCGCCGGGATCGTGCGACATGCGGTGAACTTCGGCTGGCAGAACCTGCACCTGAGAGACCTGATCCACGCGCGCTACAAACTGCCGGTCTACTTAGGTAACGGCGCGCACATGGCGGCCCTGGCGGAGTACACGTTCGGCGGCAGCCAGAATCGTAAGAACCTGGTGGTGATCCATGTCGGCCAGGGGATCGGCGCGGGGATCACGCTGAACGGCGAGCTGTTCTATGGCGATGCGCATGGGGCCGGCGAGATCGGCCATGTCGTCGTCGTCGAGGACGGCCGTCAGTGCAAGTGCGGCAACTATGGCTGCCTGGAGACAGTCGCGGACAGCCGCGAGATCATCCGCCGCGCAAAACTGATCGCCCACGAAGATCCATCCTCGCTGCTGCATCAGTTCGCATCCGACATCGAGACGATCGATCTCGATACCGTGGTTCAAGCTTTCCGGGCCGGTGATACCGCCCTTCGGCAGGTTATCGAAGAGGTTGGACGATACCTGGGCATCGCGGTCGCCAACCTGATCGGCATCTTGA
>WNFV01012643.1_pt1 | contig 13211 bp, 15 predicted proteins | sample 5400101 | NCBI WGS metagenome assembly WNFV01 (sample SAMN13153361, study PRJNA577476) | soil metagenome | isolation source: 115 cm soil or saprolite under grassland replicate 1 | place: USA:California | collected 2016-06-15
GAATTGAACCGCTGTGCGAGGTTTTGCAGACCTCTGCCTAACCACTCGGCCACCCCGCCGCACGGGCCTCCAACGAGGAACCCGCACAGAGTCTACGCGAGGGCCCACTCCTCGCCATCCCTGCAGATGGCCTTGAATAACGACAGCGCAGAAGGTTCCAGCGAGACGAATAGGCCACCTAGGATCGGGGCGGAGGGACGGATGCGGATTCTGGTCGTCAATGCGGGGTCGAGCAGCCTGAAGTTGCGCGTTCTCGATGACCTGGATCGGGTCCTGGCATCACGCGACCTCGAGGCTCCTTCGGGTCGAGCGGACCCTGCAGACCTGTGGGCCTTCCTGAAGGAGGCTCCGGAGGTGAGCGCGGCCGGCCATCGGGTGGTCCACGGCGGGGGCGACTTCCGGCAGAGTGTCCTGGTCACCGACGACGTCCTGACTCTGCTGAGCCCCCTGGCCGACCTCGCGCCCTTGCACAACCCTCCCGCCCTCATCGGGCTCGAGATGGTCAGGACCCTCCTTCCTGGCATCTCCAATGTGGCCTGTTTCGACACCGCCTTCCACGGCACCATCCCCGATGAGGCGGCCCAGTACGCGCTCCCTCTGGAGTGGAGGGAGAGCTGGGGCATCCGTAGGTTCGGCTTTCACGGGCTGAATCATGCGTACGTGAGCCGGCGCGCGGCGGAGGTGCTCGAAAGGCCAGTCGAGGAACTCCGACTGGTGACCTGTCACCTGGGAGCGGGCGCTTCGCTGGCGGCCATCGCCGCGGGATTGTCCGTCGATACCACGATGGGGTTCACGCCTCTGGAGGGACTGGTGATGGCCACGCGTTCGGGATCCGTGGACCCGGGAGCCGTCCTGTGGGTGCAGCGCCACGCCGGCCTCTCCTCCGACGAGGTCGAACGCATCCTCGAGCACGGGTCGGGCGTACTGGGACTCTCGGGCCTGTCGGCGGACATGCGCGTGGTGCTGCAGGCAGCCCACGAAGGCGATCCTCGAGCCGCGCTGGCCATCGACGTGTATGTGCATCGGCTGTGCGCGGGCGTCGCCGCCATGGTGGCTTCGCTCGGGGGCTTGGACGGGCTGGTGTTCACAGGAGGGGTCGGCGAGGGATCCACTCTGATCCGCGCACGAGCGTGCGAACGGCTCGGGTTCCTGGGCGTCGAGCTCGATGCCGACAGGCACCAATCCGCCGGTTCGGAAGACCAAGACCTCTCCCCGTCCGGCGCGAATGTTCGGGTGGTGATGGTCCACGCGCGGGAGGACCTCGAGATCGCCCGGGAAGTACGCCGGCTGGTTGGTACCACTCCCTGAGTTCGGCTGATGTCGAGTCAGGCCGCGCCTAGATCCTCGAGCAACGCTACCGTCCCGATTCCGAGGAGGACGAACAGGGCAATCGAGAGACCCGCTCCTGCAGCCCGGCTCATCGGGAGGGCGCTCGGTCGATGAACTCCTTCAGGGCTTCCTCGAGGAGGAGCTTCTCCGGCGAGTGTCGGGCGAAATTCGTCATCGTCGACAGCACTTCCTGGCAGTTCCTGCAGACAGCGTCCGGGGTGAGGTCGCCGCAGTACCGGCAGCGGATAAGTTCCTCCATGGGAGAACCGCACACGGCGCAGGTGGCATCTAGTGGCGTCCGCGCGCCACACCAGCAACACGGGACCTCGGGCCCGATGTCCTCCGCCATCTGCCTCCGATCTTCACCTGTTCGGGGATGGGCACTGGCTCTCTCACCTAGAACGATCGGGCGTTTCGGGCCGCGCTGTAAATACCTAGAAGAGGGCAGGCAATCGGGCTAGAGGGCTGGCGAGCGGCCAGAAGGCACCTGACGCACGCCTGATTGGACTCCGACTGGGCATAGACGCCGCGGCGGAGGTGTTTGAGGGTACGAGGTCTTGTAAGGCCGAGGAGAGGAGGAACAGGTGGCGGACACGACGGAGATGCAGTTCACCAGGACGCTGGAGGGCGTCGAAGTCCCGACACCCGGAGATTGGGTCTTCGATAGGGCGCACACCAATCTCATGTTCATCGCGCGGTACGCGATGCTCACCAAGGTTCGGGGGCACTTCAACGCTTTTGGGGGAACCATCCACGTGGCAGAGCGACCGGAGGACTCGTGGGTCGAACTCACGATCGACGCGTCGAGCATCACCACGGACAATGACACGCGAGATAATCACCTCCGGTCGGGAGATTTCCTGGATCTCAAGAACCACCCGACCATCACCTTCAGAAGCACCAGGGTGGAGGTCCTCAGTGATGACAAGCTCCGGGTGACCGGCGAGCTCACTGTCCGAGGTGTAACCAAGGAAGTGGTCTTGGACACGGAGTACGTCGGCATGGCGAAGGACGCTTATGGGCGCACCCGGGTCGCCTTCTCCGCGAGGACCGAGATAGACAGGGACCAGTTCGGCGTCAGCTGGAACATGGCCCTGGAGACCGGTGGAGTCCTGGTCGGCAAGAAGGTTCAGATCGAGTTGGAGGTTCAGGCTCTTCCCGCAGCAGTCGTGGAGGCGAGCTGAACCGGCGGACAACCGAGCAGCGCCCATAAACGCGAATCATCTTCGCTGCCACAGTCGGTAGGGCATGAGTCGGCCATCTTGCCCCGATGCGTCCGAGACGCGGGGCCCACCTACCGTCGATCACCCTCCCCAAGGAAAGTGGGTACTTCTGGAACCGCGAAATGAGGCCGTTCTCATCTACCCATGCTTCCCAGGTGCGCCCAATGTCGAGCCAGGCCCTCGCAGAAGCGCGGGTGAACCTCTCGAAAGGCGGTCTGGTATGGTCAGTCACCGGCTCGGCATTTGGTTTCCGTCGCGGCTTGGGGCCCTCCTGATGGCTCTCGCCGCGGCACTGTCCATCGCGATTCCGGTACCGGCGTGGGGAATCTCGTCGCACCCGGCCCCGCGTCAATTCACCGCGATGACCCAGAACCTGTATCTGGGAGCCAACCTCGTACCGCTGTTCGGCCTCAAGGGGCAAGACCTGATCGAGGCTGCGGCAGAAGTCTATGCCCACATGGAGCAGACCAACTTCCCGGCCAGGGCCGAGGCCATAGCCCGCGAGATCGCGGGGAAAGGTGGTCCGGTGGCGGTTGGTCTTCAGGAGGTGGCCCTGTGGCAGCAAGGCCCCGACCCCGAGCATTTGGAGCCGACGTACGACTTCCTGAAGATCCTGCTCCAGGCACTCGCCGACGAGGGCCTCCAGTACAGGACCGCTGTCAAGGTCGACAACTTCAGCGGGGCCCTTCCGATCGAGTTGGACCTCTCCCTCTGGGCCAGCTTCACCCAGCGGGACGCGATCATCGTGCGCTCCGACCTTCCCGTCTCGATGCTGAAGGTCTCCAACCCGACCGCACACAACTTTGAGGCCAGCTTCTTCGTGCCCCTTGGCGACGACCTGATCGAGGTGCAGCGGGGGTGGGTGACGGTGGACGTGAAGTTCCGCGGGAAGACCTATCAGGTGGCCGATACGCACCTGGAGGCGTTCGACTCCCGGGTGCGCAACACTCAGGCCGTCGAGTTGAGGGACTCGCTGGTGCAGTCCCCACTCCCGGTCGTGCTCGTCGGTGACCTCAACTCGCAGCCGGACGACGTCACCGGCCCATACGGCATCCTGGCGGATGCGGGGTTCGTCGACTCTTGGACGGAGACCATGGGGAACGCACCGGGTGATACCTCAGGGCAGCCCGATGACCTCGACTGCACGCTTCCGTCCACGATCGACCACCGCATCGACTACGTGTTGCACGACGAAGACGGGTATGTCGACGGCGTGGTCGGCAGTGGCGATGTCGTGGGCGAGGAGCCTGGCGACTGCACGGACACCGACCCCCCACTGTGGCCTTCGGATCACGCTGGCGTCGTCATCATGCTCACCATCGCCACGCCTTAGTCAAGGGTGAAAGTTCGGGGAGGGCCGGAAGCGGCGTGGGCTTCCGGCCTCTCCACCGGGTGGTGTAACGGTCAGAGCGGATGCCGCTTCTACCTACGGCAGGAATAGAGGGCCTTCCGGTGCAAGATAGGCGCTTTTCCGTCTTCCCCGGACACTCCTGCGTACCCAGTCTGATCCCATGTGGAAACTCTGGACGAGGGGAAGACGTGAACGCAGTCCGGCTGGGCAAGTTCGAACCACGGTACAAGCGGGGACCGGCGGATCCATCCGAAGACCCGGCCGCGTGTGCGGAATCTAAGGCGCACGCGACGCTCAGCCATGAGCACACTGGACCTCGCGATGATCGCGGAGCGGTGGCCCCAGAGAGCGCCCTGAGGCACCGTGGCGGGCATCCATGGACCTTCTGGTTCACTCCTTTCACGTTTCTCCTCCCTTTCTTTTCTTTTTCCCTCCTGCGATTACGACGCCACCGCGCGCAAGTTTTCGAGTCACGCGAATACGTGCCTGGATTCCTGTACGCACTTGGTTCCTGGGCGGTGGCCGTTCCGGCCACGTAGATAATGGCCAGTAGCAAGGCGACAGGGTGCTGTCCTCGGGGCGGCCGCAGGAGCCACGGCAGCGGGCAGCCTGATCGGGGCCGCCACCACCTTCAAACCGGTCGATCCAGGTGACCGGCTGGAATTCGGGCTCTACGTGGCACTTGCGGCTTTGGCTGCCGCTACCGTCATACACGTGGTCCGGATGGGAGCGGGTCCGCCTGTTCAGCTGCGTGCCATGGGCGGACTATTCAAGGCGACTCGAAGGGAGTGCCGTCATGAAGAACCTGCGCGTCAATACAGACAGGCAAGCTGGGCCTGGGCGATGGTCCGACGTCGTGTGCTCTCCGATCACGAACGAGGCGAACGACAGGTCAGGGGTTCCGAAGATCCAATCCACCCCGTCTCCCCGAAACTTTGCCTTGGCCGCGGTGCTCAAATCGCCTTGGCCAGCGAGATCCTGAGCGCTCGATAAGCCCGCCGCGTCGTACAAAGACCGATTCGCCTTGTCGGGCTGCATGTTCAAGTCCCCCGCGACCACCATGCTGGGTACACCAGCCAAGCCATCGAGCAGGCTCTCGGACTGCGTCCGCTGGAGTGGTTCTCCACCCTCGAGGTGCGCATCGACGACGGTCACAAGGTGGCCTTCACCGATATCGATGACGGTCCGCAAATAGCTCCGGCGCATCGCGGCTGTCGGCTTCGGCAACAAGATCCCGTGGGACTCGCGGATCGGAAGCCGGCTCAAGATCACGTTCCCGAACTGCTCATCCGCTGCCGGCGGTCAACCTTCCTGAGCAGATAGGCCAGCGCGACCATGGCCGCACCTGCGAGGAATCGAGAGCCCGCTGAGAAGTCTCTGCGAAGGATCAACAGGGCGACCATCAGGCCGATGGCGTCTCCCACCAGAACCACGGTTGTGGCCGGGAAGCGAAACGTGACCAGAGGAGCTGATGAACGCGACGTTCTGGAGGAACAGCACGTGCAGGAAGAGGAATGGACCCACCAGCGCTGCGACCCTGCTCTTCCCATGCCCGACCTCTCCGCGTGCCGACAGATCTTTGGCCTGCCCGGCGCATGCGAGAAGCACGAGCGCATCGAGGACGACAGCCAACAGGATCGGGACCGCGCCCGACTGCTAGGCGTAGTCCCACGACCAGTACGCACTCCGGAGCCCCGTGTCGATGACCAGTGCCGCGACGGGTGCCGAGAGCGAACTCATGTCCTCGCGCGATGCCTTCGCTGCTCTTCATGGCCACCAAGAGCAGCGTCAGATTCAGCAGAGCGATGACCATTGCCACGGTAGAGAGCCAGAGGGGAATCGGGTGGACCAGCTGGATGACGACTCGGAGGCCAGCCAGCGTCGACAGCGTCGTGACGAGCGCAGTCTTACCCCCCAGCGACCTGGGGAGGACGGGAGCGATCAACGGCGCCAGGAAGACCATGATGGCGAGGGCACCCGCCTTGATGGCGCCAGAGGCCATCCCCGACCGTTCGCCCAGGTCGAAGACCATGGGCAGGAAGACACGAGCGACCTGAAGGGTCAACGTCACGGTCAGCGCCACCAAGGCCGCCCTTGGAACACTCCCATTGTGTCCCCGCGCCTTTTCTCCGACCCGATCCGACTCGAACGCGACCGATTCGCTCTTCACCGTCCGGGCCTCTGGTTGGAACGGCCACCGGTCCCTTCTTCAGGTGCCCGGTCGAGCCCCTTCTGGATCGCGTAACGCATCAGCTCGTAGCGACGGCGCAGCTGTAGCTTCGTCAGGATGTTCTGCACGTGGTTCTGGACCGTCTTCACCGAGATGAACAGCTTCTCCGCTATCTCCCGGTAGGTGTAGCCCTTGGCTACCAGCCTCAGCACCTCGTTCTCCCTCCGAGTGAGGGAAGGCTCAGATGGATCACGGTCGGCCAGGCGGCGAAACTCGTCGAGTACCAGGGCGGCCAGGGACGGGGTGAACACAGGCTCGCCAGCGGCCACCTTGCGCACGGCCTCAGCCACCTCGGCCCCTGGGGCACTCTTCAAGATGTAGCCTGACGCGCCCGCCTTGATAGCCTCCATCACGTCCGCTTCCTCGCCTGACGCAGAGACCACGAGGACCCGGACGTGCGGCGACTCTTCGACGATCTGCCGGATCGCATCCACCCCTCGAACCGTGGGCAGACTCAGGTCCATCACCACAATCTGCGGCATGGCCTTGCGCGCGGCCTCGATTGCCTCGCCGCCGTCGGCCGCCTCGGCCACGACCGTCGCGACGCCTAGCCGCTCCAAGTCGGCTCGGATGCCGTCCCGCCACACGGGGTGGTCGTCCACGACCATCACTCGGAAGGGTCCTGCGGCCTCCTCTGAAGCCTCCGCTCCTTCGTTTTCCGCGTCGCCGCTCACGATTGATGCTTCTCCTGAGACGCCAGCGGAACGCGGAACTCCACCTCAGTCCCTGCACCCGGCGCGGTGTGGACCCGCATGCGCCCTCCCAATTCCTCCACTCGTCCCTTCATGCTTCGCAGCATGCCCGCTTTCCCTGCTCGCCGAAGCCTCTCCTCGTCGTAGTCGAACCCCAGGCCGTCATCGCGGACCGACACGACGACGAACCCGTTGTCCGTTTCCGCGAATACGGCCACACGCGAGGCCTGGGCATGTTCCACAACATTGTCGAGGGCCTGCCGAACGGCTGCTTCGAGAACTTCCACGTGAGTGGATGAGAGGAAGATCGGCCCCACCGCGCTCACTGTCACCGGCATCGAAGACACTTGCCCGGCCACCCGCTCGAGGGCAACCCGGAGGGACGCCGTGCCGGAGGGGCCTTCCTCCGGCTCACGGAGTACCAGGGCCCGGAGCGCCTGTTCCTGCTGGGCTGCCGTTTCGGCGAGGCGGCGGACCTCCTCGCCCGTGACCGTGGGCTGGTCCGCCAACTCCGATCCCTGCTTGCTCACGAGAGCCAAAGATTGCAGTACCGAGTCGTGGATGGCCCGGCCCAGAGCCTCCCGCTCAGCCAGCCGGGCCGTCCGCTCACGGGCCCGGAGCGTCTCCTCCCCGGCCTGCCGCAGCTGCACGGCCGACCGCTCGAGCTGGCGTGAGACAACACCGGCCCCGCCGCCGGCAGCCAGGTAGTACACGGTGCCGTTGACCACAGCGGCGATCTGTCCCGCGTCCAACTCGTCGACACCGATGCCGTTGAGGGGCCTGGCGAGAAGCAGCGCGATCCCGAGGGTTCCCCCGGCCAGTAGCCCCCGGGCCGTTCCCCATTCGACCCCCCACAGCAGGGCCGCGCTGGCCGGGTACGACGTCGCGAAGAAGGGCCCGGGGCCAGCCACACCGCCCTTCTCGACGACGAGGCCGGAAGCAACGATCAGCGCGATGCCGACGCCGAGGTCGAACCACGCGGCCGCCGGTCCCTCGTTCCCGACATTCACGGTGAGCCACATCGTCCAAAGCACGGCCCCGCCGACGATCCCATATGCAATCGGCAAGGAGCGAAAGTGACCGCCGCCCGCGTGGATCACCAGCGCAGCCATCAGCAGCAGGAAGGCCCACCGGAAGACCAGGATCCCAGCGGCGAGGTTCCGGCGGGCTCGCTGGGTGATGTCTCCAGCGCTTTCTCCACTCACCAGACCCCGGCCTCCTGCTGAGCCGACATCGGCTCGCCAGGATTGTCGCACCCCTCCCGCACGGGTAAAGACCCGACTTCCTCATTTCCCGGGGTCGGAAGTACCCAGCTCAGACTCACCGTCTGGCCAGGCCATCGAGGAGCGGTATCGGGGCCCTGATCTACGCGGCCACTTACACCCGTATGCGGATCAGCGGCTGGCCGAGCGCTTGTACTGACGCACCGATAGTGGAACGAAGATCGCCAGGATGACCCCGACCCAGATGAGCGTGTACAGAACGGGATTGTCCAGCGACCACACGTGCGGCCGTGGCAGATTGCCGGTATTCCCGAACGCCTCACGCACCGCCTGGGCAACAGAGGAAACGGGATTCCACTCCGCAAAGGTCCGGAGGGGCCCGGGCAGGAAGTCGCTGCGCACGAACGTATTTGCGATGAAGGTCAATGGGAAGATGAACATGAACGAAGCGTTGTTCACGACCTCCACCCTTCCCACCTTCAATCCGACGAAGGCCAAGATCCAGGACATGGCGTATGCGAACAGCAGCAACAGAAGGAAACCTCCGATCGCCGGAACCGGTGACGTCCTGATCCGCCACCCCACGATCAATCCGGTGACCGACATCACGAAGATCGACGCCGAATTGAAGACTATGTCACTGGTGGTGCGACCCACCAGGACGGCGGAGCGCGCCATCGGCAGCGATCGGAACCGATCGATGATGCCTTTGGTCATGTCCTCGGCGAGCCCTACACCCGTGAATGTCGAACCGAAGATCACCGTCTGGACGAAGACGCCCGCGATCAGGTACTCGCGATAGGACACGCCCGGGATCTTGATCGAGCTCCCGAACACATACGCGAACAGCACGACGAACATGATCGGGGACATCAAGGTCCAGACGAGAATGTCGGGCACCCGCTTGATCTTGATGAGGTTGCGCTTCGCGACCACCGCTCCGTCGCCGAGCGTGAGGGCCAGTTTCGTCATCTCACGGCCTCCTTCTCTCGGGCTTCGGCTCGTTCGGCCTTCTGGCCATCGCGTTTCCCGTCGGGCGACTCGGCGACCTCCTCGGCCGCGTGGCCGGTGAGCGACAGGAACACGTCGTCCAGGGTCGGGCGTCTGAGGCCGACGTCGTCGACTGGGACGGATCGGTCCTTCAGGAGCTGGAGGACCCGCCTGAGGACGTCCACCCCGCCGGTAACGGCCGCCGTCACCGTGCAGGTGTGCTCCTCGACACGGATCTCCCCGGCCGACAGCTCCGCCAGGATCGACCGCGCCGACGGGATATCCGTGGAATCGGAGAGGACCACCTCGATCCGCTCGCCGCCGATCCGCGTCTTGAGCTGATCCGGCGGGCCGTGGGCGATCATCTGGCCCCTGTCGATGACCACCACGTCGTCGGCCAGCCGATCGGCCTCCTCCATGTATTGCGTCGTCAGAAGGACGGTCGAACCGCCTCGGACCAGCTCCTGGATCGTCTCCCACATCTGAGCCCGGCTGCGAGGATCCAGACCGGTCGTCGGCTCGTCAAGGAAGATGACATCGGCCGCGGCCACTAGGGCTGCGGCGAGGTCGAGACGACGACGCATCCCTCCCGAGTAGGTCTTCACCGGTCGATCTGCAGCCTCGTTGAGTTCGAACCGCTCCAGGAGCTCGCGAGCCCGGTCGCGCGACTTCCGCCCCCCGAGGTGATACAGACGACCAACCATCTCGAGGTTCTCGTACCCCGTCAGGTACTCGTCGACGGCCGCGTTCTGCCCGGACAGCCCGATGCGCTCCCGCACCTTGTCCGGTTCGGCCGCTACGTCCAAGCCCGCCACGGTCGCCGTCCCCCCGTCGGGCTCGAGCAGCGTCGTCAGGATCCGGACGGCGGTCGTCTTGCCGGCCCCGTTGGGCCCCAGCAACCCCAGGATCGTCCCCCGAGCGACTGACAGATCGAGACCATCGAGCGCCGTCACTTTTCCGAATCGCTTCACCAGCCCCGATGTTCGGATCATCTCGGTCATGAGGCTCCTTTCGCCGACTCTCGTCTTTCTTTAGGACTCAGCATCGCAGCGAATCTCATCGCTCGGCATCTCCGTACTCAGCGGGCGGGGCGATTCCCTCGAGATTCTCGACGATTTTCCTATGTCGGAAATTCCCTGGCTGGATGGGCTGTTTCCAGCACTATCGCCCGGGAACCTCCCCCTACTTGCGCACTTGGAGGAATCGATGATCAGAACAAACCCCACCGCCGAACAGGCTCGCACCGAACCAACCATCGTCGCAGGTTCTGGGCGCGTCGTCCCCTCGTGGGTGCTCTTGGCGCTGGTGTGCCTGGGCCAGTTCATGGTCGTCCTCGACATCTCGATCGTGAACGTGGCTCTCCCCTCGATCCAGGCCGAACTGGGGTTCACCGCATCGGGCCTGCAGTGGGTGGTCAACGCCTACACGCTGACGTTCGCCGGCTTCCTGCTGCTGGGCGGCCGGGCCGCTGATCTGTTCGGCCGGCGGCGGATGTTCCTGGCGGGCCTGGGCATGTTCACGGCGGCGAGCTTCGTCGGGGGACTGGCCCAGAGCCCGGCCATGTTGATTGGCGCCCGGGCGCTGCAGGGCCTGGGGGCAGCCGTCCTGGCTCCGGCCACGCTGACCATCCTCACCACGAACTTCCCCGAGGGCCCGGCCCGAGCCCGAGCCCTGGGCGTGTGGAGCGCGGTGGCCGCGGCGGGGGCCTCGGCGGGTGCGCTTCTCGGTGGGGTGCTCACCGAGCTGATCTCGTGGCGATGGATCCTGTTCGTCAACGTCCCCGTCGGGGTGCTGGCCGTGATCGCCGCCCGGACCTTCCTGCCCGAGTCGAGGATGGACCGTCAGCACCGGAGCCTGGACGTGGCGGGAGCCCTCACCGTCACCGGCGGGCTCGTGGCGTTGGTCTACGCGATCGTCCGTATACAGACGCACTCATGGACCAGTGGGCAGACCTTGATCCCTCTTGGCGTCGGACTCACCCTACTCTGCGGCTTCCTGGCCATCCAGACGAGGGTCGCCAAGGCGCCCCTCATGCCCCTTCGGATCTTCCGGTCCCGTCCGCTGGCGGCGGGCAACGCGTATCTCATGCTGCTGTTCGCGGGGATGTTCGGGACGTGGTACTTCGAGACGCTTTTCATGCAGCGGGTCCTCGGCTACAGCCCGCTTCAGACCGGGCTCGCGTTCCTTCCCCAGACGATCCTCATCGCGGCCGGATCGCAGATCGCGTCCCGGCTCGTCAGCCGGATAGGCTCACGGCCGATCCTCCTCGTCGGAACAGCCCTCTCGGCCACGGGTGTGGCGTGGCTCTCGGGGATCACGTCGGGCAGCGCGTTCCTCGGAGATCTGCTCGGGCCATTCGTGCTCGTCGGCCTCGGCATGGGGTTGTCGGTCACGCCCGCCACCGTTGTGGCGACGGCCGGGGTTCCACGGGAGGACGCCGGTCTGGCCTCCGGCCTATTGAATACCTCGCGATTCATCGGCGCCTCGATCGGTCTGGCCGTGCTGGCCACGGTGGCAGCCAATCGAACCACGGGCTTGCTCGAGCGGGCGGGCTCGACCCCGTCCAGCGTGGCCGCCGCCACTACGATCGGGTACGCGCGGGCCATCGAGATTGGCGTGATCATCCTGCTCGTGGCGTGGATCGTGGCCGCGCTGGCCATTCCCCCGCTTCGACGGTCACCCGTCAGTCAAACCGAGCCCCTTGGGGAGATGGACGCGACGCCGGAGCCCGTTCCCGTGGCCGACCTGGAGCTCGCCGAGGAGGTTGAGTGCGCCTGACCAGCCTGGGGAATCGACTTGTCATGCGCGACGGGCTGGCCATCATTCGGCAAACGGTGGTCGGGGATCGGGAAAGAGGCATCACGACTGGCTAGCTCGCATCAGTCCTCCCAAACAACACTCAGATCACCTTGTTCTAACCGTTCCAGGACGCGGTTCGTGGCCACCACCACGGCCCATTCCCAGTTCATCCCGGTCTCGACGAACCGGGCAGCCTGGCGTGCGATGGCCGTTCCGAGCATGAGTCGCGCCGTTTCGTCATGATCCGCCAGGTGGACATGCGGACCTTTCGTACGCGGGTGCCTGCGGCGCTCGGCCATCGACTAGTAGGGGAACACTGTGAGAGGGGTGGTTCAAGCAGCCTGACTGAGGTATGAGCACGGATCACATTGCAGGAGTGTTGCTGGTCATCGGGGCGGTCGTCTTCGGCGTCGGGGCGGCGGTGGGCGTCCCGCGAGTGTTCACCGAGCGCGACCCGGTGGCGCGACTCCGCATGCTCGAGGAACGCCAGGGCATGTGGCGCATGGCGCAGCCGCTCTATGGGCTGGGGCCCGCCATCGCCTCGGCGGGCGTCGGCTCCCTCGCTGCCGAGGCTCCGGCCGGATGGACCGGGGTCACGTTCGCGGCTGCTTGCCTGGCGATGGCCGTCGGTGCGCTGACGTGGTCGTGGTCCCTGTACTTGCGAGCCACCCGAGTCTCCAATCCTTGCGTTGATCCTCAAGACGAGCCTCCGGTCAGTCCCAGGACCAATCGGCCCAGCAAGAGATAGACGAGAGCGAAGAGCACGGATAAGACATCCTTGAGCAAGAGCCCCGATCCTACGAAAGCGCAGGACGCCGGTCGATCGATGAGTTGTGTGCCCCACAGCTATCAGAGGGGCGGACATCACCTATTCGCCCCGATTCAAGCAATGGAGCCGGGGGTACTCCGCCGAGTGCTGTAACCGGGCCCGAAGTACTTGAGTTCGGTCAGTGGTCTGCGGACCGGCGACTCACCAGCATTGCCACGCCTACGAGAGTCGCCACGGCCAGCACCACGAAGAGCAGCTTCTTCATGTGGGCAGCGTGCCACCCGCACTTGGCAAGGGCAAACGGGCTGTTCAGCCCACGTTGGCAGACGTGTTGGCCTCGCACCCTGGCCGAATCGCTGTCATGGCGCGTCCGTCAGAGAGCTCGTCCCGACCCCGGTCAAGGGGTTGGCACAGGAATCCTCGATAACGCCCTTCAGGGCGCCGGCCTTCTGCCTCTTGAACATGAACCCGGATCGCGAACGTAGAATGTCCTGGGGGGTGTCCCGCCGAGGGTAGGCGGGGGTCGCCATGGCTATCAAGGTCCTCATCGCGGACGATCATGTGCTCGTCCGTCAAGGGCTCCGCGAGTATCTCGACATGTCCGC
>WNFV01009596.1_pt1 | contig 13209 bp, 13 predicted proteins | sample 5400101 | NCBI WGS metagenome assembly WNFV01 (sample SAMN13153361, study PRJNA577476) | soil metagenome | isolation source: 115 cm soil or saprolite under grassland replicate 1 | place: USA:California | collected 2016-06-15
GTTCTGCTCGACATCCCGGAAACTTCCACGCTTAACCACTTCGAGGAGGGCGCGCTCGGCGCCGTCGGCGTCACCGACCGTGAGCAAGAGGACACCGAGATCGGATAGAACGCGGGAGCGCGACAACGCGTCATCATACAGCTCGAACGCACGCCAGGTGTGCGGGATCGCATCAGCCGGTCGCCCGCCGGTACTCAAGACCACCCCGAGCCCCTGATGTGCGAGCGCCTGGGCGCGCCGATCCCTCCAGCGTTCAGTGTCCGGCAGCACCTCCCGGAGGCGCCGTTCCGCACCCACCAAGTTCCCGCGACCGATCAGCGTGTACGCACCGCCCAGCCGGCTCACCAGCTCGGAATGTCGATCTCCCGCCGCCGCCGCCAGCGCTCCGGCCTGGGCGTAGCACCAGTCGGCGTGATCGAACTCGTTGAGCTTGCGGAGGGCTCGCGCCATGCGCAGTCGAACCGCGATCGCGTCCGAGGGCCTGATCCGGTCGCCACCGATCCGCACCGTTGTTTCGAGCACGTCCAGCGCCTCGTCGAGGCGCAGCTCGTCCTCGAGGTGGTGCGCGTAGGCGAGGAGCGCCGGGAGCACGAGCCGCACGTCGTTCGCCTGGACGGCGTCCGCGGCGCCGGACACGAGTCCCACCAGGTGGGCGGTCTCGGTCGCGTCCGGCGGCAGCGCGCGGCAGAAGCGCTCGGTCGCGGTGCGTTGATATTGGAAGGCGTCCGGATGAGGCGGTTGCGGCTCCGTCAGGAGATCGAGCAGGCGGAGCGCGAGCAGCGCGCCCTGACCCAGCCGGGCCTCCGGCGACGTAGCGGACGGCGCCCCGGAGAGGCGGCGGAGAAACACGGCGTGCGGCAAGCTGTCCTGCAGTGCGGTAGCGTCGGTCATGCCCGGGATCCCGGAACGGCTTCCCCCAGAAGGTAGTGCGGAGCGGCCAAAAAGCTACCGGCTGCGGCGCACCAGCACCTCCACCAGCGCCCGCACGGCGCGGCCGCGGTGCGAGACGCGGTGCTTCGCCGCCGCGGGCGCTTCGGCGAAGGCCATCTCGAGATCGCTGGAGTAGAACAGCGGATCGTAGCCGAACCCGCCGGTCCCGCGCGGGGCGGCGAGGATCCGCCCCTCGCACGTCGCCTCGACGAGCTGCGGCTTGCCGAGCGGCGTCTCGAGGAACGCCACCACGCAACGGTAGCGCGCCGAGCGCCCCTCGTCGGGCACGCCCGCGAGCCGCTCGAGCAAGAGCGCGTTGTTCGCGGCGTCCCCCTCCCCCGCCCCGTGCATCTGCGCCCAGCGCGCCGAGAACACGCCGGGCGCCCCGTCGAGCGCGTCGACCTCGAGCCCCGAATCCTCCGCGAGCGTCGGCAGCCCACTCCGTTTGGCGAAGTAGCGTGCTTTCGCGACGGCGTTCTCCGCGAAGCTCGTGCCGCGCTCCAGGTCCGCCTCCTCGGGGAGCCGCTCGAGGAATTGCTCCGGCGGAAACACGAGCTGGAACGGGAGGCCCGTGAACAGGTCGCGCATCTCGCGGGCCTTCCCCTCGTTCCGGGTCGCGATGAGCAGCTTCATAAGTGCGGAATGCGGAGTGCGGAATGCGGAATGGGAGTCACCGGCGTCCTCCGAGGCGATCCATCAGCGCCGTCGTCGAGATCCCGGGCACGAGCGGCACCCGCACCACGCGCCCGCCCCAACCCTCCACCTGGTCCCCGCCGACGATGGCGTCGCGCGCGTAGTCGGCCCCCTTGACGAGGACGTCGGGGCGGAGCCGCTCGATCAGGTCGAGCGGCGTGTCCTCGTCGAACAACACGACGCAGTCCACACACGCCAGCGCCGCGACGAGCCGCGCCCGGTCCCCTTCGGGCACGAGCGGCCGGTCGACGCCCTTGCTCAGCCGACGGACCGAGGCGTCGCTGTTCATGCCGACCACGAGCGCCTCCCCTTCGGCGCGCGCCGCCTCGAGCAGCGCGACGTGCCCGACGTGCAGCAGGTCGAACACGCCGTTCGTGAACACGACAGGGCCGCGCTGGCGGGCGCGCCAGCCCGCGGCGTCGGCCGCGCTCCGCACCTTGCCAGCCGTGCTCATGCGGGCTCCGGCGTACTGCCGCGCCGGGCGAACGCGACCTTCAGGAGCGGGGGCGCGATCAGGGTCGTGCCGATCACCATGAGCAGAATGGCGCTGAACAGGCGCTGCGACAGGACACCCGCCGTGAGCCCGATTTGCGCGAAGATCAGTCCCACCTCGCCTCGCGGCGCCATCCCGATCCCGACGGCCCAGCGGTTGTACCGCCGCCACGGCACCGCCCACCCGCTCGCGAGCTTGCCGAGCACGGCGATCGCGAACAGCACCCCGCCGATCACGAGCGTCTCCCGGTTCGCCGGGGCCAGCGGGTTCCAGCCGCGGAGATCGACGGCCGCCCCGATACTCAGGAAAAACACGGGGGTGAAGATGTCCGCGACCGGCGTCATCCGCTCCCTGATCGCGTCGACCTGGTTCGTGCACGAGAGAATGATCCCCGCCGCGAACGCGCCGATGATCAGCGCCGAGCCCGCGCGGTCCGCGAGCGCCGCGAGCAGCAGCGAGAAGGCGAACGCCGAAACGAGCAGCACCCCGCGCGCCTGCAGGCGGTCGATCAGGCCGAACACGCGCGGCGCCAGCGCCAAGCCGGCCGCCACCGCCGCGACGAGGAACCCCACGGCCACCGCGAGGATCCGCGCGCGGTGATGCCGACCGACGTGGCCGTGAGGGTCGCCCCGACGAAGATCGCCGTGGTCGTCGCGTCGGCGAGCGTGTGCTCGTAGGCGTGCAGCGGGGACAGCCAATAGGCAACGCCGAGCGCGAACGGCACGGCGACGCCCACGACGGCCACGGCGCCGGCGGCGCCGCCCACCCGCGCCATGGCCTTGAGGTCGGTCTCGAGCCCGATCTCGAACAGCAGCACCACTACGCCGATCTCGGCGAGCAGCGCGACGACCGGCGTGAGCGGATCATCCGGCCCGGTGGGGATGACGCGCAGCGCCCCCGCGCCAAGCAGGATGCCGGCGATCAGCTCGCCCAGCACCGCGGGCTGGCGGAGCCGCTCGAACAGGGCGCCGGCGTACTTGCCGGCGAGCAGCATGAGCCCGAAGACGGCGAAGAAACGCACGACGTCGGGCGGGGACGGCACTAGAGTGGCTGCGTCGCCTTGGGATGGAAGTTGAACGTGTGATGGAACAGCGGAAGATCCACGGTCTCCCGGTACTCGGCCTCGATGACAATCTCCCGCGGCGACGCCCGGCGCACGATCCTGATCTGCTGGGCCTCCGGGGGGAGCCCGATGTCCTGCGCCGTCGCCTGGATGCGGCGCCGGATGGTGCCGTCGTCCAGGGCGGAGGCGAGCTGCGCCTGGGTCCGCATGTCGTCGACCAACCGGTAGTAGCGGAAGAACACCTCCCCGATGTGCACGCCATAATAGAGCGCGGCCACGAACACGAGCAGCGAGAACAGGCAGCCCATCGAGCTCGCACCGCGGCGGCCGAGCCGGACGAGACCGCGCGTCACCATTGGGATTGGGCCCCGTCGACGAGATCGTTCACCAGCTTCTGCAGCGCGATCTTGCGCCCCTCCGTTTCCTGCGGCGGCTGGTACTCGCCCACCTCGGTGAGCCCCTGCTTCTGCCACAGCGTCTTCCCCTCGCGCTGGTCGAGGATCTCGACGTCGATCGTGATCTGGACCTGGCGCCGGGTCACGTCGGTGCGGCCCTGCCCCGGCTGGAACGAGATCGGCACGTCGGGGTCGTAGCGGACCACGCGGCCGCGCACCACCGCGTCTGCCGTGTTCTCGCCGGCGGGGCGCAGCCCCAGCCGACCCTGGAACGCCTCCAGCACGGCGTCGTTCACCTCCTTGGTCAGCGCCGGCTCCGGCGTCTGGTTGTCGAACGGCAAAATAGCGACGGTCTTGATGTTCGGCAGGCCGCCGCCGGCGAAGCCGTAGAGGCACCCCGCGAGCGCGAGGGTGAGCGTGCTAGCGGCGACCGCGCCAGATGGCGGGATCGAACGCGGCCGCCGTGTCGATGGCAACGATCGTGAGCTCAAAACGGGCCGGGCCCTCCGGAAAGTCGATGCGGGCACTGGCCGGCATCTGGTGAACGTCGAACTGGGTGCGGCTGCGGGCGACGATCTTCCCCCCCCGCCGCCACTCGGCCTCGAGCACGCGCGCGCTGCCGGTCGTTTCCCGGTAATCGAGCGTGTCCTCCCCCTGGACGAACCGCCACACCCGGGCTGCGCTGTCCCCGGCGCCGGCGCCGCGCGCGCCAAACACCGCGGCGTCGGCCGCCGGCGGCCGGACGATCCCGAGCCCCGCCCAGAGCATCCGCACCGCCGGCACCAGCGAACGGAAGTTCTTCTCCGGGTCCGCCCACACCGCCGAGTCGCCCACCACCGCCGCCGCCCCCGCGCCGAATCCGAGCGGCCCGACGTAGTCGAACCGCAGCGAATCGGGCGGCGCGATCCGCGCCTGGCCACGCCCGCCCCAGCGCTTCTGCTGGTCCTGGTATTTCCACCGGAATCGGATGGCGTTCCGGCGGACGGGGAGGGTCGCCGCCGCCCACGCGACCGCGCTGTCCCGGTCCGCCGGCGCGAGCGGCACGGGGATGAGCGGCGCGGGCCGGCCGGGACACGCGGCCAGGAGCGCCCAGGCGCCAATGTAGGAGAGCGCTCTGCGGCGGTCAAGCAGAACCCGTTGGTGCCTCAATAGTTAAACCCGAAGAAGAAGTCCACGAACCGCGTCGTCCGACTCCCCGACGGGAGGGAGTAGCCGGCGATGCTGCCCGAGTGAAACCGGTAGCCCAGGTCGAGGCGCAGCACGAGGGGTTGGCCGAGCGGCATCCGCAGCCCGAGCCCCCTGCTGCCGAGAGTGCCGCGCTCCAGCGACGCTGCGGTCCAGGCCCGGCCGGCGTCGTAGAAGAACGCGCCCTGCATGCCGGGAAACCGGAGTTCGCCGAACGGGAAGCCGATGGACAGGAAATCGGTGATCGGGAAGCGCCACTCGGCGTTGACGAGCCAGACGCGGGTGCCGGCGACGTAGCCGTAGCGCGGATAGCCGCGCAGCCCCCACGAGCCGCCGATGTTGGCCGGACGAGGGCGCTCGCCGCCCGCGTAGTAGCCGAGCAGGCGCACGGCGAGCGCGCTGCGCAGCGACGTGCGGAAGTAGCGGCGGTAGTCGGCTGCGAGGACCCAGGAGTCGAAGCGCCCATGGCTCACGTCGTTGACGAGTCCGCCGGTGAGGTTCACCCGCCCGCCATCGATCGGCCCGGTGGTGAGCCACAGGGTGTTGTCCTCCACGTAGCTCAGGTAGTTCGACGCGAGCCAGCCCACGCGGTGGAAATCCGTGGGGTCGCCGCTCCCCAAGAGGACGTCCGGCCGCGTCAGGTCGAAGCGGTCCGAGTGCTCGACGCGGTACTCCGCCTCGATCCGGCGGAAGCGGGACAGGGGGTAGCGCAGCTGGGCGAACGCGCCCGCCGACGTCTCGTCGAACAGGGCCGAGAAGTCGCCCTCGTAGAACAGGCCGCGCAACCGGAACGCGCCCACCCCCCAGTTGACGCGGCGCGCCTGGTTCAGGTAGAAGACGGACCCGTTGAAGTTGTCGATCAGGTTTCCCAGCCCGCTCCCCTGAAAGGAGGAGAGCGTCACGAACAGCTGGTGATCGCCGAGCAGGTCGCTGAGAAGGAACACGGCGCCCTGGGCGGAGCCGACCCCGGGCGCGACCACGGCGTCGCCGGCGACGAAATCGAAGGTGAACTTGCGCTCGTACGGCGCGGCCTCGGCCCGCGCGTACTGCGGGTTCCCCAGCTCTTCCCAGGTCCAGTCGGCCGCCGCGCGCTCCGCCGCGAGGGTCACGGGCGGCGCGGCGCTGTCGGGCACCGGGTGCTGCACGTAGATGTTGTAACTCAGGTCGGCGAACCCGCCGAACACGAGCCCGTGCTCGCGGTCGATCCACGTCGGGTCGAACGCGCCGTCCAGGCTGTTCGTCTGGCGGCGCCCCGCGCCGCTCGAATCCACGGCGTAGATCTGGAACGTGCCGTCGCGGTCCGATGTGAAGAAGATCCTGCCGTTCGCCGCCCAGCGCGGCTGGTCGTCGCGCCAGTCCCCGTAGGTGAGGAAAGCGACGGCGCCCGTCGCGAGGTCGAGCTTGAAGAGGTTGCGCGCCCCGCGGGCGCCGAACGGCGTCCGGTCGGACGAGAAGACAACGGTGCGGCCGTCGGGGCTCATCGTCGGATCGAGGTCCTGAAAGCGGTCGGACGTCAGGCGCTCGAGCCGCCCGTCGCGGAGCCACAGCCGGTACAGATCCGAATAGCCCGACACGGCGAGGCCCGAGAACACGACGCTGCCGCCGTCCGGCGCCCACGCCGGCGACAGGATCGAGACGAGATCGGGGAACTGGTAGCGCCCGATCACCTTCCGCTGGGGGAGGCTCCAGAAGAAGAGCGCGTCGCGATCCTCGTAGCGGCTCGAGAACGCCACGATCCGCTCCGCCGACACGTCGAGCCGCGACTCGAAGAAGTGGAACGATTCGAACTCGGCGCTGCGCTCGCCCTTCACCACGGCGCGCGGCCGGCCGCCCGAGAACGGCCGGGCGTAGATGTTGGTGTAGCCCGTGGACGGCGAGAAGTAGAGCACGCCGCGCGCGCTGTCGGGCGCGTCCGCCGCGCCGTACACCGTCGGCTTGATCGCGAGGCGGGTGAGGACACGGGCCGTGATGGCGAGCGGCTCGCCGCCGCTGACCGCGGGGAAGTAGCGCTGCCGCATCCAATACTGCCACTCGTCGGAGAGCTGGTCGAGCGTCTTGCCGTACACGCCGCGCAGCGCGTCGTCGAACGTCCCGTACTTCCACAGGTCGCGGTACGTCTGGCCGATGCGCCACTCCCCGTAGGCCGCGGCGAGGAACCGGTGGATCGTGCCGCCCAGCGGATAGATGATCCCGCCGCCGGCGAACGCCAGGTCGCGCACGGCGGGCAGGCGGCCCGACACAGTGAGGTCGCGCAGGATCATCTCATCGCGCGTGTCCTCGCCCGCCGAGAAGTATTCCGCGAGGCCCTCGCTCCACCACAACGGGAGCTCCGCGTGGCGCATCCGGGGATAGCGCGTGAACACCTCGGTGGCGAGGCTCAGCTGGAACACGTGCACCAGCTCGTGGCGCAGGGTGTGGCGGAATTCGGCGTAACTCCCCGTGAACGGGAGCGCCACCCGCCGCTTGAGGAACTCGGTGACGCCGAGCAGCCCTTCGGGGGGCACGAACGGCAGCACGTTGGTCTGCTCGAAGTCCGAATGAGAGGCGTAGATGATGAGCGGGATGCGGCGATGCGGGTGGTGATCGAAGCGCCGCTCCAGCACGTCGTAGCTCTCCTCCGAGTAAGCGAGGGCGACGCGCGCGAGCTCCTGCTCCTCCGGATAGTAGTACAGATCGACGTGCGGCCCGCGCAGCACGTGCCAGTCGAAGGCGCGGTACTGGATCTTGTTCTGGCCGAAGTAGCCGAACTGGGCCGCCGCGGCGCCGGGCACCAGGGTCAGGAGCGCCGTTCCCCAGGCTAAAGCCTGGGCTCGGCCCAACACTGCCCTTAAGGGCGGCGCCGTGCCGAGCGCACGCTTCAGCGTGTGAATCGGGACGCAGCGTCTCATCTCACCGATGGATGCTCCGGATGCGGTCGCCCTGCGCGATCGCGCCGAGCACGTCCAGCCCCGAGGCGACCCAGCCGAAGACCGGGTAGGTGCCGTCGAGGTGCGGTTGGGCCGAGTGGGTGATGAAGAACTGGCTGCCGCCCGTGTCGGGGCCGGAGAGCGCCATGCCCATAGTACCCGTCTCGTAGCGCACCGGATTCACCTCGTCGCGCAGCACGACGCCCCCCCCCGGCCCGCCCCACCCGTCGCCCCGGGGATCGCCGTCCTGCACCACGAAGTTCGGCATAACCCGGTGCCAGCGCGACCCGTCGAAGTACCGCCGGTCCACCAGCGCCAGGAACGCCGCGACCGTGAGCGGCGCCTCGAGCGGCAGGAGGCCCACGACCAGGGTGCCGCGGTCGGTCTCGACGGTCACCTGCGGGGCGGGCTGGCCGCGCAACACCGGCAGCATGTAGCGGCGCGCCACGTCGCGGTAGTCCTCGGGGGTGCGGCCGGTGGCGATCGGCGCCGCCGGCCCCCAGCTCTCGGCGGCGTCGGGCAGCCGCTCGGCGGCGAGCCGGCGCACCAGGTAGTCGTCCGCCCGCGGGACCTGGCCCACGAACCGCGTCGCCACGGCGAGCCTGCCGTCCGCGCTCCCCCGGGCGATCGCCCCCAGGGCCGCGACGGCGGAGAGCCGGGCGTCGTCGAACGGATCGCCGGCGGCGCGCGTGTACGCCTGCGTCAGCCGGTCCACGTCGGCCACGTCGGGATGGCGCGCGAGGAGGTCGGCGGCGACGCTCCGCACGGCGGCGTCCGCGTGGGCGAGCAGCTCGCGCGCGCGGGCGACGAGCGTCGTGTCGCTCTCGGGGACGATCCGTTGCAGCGCCTGGAGCCCCTGCGCCACCACGCGGGCGTCGGGATCGGCGAGCAGCGCCTCGAGCCCGGCGCGGTCGCGCGCGGCGCCGAGCGCCTCGGCGGCCACGCTGCGCCAGCGCCAGTCGCCGTCGCGCGCGAGGGGCGCGGCGGCCGCCGTCCCCGCCGCGCTGTCGGCCTGCGCGAGCGCGATCACCGCCTGGCGCCGCAGCGCGAACACCGCGCTGGTGAGGCCCCCGCCCGCCTGCAGCGCTTCGACGGCGCGCGCGCCGCCGAGCGCGCCCAGCGTCGTCTCGGCTTGGACCGCGACGTTCACGTTCGCGTCGGCGGCGAGGGGAGCCGCGAGGCCGGCGAACGCGGCCGCCCCACCCCCGGCGTCCCGGTAGGTGGCGAGGGCACGGAGCGCGTTGATCCGGATGCCAGGATCGCGATCCGCGAGCAGCGGGCGGATCCGGCCCACGACGCCCCCCGCGTCGAGTTTCGCGCTGTCGGTGAGCGCCCGGCTCACGCCGCGCACGGCGACCGCGCGCACGGCCGGATCGCCGTCCTGCAGGGCGTTGAGGAGGACGGTCACGCCGCGCGCCAGGCGCAGCCGGGCGAGCGAGTACAGGGCGTGCCAGCGCGCCACCGGGTCGGGATCCTGTGCATAGCCGATGAGCGCGGGGACAGGGGCCCGGGCGCCGAGCCGCCACGCCTCGAGCAGCGCCGCCCGCTGCACGGGCGACGTCGCGACCCCGGCGGTGGGGCCCAGCCCGAGCAGCTCGCGCACGGCCCGTGCGCCCTCGTCTCCGCCGATGTTCGCGAGCGCCGTGACCGCCTCGGTCTGCGCCGGCCCCTGCGCTCCGGCGGGGACCGACCGTACCAGCGTGAGCAGCCGCTGCACCGCGCCCGGCTCCCTCAGGAGCCCGAGGGCGAACGCAGCCGCCGCCTGCACCGTCGCGTTCGAATCGGCGAGTGCCTCGACCAGGAGGTCGGCCGCCGCCGGGTCCCCGATGCGCCCGGCGGCGAGGGCTGCCTGCCGCCGCACGGCGGGGAGCGGGTCCTGAAGGGCCTCGCGGAACAACGGCGGGTCGAAGGCGCGGGCGTCGGCGGCCGCGAGCAGCCGCGCCAGCTCGCTCACCAGCGCTTCGTCCTGCTGCTGCGCCGCGGCGGGAGCCGGGCGCACCAGGAGCGGCGCCGCGAGCAGCAGGGCGGCGGCCCTACAGGCGTACCGGATCGGGAGTCGGCTTGAGCAGGTCGAACACATGCTCGGGCATTTTCGTCAGGGTGTGCCGGTGCGTGAGCGACACGAGGGACGTCTCACCGGTCGCGAGCAGCTCGCCGGTGTCGGCCCGGTCCACCGCGTACCCGAAGGTCACGCGGCGCGAGACGAGCTCGCGTACCCAGCAGCGCACCCGCACCAGGTCGTCGTAGCGGGCGGCGGCGCGGTAGCGCACGCTCACCTCCGAGACGGCGAGGTAGACGCCCTGCTGCTCCAGCTCCCGGTACGTGACGCCCGTTTCGCGCATCAGCTCGGTGCGCGCGCGGTCGAACCAGATCAGGTAGTTGGCGTGGTAGACCACGCCCATCTGGTCGGTTTCCGAATAGTTGACGCGGAGCGTTATCGCGCTGATCACGCCGGGGCAAAATCCACGCGGGCCGGCGAAAAGTCAAATACGACAGGCGCTTGCGGGCCCCTCCCACGGTTCCTAGCTTGGGGCCGTGCCTCCCCCCGTGGCGCGCGTGCTCGTCGTCGCCGATGCGCATCTCGGCCAGGTCCCGCCGGCCACCGAGGCCGCCTTCCACCGCTTCCTCGACGCCGTCCCCGACCTGGGCGACGCCCTGCTGATCAACGGCGACCTGTTCGACTTCTGGTTCGAGTACGGCGCGGTCATCCCGCGCCGCCACTTCGGCACCGTCGCCAAGCTACAGGCGCTGCGGGCGCGCGGCGTGCCGATCACGTTCGTCGGCGGGAACCACGACCGCTGGGGCGGCGACTTCCTCGCCAAGGATCTGGGGATCGCCTTCTACGGCGGCGAGGCCGAGACCGACGTGGCGGGCCGGCGCGCCTTCGTCGCCCACGGCGACGGCCTGACCGAGCAGCACTGGCGCGCGAAGGTGATGCACCGGGTCACGCGCCACCCCGTTACGATCCGGTTGTTCCGGGCGCTGCATCCCGATCTCGGCTTCTGGATCGCGCACAAGCTGTCGGGCAAGCTCGCCGACAACACGCGCGACCGCGCCGTCCTGGATCGCGCCGCCCGCGCCCAGGCCCAGTTCGCCAAGGATCTGCTGACCCGGCGCCCCGACCTGAACCTCGTGATCCTGGCGCATACCCACCGTCCTGCCTACGAGCAACTGCCCGACGGGCGAGCGTACCTCAATCCTGGGGCCTTCCTCGATGGATTCAGGTATGCGGTCGTTACGGCGAAAGACGTCGAGCTGAAGACGTTTCACGCGTGACGTCGCACGTGATACGTATTACGTGAAACGCTGTCTGCTTCAGCCTAAGGGCACCACCTCCACGCTCTGGATCGTCTCGCCGAGAAACCGCGCCCCCACCCGGCGGAAGTGCGGCTCGTCGTCCGACACGACGAAGCGATGTGTCGGATCGCTCGCGGGCGGGGCGGCGAGGTCGCGCTGCCCGATCTCGCGTTCCACCGCCCGCGCGGTCTCCTCGGCGCTGTCGATCAGCGCGACGCCGGGCCCCATTACGCGGGCGAGCAGCGGCTTCAGAAGCGGGTAGTGCGTGCACCCCAGCACCAGCACGTCGATGCCCGCCCGCTTGAGCGGCTCGAGATACTCGCGCGCGACCAGCTCGGTGGCGGGATGATCGAACCATCCTTCTTCGACGAGCGGCACGAAGAGCGGGCAGGCACGCGCGTACACCGTGGCGTCGGGACGGAGCGCCTTGATAGCGCGCTCGTAGGCGCCGCTCGCGATCGTGCCGGCCGTCCCGATCACGCCGATCTTGCCGGACGCGCTCGCCTGCACCGCCGCGCGGGCGCCCGGCTCGATCACGCCCACGACGGGCACCGGCGCGTGCGCCTTGAGGTGATCGAGCGCGTGTGCCGTGCTGGTGTTGCACGCGACGACCACCGCCTTCACGCCGCGGTGCAGGAGATACGCGAGGATCTCGGCGCTGTAGCGACGCACCGTCTCGGGGGACTTCGGACCGTAGGGGACGCGCGCGGTGTCGCCGAAGTAGATGACCGACTCGCGCGGCAAACGCTCGAACAGGGCGCGCGCCACGGTGAGCCCGCCGATCCCGGAGTCGAAGACGCCCAGCGGAGCCGGATTCATGGGCCGAAGGGGCGCGGCACCGGCACCGTGACCCCGACGCCGCCCGGGAACGCCTGGATCTTCAAGTCCCGGGGAAAGTCCTGGAGATGCGCCGAGACGAACGCCTCGGCACCGGAGAACAGGTGGTTGAAGATCCACAGGACGAGCCAATCTTGCACTTCCTGGCGTTTCGCCCCGACGTTCGCAGCGCCCGTCTCCTTGAGGTAGTGCACCTCCGATTGCGCCTTCAGCGTCATCATGATGGTGACGCCTTCCCACGCCGCGAACACCGCGCCGGTGACGGGTCGCCCGGTCTCGGCCTGGCCCCACCCGGGGAGCAAGAGCGAGCGCCAGAATGCGCCCATCGGGTCGATGCGGCGCACGGTGTCGGTGGGGACGACGAGCGCTCCGGTCGTCACGAGGGGAGCGGGGGTGGTGTCGGGGATTTGGGCGGAAAGTTGGAAGGTTGGAAAGACGGAAAGGAGCGCCGCGGCGAGCAATGCGGCACCCTCCCCCGTTCCAACCTTCCAACTTTCCGTCCGACTCACCGCGCCACCAGCACGTTCAGCCGTCCCGGTTCCACGCGCACGGTACACTCGTCGGTCCCGGGCTCGCGCAGCTCGCCGTCCAGGTGCAAGAGCAGCGGCGCCTCGAGCGAGCGGATCGTGACCTCCCGGGTTTGGAACAGGGTGACCTCCCGCATGCGGGTGTGCGTACCGCGCATCACGCGGGGCACCGCCAGGAGAAACCGCGGCAACGAGACCCGGCGGACGAGGCACACGTCCAGCCGGCCGTCGCCCGGCTCCGCGCCGGGAGCGAATTTATAGCTGCCGCCCGCCGTCGTGCCATTGCACACCTCCACCATCATCATGTACCCGGTCTCCGCGAACCCGGCCGCGCGCACCTCGAACAACGGCGGCCGAAAGCTCGCGAACGCGTGAAACACGGGTAGCAGGTAGGACAAGAACCCCTTGAGCCCCGGCATCCCGTTCCGCACCCGCACCACCTCCGGCCCGAACCCGAACCCCGTGCTGTTGACGAAGTACTCGCCGAGCACGCAGCCGACGTCGAACGCCGCCGGGTGCGCCGTCACGAGCCGGCGCACCGCGCGCACCGGCGCGTGACGGTACACGCCCACGAGCTTCGCGAAGTCGTTCCCCGTGCCGGTCGGCACGACGCCGAGTAGGGGCGGAGCATGCTGCGCCCCTACGTCGCGCAGCAGCCCGTTCGCGACCTCGTGCACGGTGCCGTCGCCGCCGACGGCCACGACCGGGTTCGCCCCCTCGCGCGCCGCGCGCGCGGCGAGCTCGACGCCGTGGCCGGGACCCTCGGTCCGCTCGACGTGGACCGCCCAGCCGTGGCGCTGGAACTCGCGCGCGATGGGATCGAGCGCGCGGCCCGCCGCGCCGCCGGCCGCGGCGGGATTGAGGATGACATGGGCGTGGATCA
>WNFV01006977.1_pt1 | contig 13207 bp, 13 predicted proteins | sample 5400101 | NCBI WGS metagenome assembly WNFV01 (sample SAMN13153361, study PRJNA577476) | soil metagenome | isolation source: 115 cm soil or saprolite under grassland replicate 1 | place: USA:California | collected 2016-06-15
CACATGCGCGGCTACCTCGTCCTCCACGCAAGCGCCGTCGCGCTCGACGGCGGCGCAACATGCTTCCTCGGCGCCTCGGGCTGGGGCAAGTCCACCCTCGCCGCGCTGCTGCATGCACGTGGCCACGCCCTGGTCACGGACGACGTCGCAGCAATCGATATGGCGGGAAACCCCCGCGTACTGCCGGGGACGCCACAGCTCAAGCTCTGGCCCGACGCGCTCGCCTCTCTGGGCGAGCACGCCGAGGCGCTGCCGCGGGTGCACCCCCAACTCGAGAAGCGCGCCCGCGCGATCGAGCGCCGGCATCCCGCCGGGCCGGTTCCCCTGCGCCGCCTGTACGTCCTGGCCCAGGCTCCTTCCCGGGAAATCCAACCGCTCGCCCCGCAGGAGGCCCTGGTCGAGCTGCTGCGCCATTCGTACGGCGCGCGCACGCTGCAAGGCGTGCGACGCGAAGACCATTTCCGCCAGTGCGCGCGACTCGCGAGCCAGGTCCCCGTGCGCCGCCTAGCCCTGCCCCGCGACCTGGCCGCACTCCCGGCCCTCGCCCACCTGATCGAGCAGGACTGCGCCGACGCGCCCTGAGGCCCGGCTCCTCCTCGCCTGCGCCCGCACTTCACTGGACCCGGAGCGCGCGCAACGGGTCCGGGTGCTGTCAGGGGATCACCTGGACTGGGCCTGGCTGGTGGACGCGGCCCGCCCCCACGGAATGCTCCCGCTGCTGCACCACCACCTCCGCGCCATCGCCGATGGCGCCGTCCCTGCCCCGGTGCGCGACGCGCTGCGCCGCCGCGCGGACGCCGACGCGCGCCGCAACCTCCGGCTGGCCGGGGAGCTGGTTCGGCTGCTCGATCTCCTCGCCCGCCACGGAGTCACAGCGGTGCCATACAAGGGGCCCCTCCTAGCCGTCCGGTGCTACGGAAACCTCGCGCTGCGGCCGTTCCGGGACCTCGATTTCCTCGTGCGACCGCGGGACCTCGCGACCGCGCACCAGGTGCTCGCCGCCGACGGCTACCGGCCCTGGCCCCCGCGCACGCCCCGACAGCAGGCGGCGATCCGCACGACGTGGCGCGACGATGCGCTCTGGCGCGACGACGACATCGTCGAACTGCACTCGGCCTTCGCACCGCGCGAGTTCCCGCTCCCACTCGATCTGGCCGACGTGTGGGCGCGGCTCGAGCCCCTCCCGCTTGGCGGCACGCCGGTCCGCACACTGTCCGCCGAGCATCTCCTGCTTGTGCTGTGCACGCACGGCGCCAAGCACTGCTGGGAGCGCCTCGGCTGGATCTGCGACGTGGCCGAGCTGCTGCGCCGCACGCCTGAGCTCGACCTGTGCGGCGTGCTGGACCAGGCACGGGCCCTCGGCGTGGAGCGCATCGTGCTGCTGGGACTGCGCCTCGCCGCGGAGCTGGTGGACGCACCGCTCCCCGATCGCGTGGTACGCCGGGTGCGGGACGACCGGAGGGTAGGCGCGCTCGCCGCACAGGTGCGGGCGACGCTGTTCCGCCGCGTGCCGACGGCGATACCCGATCCGTGGGAGCTGCGGTGGTTCCACCTGCGGGCGCGAGAGCGGTGGCGCGATCGGCTGCGTTACGGCGTCCGTGTCGCGTTCACACCCACCGCGGGCGACTGGGCGTGGCTCCGGCTGCCGGACGCGCTCTATCCCCTCTACTACGTTGCCCGTCCCCTCCGGCTGATCGGAAAGTACGGGACGAGGCTCGGGAGATCAGTTGTTTTGGAGTGACTCCTCCGTCCGAAACCGGCCTCTTCACCGCTGCCACCCCCGCCACCGTATGCCAGCGCGGGTGGGCTAACCCGGGGGCCACGCCCCGGGGCACACCGCAAACCTCCCGTTCACCGTCCGGACGAGGAGCACACCAGAGCGTCGCCATTGACTCGGCGCCCCGGCCGAGCCGACATTGGAGTCACGCGGCGTTTTGCCCAGGCGTGCAGCCGTATGGTTACGCACGTCCGCCGCGCCGAGACCAGATTGGCGCCCGACCCTCACGGGAGCGTGTTGTGCCGGTCACGGCAAAGCTATCTCAGAAGTTTTACGAGAAGTTTGGGCAGGACGTCACCAACGAACTAGTGGATTGGTTCAACAGCGTGGACGCTACCTATCGTGCCGACCTCCGAGAGCTGAACGAGCTGAACTTCGCCCGCTTCGACGCCAAGCTCGAGCAACGGCTGGCGGAGCTCAAGGGTGAAATCGCCGAACGACTGGCGGAACTCGAGTCTCGACTCACCTGGCGCATGTTCGCTTTCTGGGCCCCGACCGCTATTGGCATCGTCGGCACCGCCGCCGGCGTTATCGCGCTGCTCCTCCGCCGCTGAGTGCCCCCCGCGATTCTGCCGTGCCGGGTCGCAGCGGCGCTGGTCGCCGTCTCCACCCTCGCCATCCTCGTCGCCACCCTCCGCCCCGCCGGCACCACCCTGGCGAGCGGCTGGTCCCTCTCCCAAGACTCCGGCGAAACGGCGCAGAACCTGCTCCTCTTCATCCCCCTCGGCGCGGCGCTCGTGCTCGCCGGCATCCGCCCGCTGCGGGCCATCGCGATCGGGGCCGGCCTCTCCTTTACCGTCGAGTTCCTGCAGCAGTGGATCCCCGGCCGCGACCCGAACGTCGACGACATCCTGTGCAACACGATCAGCACCGCGATCGGCGCGGGACTCGTGCGGTCTGCCCCCCGCTGGCTCACCGTCCCGCCCCGCCGCGCCGCATGGCAATCGCTCGCCACCGCTCTCGCCGCCGCCACACTCTGGCTCGGCACCGGCTGGCTGCTCGCCCACCCCGGAGTCAAAACCCCCTTCACCCTCGAGCACCTGGGTGACCTCCCCCACACGATCGGCCAGGGCTGGAGCATGATCTTTCCCGAGCCCTCCCCCACCTGGCTGACGCGCCTGCTCGACGCGACCTGGATAGGCGGCTGGCTGCTCGGCGTGGGCTACTGGGGAAGACGCCACCCCGCCACGGGCGCGGCGCTGATCGTCGCCATCACGACGCTGGGAGCGGCACCTCCTCTCCTTGGGCTGCTGACGACGCCGGTCCGTGAGTGGCTCGGAGCGGTCGCCGGCTTCGCCCTGGGCCTCGAGGCAGCGCGACGCTCACCCCCCAGGGTACCGCCGAGCCATTGACTCGGCCGCCCCGCCGAGCGTATGCTCGGCGGGACGCGGCAGTTCGATGCGCGGCGCGGGATTTGGATGACGGACCCGCGCCGGCCGACCGCGAGATTGGCACCGACCCACGTCAGGAGAATCTGGTGCCGGTCACGGCTGTGCTGTCGAAGAAGTTCTATGAGAAGTTCGGCGAGGACCTCACCAACGAGCTCGTGAACTGGTTCAACGCGGTGGACGCGACCTACCGGGCCGACTTGCGTGAGCTGAACGAGCGCAACTTCGCCCGCTCCGACGCCAAGCTCGAGCAACGGCTGGCGGAGCTGGACGCCAAATGGGAGGGCCGCTTCGCCACGCTCAGAACCGAACTCGTGCGTGAGTTGGCGGACGTCAAGAGCGGTCTCAAGTGGATGCTCGCGTTCTGGGCCCCGACCGCCCTGGCCGTAATCGCCACCGCCGCCGGGGTCATCAGTCTGCTGCTCCGGCGCTAACCCGACCCCCCGACCCGGGTAGACCAACCCCGGGGCCATGCCCCGGGGCTCACGGCACAGCCGCGCTGACATACCCCTCCCGCTCCAACCGCACCAGGACCTCCTGCGCCGCCTCGGCCGGCGTCAGCTCGGTCGTGTCGAGCTTGACCTCGGCGTCCGCCGGCGGCTCGTACGGGTCCGAGATCCCCGTGAACTCCTTCACCACACCCGCCCGCGCCTTGGCATAGAGCCCCTTGCGGTCGCGCGCCTCGCACACCGCGAGCGGCGTCGCGACGTGCACCAGGAGAAATCCCCCGACCGGCTCGACCATCGCGCGCACGTCCCGCCGCGTCCGGTCGTACGGCGCGATCGGCGCGCACAGCGCGATCCCGCCGTGCTTCGTGATCTCCGACGCCACGAAGCCGATCCGCCGGATGTTCAAGTCCCGGTGCTCCTTGGAAAACCCGAGCTCCGAGGAGAGATGCTTCCGCACGACGTCGCCGTCGAGCAGCGTCACCGGCCGGCCCCCCATCTCGAGCAGCTTCACGAGCAGCACGTTGGCGATGGTCGATTTGCCCGAGCCCGAGAGCCCGGTGAAGAACACCGTGAACCCCTGGCGCGACCGGGGCGGGCTCGAGCGCCGTAGCTCCTGTTCGACCGCGGGGAACGTGAACCAGCCGGGCAGATCGAGCCCGAGCTGCAGCCGCCGGCGCTGCTCGGTCCCCGAGATGTTCACCGTCTCCGCCCCCGGCGGGATCGCGTCGTCGGGGACGTACTGATCGAGCGACGGCGCGTACACCATCTGGCGGAACGGCACGACGGCGATGCCGACCTCGTCCTGGTGGCGCTCGAGCAGCTCCTGCGCGTCGTAGGGGCCGTAGAACGGCTTCCCGTCGGCGTCGTTCCCCGGGCCGGCATGATCGCGGCCGACGATGAAATGGGTGCAGCCGTAGTTCTTCCGGATGATCGCGTGCCACACCGCCTCGCGCGGCCCCCCCATCCGCATCGCGAGCGGCAGCAGCGACAACATCGCGGTGTTCGGCGGATAGCTGGAAATCAACGCCTGGTAGCACCGCACCCGCGTATAGTGATCCACGTCGCCCGGCTTGGTCATCCCGACGCTCGGATGGATCAGCAGGTTCGCCTGCGCCTCCTCGGCCGCCCGCAGCGTCAACTCCTGGTGCGCGCGGTGCATCGGGTTGCGGGTCTGGAACGCCACGACGCGCCGCCAGCCGCGCCGCGCGAACTCGGCCCGGGTCTCTTCCGGCGTGAGCCGCAGACCGCGGAAGTCGTAATGGACGGGGAACTGCACCCCCTCGACCTCGCCACCCACGTACCACGGCCCCGCCCGCTCGAGCAGGTACGCGACGCCGGGGTGCGCGCGGCTCGTCGTGCCGAACACCGCCTGCGCCTCGACCTCCCGGTCGGGCTGCCATACGTCGGCGACGTGCAGCACCGCGAGCATCACACCTTCCGGGTCTCGCAGGGCGAGGTCCGAGCCCGGCTCCAGCTCGCGCGCCAACGCCTCCGTCACGTCGAGCGTGACGGGGATCGGCCAGAGCGTGCCTCCCCCGTCGGCGAGTCGCATCTCGGCGCACACGCGTTCGTAGTCCTGTCGCGTGAGGAAGCCGCACAGCGGCGAGAACCCGCCGTTCAGGAGCAGCTCCAGGTCGCACAGCTGGCGCGGCGTCAGGTCCCACGACGGCCAGGGGCGCGACGCGGCCTTGAGCGCCGTCGCGCGCGCTTCAGATACCATGAGGTTCACAAGCGTCCCGCGATGCGGGGCGATCAAGGAGTCGGTCACCCGTCTCTCTCGGCGTTTCAGTTGTGAAAGGACTACGGACCCAAGGGGCCGATGCGCCCCTCGGCAGATCAGGACAGCGGGGACCGTCTACAGCAGCGTGGATGCAACATCGAGTGGCCAATCTAAACCTTCGTTCCCCCTCTCCGCAACGCGGAGAGGGGGTCAGGGGGTGAGGGCTGGAACGATCCGCCAGGGTCCGGGTTATTCTGCGCGATGCTCCGACGCTTCCTCTCGGTCCTCGCGCTCGCCTGCATCGGCGACCTGCATGCCCTCACCCAGCCGGCCGTCGTCGTGGAGCCGCCCGTGCTCGTCGGCGCCGGCGACATCGCGAGCTGCGAGTCGCAGGGGGACGAGGCGACCGCCGCCCTGCTCGACACGCTCCGCGGGATCGTGTTCACCGCCGGCGACAACGCCTACCCCGAAGGCAGACCCGCCGATTACGCCAGCTGCTACAACGGCTCGTGGGGGCGCCACAAGGCGCGCACCCGCCCTACCCCGGGCAACCATGACTACGGCACCGCTGACGCGGCGGGCTACTTCGGCTACTTCGGCGCGCTCGCGGGAGAACCGGGGAAGGGCTACTACAGCTACGACGTCGGCACGTGGCACGTCGTCGCGTTGAACAGCAACATCGACATGCGCGTCGGGTCGCCGCAGGAGAAGTGGCTGCGCGCCGATCTCGCGGCACACCCCGCCCGCTGCACGCTCGCCTACTGGCACCACCCCCGCTTCAGCTCCAGCGAGCACGGCAGCACGCTCGAAACCGAGCCGCTGTGGCGGGCGCTGTACGACGCCGGCGCCGAGGTCGTCGTGTCGGGCCATGACCACGACTACGAGCGGTTCGCGCCCCAGACGCCCGCCGGGGCGGCCGATCCGGCGCGCGGCATCCGCGAGTTCGTCGCGGGCACGGGCGGCATGAGCCACTACACCTTCGGCGCGTCGCTCGGGAACAGCGAGGTGCGGGACAACACCTCGTTCGGCGTGCTGCAGCTCACTCTCAAGCCGGACGGCTACGACTGGCGGTTCATTCCGGCGCAGGGCGGGAGGTTCACCGATTCGGGGAGCGGGCGCTGCCACTGAGCCGCACGCCCTGACCCGCTCGAGTCCTCACCCCCTGACCCCCTCTCCGTTCCGGAGAGGGGGAACGAAGGACGACCGTCGTCCCCCCTCTCCCGAAGGGAGAGGGGGACAGGGGGTGAGGACCCCGAAGGCCCGGGGGATGAGGATTGACTCGGCCCCGCCGCCGAGCCGACATTGAATTCGCGCCCTCCTCGCTTCAAAACCCCACCACAGGAGGCGAACTATGAAGCGCTCGATCGGTGTCGCGACTGTTGGGCTGGTCGGGGCGATCGCCGTCGGCTGCGACGCGCCACGAACGACTGCGCCCACCTTCACCGACCCGCTGTTCGCGATGGCAACAACCACGACGATCACGGCGACTGCGCCGTTGACGGTTGCGGATCCGGGAACAATGTGGGTGTCCGGTGGCATCGTCCATGTCCGCGACCTGGTCCTGGTCGGACCGGTGAGCGGCGACATCACCGGCAGCATCAGGACGGTCGGGCGCCTGAACGTGATGCTGGCGACGGGGAACGGGACGGCGTCCGGGACGTTCACGATCGTTGATGTCGTGGGCACGTGGGAAGGAACCTTCCAGGGGAAGTTCGACGGGGGTGTCTTCTTCGACAAACTCGTTGCCCACGGTACCGGTGCGTACGAGGGTCAGATCCTGCGGGGGAGCCTCGCTCAGACAGCACCCACCTCGAACATTGTTCGGCTGACGGGCACAATCCTCAATCCGGGCGGCTGAGCTTCCCCGGGGGGTGCTCGGCTCGGCCTCGGCCGGGACGTCACCCCCCCAGCACCACCTCCACCCCTTCGCGCCGCAGCTTTCCGAGCAGCCACGCCTCCACCCGCGCCGTCACCTGCACCATCCCGTCCACCTGTACCTCGGCCATGATCTCGGAATCGCGGTGCAGCGAGGCGAGCAGCCGGCCGTCCCCCACGGGCACGCGGATCTGGGCGACGGGACGGAGCGCCTGGGCGGAGGTGCGGAGGACGGACCGCAACCCTTCCACCCCGCCCGATTGCGGATTGCGGATTGCGGATTGCGGATTCGACGCAGTCAGCACCGCGTGGGGGTAGCGCTCGCGAACCTGGACCAGGAACGCCTCGGGATCAGGCAGCAGGTCCGATTTGTTGAACACGTAGATCACCCGCTTGCGCTCGATCTCACCCCCTCCAATCCGCAATCCGACATCCGCAATCCGCAATTCTCGATCGACCACCTCCACCTGCTCCTCCCACTCCGCGTGCGCCGCGTCGATCACGTGCAGCAGCAGGTCCGCCGCCCGCGCCTCCTCGAGCGTGGCGCGGAACGAGGCAACCAAGTGGTGCGGCAGCTTGCGGATGAACCCGACGGTGTCGGTGAGGCGGAAGCGGTACCCGCCGCCCACGTCCACCTCGCGGGCGAGGGTGTCGAGCGTCGCGAACAGCCGGTCCTCGACGAAGATCTCGTCGCCCCGCACTTCGGTCAACGCGCGCAGGATGCTCGACTTGCCGGCGTTGGTGTAGCCCACGAGCGCGGCGCTCGGGCATTCGCGCCGGCCCTGGCGTTGGTTGGCGCGGTGGTCGGCCACGTCCTCGAGGCGCTTTTTCAGGACGGAGATCTTGCGGCGGATCACCCGGCGGTCGGTCTCGAGCTGCGTCTCGCCCGGCCCCCGCAGCCCGATGCCGCCGCGGATGCGCGACAGGTGGGTCCACATGCGCGTGAGACGAGGCAGCAGGTACTCGAGCTGCGCCAGCTCCACCTGCATCTTCGCTTCCGCCGAGCGGGCGCGCGTCGCGAAGATGTCGAGAATCACCTCGGTGCGGTCCATCACCCGCACCGCCAGCGCCTTTTCGAGATTGGTCCCCTGCACCGGCGAGAGCGGCTCGTCGAACAGCACCAGGGTGGAGCCGTGGTCCTGCAGGACGCTCTTCAGCTCCTCCACCTTCCCCTGCCCGAGATACAGGTTGGGAGTGGGTGCTTCGACCCGCTGGTAGGTCCGGCCCACGATCTCGGCGCCCGCCGTGTCGGCGAGCCGGCCGAGCTCGTCCAGATGCTCCTCCACCTGGCTCGCGTCCTCGGAGCCCTTGCGCGGGGCGCCGACCAGGAAGGCGCGCTCCACGGGTGGTTGGATGTCGATCAGCTGTCGGATGTTGACGGACTCCTGGTCACGATGACGAGCTGGAATCTACAACATGGGGCGGAATGTCGCTGCGCAGTTACAGGTCTGCGGTGAACATGAATACCCGATAGTCCCGCACCATCGCCTCCGTGGGGGAATGACCTCCGGCACCCGGCTTGCACCGAGGGTGCGCGTATGCGTCGCACCACGGCTGTCTTGCTCGCGCTGGTCGCGTCGCCCGTCGTGGCCGCCCCTCAGGGCCTCGCGGCGCACCACCGCCCCGTAGCCGGTTCGCCCATGCTCCACCTGAGCGCGACGCTACCCGCGCGCGTGTCCTGGAGGGCGTCGGACGTCGCACTGGCAGGTGTGTTTGTCGTCGCCCTGGCGATCGACGCCGCTCAGACGCGCGGCCTCGCCGAGCGCGAGTGGGAGGGGTACCGCGAGGCGAATCCCATTCTCGGCCCGCGCCCGAGCGTCGGGCAACTGAACACCTACACTGTCGTGGCCGGCGCGACGGTGCTCGGCGTGGCGGCAGTCGTGCCCCGGCGGGTGCGGCCGTGGCTGCTCGGGGCGGCGCTCGCGATCGAAGCGTTCACCATCGCCGGGAACGTGCAACAGGGCGTCGCCTTGAAGTTTCCCTAAGAGCGGTAGCGCCTATGGCCCCGGTTCGAAACGCCGGATCCCCTCGCCCCCCTCTCCCCGGCGCGCCAGGGCCAGCGCGGCGCTGGCCCGCACGAGCAGGGCTTCGGGCTCCACCGGGGTAGCGTGCGCGTCCGCCACCGCCACGTACCCCGCCCGCACGTCGGGCGCCGACGGCGCGGTCGCGATGGCGCGCGCCATCCGGTGGGCGAGCTGCGCGGCCCCATCCGCGTCGGTCGCCGGGGCGAGGATGGCGAGGTCGCCGCCGTTCCACCACCCGATCGTGTCCGACTGGCGTCCGTGCGATCGCAGGACCTCCGCGAGCCCGCTGCGAGCGGGCGGCGGCTCGAGCCCGAACACCACACAGGCGAGCGCGGCGTGCAGCCGCAGCGCCTCCGCCACGAGCTCCCGGGCGCGCCGCTCGAGCCCGTGCGCCGTGTACAGCCCGGTCGCCTGATCCACCAGGGCGGCCTCGCGCGCCGCGGCGATCTCGCGCCGTACCTCGAGCATTCCCCCGAGCTTCAGCACCAGCTCTTCCTGGTCGAGCGGGAAGGTGAGGCAGTCCCGCGCCCCCGCCCGCAGCCACGTGACGCGTTGCTCGCGACTGGCCGGGCCGGTGGCGACGGCGAGGATCGGAACGGCGGGCCCGACGGCCGGGTCCTGGCGCAGCTCCCGGCACAGGCTCGCCCCGTCCCGGTCCGGCAGGTGGCCGGCGAGCAGAACGACGTCCGGCCGCGTGGTCCGCGCACGCTCCTGCGCGTCGAGTGCCGTGAAGACGCGCAGCACACGATGCCCCGCCGGCTGGAGGACACTCTCGAGCGCGCGCGACAGCCACTCATCACCGCCGGCGATGAGGACCAAGGCAGACTGGACGTGAGAGGCGTTCGTGATCAGGCGCACTCCACACGAGGGGACAATGCCGTCATCTTCCGCAATCTTCGGGCGCGCCCTCGCACGGCGCTTCGCTGTGAGGGTGTGGTGCTGAAGCAACAACCTTAAGAATGGGGCGTGAGGCGGAACCGCCGACACTGGGAATACCCCGGTGCCCGCTCCTAGGGAAAACCCCGGCTCAGGGAGCGATCAGCCCTTCGCGGATGGCGTAGCGGACGAGCCCCGCGGTGTCATGGATGTTCAGCTTCTTCATGATCCGCCCGCGGTGAAACTCAGCCGTCTTCACGCTGATGGTGAGGAGTTCTGCGATCTGTTTAGTGGACTTGCCTTCGGCGACCAGCTGCACGACCTGCCGTTCCCGCCGACTCAGCCGCGGGGCGCCGTCGGGAGGGGCACCCTTCACGGCATCGATCACGGCCTGAGAAACTCCCGGGCTGACGTAGAACCCCCCCTTGGAGACTTCCTGGATCGCGCGATCCAAGTCTTCGATGTCCTGTTTTTTCGTGACGAACCCGCGCACGCCGGCGCGCAGCGCGGGCGACACGAAGTGCGCATCGGTGAGCGCCGTGAGCAGGATCACGCGCGTGGAAGGACTGGCGCGAGCGATTTCCTGGGCCGCGTCCACGCCGTTCAGTATCGGCATGGCGACGTCGAGTACGGCCACGTCGGGTCGCAGCGCGCTCGCCAGCTCCACCGCCGTGCGGCCATCCGCGGCGTCGCCCACGACGTCGAAGCCGTGTTGCTCGAGCAGCGCCTTCAGAGCCTGACGCACGACATCGTGGTCATCAGCGAGCAGAACCCGTAGCCGCACCCTGGAGGCCTCCCGACGGTATCCGGGACCCAAACTTACACCAGGAGCGCCATCAGCGGACCAGCTTCCGCAACGGCACGTTGCCCGTCGCTTTGAGCGCGAGGGACTTATCGCCCAGCGGCGTGTCCAGAAACACGCGCCCGGTGATCCCGTACCCCACCGCCTGCCGGGTGAGCAAAGCCCGCGCCCCGGCACCGATGCCCGCCCACTCGAAGCGCACGGGCACGACCACCCGGCTGTGGTTCTGCGGCGAGAGGTCGAGCGGCCGCTCGAGGACCGCGTCGCCGAAATGGGTCCCCTCGAGATCGATTCCCACCTCGAGCCGGGTCGAGCGGATACGATAGTCGTTGGGGTTGTAGACGTCGAACGTGAGGTCGAACGTGCCGCCGGTGAGCCCGATCCCGGTGACGGAGATCTCCTGAAGCCGGATATCGGGGTCCGTGAAGGAGAGGCGGCCGAGGGTGGCGCACGCGAAAGACAGGGCGGCAATGGGCGGCAGAAGGCGGTAGAGGGCGGCAGAGGTCATCGGTCCTGCTCCCGGGCCTTGCGCTTCAGCTCCTCCCACCAGTCCATGCGCTCCTTGACGGTCTTCTCGTATCCCATCTCGCTCGGCTCGTACCACTTCGCCCCCCGCAGCGGCTCCGGCAGGTAGTCCTGCGGCACGTAGGCGTGCTCGTGGGCATGGGCGTACTTGTACCCCGCGCCGTAGCCCAGCTCTTCCATCAGCTTGGTAGGCGCGTTGCGAATGTGCAACGGCACCGCCTCGGCGGGATGCTCGTGGGCCGCGTCCGCCGCCTGCCCGAAGGCGGCGTACACCCGGTTCGACTTGGGCGCCGTCGCGAGATACACGACGGCCTGGGCAAGGGCGAGTTCGCCCTCGGGCGAACCGAGGAAATGAAACGCGTCCTTCGCCGCCAGCGCAACCGACAGGGCCCGCGGGTCGGCGAGCCCAACGTCCTCCGACGCGATGCGCACCAGGCGGCGCGCGAGGTAGAGCGGATCTTCGCCCCCCGCGAGCATGCGCGCCAGCCAGTAGAGCGACCCCTCGACGTCCGAGCCGCGCACGGCCTTGTGCAGGGCGGAGATGAGGTTGTAGTGCTCTTCCCCGCCCTTGTCGTATTTGGCGAAGCGTTTCTGGAGGGCGTCGGAGATGACGGCGGCGGTCAAGGGCGGTCGAGGCCGGTCGAGGGCGGCGCCGCCACCGGTCACGTACTCGGCGGCGGCTTCGATGGCCTGCAGCGCCCGGCGCGCGTCGCCGTCGGCTTCGCGGGCGAGCAAGGCGAGCGCCTCGTCCTCGATCTCCAGTCCCAGGCCGCCGAGCCCGCGATCCGGGTCGGCGAGCGCACGGCGCACCAGGGCCTTGATATGCTCCTGCGTGAGGGGCTCCAGCACGAACACGCGACAGCGCGACAGGAGCGCGCCGGTCAGCTCGAAGCTCGGGTTCTCGGTGGTGGCGCCGATGAGCGTGATGACGCCGTTCTCGACCCACGGCAGGAACGCGTCCTGCTGCGCCCGGTTGAAGCGGTGAATCTCGTCGCAGAAGAGGATCGTGCCACGTCCCTCGTAGCTGCGCCGTTCCTCGGCCTCCTTGATGAGCTCGCGCACCCGCCCGACGCCCTCGGTCACGGCGGAGAACGGCTCGAACTGCCGGTCGGTGTAGTTCGCGATGATCCTGGCGAGGGTGGTCTTGCCGGAGCCGGGTGGCCCCCAGAAGATGCACGACCCCACGTCGCCCCGGCGGATCAGCTCGCCCAGCGCTTTCCCGGGGCCGAGCAGGTGCTCCTGGCCGAGGAACTCCTCGAGCGTGCGGGGGCGCATCCGGGCGGCCAGCGGCTCGGCCGAGCGCTGGAACAAGGTGGGGTCAGGCATGTGGCTCAAGCTACCCAACCCGGCGTGGCGTGTCACGCCGCCCGCACGCGGGCGCCGCTCACTCCACGGTCACGCTCTTGGCCAGGTTCCGCGGGCGATCCACGTCGCAGCCGCGCAGCACGGCGATGTGATACGCCAGCAGCTGCAGCGGCAGGGTCGTGAGCACGGGGGACAACAGCGGGGCAGTCGCGGGGACGCACAGGCGGTGGTCGACCAGCGCGCCGAGGTCGCCGCTGCCCTCTGTGGTCACCGCGATGATACGCCCGCCTCGCGCCTTCACCTCCTGCATGTTGGACCGCACCTTCCCATAGACGGCGTCGCACGGCGCGACGAACACGACCGGCATGTCGGCGTCGATCAACGCGATGGGCCCATGCTTCATCTCCGCGGCGGGGTAGCCCTCCGCGTGGATGTAGGAGATCTCCTTCAGCTTGAGGGCGCCCTC
>WNFV01014315.1_pt1 | contig 13204 bp, 10 predicted proteins | sample 5400101 | NCBI WGS metagenome assembly WNFV01 (sample SAMN13153361, study PRJNA577476) | soil metagenome | isolation source: 115 cm soil or saprolite under grassland replicate 1 | place: USA:California | collected 2016-06-15
CGGGATCGCCACCACCGCACCCGTCTCCGTCCGAAGCAGCAGCGTGACGATCACAGCAGCGGCCACAATCTTCATGATGCCCTCGAACGCCGCGCTCAGCCCGTACGGGCCGAACGCTTGCGTTCCCTGAAGGACTCCCCGCTGAAGATGGGTCACCGAGAACAGCACGAAGACGCTCCCGACGATGGCCACCGGAACGGGTGAAGGAAGGTGGATGATCCGGGCGACCATGGGGCTGAAGGCGGCGACGGCCGCCCACGCGACCAGTCCGAACAGGACGAGCCGGACCGTGTAGTAACGAAGCAGGCCGCGGATCCTGGGCAGCTGCCCGCTCATGGCCAGGGGAGTCGACATCCGGCTGGCCACGGTCTGGATCGAGAGGAAAACGGGTCCGGCCAGATAGGCCAGGCCGGTCATCGCCGCGAGGTCACCGAAGCGACCGGGCCCGAGAAGGTGGGCGGCCACCGAGTTGAATGCGAAGTTCGAGAGCTGCCAGACGAACGACCCAGCTGCGACGAGCGCCCCACCGGTCACCAGCAGCCGGGTAGGCGATACCGCGATCCGCCCAGGCTCCCGAGTCCCCGCGGCCTGGATCATCCGGCTCGCTCATGTGCCTGGGCGCCGACGAGGTCGAGGGCCAGTGGAGCGATATCGACCATGTTGACGCCGTCGATCATGGGCCCGGTGATTTCCTTCGAGGCGATGAAGATGCCGTGCTGATCGGGATGTGCGGGGTCGTAGGCATGCATCGCCTTCGGCCGGACGTAGGAATGGAAGTTCGGGAAGATGACCGTCCCCGGCTCGGTGAGGAAGATGTCATCCCCGTACTGCCGGTTGTCGAAGTCGATATGGAAGCGCCCGCGGTCGGACTGGCTCAAGAACCGGCCGGGGAGCTTGTGGGCCACCAGTGATCTCAGGTCGGCTCGGAGTCGCATGTCGTCTCCGAAGTACCACAGCCGGACCATGGTCGCGTCCAGAGCGAAGCAGAACCCCGTTCCAAAGGCGGGATGCCGCCGGAGCTCGGGGATGGCGACCATTCTCTCTGCCCTGGACATCCCGTGGTCGGAGAAGACCAGGACGGAGGGTTGGCCCATCCGCAAGCGAACAGCCTCGTAGAGACGGGCGGCCATGCCGTCCACCGTCCGCAGGGACCGCCGGAAGCGATCCGACTCCAGCCCGAAAAGGTGGGAAGCCATGTCCACGTGGTGGAGATAGACGAAAACCAGGGCGGTCCCTACGGGGAGATCCCTCGCCGCCCACAGCATGCGCTCGGGTCGGGTCGTGGAGCTGTCCAGATACACCCACCGCAGGCCTGCGTCCGAGAGCCGGTCGAAGATCGTGGGCGCCGCCAGGGCCCCCGGAGCTGTCATCGGCACGGGAAGCGTGTAGTCGAAGAACCGGAGCGCCCCGAAGGGAAGATGACGAAGATCCAGCGTCCGGTATCCCCGCGAGCGGGCCAGGGCGCGCATCAAGGTCGCGGAGAGGACGTACTTCGCCCCCCGCTGGGCGAAGTCGTTCGGGAACCGGTCCAGGAAGCCCAGCCGGTCCAGGGGTCGAAACGGGCTCCGCTCGGGCCGGAAGCAGTACTCCATCCAGTAACCCAGTTGGTCCGGGTATCGACCGGTGAAGATCGTGGCCCGGATGGCATCGCTGTAGCCCAGGATCGTCGGCAGTGGGCTCCATGATCCCTCGGCTGCCAGGCGGGCGAAGAACGGCGTCTCTCCCTCCTCCAAGTAGTCGTGCCGGAAGGCGTCGACCAGGAAGCAGAGCAGCGGACGGTGTGGTTCGTTCACGCGCTCATGACCCGTTCGCTATCGCTCGAGGGATCGCGGGCGTGGGCTGCGCGATGGGCGGACCGGTATAGCTCGAGGTACTGGTCGGTGATCGCCGGCCACAGGAAGTCACGGACCCGCTTCTGCCCGTTCTTCCCCATCCGTCTGCGGAGCTTCGCGTCGCCGGTCATGAACCGGATGCCCATGGCGAGCTGTCCGACGTCTCCGGGCTTGACCAGGAAGCCAGTCTTCCAATCCTCGATCATGCTGGGCAGTCCGGATACCCGGGTGGCCAGAACGGGGGTCCCGCAGGCCATCGCCTCCAGGGCCACGAGAGGCGACGTGTCCGAGACAGTGGGCAGCACCAGGAGATCGGCTTCCGCGTAGATCGCCCCCAGCTCGTTGGGCGGCACGTTCCCGAGGAATGCCACCCTGTCCGAAATCCCCAGCTGCTGTGCTCTCCGCTGGAGCTTGGCCCGCATGGGACCATCTCCGGCGAACACGCACGGTACGCGAGCTTCCGCCACCGCCTCGAGCAACAGATCCGGTGACTTGCGCGGGATCAGACTGCCAACGAAAAGGCAATACCGATCGAAGCCATGCCGTTCGCGCGCCCGCGATACCCCTGGGCGCAGAGGGTGGAATACGTCCACGTCGGTTCCGTTGCTGATGACTTGGACCTTCAAGGGTGGCAGCTTCCACCGCTCGACGATCTCGTTCGCCTGCTGTTCGAAGTTGGTCACTACCCGGTCGGCCCGTTTGAAGGCAGTCACGTTCACCAGTCGGTAGACGATCTTCCTGATCCACCGCTCGTACCAGCGGCGGTAGCGGCAGCTCCATGGCGTGGAGTCGTGCTCCGTGTAGACGATGGGCGTCTTCGTCCGCCACTTGATGAGGATGGTGGCGAGCGCTCCGTGCGTGTGGATGATCGCATACAGATCCCCCTCAGCTCGGAGGATCTTGCGCACCTTCCGTGTGACGGCGAGGTTCCCAAGGAGGTGCTGCAGCATCCATCGGGGCAAGCCGCCGGGAAGCCGTCTCACCATCGCAGCAACACGTCCGCCCAGCGGCACGATGTGCAACCCGGAGGTCGCCTGGAAATCGACGGGGTTGACATCCGCCACCAGCGTCACGTCGTTACCGGCCGCGGCCATGTTCTTGCCCAGTTGATAGGCGACGATCTCGGCGCCCCCGCAGCCCGCCTCTATCGGCAGGACCCCTCGCGATGCGATCAAGACTTTCATTGCACTCCTTGTGGCTGTGCGCAAGCGAAAGCTTGCGCACAGCTCGCCACGGACCGGCTCCAAGCGGGGGTACTGGGCGCTTCCGCGCCTGACTCTCGGCTAGCGCTTAGGGCACGTTTACGGCTTTGGAGACCCCAGCTAGACAGTGGACCGGATTGCCGTAGCCGCCGCGGTCCACGGCGTCAACCGTCGCGAAGTAGGCCCCCGAACCCGAGGTGTTGGGAATTGGCCCCCATTGCCCGGAATGCTCGGTCATCGCGGTCCCGACGACAGGACTGCCCGGGACGGCGAGGTGGACATCCACCTCCCGGTCGCCTTTGCAGATCTCGGCGGTGCCGAGATGCCCGTTGAACGTGTCGGCGTGCTTGTTGTAGTGGAGCGTGAGATTCGCCTTGAAATTCTTCTCCTTGGCCTGGGCCATGGACCCGAACGGCAAAGTTGCAAGCGCCAGAAAGCCGATCAGAAACGCCAGGCGAACCTTGGCTCCATGGGTCATGGGCCTCTCCTCCTCCCAACAGCGTGGATACTCCTATGACCGAACAGTGAAGAGATCTGCCTGCTCGTTGTGGTGTCCAGTGTTTGCGCGCGGGCGGTTGCTATTCAATCGGGCAGGCGGCCCATTTCAGCCGCACTCGGGAGCCCAAGCGTCTTGCAGCGAAAGGCCTAGCCCGCTGGCACTGCTGTCGGTGGAGTCGACCGGGAGGGCCCAGGGGCTCACCGAGGTAGACGCCGGGGGAAGCGCAGAACGTACTCGTTTGCTGTTCTGGAGGATTCGAGGGAGGATCGCCCCGCGCAGGTCGCCCCACGACTGCTGCTGGGAGGATGACGAGGGAATCCATCGGGATCGTTCGATGTCTCTGACGCTCGCGACAAAGGAGGATCGGCATGAGATCAGGGACCATCGCGCGCTGGCTCATCGCTCTGGTTGGCGCGCTCATTGTCGCCAGTCTGACCACTGTCGCTGCCCCGGCCCAGCCGTCTGTTGACGCGACGGACGCTTTGGTCAGCGAGGGTAGCCCGACCGGGCTCCATCCTCGGAATGCCCAGAACGAGCCGGCCCTCGCGGTAGATGCCTCGAGGCCAGACGTCCTGGCTGCCGGGTCCAACGATCTGGTCGACATGCAACCGTGCTCGCAGAAAGCCGCCACGACGGCGAGCGCCTGTTCCTTCCCGTTGGGAACGTTCAACTTGGGTGTCGGGTTGGCCGGCGTGTACTTCTCGTTCGACCGAGGCAACAGCTGGACCCAACCCACCTACACGGGGCTGACCGCGGCCGGCTGCGATCCCACGCAAGAGCCGTGCACTCCTCAGGTCGGCCCGATCCACACGGTACCCAACTACTACGAGGCCGGCCTGCGCTCCCGCAGTGACCCGGGGGTGGCCTTCGGGCCGGCTCCCGCCGAAGGGAGCTTCTCGTGGGACAACGGCTCCCGGCTGTACTACGCGAACCTGGCCACCAACCTGACCGATACCAAGATCGGGGGCGGCATCAACACATCGATCGCGGTCGCCGTCTCTCACATCGACAACGTCACGGCGGACCGCGTCCAGGACCAGTCCAATTGGTCGGAGCCCATCCTGGTCACAGCTCGTTCGTCGAGCACTGCGGGCTTCGACAAGGAGCAGATCTGGGCGGACAACGCCGATACCAGCTCGTTCTTCGGCAACGTGTATGTCTGCTACGTGGACTTCCACAGTTTCAGCGGCGGGTACGGCTTCCCGCTGTTCCCATACGTGGCGACATCGACGGACGGCGGCCTCACGTGGGCCAATCGGATTGTGGGCCCTCCCGTGGCCAACTTCCAGCGTGGCTCCCGCACCGGCTGCACCGTCCGGACGGACAGCCACGGTGTGGTGTACGCGTTCTACGCGCACTTCCAAGTCGGCACACCCGGAATCGGGACGCACACGATGATCAAGTCCTTCGACGGAGGCAAGCACTGGACCCAGCCGCAGGAGATCCTCTCCATGAACGACGCCTGTTATTTCGTCGACCGGATCAGTCGCCGTTGCACCGCTGATGGCATTGCCGGAGCCCGTATCGACCTGGCCGCCGGGCCGAGCGTCGACATCGCCAACGGTGCCCCGACGGGGGCGGGGGCCACGGACGAGATCGTCGACGCGTGGAGCGATGGGCGCTTCGGCTTCAACAACGAGAAGACCCTTTTCTCCTTCTCCACGGACCTCGGACAGAGCTGGAGTGACCCGGAGGTGATCTCCGTACCAGGTGACCGTTCCATCTACTCTGCCCCGGCCATCTCGCCGGACGGTTCGGCCGCGTACGTGGTGTACATGGCTCTCGGTGAGCCGTTCCAGGAGACCACGGCCAACCCTCGACCCTTGCACGGTGTCCTGCTGGCGGCCCCGATCGGAGCCGGCGGCGAACCCGGGGCCTGGGCCACGGTCTACAGCGGGCCAACCGGAGATGCTCGTGGGACGTCCCAGGGACGGATCCTGTACAACGAGTTCCTGGGCGACTACGTCTATGCCATCGCCACGTCTGCATACGGCGCCGGCGTGTGGACCGACGTGCGGCGAACGGTCGACTGTCCGGCGATGGACGACTGGCGCCAGAGGTCATACGACGCCGGGCACAGGGTGTTCCCGGCTCCCTGGCCGCTCGGGGATTGCCTGTCCGACTTCGGGAACAACGACATCTTCAGCGCAACGACCGGATAGGCGGGCATCGAAGGGGAGGAGGGGCCAATGCTCCTCCTCCCCTCAACCCTGAGGTGCTTTCGCTCTCCCCATGGCCTCCGGGCCTGAAAGACCAACGTTGCAATCGGCGCCGGGTTTTGTCGCCTTCTTGCTCCCGGAGGGACGTTGCGGCTGGACAAGCTCACTCTTCCTCGCGTATCGTGCGGACGTCACGAAGCGAGACCGAGCCGCAAGGTTCGGAACCGCGGAGTGATCAGAGGAGCGAGCCTTCGGGTTCGCTCTTCTGCTTTTGAGCGCCCCGGCTCTCGGCGCCCGTGGTTCGAGACATCCCCTCATCCCCACCAGGGCGTCCTGTAGGATCAGCCGAGCAGCAAGGGGGGGACCCGCGGCATGTCCATCTCCAACAGCGTCAAACGGGCGCCTTCGGCCGATGCGGCGACGCTGGGCGAACCGAGCTACGTCTGGCGTTCAGGACAGGAGCGCCGCCTCCAGCTCATCCGCCGGTACGTGCCGCTGGAGGGGCAGTGGATCCTGGACGTGGGGTGCGGGATCGGCACGTACGTGAGGCGGTTCCTCGCCTTCAGCCCGCACGTCTACGGCATCGACGTGGCCGCGCACAGGCTCCAGGAAGCGTCCCTGTCTGGGTTGGTCGCGGCGGCCGGTGAGAGCCTGCCGTTCGGCGATGAGACTTTCGACGTCCTCGTATACAACGAGGTCATCGAGCACGTCCGGGACGATCGGCAAACGATCCAGGATGCCCTGCGAGTGCTCCGGGAAGGGGGGCACATCGTGATCTTTGCCCCGAACCGGCTCTATCCCTTCGAGACGCATGGAGTGTTCTGGAGGGGGAAGTACAAGTTCGGGAACATCCTCGGCGTGAACTACCTGCCCAATCGCCTGCGGAACAAGCTTGTCCCGCACGCCAAGGCGTACAGGACATCTGACATCTTCAAGCTCTGGGCAGGCCTTCCCGTGCGCCTGATCGTGCACACGTATGTCTATCCGGGCTTCGACAACGTGGCCGCGCGGAGTCCTCAGGCGGGAAAGGTGCTTCGCGGTGTGCTGTACCGGGCGGAGAACACACCGGCTCGCCGGTTCGGCCTTTCTCACTTCGTCGTTCTGCAGAAGCGCACCGACCAGGTCTCCGGAGCCCATTCGTCGGCCAGGGGTAGCTAGACAGTTCGTACGAAGAAGAAAGAGATGCCCATGATGGCGTAAGCGCCGAGCAGCTGGGCGCCTTCCAGCCAGTTCGCCCGTCCATCGAGGGAGATGAAGGCCACGATCAGAGTGGACAGGCCGACGGCGGCCACTTCGAACGTAGTGAAGACGAAGTCCATCGGATGGCCCGCAGCCAGGCTGATGAAGACGAGGGCAGGGGCCACGAACAGAGCGATCTGCGTCGAAGATCCGATGGCGATCTCCAGGGTCACGTCGAGTTTGTTCTTGAGCGCGAACAGCACGGCGGAACTGTGCTCGGCGGCGTTGCCGATGATGGGTACGAGGATCAGCCCGACGAAGAACTTGGACAGGCCCAGATCTTTCAGAGCGGGCTCGAGGGCTCCCACCAGCAGCTCGGATTCCACCGCCACCAGAGCCGTGGCCGCAAGCAAGAGGAGCACCGCAGCTCGCACCGACCACTTCGCCTCGTCCTCCGCGGTGGGGACCCGGAACAGGTGCTCGTGGGTCACCATGGTGAAGACGAGAGCGGCCGCGTATAGAGACATGAGGATGGCGGCGACGGTTCCGCTTACGACTTCTCGCTCCACGAAATCGTGACGTCCTGTCGTCAGTACGAACAGAGCGGGCATGAACAGCCCGATCACCGCGAGCACCATCGACGTCGAATGCACGCTCGCTGCCAGCGCGTTGAAGCCCTGTTCGCGATGCTTGATCCCTCCGACCAGGAACGACACCCCCAGCACCAACAGGAGGTTCCCCAGGATCGAGCCGGTGAGCGACGCCTTCACCACGTCGATCTCGCCCCTGGTGATGAGGAAGATCGCGATGATCAGCTCGGTGACATTGCCGAAGGTCGCATTGAGGAGCCCGCCAACCCGAGGGCCCGCATGGAGGGCGAGCTGCTCGGTCCCTCTGCCGATGAGCCCGGCCAGGGGAATGATCGCGCCGGCCGCGGTCAGGAAAACCAGAAGGTCCTGGTGAAAGGCCAGCCTGCCGACGATGGAGACCGGTGCCAGGATCAGCAACCAGTTCAAGCTGGGTCGGCGCATCCGCCGAGACTAGCGAAGCGAGGAACGCCCCGCGGCGGCGGGCTCGTATCCCAGGCTCGCTACCGAGCAGCACCCTGATCGGACCCGGTGACGGCCGCGCGGCCGGTCACCTCGGCGGCGCCGTATCCGGCCCGTTGCTGGCGGAACGTGGCATGAGGATCACGGGCCGACGGCTGCCCGGCGTAGAACACGCCAAACTTCGTGGCCGCGGACCCGAGTGCCCCCAAGATGCCGGCGGCCGTCCTTTTCCACCTGGCCCGACCGGGGAAAAGGTTGATCGCGAGGCTTCCCGCGGTCAGATGGATCCCTCCCTCCGGTTCAGCGTGAGCAGCTGGAGGAGCGAGGCCGCGCCGGTGACCGCCGAGGCGACGAACAATCCGGGCAGCGATCGGCGGATCTGGCTCCACACCGGGACCGCAGTGGTCGACATCAACACTGCTGTGTAGCCGGCGAGCGGAAGGCCCACGGCACCGGCGGCATATCCGGCGGCGTCACCGATCGCGCCCGCCGTTCCACCACTACGCGAGAGGACGGCCGAGCCCGCCGTCAGCGGTCCCGCCGCCGCCACCACCCACGACCCGACACTGAGCGGGGAGCTGGGGCGGAACACCCGGAGCATGTTCAGGAAGCGCTCGGGGCGGCCCAGGTCGTAAACGAGAAGGCCGGTACCGATCGAGGCGCCTGCTGCTGCGATCCACCGGCACCGTTTGATGAGCCCGTCCAGCTCTCCGCGCCCGGCAACCTGAGCGGTTGCTCCGAGCACGGCGGCCGCACCCGCAACGCCGCCGGTGAAGAAATAGGCGGGCACGGCCCAGATCCACACAGGCTGCTTGAGGACGGGGCGCCCGAAATAGGTGGGCTCGGTGGCGACCGGCCCTCCCGCCCGGCCATCGCGGGACGGTGCCGCCTCCCACACCGCGAAAGGCGCCCCTTCGGCTTCGGCCCGGCGCTCGGGCACCTTCTGCTCCGAGCCTTCGCCCTGGAGGATCCCCATCGTGGGATCGATGTTGCGGCCGTCGTCGGGAGTCACGCCTCGGCCCCGGCCGCTCCCGGGCCCGCCGCTCACCGCCGATCTCCGCCGGCGGACGACACGACCGCTCCGGCCGCAGCCACGGCCATGCCGAGGACGGCGGCCGCCAGGGAGAGCCACGCCTGGCCTGCCTTCTTGGTCGGGACCACCGGGTCGGGTGGCAGGTTGTACACCTCCGGCCTGTCGACCAGGAGGAAGAACGCGTTCAGCCCCTCGGTCCCCGGTTGGTTGTCTGCATCGACCCCGTACAGATAGGCCTCGGTCGTCCCACGCTCGTGGAGATGGTCCACGCGCTCTCTCGCCCGATCCTTCAGCTCATCGAGGTCGCCGAACTGGATCGATTCAGTGGGGCAGGCCTTGGCACACGCGGGTGTCATGTCGTCCTTGAGCCGGTCGTAGCAGAGCGTGCACTTCCACGCCCGTCCGTCGTCCTCTCGCCGGTCGATCACTCCGAAGGGGCAACCCACGATGCAATAGCCGCAACCGTTGCACACGTCGGGCTGCACGTAGACGGAGTCGAACTCGGTCCGTACGATCGCCCCAGTCGGGCAGTTCTCCAGACACCCCGCCCGCTGACAGTGCTTGCACACGTCCGACATGAGCAGCCACGAGAAGTTCCCGTGAGCGGTTTCCGGGCTTTCCAGGGGAACTGGCCGCTCGATGAACGACACGTGGCGCCACGTGGAGGCTCCCAGGTCGACCGTGTTGTCGTAGGACATGCCGGTGAAGAACATCCCGTCGTCCGGCAGCTGATTCCATTCCTTGCAGGCGACCTCACAGGCCTTGCAGCCGATGCAGACAGTGGTGTCGGTGAAGAACCCCTTGGCGGCCATTTAGGTCTGCTCGCCCTCCTTCGACTCACCGGCCTTCACGCCGTGCCAGCCCTCGGGCCTTCGACGCGCGGGCGGTAGGTCTCGAGGATGGTCCCGGCCAGGTGGTTTCGGCTGGAGCGGGCCGGTGGTGACGACGCGCCGCTGCCTGCTCCGACGGCCAGGCTCGATGTTCCCTGTGAGGGCCTTCGACTCCTGGATCGAGACGTTGGGGTCCGCGACGAAGGAGATCAGCTCGTTCGCGGCGTCGCCTCTGACCAGCCCCTTCGAACCCCAGTGATAGGGGAGCCCGATCTGGTGCACCGTCCTCTTGTTGCGCCCCCTGCCCACCGTGAGGGGCTGGACCCGGTCCGTGACCAGCACCCTGCACTCGATCTCGGCCCGCGCAGTGCTGACGGTGGCCCAGTCCCCGTTCTTCAGGCCCTTTTCCGCGGCGAGCTGTGGAGAGACCTCGCAGAACATCTCCGGCTGTAACTCGGCCAGCCACGACAGCCACCGAGTCATGGCTCCCGCAGTGTGGTGCTCGGTCAGACGGTAGGTCGTGATGACATAGGGGAACCTGGGGTCGCCCCACGCCTTGTGGTAGGGGTTGTCCTTCCGGTCCCATTCCACCCTGGCCGGGTTGCACTGCTGCCCGTACAAAGCGTTCTTGCAGATCGACTCCTCCGGCTCGTAGTGCGTGGGAAGAGGACCGTCGAGGAGCCCATTGGGCGCGAACATCCAACCCTTCCCGTCTGCCTGCATGATGAAGGGGTCGTCTCCGGAGATGGTGTCCTTCCCCTGCGCCCCCTCCTCGGGTCGGTAGGAGGGCGGCCGGTCAGGGATGAAGTCGGGTTCGTCGAAGCCCGTCCACTTCCCCTTCGAGTCCTCCCACCAGACGTACTTCTTCCGCTCCGACCAGGGCTTTCCTTCGGGGTCGGCGGAGGCCCGGTTGTACAGGATGCGCCGGTTCGACGGCCAGGCCCATCCCCACGCGGGCGCGACCCAGGTCTGCTCCGATCCAGGCTTGCGCCGGGCCGGCTGGTTGACGCCATCCTTGTAGCACCCCGAGTAGATCCAGCAGCCGCAGGCGGTTGAACCGTCGTCGGCGAGCTCCTGGAAGGAGCCCACGGGCTTGCCGTCGGCCACCGTGTACCCGTTGATCTCCTTGAGGACGGCCTCGGCGTCGGGCTCGTCGTGCGGGTCCATGGTCGGGTACCCCCACGTGAGATCACGGATCGGGCGATCCTTCGGCTCGCTCGAGTCCCGGTACAGACCCTTCAGCCTGGTGCCGAGGTGATACATGAACCACAGCTCGCTCCGGCAGTCACCGGGCGCCTCCACGGCCTTGTGATGCCACTGCAGCAGACGCTGGGTGTTGGTGAAGGTCCCATCCTTCTCCGTGTGCGTGGCGGCGGGGAAGAAGAACACTTCCGTCTTGATGTCCTCGGGCCGGATCTCCCCCCGGGCGATCTCGGGGGCCTCCCGCCAGAAGTCAGCGGTCTCTGTCACGGCGAAGTCCCGCACCACCAGCCAGTCGAGCTGGCGAAGACCCTTGCGGTGGAGCGCGCCGTGCATGGATCCCACCGTGGGGTTCTCGCCCATCACGAAGTAGCCCTTCACCGAGCCGTCGGCCATATCGGCGACGGTGACCATGTGGGAGTGGTCGCCGCTGAGGTGGGGGAGGTAGTCGTAGCAGAAGTCGTTCTCGTTCGTGGCAGCGTCGCCGTACCAGGCCTTCAAGAGTGACACCACGTACTTGGGCATCTCGCTCCACCAGCCCGCCTTCGACGAGTTGTACTCGAGGTATTTCTGCAAGTTCGTGGCGTAGCCCGCCTTGGGCATCGACAGATAACCGGGGAGGAGGTTGTAGAGCGTCGGGATGTCCGTGGAGCCCTGGATCGACGCGTGGCCCCGGAGGGCGAGGATCCCACCGCCCGGCCGGCCGATGTTGCCCAGGAGCAGCTGGGCGGAGGTCCGTTCGGGCCCCGAGTTGTCACAGAGCGCCTGGGCGACCCTCAGGAAGAGCTCCTTCGGAACCCCACAGACCTCCTCCACCATCTCGGGCGTGTATCGCGCGTAGTGTCGCTTCACGATCTGGAAGACGCAGCGAGGGTCCTGCAGCGTGTAGTCGAAACGCTCGGCGGCGATCTGGGTGCCCCGCTCCGACTTGGGCTCGCCGGAGAACATGTCCCGTTCTTCGCTGGCCGGAGCCACCTCGACCCCCTCGTACTGCCAGGACTCGATGTCGTACCGGCCCTTCTCCGAGTTCCACCCACTGAACAGGCCGTCCAGGTCTTCGGTGTCCTGGAACTCTTTCGACACGATGGCCGGGGCGTTCGTGTAGTGGATCACGTAGTCCTTGAAGTACCGCTCGTTCTGGATGATGTAGTTCACGATCCCGCCGAGGAACGCGATGTCGGCGCCCGCCCTGATCGGCACGTGGATGTCGGCCACGGCGCTGGTCCGGGTGAAACGGGGATCCACGTGGATGATGGTTGCTCCCCGGAGCTTGGCCTCCATGACCCACTGGAACCCGACGGGGTGGCATTCGGCCATGTTGGACCCCTCGATCACGATGCAATCGGAGTTCTGGAGATCCTGCTGGAAGGTGGTGGCGCCGCCTCTTCCGAACGAGATCCCCAGACCGGGGACCGTGGAGCTGTGTCATATGCGGGCTTGATTCTCGATCTGAACCATGCCCAGCGTTGTGAACAACTTCTTGATGAGGTAGTTCTCCTCGTTGTCGAGGGTGGCCCCTCCAAGATGCGCTATGCCCAGGGTCCGGCGGAGCGGCTGACCCTCGGTGTTCACGTCCTCCCAGGTCTCCTCCCTGGCCTTCTTGACCCGGTCGGCGACCATGTCCATGGCCCGGTCCAGGGGGATGACCTCCCATTGCGTGGCGTGCGGCTTCCGGTACAGGACGCTGTGGACGCGGTGCGACCCCGTCACCAGCTGGAACGTAGCCGCGCCCTTCGGGCACAGGCGGCCCCGGGAGATCGGAGAATCCGGATCCCCCTCGATGTCCGTGATCTTCCCGTCCTTGACATAGACGTTCTGTCCACAGCCGACGGCGCAGTAAGGACAGACGGACTTGACGACCTCGTCGGCTGTGCGCGTGCGAGGGATCAGGTCGAGGGTTCGCTTGGAGAAGGCCGTCTTCCCCAATCCCTTCAGGTCCCGTTCCTTGAGCTGCCTGAGGACGGGCCATCCGGCCCTGGAGCCGAACCCATCGAGCATGCCCACGCCAGCCTTCCCTTGCCTGCCGGTGGTGATGGCAAAACAGCTACCCACCGGATGTTGGCATGAAACGGGGCCCCGCGCTGGGGCAGCGATTGAACGAAGGCGTCGAGGGTAGAGAACGAACCGAGCATGTCGAGGGCGCAACGGATTCGACGAAGGCGACGCGCGGTCGCCTGGGTGCGCTGGTGGGTGGCCTCGATGCTCGTCTGATGGCTGCTCA
>WNFV01006981.1_pt1 | contig 13203 bp, 13 predicted proteins | sample 5400101 | NCBI WGS metagenome assembly WNFV01 (sample SAMN13153361, study PRJNA577476) | soil metagenome | isolation source: 115 cm soil or saprolite under grassland replicate 1 | place: USA:California | collected 2016-06-15
TCTGGTCGGTGACGCTTCGCTTCCGCGCGAGCGCGATCTCGGATGCGCACATCATCGTCCGGCGCGGCGGGAAGTTCCTCTCCGACCACCACTTCCTCGCGGGCGCCCGCAGGATCATCGTCGGTCCCTTCCTCCTCGGGCCGGGGAGCTACACGCTCACCTTGCGCGCGGTGGACGCCTACGGCCGCGTCAGGACGCTGAGCTGGATCGTCGCTCTGGCGCGCTGACGCGCGCGCCGGTCACCTCGAGATCTGCTCGACCGTTTCGCCGACGTCCCGCTCGTCACCCTAGACCGGGTGGACGAGCCAGAAAGCGACGACGGAGTACTGAAGAGCGACGGCTGCGACCACGAGCAGGTGGAAGATCTCGTGATAGCCGAAGACGGACGGTAGCGGGTCCGGCCGGCGCAGCGCGTAGACGAGCCCGCCGAGCGTGTAGAACAGGCCGCCGGCCAGCACCAACGCCGTCCCGCCCCAGCCGATTCCGTCGATCAGCTGCGGGAAGACGATCACCGCCATCCAGCCGAGCGCGATCGCGATGGCCGCCGCGAGCCACTTGGGAGCGTCGACCCAGACGAACTTGAGCACGCTCGCGGCGACGGCGCTTCCCCACACGATCGCGAGCACGACGATCCCCCAGGCGCCCGAGAGGACGAGCAGGCCGAAGGGCGTGTACGTGCCGGCGATCGCAACGTAGACGCCGGCGTGGTCGATTCGGCGGGACCAGCGGTATCCGCGCTCTCGCCACGTCACCCGGTGGTGGAGCGCGCTTGCCCCGAACATGAGTGCGACCGCCGCTGCGAAGACGGCCGCCGCCACGCGCGTCTTCGTGTGCGGCGCACTGGCGATGAGGAGACCGCCGATCACGAGCGCCACGAAGAAGGCGTAGAGGTGGAACACGCCGCGGAGCCGAGGCCGCGGACGCGGTCCGTGCGGATCAGCGGTAGCGGAAGACGATCCGCCCACGCGTCAGGTCATACGGGGAGAGCTCGACCCGGATCCTGTCTCCAGGGAGAATCCGGATGCGGAACCGGCGCATCTTGCCGGCGGTGTACCCGAGCGTCTCGTGACCGTTGTCGAGCGCGATCCGGAACATCCCGCTTCGGAGCGCCTCGATCACCTCGCCCTCGAACTCGATCTTCTCTTCCTTCTCGGCGATAGCAGCCTCCCTTCAAGGCATGGTGCGATGTTGGTGCCAGACCGAAGTCTGGCACCAACATCGGATTCGCGACGTCTAGCCCGCGACGGGCGAGACGGCGGTCGCCTCAGGGCCCTTCTGGCCCTCGCGGGCCTCGAACTCGACCCGGGCGCCCTCGTCGAGGGACTTGTAGCCCTCGCCAGTGATCTGCGAATGATGGACGAACAGATCCTTCCCACCCTCGTCGGGCGTGATGAACCCGTATCCCTTCGCAGCGTTGAACCACTTAACGGTACCGGTAGCCATATGAACACCTCCCTTACCAACTCACGAACGGGTAAAGAAGGCGCTGGACTGCGTCGTCGGTACTCGTTCTAACTTTGTCCGCAGGAGCGTAGCAGGGATACAACTCCGGAATGGGTGACCGGCCCCTGTTTCGTGCCGTGCTGCCGGGGCTCGCGGCCGAGCTCGAGCGCTCGCTGGAAGGGCTGGGCCGTCCCGAGCTCGCCCACCAGGTGCCGTCGCTGCGGATCTGGGCGGCCTGCCCGTGCGAGGTCGAGGGGTGCGGGAGCTTCTACACCGCGCTGCCGATGAAGCGCTGGTTCCGCCGCGGCAAGGAGGTACCGGTCGGCGATCTCGTCGTGAACACGATCGACGGCGACATTGTCTTCGTCGAGGTGCTCGGGCGGCCGGAGGTGCAAGCGGCGCTGCGCGCCTAATCGGCAGAGGTGTATACCTCGACCGTGGCGTGGCGCCGGCTGCTCCGGTTCGGGCATGTGGTGCCGATCGTCATCGTGGCGGGCGTGTCGGTGGCCGGAGGCTCCGCGAGCTCGGCTGGGGTGGGCGCCGATCGTGCGCTGACCCTCGTTCCCGTGGCGTCAGGCTTGCCTGGTGCAGTGTTCGTCGTGCCGGCACCGTCGCGTCTTCCGGGTCGCGCGTACGTGGTCCAGCGCGCCGGAGTGATCAGGATCGTCGATGAGGACCGAGTGCTCGACCAACCATTCCTGGACATCCGGAGCCAGGTGCTGGCCGGGGGGCTGCGCGGGATGTTCTCGCTTGCGTTCCACCCTGATTACCCGCGGAACGGCATGTTCTTCGTCAACTACGTCGGCCGGGACGGTGACATCTACGTCAGCCGGTTTAAAGCTGTCCATGGCGTGGGCGCGGTGTCGTCTCGGCGCGTCCTCCTTCGCGTCCTCGTGGCGAAGAAGGAGGCGTTCGGTCACTACGGCGGGCAGCTCGCATTCGGACCGAACGATCGTCTCTACGCGAGCTTCGGCGATACGAAGCAGCCGGAGACGGCGCAGGATCCAACCACGCTGCAGGGCAAGCTCGTCCGGATCGACGTCGACAAGCCCGGCGCGAAACCTGAGATCGTCGCGGTGGGGCTGCGCAACCCGTGGCGCTTCTCGTTTGACCGCGCCACGGGAGACCTCTACATCGGCGACGTGGGCGAGACCCGGCGTGAGGAGATCGACCGGGTCCCGCGAGGGTTTGGCGGGATCGCGAACTTGGGCTGGCCCTTCATGGAGGGATCGCTTCGGATTCGACCGGTCCCGGCCGGCCTCACGGGTCGCATCGTGCCCCCGTTCCTCGAGTACCGGCACGGCGGCGAACGGTGCTACTCAGTCACCGGCGGCTACGTCTACCGAGGCGACCGCCTTCGGGACGTCCGCGGTCGATACCTCTACGGTGACCTCTGTGGCGGCGTGTGGAGCGTTGCCGTCGCCGGCGGTGTGGCGCGCGACAGACGCCCCGAAACGCTCACTCCGCCGGGCCTCCTCGTCGCCTTCGGCGAGGGATCGCGGGGAGAGCTCTACGTCGTGGCCCTGAACGGGCGCATCTACGAGGTCTCCGCCGCTTAGTCAGCGTTGGGCACGCCTTCGGCGTTTCGTTGAGGGGCGGGAAGTATCCTGACCTCTCTCATGAAGGTCGTCCTTCCCGACAACTCGGAGCTGGAGCTCCCCGACGGCGCCACCGGGCTCGATGCCGCGCGCGCGATCGGACCGAAGCTCGCGAAGGAGGCGGTGCTCGTCCGCTCGAACGGCGACCTCCGCGACCTGCGCCTGCCCCTCGCAGACGGCGAGCGGATCCGGATCCTGACGACGCGGGACAAGGACGACCCGGACGCGCTCTACGTGCTCCGCCACTCCACGGCACACTTGCTCGCCGAGGCGGTACGGCGGCTCTACCCGGGCGTGAAGATCGCGATCGGCCCGCCGATCGAGAACGGCTTCTACTACGACTTCGAGTTCCCGGAGCCGATCCACGAGTCCGACCTCGAGCGCATCGAGGAGGAGATCGGCCGGGAGCTGGAGGAAGGCCGCGCGTGGGAGCGCAGCGAAGTCTCACGCGAGGAAGCGCGCGAGCGCTTCCTTCAAGAGGAGGAGCCCTACAAGGTCGAGCTGGTCGACACGGCTGAGGGCGCCTTGACCCTTTACACCCAGGGCAACTTCACCGACTTGTGCCGGGGCCCGCACCTGCTCGATTCCCGCCCGATCAAGGCTGTCAAGCTGACCGGCCTTGCCGGCGCCTACTGGCGTGGAGACGAGAAAAACACGCAGCTGACGCGCATCTACGGGACGGCGTTCTACTCACAGGACGACCTGGACGCTCACCTCGCCCGGCTCGAGCAGGCGCGGACGCACGACCACCGGCGGCTCGGCGCACAGCTCGACCTCTTTCATCTTTCGGATCACTCGCCGGGCTCGCCGTTCTGGCACCCGAAAGGGGTGGTGATCTGGAACGCGCTCGAAGACCTGCGGCGACGCGAGAACTGGAAGCGCGGTTACCTCGAGGTAAAGACGCCGCTCCTCTACGACGTGGAGACCTACATCACGTCCGGCCACTACGACAACTACCGCGAGCATATGTTCTTCGTCTCCTCGCGCGACGAGGGGAAGCAGTTCGCGCTCAAGCCGATGAACTGCCCAGGGCACATGCTGCTGTTCGGCAGCCGGATGCGCAGCTACCGCGAGCTGCCGATCCGCTTCGCCGAGTCGTCCACTCTGCACCGCGACGAGCTGGGCGGCACGCTCCACGGTCTGCTCCGCGTAAAGCACGTCACCCAAGACGACGCTCACATCTTCTGCACGCCGGAGCAGATCGAGCAGGAGATTTTCGGGTGCCTCGATTTCGCCGCCTACCTCTACGACCTGTTCGGCATGAGCGCTCGAGCCGAGCTCTCCACGCGCCCGGACAAGAAGCTCGGTACCGACGAGGAGTGGGATTTCACGGAGGGCGCGCTGAAAGCGGCGCTCGAGCGGCGCGGTCTCGCCTACGAACTGAACGAGGGTGACGGCGCGTTCTACGGGCCGAAGATCGACCTACACATGACCGACGTGCTCGGTCGCTCGTGGCAGATGGCGACGATCCAGCTCGACTCGCAGATGCCGAAGCAGTTCGGGCTCACCTATGTCGGGGCCGACAACGCCGAGCACACCCCCTACGTCGTTCACCGTGCGCTGCTCGGTTCGCTCGAGCGCTTCATCGGAATACTGATCGAGCATTACGGCGGCGACTTCCCGCTGTGGCTCGCGCCCGTGCAGGTGCGGATCCTTCCGGTCGGCGAGGCGCACCGCGCCGCCGCCGAGGAGATTCGCGAGCAGCTGAAGGAGGCGGGCGCCCGCGCCGAGGTGGACGACCGCGACGAGACGATCGGCAAGCGGATCAGGGACGCGGAGCTGGAGAAGATCCCGCGCGTGGTTGTCTATGGCGACCGCGAGTCGCGCGGCTCGCTGGCGGTGCGCGAGCGCGGCGGCGGGCAGTCGACGAAGTCGCTTGATGAGCTGATCGCAGAACTTGGTAGTCTGTGAGCCTGCTCAAGCAGGGACGACCCGTTCCTCACCTCCGGAGCCGAGAGGCTCGTCGGGGGTTCAACCGAGTCGGGACGACGAGGGAACGGGCCGCTGCTTGCAGCGGCTTTTCTGTCGTTTGAAGAAGGAGGAACGAGCGAGCTTGGTGAATAGCCTTTGAGACCACGGCGGACCATGGAACCACCGGTTCGCCCGGTCCCGCAGACCCGGATCAATGACGCGATCCGCGCCGCCAAGGTCAGGCTGGTGGACGAGAACGGGGGGCAGGTGGGGATCAAGCCGTCGGCCGAGGCGCTCGAGTATGCGTACTCGAAGGGCCTCGACCTCGTCGAGATCGCTCCGCAGGCCGATCCGCCTGTGGCCAAGGTCATGGACTACGGGAAGTACAGGTACGAGCAGGAGCAGAAGGCCAAGCAGGCTCGGAAGCACCAGTCCCAGATCCACGTCAAGGAGATCAAGCTCAGACCGAAGATCCAGCCCCACGACTACAACACCAAGAAGGGCCACGTCGTGCGCTTCCTCAACCAGCGCGCGAAGGTCAAGGTGACGATCATGTTCCGCGGGCGCGAGACGTCCCATCCGGAGCGCGGTCGAGACCTTTTGATGCGGCTCGCCGAGGATGTGAAGGAGATCGGTCTCGTCGAACAGCCCCCGCTCCTCGACGGTCGCAACATGGTGATGGTTCTGGGCCCGACGAAGAACGCCGGAGTGAAGAAAGATGCCGAAGCAGAAGACACACAGCGGAGCGAAGAAGCGGTTCAAGGTGACAGCCGGGGGAAAGCTCCTGCGCCGCCGCGCGATGAAGAGCCACCTGCTGGAGAAGAAGTCCCCGAAGCGGAAGCGGAGCTTTCGCCGGGACACGCCGCTAGCGCCTAGCGACCGCAAAGAAGTCAAACGGCTGCTGGGGCTGTAGAGCATGCCCCGCGTCAAGCGATCCGTGCACGCGCGCAAGAAGCGGCGCAAGGTCCTCGAGGAGGCCAAGGGCTACTGGGGCCTCAAGTCCAAGACGTACACCCGGGCCAAGGAGCAGGTCGAGCACTCGCTCGTCTACGCCTACCGCGACCGCAAGGTGCGGAAGCGGACGATGCGCAGCCTCTGGATCATCCGCATCAACGCGGCTGCGCGCCAGCACGGGCTCTCGTACAACCAGTTCGTCGCCGGTTGCCGCAAGGCCGAGATCGAGCTGGACCGCAAGGTGCTCGCCGACCTCGCGGTCAGCGACCCGGCCGCCTTCGGCGTCGTCGCCGAGCAGGCGAAGGCCGCCCTCCGGTCCTAGCCGACCGGTTTGGCCATGTCAGGGGTCTGACCCCTGCCATGTCCAGTTTGGCCCTAGAGTCGGGGGCGTGATCACGTCGGCGGTCAACCCGCGGCTGAAGCTCGTGCGGCGGCTCGAGAGCCGCAGGCAGCGGGACAAGCTCGGCCTGTTCGTCTGCGAGGGGGAGGACCTCGTCGAGGCGGCGCGCGCGGCCGGGGTCGAGCCGGTCGACCTCCTCGTGGCCGGCGAGTCGGTCGAGCCCGACCTGCTCGCAGCCGTCTCCTCGCTCGCCCACCCGCCGCGCGTGATCGGGGTCTTCCGCCGTGCCGATCTGGCGGCCTATGGGCCGCGTCCGGTCGGGCTCGCGCTCTGGCACGTCGGCGACCCGGGAAACGTCGGCACGCTGATCCGCAGCGCCGACGCCTTCGGCGCCTCCGTGGCGCTGTCCGCGGGCTGCGCCGACCCGACCGGCTCGAAAGCGCTGCGCGGCTCGGCGGGCGCGATCTTCCGGGTGCCGCTCGGGCGCTTCGACGAGGTGACAGGGCGCCGCGTGGCGCTCGTCGCCCGCGGCGGCGAGCCGCTCGCGGAGGCGGAGCTGAGGGAGGGAACGGTGTTCGTGCTCGGGGCCGAGCGCGAGGGACTGCCGGACGATGTCGTCGCCTCGTGCGACGCGGTGGCCTCGATCCCCCTGGCCGCGGGCGCGGAGTCGTTGAACGTCGCTGCGGCCGGCGCGATCGCGCTGTACGAGTTGAGCCGGCGCGGCGGCTGATTACCAGGCCCCGCCGCCGCCTCCGCCGCCTCCTCCCCCTCCGCCGCCCGAGAAGCCGCCTCCGCTGCCGGAGCTGCTCGGCGGGGTGAGCGCCGAGCCGAACCCGGAGCTGAGATCTCCGATCGCGAGTGCACTGGCCCCAGAGCCGAGGTCGCCGGTCGGGCTGATCCAGTAGATCGTGCTCTGGTCGTGCATTTCGGCCGGCATATGCAGCTGGGCTCCCTGCAGCACCCGCTCGGCGATCCCGAACGCGATCCCGTAGACGAGGAAGCGCTCCCAGAGCTCGAGCGTCGCGGGCGGTGCCTCCTGGAGCCGGGGGAAGTCGGTCAGGTACCGCCGGAACGCCTCCCAGCGCTCGGCCTCCGTCTGGCCTGCCTTCGACCGACGGCGCCAGAGGCGGACACGCGAGAACGCGAGAACCAGCGCCACGGCGTTTGCGATCGCGCAGCCGCCGAGCGCGACCAGCACCACGTCGCTCCAACGCGGGGCAGCGTTGCGCCATCCGTCGATCCCGATCCAGAGCAGGACGACCGCGGCGACGATGAACGCGACCAGCGCCACCCCGAGCATTCCGCCACCGGCCTCGACGTACCAGTGCTTGTTGTTGATCGCGGTCTCGACGCGCGACTTGAACGCCGTGAATCGCTTTGCGTTCGCGGTCCGGTCTTGCTCGATCTTCGAGCGGAGCTCGCTCAGCCGTTCGCCGTCGGCATCGAGGACCGAGTCGATCACCTCGGTGACCGCGTTCTCGTAGGGGGTGAGGTCGAGATTCGCGTCCCCGAGGGTGAGCTGGAGGTCGGCGACCTGCTCGCGGCGCAACCCGCCCCAGACCTTCCGCTCAGTGTTCACGGGCGCTGACTTGTAGCGATCCCGCCGGATCAGGTCGAAGAGCGTGGCCGTGAACTCTTGCGAGCCGGCGGCCTTGTCCTGTCGGAGGAGCGCGGGCACGAGCGCAGGCTGGCTGTCCGTCGGCGGCTCCTGCTCGTACTCGCGGTCATACGCGGTCACACGCTCGCGGCCGTAGATGAGCCAGACCACGATCATGATCGCGGCCGCGGGCCCGAGGCCGAGCAGCAGCAGGTAGAGCAGCGTCCGCCCGATGTGGTCCTTGGCGTCGTCGATCTTCTGCTGGTTCTCCAGGTAGCCCGCCTGATCGTCGCGCTCCTCGGCGATGATCTTCTCGAGGCCCAGGCCCTTGGCCATCTTCGCGCCGGCGGTCGAAGTCAAGAACGACCGCGGGAAGACGACACGCAGCTCGACGAATTGGTGCGCGGGGACGTTGACCGCGTGCAGCGTCGCCGCCCTCCCCGTGCGCTCGACCACGCCTTTGACCCAGGCGGGATGGCCGTAGACGCGATACCTCTGGTCCAGCGCAGCCGGCCGTGGCAGCGTCAACGAGGCGGTGAGGTTCGACAGCGGGGACGACCAGTTCGGCCCCCACACCTTCAGGTTCACGTCAGCGACGTCGTCGTAGACGACCGTTAGCCCGCGGAACCGGTACGACACCGTGAACGTCCGCGGTTCGCCGGCGGCCTGGAAGTGCCAGACGACCCGGACGCGCTTGCCGCCCGACTCGTAGTTGAAGGTGCCGGGAGTGTCGATGCTGCCGAGCTTTGTGCTGCCCCCGCGCGTGTAGCGCGTTTCGCCTTCGCTGACCGCGATGCGGTCGACCGTCTCACCTTTGCGCAACGGGATATCACGGTAGGCGCCGTGATATGCACCTGTCACCGTGATGTGCTCGTTGACGAGCAACGAGCCGTCCCCTGCCACCCGGACTGCGATGTCCGCGTTCGGAAGGGCATACGCGGCAACGGCTGCAGGCAGAGCGAGCGCGGTGAGCACGGCCAGGATGAGGGCTGCCCGGTGCCTGCTCAGGATCGGTGCCTGCTCAGGAGCTCGGCGGCGTCGCCGGCGGGCTCGGCTCTGCCGACGCTGCGGGCGCTGCCGGGGCCGCGGGCGCGCCGGCCGGCGGCTCGTCGAACCGCACCTGCGGCACCGCGCGCGTCGCGTCCTCGGTCTGGAAGTACTCGCGCTCCCTGAAGTTGAAGATGCCGGCGATGACGTTCGTCGGCACGGTCTCGAGCGCGTTGTCGTACGAGAGCACCGTGTCGTTGTAGACCTGCCGCGCCACCGCGATCGCCTGCTCCACGTCGGAGAGCTGCGCCTGCAGCTGCTGAAAGTTCTCGGTCGCGCGCAGCTGCGGATAGGCCTCCGCGACGGCGAACAGCCGGCCGATCGCGGCCGTGAGCGCGTTCTCGGCCTGCGCCTGCTGGGCGATGCCCTGCGCCTGCTGCGCGGCCGTTCGTGCCGCCGTGACCGAGTCGAACGTCTCGCGCTCGTGAGCCGCGTAGCCCTTCACCGCCTCGACGAGGTTCGGAATCAGGTCGTACCGCTTGCGGAGCTGGACGTCGACCTGCGCCCAGGCGTTCTCGGCGCGGTTCCGCAGCCGCACAAGCCTGTTGAACATCGCGACGAGGATGAGCACCAAGAGGACGACGACGGCGGCGATGATGATGACGACCCAGATCACGGGGCGAAGACTACGTCATGTCCGTCGAGCGATCCAGATCGAGTCCTCGCCGCCCTCGTACGGCCGGCGGTCGAACCAGCCGTAGCAGGCCTCGAGCTCGAAGCCGGCCTGCTCGAGCAGCAGGCGCCACTCGTCCGGCGAGAGCCAGGCGAGGGTCATCGACGACTCTGCATCGTGGCTCCGCACGGCGAGCGTCAGGCGGCGCTCGTCCTCGTCCCAGTCCGCCCGCTCCCAGATGCCGGGCTCGCGCTCGAGCCACCGCGCATCGGTCTCCTCGATGTCGTCGGCCGACGGAGCGAAGACGTCGAAGATCAGGCGGCCGCCCGGGAGGAGCAGGTCGCGCGCGGCTCGGAGGGCGGCGCGGCGCTCATCGGCGTCTGCCAGGTGGAGGTAGGAACGGAACGGACATGTGACGAGCGGGACCCGCTCGGCGACGGGAGGCTCGCGCAGGTCGCCGAGCCGCAGGTCGAGGAGCTGCTCGACGCCGGCGGCTTCGGCTCGCAGCCGGCAGACGTCGAGCATTCCCGGCGAGGAGTCGACGCCGATCACGCGCACGGCGGCCGCCGCGGTGGGGACGGCGATCCGGCCGGTGCCGACGCCGAGCTCGACGATCGGCTTCCCTCTGCCGGTACCCGCCGTCCCTGCCGCGCCGGTCGCCTTGCGCGCCTCGGCGACGTAGAAGTCGACGTCCTCGGTGACGCTGCGGCTCCACGAGTCGTACAGGGCCGCGATGCCGTCGTAGGGGCTCTCCGCGGCGGCGGTCTTCTCTGTGGGCTCTCCGTCACGCATTCGGCACGTCCCCGTCACACCTGCGCGCGGGGTCCAGGACTATGCTCGCAGTGGGGAGGAGGTCACGGGTACCGCGACCGGGCGGACACGGCCGGAAAGGCCGGAGGAAGCCGGTGATACAGTCGCCTCGTGGACGCCGAGAGGCTTGAAAACGAGGCTCTGAGCGCGATTTTCGGCGCTTCGACGCTCGCTGAGCTCGACGATGCGCGCGTCCGCTACCTGGGCCGGAAGAGCGACCTCAAGCTCGCGCTCCGCGAGGTCCGCGACCGCGAGACCGGCGAGAGACTGAATGCTCTGCGCCAGCAGCTCGAGGCGGCCGTCGAGGAGCGCAGCACCGCGCTCTCGCGGGAGCGGCTCGACACCGCGCTCGCTACCGAGCAGGTCGACGTCACCCTGCCGGGCGTCCGCACTCCGCGCGGTCACCTGCACCTGATCACCCAGATCCGCCGCGAGGTCGAGGACGTCTTCCTCGGCCTCGGCTACTCGGTGATCGATGGACGCGAAGTCGAGACCACGCATTACAACTTCGACGGCCTCAACTTCCCTCAAGGGCATCCCTCGAGGTCGCCGCTCCAGACGATCTTCCTCGACGACGAGACGCTCCTCCGGACCGAGACGTCGCCGTCGCAGATTCGGACGATGGAGCAGCAGCAGCCGCCGATCTACATCGTCACCCTCGGCCGCGTCTACCGCCGCGACACGCCCGACCCGACGCACACGCCCACGTTCCACCAGGTCGAAGGACTCGCGATCGACGAGGGCATCACGCTCGCCGACCTCGAAGGCACGCTCGACTACCTGCTGCGGGCTCTCTTCGGCGATCAGCGACGGACGGACTTTCGGACCCACTTCTTCCCGTTCACCGAGCCGTCGATCGAGGCGTACGTCTCATGCCACATCTGCGACGGCTCCGGCTGTCCCGTCTGCCGTCACTCCGGGTGGATCGAGGTCGGCGGGGCGGGAATGGTCGACCCGGCCCTGTTCGAGTTCGTCGGCTACGACTCCGAGCGCTGGACGGGCTTTGCGTTCGGGTGGGGTCTCGAGCGGATCGCGGTGCTGCGGCACGGCATCCCGGACCTGCGAGAGCTCTGGCGGAACGACCTCCGGCTGATCGAGCAGTTCTAAGAGTGGGCGGCCGATGAAGGTTCCGCTCTCCTGGCTCCGCGAGTACGTGGCGGTCGATGCCACGGCGCGGGACATCGCGCGCCGTCTGTCGATCTCGGCGCTCGAGGTCGATCGGGTGCTCGATGTCGGCGTGGCGGACGTCGACGCCAACCTGGGTCGGTTCCTCGTCGGCCGGGTACTCGAGGCCGGCAAGCATCCGAACGCCGACCGCCTCCAGCTCTGCATGGTCGACGTGGGCGAGAGCGAGCCGAGACAGATCGTCTGCGGCGCCTGGAACTTCGGCACGGGCGCGACCGTGGCCGTCGCGCTGCCCGGGGCGATGCTGCCGGGGGCCGAGGAGCCGCTCGAAGAGGCGAAGCTGCGGGGCGAGGTCTCGCTCGGGATGATCCTTTCCGAACGGGAGCTCGAGCTGGGAACCGATCACACGGGCATCCTCGTGCTGCCGGAAGCCTGGGAGCCCGGTACGCCGCTCGCCGACGTCCTGCCGATCCGGGAGCAGGTGCTCGACGTGACGCCGACGATGAACCGCGTCGACCTGCTCTCCGTCTACGGGCTCGCACGCGAGGTGGCGGCGCTGCTCGACGGTGAGCTCGCCCCGATGCCCGGACGTGATCCCCCGCTCACGGACCAGGAGCGCGTCGACGTTCGCGTCGAGGACGAGAGCGGTTGCCCGCGGTACATCGGCCGGATCTTCCGCGGCGTGCACGTCGAGCCGTCGCCCATGTGGTTGCGGGCACGGCTCCAGGCCGCCGGCATGCGTGCGATCTCGAACGTCGTCGACGTGACGAACTACGTCATGCTCGCCTTCGGCAGCCCGCTGCACGCGTTCGACCATGCTCGGCTCGCCGAGGGACGCGTCGTCGTCAGGGCCGCCAGGCCCGGCGAGGAGCTGCAGACCCTGGACGGCGAGCTGCGCGGGCTCGACGAGCGCGATCTCGTGATCGCCGACGCCGACCATGCGGTCGCACTCGCCGGTCTGATGGGCGGGCTCGAGAGCGAGGTCTCCGCCGAGACGAGCTCGGTCTTGCTCGAGGCGGCGAACTTCGAGCCGATCCGTCTCCTGAAGAGCTCCGAGCGCCTGGCTCTCCGCACCGAGGGCTCGAACCGCTGGGAGAAGGGCGTCGACCCGTACCTCGCCGAGCCGGCGGCGATCTACGCGAGCCAGCTGATCGTGGAGCTGGCCGGCGCTCGCCTGACCGGCTCGACGGACGTCCACGGCCCGCTCCCCGAGCGGCCGATCGTGCGGCTGCGCCCGGAACGATGCGATGCGATCCTGGGCCTGAACGTTTCGCCTGAAGAACAGCGCCGTACGCTCCAACGCTTCGGCTTCGAGGTGACGAGCGGGTTGGAGGTGACGGTGCCGACCTGGCGCGCGCGCGACGTCATTCGAGAGATCGACCTGATCGAGGAGGTTGGGCGTGCGGTGCTCGACCGCGTGCCGCTTACCATGCCCCTCCGGCGTCATGTTCAGGGGCGCCTCACAACCGACCAGCGCCTGCGCCGGCTCGTCGAGGACATCCTCGTCGGCGCGGGATTCTCGGAGGCGTACACCTGGAGCCTGGTGCCCGAGGATCCTCGGTCGGATGCGGTGCGCCTGCAGGTGCCGATCACGTCCGACCAAGCGATCCTGCGAACGACGCTGCTACGGGGCCTCGTGGAGGCGGCGCGGACGAACGTCGACGCGCGCAGGGACGAGGTCCGGCTCTTCGAGCTTGCGCGCGTCTACCTGCCGACCGGCATGCAGCTGCCCGAAGAAGGGTGGCGCGTGGGCGGAATCGCCACC
>WNFV01019284.1_pt1 | contig 13203 bp, 16 predicted proteins | sample 5400101 | NCBI WGS metagenome assembly WNFV01 (sample SAMN13153361, study PRJNA577476) | soil metagenome | isolation source: 115 cm soil or saprolite under grassland replicate 1 | place: USA:California | collected 2016-06-15
GCCGCGCTCGATGCCTGGGCCGAGCTCGGCGTCGTCCCCGCCGAGACCGCGCAGGAGATCCGCGCCCGGGCAACACCTCCCTCGCCGGCCCGCGTCGCCGAGCTCGAGGAGCAGACCCAGCACGACGTCGCGGCCTTCGTGGACGCCGTGGCGGGCGAGCTCGAGCCTGAGGGGCGCTGGTTCCACTACGGCCTGACCTCCTCCGACGTCGTCGACACCGCCCTCGCCCTCCAGCTGCGCGCCGCGGGCGAGTTGATCGCGGACGGGCTCGACCGTGCATTCGAGGCGGTCGTCGCGCGCGCAGACGAGCACCGCCTCACGCTCACGATCGGCCGCACCCACGGTGTCCATGCGGAGCCGACGACGTTCGGCCTCAAGCTCGCGGTCTGGGCATTCGAGCTCGACCGGGCCCGCGGCCGGCTCGGACATGCGCTCGAGGGCGTGCGGGTGGGAAAGCTCTCCGGCGCGGTCGGCAACTACGCCGCGACCGATCCCGAGCTCGAGCGCCTCGCCTGCGAGCGCCTCGGCCTCGAGCCCGAGCCCGCCTCGACCCAGATCGTCCAGCGCGACCGCCATGCGGAGCTCCTGACCTCGCTCGCTGTCGTTGCCGCGTCGCTGGAGCGGTTCGCGCTCGAGATCAGGCACCTCGCCCGGACCGAGGTCGGTGAGGTCGAGGAGCCGTTCGGGAAGGGCCAGAAGGGCTCCTCGGCGATGCCGCACAAACGAAATCCCGTCGTCGCCGAGCGGATCTGCGGGCTGGCACGAATCGTGCGGGCGGGCGCCCTCGTCGGCCTGGAGAACGTCGCGCTCTGGCACGAGCGCGACATTTCTCACTCCTCCGCGGAGCGCGTGACGATCCCGGACTCGTTCCTCGCGCTCGACTACATGCTCGACCGCTTCGCCTGGCTCGTCGACGGGCTCGTTGTCAAGCCGGAGCGGATGCGCAAGAACCTCGAGTCGAGCCGCGGGCTCTTCTTCAGCCAGCGCCTGCTGCTCGCGCTCGTCGATTCCGGGCTCTCCCGAGAGGAGGCCTACCGGCTCGTCCAGGGACACGCGATGCGCGCCTGGGAGGAGGAGCTCGACTTCCCCGAGCTCGTGCGCGCCGATCCCGAGCTCGCCGGTCGGCTCGACGCCGCTACGCTCGACACCCTGTTCGATCTCGGCCACTACACGCGCCACGTCGACGCGGTCTTCGAGCGCCTCCACGCGCTCGCCGGGCGAGGGGAGCCGGTCCATGCCTGAGACCGAGACTGCGCACATCGCGAGCGGCAAGGTGCGCGAGCTCTACTCGCTCGACGAGGAGCGTCTGCTGCTCACCGCCAGCGATCGCATCTCCGTCTTCGACGTCGTCCTGCCGACGGAGATCCCGGACAAGGGCCGCGTGCTGACGGGGCTCTCGGGCTTCTGGTTCAGGCGCATGCGGGAGATCGTCCCAAACCACCTGCTCGCGATCCGCGAGGACGGGCGGTCGATGGAATGCCGCCGGCTCGTGATGCTCCCGATCGAGTGCGTCGTGCGCGGCTACCTCTCGGGCTCTGGCTGGAAGAGCTACCGCGAGAGCGGCGAGGTGTGCGGGATCGCCCTGCCCGAGGGGCTGCGCGAGTCGGAGCGGCTTCCCGCGCCGATCTTCACGCCGACGACGAAAGCGGCCGAGGGCCACGACGAGCCGCTGACCGCCGAGCAGGCCGCAGGGCTCGTCGGCGACGATCGCTTTGCGGAGCTGGAACGAATCTCGATCGAGCTCTACAGCACGGCCGCCGAGTCCGCGGCCGCCAAGGGGATCATCATCGCCGACACGAAGTTCGAGCTCGGCCTCGACAACGAGGGCGCCATCGTTCTCGGGGACGAGGTGTTCACGCCCGATTCTTCGCGCTTCTGGCCCGCGGAAGAATACTCGCCGGGCGGGCCGCAGCCGTCCTTCGACAAGCAGTTCGTCCGGGACTACACCGAATCGCTCGGTTGGGACAAGAATCCTCCGGGGCCGGAGCTGTCCGAGGAAGTCGTCACCGGCACGCGAGCGCGCTACCTCGAGGCTTTCGAGCGCATCACGGGCATTCCCTTCGACGACTACGCGGCCGATCCGGAGGTCGTGCTGCGATGAAGGCGACCGTGCTCGTGAGACCGAAGCCCGGCATCCTCGATCCCCAGGGAAAGGCGGTCGAGAACTCGCTCCGTCATCTCGGCTTCACCGTCGACGGCGCCCGCGTGGGACGCCTCGTCGACCTGGAGGTCGAGGCATCCGATCCCGAGCAGGCCCGCGCCGAGGTCGAGCGCATGTGCGCCGAGCTCCTCGCGAACCCGTTGATCGAGAGCTACGAGATCGAGCTCGTGGAGAACTCATGATCGAGACCCCTCGTCCACGCGTTGCCGTCGTCGTCTTCCCCGGCTCGAACGACGATCGAGATGCGGCCAACGCGCTCGAAGGCCTGGGCGCCGAAGCGGTCATGGTCTGGCATGCCGACGCCGAGCTCCCCGACGTGGGCGCCGTCGTCCTGCCGGGCGGCTTCTCGTACGGTGACTACCTCCGCGCGGGGGCGATCGCCCGCTTCTCGCCGGCGATGCGCGGGGTGGCCGAGTTCGCCGCGGAAGGCGGTCTCGTGCTCGGCATCTGCAACGGCTTCCAGGTGCTCTGCGAGGCCGGCCTGCTCCCGGGGGCGCTGCGCCCGAACGAGTCGCTCTCGTTCGTTTGCCGCGACGTGGCCTTGCGCGTCGAGCGCGCCGCGGAACCGTTCCTCTCGCGTTGCGAGGTCGGGCAGACGCTGACGATCCCCATCAAGCACGGCGAGGGCTGCTTCTTCGCCGACGCCGACCTCCTCGCCGAACTCGAGGAGTCGGGCCAGATCGTGCTCCGGTACGACGGGGAGAACCCGAACGGCTCGATCGACGACATCGCGGGCGTCGTCAACGCGGACGGCAACGTCCTGGGCCTCATGCCACACCCCGAGCACGCGGTCGACCCGCTTCTGGGCTCGACTGACGGCGCCCTGATCCTGGGCGCACTCGTCGAGGCCTCGCGCGAGCGCTTGCTCGAGCCGGCCCGCTTCTAGGACGCGGTCTTCTCGCGCGCCTTGCGGCCGACGTTGGCGCTCCTGTCAAGCGTTGTGCGCGAGTCCTTGAGCGTCTCGTGCACGGCTTCCGGCACGAGCGGTCCCGGTGCCTCATCGCTCTTTCGCTGGCCTTCGAAGAACTTCTTGTCGATCCACGTCTGCACAGCCCGCGACTTGCGCGGGATCACGAACCCGACGAAGAACATCGTCACAACGCCGAGAACGAGGACGACAGGAAGCACGAGAGCCATGTCGATGTCTCACTTCCCGCCCACCACCTCCTTCACACCGTCGAAGCGCAGGGTCGCCGCAAGCCGCGGGCAAGCTGAGAGGCCCTCCGCCAACCGCTCGAGGTCGCGGGCGCGCAGGGTCACCGGCCCCCGCCTCGCGATCCCGTCCGAGGTGTAGGCGAAGCGAACGAGTTGTTCGCCTTTCGGCCCTTCGAGCAACTGGACGATCGACGCGAAGCGCTTGTCGCCGGCGCGCTGTCGAACCGTCAGCTCCTCGAGAAGCGTCGCCCTCCCCCATGGTGTCTCTGCCTTCGTTGCCATAATAGACAACATAGCGCAAGGCCTGTGACCTGTTCGTGACATCTTTGAAACGAATCTGTAACGCGCGGCCCGTACAGTCTGGGCATGGGCCGGATCAGCGTGACCGTCTCCCCAGGCGCGCGGCGAAGCGAGCTCCTCGGCAGGCACGGTGAGGGTTGGCGCGCGCGCGTCGCGGCCCCGCCGGAGCGCGGCCGGGCGAACGAGGCGCTCTGCGCGCTGCTCGGTGAGGTACTCGGCGTCCCGCGCACAGCCATCCGCGTGGTCGCCGGGCGCAGCGGGCGCGCCAAGGTGGTCGACATCGAAGGACTCGACGCCGCGGAGGTCGAGCGGCGACTGAGCCGAGGGGTACTCTCGTGAGCGTGATTCGACCGTCGGCACTCATCGTGCTCGCGCTCGCGCTCGCGGCCTGCGGCAGCCAGAGCAAGCCGGCGGACGAGGCGGAACCGACCACCGCGAACACAACAACGCCCGCCGGCTGCAAGCCGCCCGCGGGCATGGCGACCTCTCCCCAGGTGAGCCCTACCCCCGGAGACGAGACGATGTACCTGACGAACGTGACCGCCCACACCGACCACTGCGGCGACCGCATCACCTTCGATTTCAAGAAGAGCGGGGCGCCGGGACCCGGGTTCAAGGTCTCGTACGAGCCCGCCGCGAGCGCCAAGCTCGAAGACGGCTCGGGAAAGCCGATTGAGATCGAGGGCTCCGCCTTCCTGGTCGTGCGGCTCGCGCCCGCGATGACGGCCGAGATCTCCGGCGAGGAGGTCAAGCCGACCTACACGGGACCGCGCCGGATCCGGCCCGAGGGATTCAGCTTCGTGCTCAATGTCGTCAAGACAGGCGACTTCGAGTCCGTCGTGACTTGGGTGATCGGCCTCGAGGAGAAGCGACCCTTCGGGGCCACCGCCTCGAAGACACAGCTCGTCGTCGAGATTCCCGAGTCTTAGAGCTTTCTCATGCCGGCGGTATACCGTCGCCGCATGGACGGACACCTGACTCGGCGCTCGTTGCTCAAGGTCGCCGGCGCGATGGCGGCGGCAATCGGCGCGGGCGCAGTCGGCCGTCGCCCGCTCGGAGACGAGGACGCGCTCGCCTCGGACGCCGTTGCGTGATCTGAGCCGAAGGGCGAGAACCGCGCTCCGTGGGGCGAGGGGTCCGAAGGGCGACCCGGGGGCCGCCGGCTCGCAGGGAATTCAAGGGATCCAGGGGATTCAGGTGATCCAGGGTCCCTCAGGCGTGGTTCAGGGAGTTAGCGCAATCGGCGGCGAGCCAAATCCCTCCCCGATGATGCAATTCTTCGGACCAGCACGAAGGTCACCATGGGCTTGAGCAGGACCCTTCAGCTGGCAACGGGCCAGTACTTGGTCGGCCTCTGCGGCACAGGCGGTACCGGCTGGAACAACAACGACTGGGGGTCGACCACGGCGCTCGTCTTCGTGCCGCAATCGTGATCCCCGTCAACAGCACGGATTGCGAACAGCCTCGCTCCGGCGTTCACCGACGGTGCGGCTTGAGTACTCTGCCACGCCATGGTCGCTGACGCCTGGCTCGGGCTCGACACCGATCTGAGACGGCGGCTGCGCGACGTACTGGAAGACCCGCCGCGCCCGATCACCGAAGCCGAGCTGCGGAGGCTTCTGGAGGAAGGGCAAGCCTGCACGCGCATCCTGGGCGCGGAGCTCGGGCGCCTCGAACGGCGACTTGCACAGCTCGGCAGCGATCCCGATAGCTCCCTCGGCGAAATCGCCGACACGTTTCGGCGCGTTCACGATTTCCGCGTCCATGTCGAGGAGCTGGATGAGCTCATGTCCGCCCTCGAGCGTCGAGCTCGGGAAGTGCGAACGGAGCGTCTCCGGGCGAAGAACAGTCCGGTCAGCCGGGGCGCTCGATGATTTCGATCCGGTAGCCGTCTAGGAACAGCACGTCTGCAAGTTGATTCACGCGCTCGATGAGCTCGACCCGGTACGAGTCCGGGTCGCGTCAGGCTTCAGCTTCGGAACCACTGGGATTGGCTTCACGTTGCGGATCCCAAAATGGAACTTTGTGCTTCTCCCAGCGGGCTAGAAGTGCGTCGAGCCCCGAGCGTTTCTTAGCGTTGAGTTCGGTCGGGTAAATGGGGATGGCCTGGAGAAAATCGACATGCAGCCGCTTCGAGAAGACCAGTACTGGGATGAGTTCGACGCGCGGCCGGAGAACAAGGAACGTTCGCATGCTTGTCGCAGGCCAAAGTGGCTCTTGAAATGAGACCGTGTGTCCGTGGTCGAGGAGTTCATCCTGATCCCCAAGCATCGCGAGCGGTCTAGCGATTTCGTCATTCTCCGGAATGAAGCCCGTGAAGAACTCGACGCGGTGTTCTTGGCTGCTATCCGCCGAGTGTTTGCTCCATCCGACCGTGACAGGTTGACGCCTTCGGAGTGGCGGTCAGGACCCCACTTGAGCACCTCGATGGGCACACCTCTGACCCGAAACTCAGCTCGCCGGGAAGGCTCACCGAACCGCTCCACACAGTGCGCTCGGACAGCCTCGGCAACCTTGGTCGGCTGAGCCATCCTGTCTCTCGTCAGCGCTCGATGAGCTCGATCCGGTAGCCGTCCGGGTCGCGGACGAAGCAGAGCCGCGAGCCGCCCTCGCGGACGGTGTACGGCGCGCGCTCCGTCGTCGACCGTGACCGCGATGTGCCCGTAGCCCGTGCCGGGCTCGTAGGAGTCGACGCCGAAGTTGTACGTCAACTCGAGCCGGTTGCCATCGCCGGGAAGGCCCATGAAGACATTGCTCGCCTCGTCCCGGATCGGGAATCGACCTCGTTCCTCGAAGCCGAGCGCCTCGTAGAAGGCGACCGAGCGGTCGATGTCGGTGATCCGGTAGCAGGTGTGAATGAGCTCCACGGGCTGGGGACCTAGCCTAGCTCTGCCGATAGAGGGAGGATGCTTTACACCTCGTACACTTGGCGCCCTCTCGGCGAGCTGCTCGTCGAGGACGGTTCACTCGCCGCTGACGAGCTGGAGGCGGCGCTCGCGGAGCAGCGGCGGACCGGCCGGCTGATCGGCGAGATCCTGGTCGAGTCGGGCTACATCACGCCCTTCACGCTCAGTCGGGCCCTCGCGGGGCAGCACGGTGTCGAGCTGGAGCCGACAAGCGCCGAATCGAGCTCCGCCAGGAAGCCCGGCGCGCGCCAGGTCAGCCAACCGACCGCTTGGCGACCGCTCGGGAAGCTCCTTCTCGAGGAAGAATTCCTGACCATGTCCCAGCTCGAGTGGGCTCTGGGCGAGCAACGCGCAAGCGGAGGCCGCCGCCTTTTGGGCGAGATCATCGTTGGCGCAGGCTTCCTCTCCGCGCCCCTACTCGCGCGGGCGCTCGCCGAGCAGCAAGGAGTCGAGCTCGACCCGGACGAGCAGGAGGTTCACGCGGTGCTCAGGGTCGCGGGGTCGGACCAGGCGATCTACGAGGTGCGCGAGGTCGAGTACGAGCCCGGCTACCGGGCCGGCGAGGCGCTGTACGAAAGCGCGAGCTTGCTCGAAGCGACGGACTTCGCCGCCGAGTTCGTCGAGGATCACAATCCGAAGGGCGTCGAGATCCACCGCGTGGACGGCACAATTCGCGAGACCGTCTGGACGTACAGCGAGAGTCGCGCGGCCGCCAATGCCGCCGCCCAGAAGCCTCTCTCCGAGACTTTCGGCTTCGACCCCACGCTCTGGAGCTCGACGCACTAACGGTCTTCGAGCTCCTCCTGAACCAGCCCGAAGAGGACGCCGTCCACCCACTCGCCGTGGCGCCGGTACGCCTTGCGCCTGACGCCCTCGCGCACGAAGCCGGCCCGCTCGGCGTGCTCGATCGCGCGCTCGTTGAAGCCGTAGATCTCGAGCTGGAGCCGGTGGTAGTCGAGATCGTGTAGCAGGTAGCGCTGGAGCGCGCGGGCCGCGTCGTCGGCAAGGCGGCGACCGCGGAAATCGGGGTGGACGGCGAGCCCGCCGAGGTCGGCGATCCTGCTACGGCGGTTCGCGACGTCGAAGGCCATCACGCCGGCGCGATGCCACGCTCCGTTCTCCTCGACCTCGATCACGAAGCGGCCGGAGTCCTTCGGCTCGGCGAGCGAGCGCTCGATCTCTTCAAGGAGCTCCGCGCGGTCCCGCGCGCGGACGGCGCGCAGGAACGGCTCGACCTCCTCGTGGGCGGAGAGCTCGAGCAGGAAGTCGACGTCGTCCGCGGTTGCGCGGCGCAGGCGGAAACCGTCTCCCGGGATCGACTCGCTCACGGCGCGGCCGCGACGGCCTCCCGCCTGCGAGGCATCCGCAGCACCCCGGAGCCGAGGGCCGTGCCGGTCAGGATCAGGACGAGGCCGGCGATCGCGGAGGCCGTGATCGCCTCGTCGAGCAGCAGTGCGCCGTAGAAGAGAGCCGTGACCGGCAGGAGGTAGACGACGAGGCTGGCGCGTGCTGAGCCGTAGCCGTAGATGAGGCGGAAGTAGATGAGCTGTCCCGCGACGGTGCCGAGAAGCGCCAGGGCGAGGACGCTTCCGATTGCCCCCCAACTCGGAAGGTGCGACGGCGCCTGGTCGATTCCGAGCGGGGCCGCGACCACGGCGCCCCAGGCAATCGACGCTGCGGCGAGAACGTCGTTTCGCACGTCGGCGAGGATGCCCTGCGTGTAGAGAGTGCCGATTGCGTACGAGAGCGACGCGGCGACGACGGCGAGCGTCCCGGCAACCCCGGCCCATCCACCCTCCGGGTGCACGCCCGCGAGCACGCCGACACCGACGAGGCCGAGCGCGACCCCGACCAGGCGCGAGCCCGTGGCCCGCTCGCTCTTCCGGAAGCGGAACGCGAGCAGCGCGACAAAGATCGGCATCGAGGCATTCCCGATTGCCGCAACGCCGGAGTCGATCTTCGTCTCGCCCCAGGCGATGAGCGTGAACGGCACCGCGGTGTTCACGACACCGAGGAAGACGGCCGCCCTCGTGACTGCGCGAAGCTCGCTCCAGGCCCGTTGCGCGCCGAGCTTGTAGGCGACCAGCGCGACGAGCGGCCCCGCGGAGAACGCGAGCCGGAGGAACATCGTCGTCGTCGGCGCGAGCTCGTCGACGGCGATCTTGATGAACATGAAGGAGGCGCCCCAGATCGCCGCGAGCAGGAGCACGAGGGCCACGTAGCCGCGCATCCCGGCAGGCTATCCAGCGGCGTCGGAGTCACAGAGTCGGCGCAATGTCGGCACAGACGTGTGCGCTCTTCGCCGATACGATTGCGGTCGGGAGGAGGCCGGGCGCGCCTTCTATTAGAGGAGTTGGACGGAGCTCGAGCTACCGGCCCGTCCAGGGACCCCACTAGACTGAAGCATCTGACGCGGGTCGCGGAACAGCTGCTCCATCGCGCCCTCGGGCTCACCGACGGGGAGCTCGACCGAATCTGCGACCTGCTCGAACGCGAGCCGAATCATTTCGAGCTCGCCGTCTTCTCGCTCCTCTGGTCGGAGCACTGCGCCTACAAGCATTCGGCGCGGCTGCTGCGCCGCTTCCCGACGGACTCACCGCGCGTGCTCCAGGGTCCCGGCGAGAACGCCGGCGTCGTCGACCTAGGCGAGGGCGAAGCGGTCGCCTTCAAGGTCGAGAGCCACAACCATCCTTCCGCCGTCGAGCCCTTTCAGGGCGCGGCGACGGGGATCGGCGGCATCCTGCGCGACGTCGTCGCCATGGGCGCGCGGCCGGTCGCGCTCCTCGACGGGCTCCGGTTCGGCGCGGCCGACCACCACTTCGAGCGGGCCGTGGCCGGAATCGCCCAGTACGGGAACTCGGTCGGAGTGCCGACGGTAGGCGGCGACACCGTCTTCGACCCCGCCTACGCCGACAACTGCCTCGTCAACGCGATGTGCGTCGGCCTCCTCCCCACCGAGCGCGTCCTCCAGGCACAGGCGCGCGGCACGGGCAACGTCGTCTTCCTCTACGGCGCGACGACCGGACGCGACGGCATCGGCGGCGCGAGCGTGCTCGCCAGCCAGGAGCTGGGCGAGGAGGATGCCGACAAGCGGCCATCCGTCCAGGTCGGCGATCCGTTCACCGGCAAGAAGCTGATCGAGGCGAGCCTCGAGCTCGTCGAGCGCGACCTCGTCGTCTCGCTCCAGGATTGCGGGGCGGCCGGCCTTGCCTCCGCACTCTCCGAGATGGCGCGAGGCGGCGGCGGCATCGACGTCCGGCTCGACCGCGTTCCGCTGCGCGAGGAGGAGATGGAGCCGTGGGAGATCATGATCTCCGAGAGCCAGGAGCGCATGGTCGCGATCGTCCGCCCCGAGAACCTTCCGGCTGTGGAGGAGATCTGCAGCCGCTGGGAGCTCGACCACGCAGCGATCGGCGAGGTCACGGACACAGGTGAGCTCCGCGCATCCTTCGACGACGAGCTCGTCGGCGCGATTCCGGCGGCGCACCTCACGGACGCAGCGCCTCGCTACGACGTCGCCCGCGAGCCGCGCGCGGACGCCGAACCGGCTCCTCAGCCCGATGGTCCGCCGACCGACCAGGCGCTGCTCGATCTGCTCGCATCGCCGAACGTGCGCAACCGGGCCTGGATCTACCGCCGCTACGACCACCTCGTCGGCTCGCGCACGGTGCGGCGTCCCGGCTTCGACGCTGCAGTGCTCCGGCTCTCGCCTTCCTTCCGCGGACTGGCGCTCAGCCTCGACGGCTCCGGCCGCGTCGCCCGACTGGACCCACACACCGGTGGCGCCCTCGCCGTCCTCGAGGCGGCCCGCAACGTCGCGTGCGCGGGCGGCGAGCCACTTGCGGTCACGGACTGCCTCAACTTCGGGAATCCCGAGAAGCCGGAGATCGCCTGGGAGCTCGCCGAGGCGATCGAGGGCATGGCCTCTGCCTGCGAGGCGCTCGGCATCCCGGTCGTCTCCGGGAACGTCTCGCTCTACAACGAGACGGACGGCAGCGCGATCCATCCGACGCCGGTCGTCGGATGCGTCGGCCTCGTCGCCGACGTGCGGGTGATTCCGACCATGTGGCGCGAAGGCGACGGCATCTATCTCGCCGGGAATCCGGAACTCTCGCTCGACGGCTCGGAGTACCAGGCGCTCTACGGCCGGCTCGCGGGCCGGCCCGCGCCGCTCGACCTGGCGGCGGAGGCCTCACTCATCCGCAACCTGCACGAGACCGCGCCCCGCTGCTCGCTCGTCCACGATGCGGCCGAGGGCGGGCTCGCGGTTGCGCTCGCGGAGGCTGCGATCGCAGCGGGTGTCGGAGCCGAGCTCGAGCTGGCCGACGATCCGCTCGCACTCTTCGGCGAGGGCGGCGGGCAGGCGATCCTCGCCTCGCCTGAGAAGCTCGGCCTCCCTCGCATCGGAACCGTCGGCGGCGCTACTCTCTTCGGTGTTCCCGTCGAGCAGCTGCGGCAGGCCTGGGAAGGAGAAGTGACCGTCTAGATGTGCGGGGTCTTCGGCATCCGAGCGCCGGACCGTGACGTGGCGCGCGTCACGTACTTCGGCCTCTTCGCGCTCCAGCACCGGGGGCAGGAGTCCGCAGGCATCGCCGTCTCCGATCGCGGACAGCTCACGGTGCTCCGTGACATGGGTCTCGTCGCGCAGGTGTTCAGCGAGCAGCACCTGAAGGGGCTCCAGGGCGACATCGCGATCGGCCACACCCGCTACTCGACGACGGGCTCGACGGAGTGGACGAACGCCCAGCCGATCGTCCAGCACGGCCGGGCTCGCACGGTCTCGCTCGGCCACAACGGCAACCTGACGAATGCCGCGGAGCTGCGCGAGGAGCTCGCCGCAGACGGCATCCGCCTCGCGACCACCTCGGACACCGAGATGATCGCGGCCCTGATCGCAAACGACCCCGCCCCCCTCGAGGAGGCGATCGCGCACGCGATGAGCCGGCTCGAAGGCGCGTTCACCGTCGTGGCCCTCTCGGAACAGAAGCTGATCGGCTTCCGCGACCCGCACGGCTTCCGGCCGCTCGCGTTGGGGCAGATCGACGGCGATCCCGTGCTCGCCTCCGAGACCTGTGCGCTCGACCTCGTCGGCGCGCAGCACGAACGAGAGGTGGCCCCCGGGGAGCTCGTCCTGATCGGCGAAGACGGCATCCACTCGGTGCAGGCAGTCCCCCAGGCGGGGGCCGGGGCGCTCTGCCTCTTCGAGTTCATCTACCTCGCCCGCCCGGACACGACGCTGGGGGGGATCGAGGTCCACTCGGCCCGTGTCCGGATGGGCGAGCGCCTGGCCGAAGAGGCTCCGGTCGAGGCTGACCTCGTCATGCCCGCTCCCGATTCCGGCACGCCGGCCGCGATCGGCTTCGCCCGCGCGAGCGGCGTTCCCTTCTCGGAGGGGCTGATCAAGAACCGCTACGTCGGACGGACGTTCATCCAGCCGGACCAGGGCCTGCGCGAGCAGGGCATCCGCCTCAAGTTCAATCCACTCTCCGAGGTCGCCGGCAAGCGCCTCGTCCTCGTCGACGACTCGATCGTCCGCGGGAACACGATGCGCAAGATCGTCGCCCTCCTCTTCGAAGCTGGTGCGCAAGAGGTGCACGTGCGCGTCTCCTCACCGCCGATCGTCTCGCCCTGCTTCTACGGGATCGACTTCGCCGACGAGGATCAACTCGTCGCAGCGTCGCGCACCGTCGAGGAGGTGCGCGAGCAGATCGGCGCGACGACCCTCGCGTATCTCTCGCTCGAAGGCGCCCAGGCCGCGACGACACGCCCCGAGTCGGAGTTCTGCCGTGCGTGCTTCACCCGCCGCTATCCGACGAGGATCCCCGCCGACGGCAAGCTGGCAAAGCTCCGCTTCGAGGCTAGTAAGGCGTAACCGAACACCCTAAGATCCTCGTCGAGGTGATGGCGATTCCTCGATTCCTCGTCCTCGCTGGGCTGGTCGCAGTCGGCTTCTTCGCGTCCAGCCTCCCGGCCGGCGCGACGCACAACGGGGACCAGCACAGCCCGAACATGCGCCTCGACTGGAGCCTGCCGGAAGGTCCGACCCGGACGCACTCGGACATCGCGTTCTGGGGCGACATCGGCGTCGCGGGCAACTACGACGGGTTCCGCGTATTCGACAAGGAGACGCACCAGCTGTACGTGTCGTACCTCTGCCGCGGTCCGCAAGACGACGTCTCGCTTTGGCGCCACAACGGGCGCCTGCTCCTGTTCCTCTCGGTCGACCGGCCGCAGATCAACGGCGCCACAGTCTGCGGCCAGAGCAGCTCGACGGATACGAACGCAGCCGATCCGCTCGGCTGGGAGGGAATCCGCATCTTCAACATCACCGAGCCCGCGATCTCGATCGTCTCCGTCCCCCTCGACTCACCCGAGACGGCGAGCGTGATCGGCCAGCCGACCATCTCGGCTCCCGCCTACAGCGGAGCGGTCGGCTGCCACGACATCACGGTCTTCCTCGCGATCCACAAGGCGGCCGCGTCCTGCATGAGCGAGGGCCAGCTCTGGGACATCACCGACCCGGCCAACCCGGGAACGCTGAGCGCCGTCCACGTCGACCAAGCCTCCGTCGGCTTCTGGCACTCGGCCGAGTTCACCTGGGACGGCCAGTATGTCGTCTTCGACGACGAGGGCAGCGGCAACTGCTCCGCGGGCGGCAACGGGCGGATCTGGATCTATCGG
>WNFV01006992.1_pt1 | contig 13186 bp, 14 predicted proteins | sample 5400101 | NCBI WGS metagenome assembly WNFV01 (sample SAMN13153361, study PRJNA577476) | soil metagenome | isolation source: 115 cm soil or saprolite under grassland replicate 1 | place: USA:California | collected 2016-06-15
TACTATGGCGACCGAATATTCGGTGCGCTTGCGACGCAATTACGAACATCCACATGGCTGCCTGTGCTACTCGCTCTCGGATTCGCGACAGGATTCATTCATTACTTGCTCGATCGAAGCGCCTTGTCTGAATACACGAGCCGCGATCCGCTCGCGAACGGTAGAGTGAAAGCGCACCGAAATGTTGCGCCGCGAAATGGTATGTCACGCAGGCGTAATCGATAATTGCCAGTCCAATCAGTCGTTCCTCGCGCGTCCATGGCAACGCTGAGTCTGCCGTAAGAAACAGCGCAAAACATCCTGCTGTTACGACAATCGGCAGCACAACGAACCGGATCGGCTGCTGGCGCAAGAGCGGCCGATAAGCTTCCGTGCAGTAGGCGAGATATGTACTGCCTAACCGGTGACCGATCCAAAACAGAGCAGTCAAACCGAAGTAAAGCAGATCGAGTGGACTCGACTCGGGATCAGAATAGCCATGGACGAGCAACAGCACGATGGGCGCGAGCCAGAGCGCGCTGAGCATCCAGAAGCCATCCCAAACAGGTCCACGCACCCATTGCGACGAACACTTCCGCACCCAAGGCGCTGCCGTTCCGATCTCAAATACGGCGGCGGGTGAGGAAAGCTCGGCCATTCGAGCATTGCTAAGTGCGCCGTCGGCGCACTTAGATTAGTTACTTAATATGCAACCCCCCGCTATCACTTGAGTTGCATGTCAACGCCGCCGCCAGTCGCATTGACGGCAATGCCGCTTTGTGTGGACGAAATGCGGACTATCACACCGGCCTGATTTGACATGAGGGTGCCAGCTTTTCCAGCACCAAGAGTCACGCCCCGCGTTCCCGCGCCACCCACGTTATAATGACCGTTGAAATCTTGAAGATGCTTCAGGTTGAAAACCTCACCATAAGCGGAAGAGTTGGTCATCCCGACTTTGCCTACGGACAGTCCTTTTACTTTAACCGGATAGTCTTTGCCCTTGTAGGTGAGGGTGCCTGAACCCCAGTTGACACCAATTCCGAGAGCGAACGAACCCCCGCTCACCCGCAACGTTGCGTCTGGTTTGGAATGATGCGTCGCCGCCTGCGTGAAGCCCGTCGTCACTGCGAGTACGAGCGATAGAATTGCGATTTTCTTGACATTATTCATATGAATTCCTTCCATTTGGGTTTCTGAAACTACGGGTTATATCCGAGGGTTCTATTGGACGAAGGTCTTATATGCCGGTCGGCAGAATTCATCTATCCCTATTGGGCAACGGTTAAAAGGAAAAAATTATGAAATCACCAAGCCGTAAATTATTCCATCCTGTCATCGCCATCGTCGGTCTCGTATTTTTTTCATTGGGGTCCAGCGCATTCGCGCAACAGGCGCAATCGCAAGTGATGAACACAACTACCTCGGACACGGAAGAGGCGCCGAAGCTTCCGAGTGGTGAATTGGATTCCCTGGTCGCGCCGATCGCTCTTTATCCAGATCAACTCCTGGCTCAAACACTCGCCGCGTCCACCTATCCACTTGAAATTATCCAGCTCCAGCAGTGGATGGATCGAAACAAGAATTTGCAAGGCAAAGCACTGGCGGACGCAGTGGCCAAGCAACCGTGGGACCCAAGCGTCCAGTCATTGGTGGAGTTTCCAGACGTCGTTCAGCGGATGGCGGGCAATATTCAATGGACCACGGACTTGGGAAACGCATTTCTGGCGCAGCAATCTGATGTGATGGACGCAGTCCAGCGGATGCGTGGAAAGGCTCAGGGCACAGGAAATCTAAAGACCAGCGCGCAACAGAAGGTGGAAACCCAGACAGTCGAAGGGGGCAAACAAGTTATCGTGGTGCAACAAGCCAACCCTGATGTTGTTTACGTCCCGTCGTACGACCCGACGGTCGTTTATGGTCCGCCCGCGCCCGAGTATCCTTACTACCCTTATACCTATCCGGGCTATGTGCCAGGGACGGCTTTAGCGTGGGGCGCGGGAATTGCGGTAGGTGCCGCTGCTTGGGGCGCTTGGGGCGGTAGCTGGGGCTGGAATTGCGGATGGGGCCACGGTGACGTCAACGTCAACGTCAACAACAAGTACGTGAACAATTATAACAAGAACAATTACAACAAACAGAATTTCAACAAGCAAGGCGGCCAGTGGCAGCATAACGCGCAACACCGGGGAAATGCCCCGTATGGGAACAGGCAGACAGCGAATAAGTACGGCGGCACCGCTCGAGGCCAAGGCGGGAGAGCGGCCGGTGCTGGAGCTGGAACACGTCCTGGTGCAGGAGGAGCTGGAACACGCCCCGGTGGCGGCGGAGCGGGAACTCGCCCAGGCGGCGGCGGTGCTGGAACACGGCCTGGGGGTGGTGGAGCCGGAGCGCGTCCTGGTGGCGGCGGAGCTGGAACTCGTCCGGGTGGCGGCGCCGGCGCCAAACCTTCGACCCGACCAGCTGGAGGCACGGCGAAAAACCAGGTCGGCAACCGAAGCGCATCATCGCGACCTAGCTCCGCTTCTCGCGGCGGAGGAGGATTTAGCGGCGGCAGCGGAAACTATGCGAGAGCAAGCAGCAATAGAGGCGGCCACAGTATGGGCGGCGGCGGTTACAGCCGCGGTGGCGGCGCTGGAATGAGTCGCGGTGGCGGCGGTGGCCGTGGCGGAGGCGGCGGTCGCGGCGGTGGAGGACGCCGGAGATAAAAGGAAGGAACTGTGAATGAGGGAAACTAAAATGAAATCAAAACTAAGAACTATGACTTCCTCGAAATTTGCGCTGATCGCTTCTGCGATTGCTACCTTTTGCTTGTTAGGCCTCAGCCTGCACGCCGCTCCGCCGTCTAAATCCGACGCAGCTTCGGCGCCGCAGCCAGCTCAAAAACAATTCGACACACCGAAACAGGCGGCCGATGCGCTGGCTCAAGCGGCTGAGTCGTTTGATACGGGAACGCTGAAAGACATCCTTGGTCCAGACAGCGAAGACATTATTGCATCCGAAGACCCGGTTCAGGACAAGAATCGCGCGGCGGAATTTGCAGCGAAGGCAAAAGAAAAAATGTCCGTTGAGACAAACAAGAAAAATTCGAATCGGGCCCTTGTTTTGGTAGGTAAGGATGACTTTCCGCTTCCGATTCCGCTCGTGAAGCAAAAAGGGAAGTGGTTTTTTGATACCAAGGTCGGTCGTGAGGAGATATTAAATCGACGCATCGGCGCGAATGAACTGAATGCGATTGCGATTTGTCGTGGCTTCGTTGACGCGCAACACGAGTATGCGGCGGAAAAACATGATGGTTTAAAGGTGAACCAATACGCACAGCGCGTCATCAGCACGCCGGGGAAACATGACGGTCTGGCGTGGCAAAATCCGGATGGGACATGGGGAGGTCCGGTCGGAGAAGAAGTGGCCAGAGCTCTCCAGGAAGGTTATTCCGCGCAGGGGGGTAAACCTTATCACGGTTATTACTTCAAGGTGTTGAAAGGACAAGGACCCGCGGCGCCACTGGGAGAGATGGATTTCATGGTTGGCGGCGCAATGATCGGCGGCTTCGCCCTCGCCGCTGCGCCTGCTGAGTATCGGGTAACTGGAGTCATGACATTTATCGTTGGCCCGGATGGTGTCGTTTACGAAAAGGATCTCGGACCCGATACACTGAAGACGTTCCAGAGCATGGATAAGTACAACCCTGACAAGACTTGGAAAGTGACCGAGGATGACGTGGAAGAGGACGTACAAGACCAGGGTTCCGAGCCGCAAGCACAATAAGCGTAACGACTCATCGCTGTCGTTAGCAGAACGGCAAGGAGTCTTTCCTTTACCGGCAGGACACGCTCATTTAGTTGGTGGCGGATGAGCGTGATTGCGTTCGTTTACGCACTAACTATCGGGGCGAGGATGTTTATCTCACCGGCGATTTAGTATCGCCATCTGAACCCATTTACTTCAATGCTCGATCAAGTATTTGGCCGGCTCTTCTTAAGCCAGTGGATCGTATTTGCGGTTCTGCTGATTTTGCTGGTTGGCCTTTCCGAATTGGCATGGCGCATGGGCTTGGCGTGCGGCCGGAAGAAATCGGAAGCCGACAAGGACATTGGCACCGTGAGATCTGCAGTGCTGGCTCTGTTGGGATTGTTGCTTGGATTCAGTTTCGCTCTCGCGGGAGCACGGCACGAGACTCGACGCGAACTTTTGGTTGAAGAGGCAAACTCCATCGTGACGACAGCACGCCGGGCGCAGCTGTTATCTGAGCCACACGCTGCGAACGTCGTCCAGTTGCTGCGCGAATATGTTCCACTTCGGATCGAGGCGCATCGTGAGGGGCAATTTTCAGATCAATTTGTAACGACGCGCAAACGCAGTGCCGATCTTCAGGACGGTATGTGGGCTGGGAATTTCCGGGCGTCAGTCGATTCTTGAGCGATTCGTTTTTCCAATTCTCATCGCGATCGTCATTGCAATAATTACGGACATCGATACTCCGCGCGCCGGCTTTGTCTCGCTGGATGAACGACCGCTGCTGGAATTGAAGGAAATGCTGAGTCGTGCTTCCGCGACAAGGCCTTGATCTTCGTGGAAAAGCGGTGGTCACAGTCGGTCACCGGCGATTTCAGTGGCCGAAACACAAAATGTGTTTATCTGTTGAATTATGAAGATGCTCACCGTGCGATTTTTCGTCGCGGCGTGTTTTTTAGCTGCCGCAGTAGTTGCTTTCGCCAATCCTTTTAAAAGCAAGATCATCTCCAGCAGCGATTCGGTTCTTGTTATCACGGTGCCTGGCGATCATTTCATGAAGATCACAAATTTTACGCAGGACGGAGGCACAGATCGGGCCGTTGTTGAGGTGACTTTGCCGGGTGACACTGAAAATGGCGGAACCACCAATGTTCTCACAGCAACGCGAATTGATTTTAGCACTGGCAGCAACGCGCAGAACGCTCCCGAAATTGGTAACCGAGTGACAATTGCAGGTCCCGCTATTGTGAAGGTCAGGCCAGTAGTCGGCGCAAAGCTCTTCATCAGTTATAGAAAAGAGCGTGACGAGGGCAGCGGCGGAGGTGGTGGTGGAGGCGGAGGCGGTAGCCCAACGCCGATTCCCATCTTGACGCCCACGCCTACTCCTACGGCTTCACCGACCTGCACTCCAGGTCCTCCTTTTTTCACACCGTGCCCCTTCTCCTGATTTCCAGCCCCGGTGCTGACCTAGCCAGCAACGGCGTCAATCGCCTTCCATTCTTCTGGAGTTAATTTCAGATTGGCGGCGGCAACGTTTTCTTCCAAGTGCGCGAGAGATGACGTGCCGGGAATCGGAAGCATTACCGGTGACCGCTCCAACAGCCACGCCAGCGCCACTTGAAATACACTGACGCCGTGTGCCTTTGCCGCGGTGTTCAGCGGGTTTTCTCGTTTCAATCCGCTGCCTCCTCCGATCGGGAACCACGGCAGAAAACCAAGCTTTTCCTTTTCGCAATACACGAGAACGCCTTCGGACTCGCGGTCTTCAACGTTGTAACGGTTCTGCACGCTCACGATCGGAACGATCTTGCGCGCGCGATCGATCTCTTTCCGGTCAACATTCGATAATCCAATGTGCCGAATTTTTCCTGCGTCCTGCATTTGCTTGAGCGCGCCGACGGATTCTTCAATCGGCACTTTCGAATCGACCGTGTGCAATTGATATAAATCGATGCGATCGAGGCGCAGCCGTTTGAGACTTCCATCGAGCGCTTGCTTAAGGTGGTCAGGCCGGCAGTTTGGCACCCACTGACTGGGGCCGGGGCGTGTGAGGCCGCCTTTCGTCGCGATCACGAGCCCTTTCGGATAAGGATAAAGCGCTTCGGCTATGAGCAGTTCGCTTGTATCCGGACCGTATGCGTCCGCGGTATCGATCAAATTCACGCCAAGTTCCACCGCGCGTCTGAGAACTTTTAGCGCGTTTTGTCGATCGGTCGGCCAGCCCCAGATGCCTTCGCCTGTGACGCGCATCGCCCCAAAACCAAGACGATTGACAGTGAAGTCGCCGCCCAAATTAAATGTCGGATTTGTAGCCATGTTTGATGATGTTGCCGTGTTAGCTCCAAGAATCACATCGGATTTGCCCGCCAGAAGCGCGGCGCCACTCGCCAAAGTAATTCCAACAAACCTGCGGCGCGTGACGCCGCGTTCTTGGTTCCGCGCAGCAAGCTCGTCCGTCATGACGCGAGGAGATACGTTCATGAAAACCGTTTTCAAATGCAAGGTAATGATTCCCTTCGCTCGCGCATAACAACATCAAATGCGTTTTCGAGATTTTTCCCGAAAGCGACAATGCCGTCTTGATGACCCGCCATCACGAAGATCTTTTTGCTTCGCACGTCACTTATCTCGAACAGACGCATGATTTCCTCCGCCATTTCCGGCGTGCCGTAAGCAACAGACTTCGAAGTTGTCGGTGCGCGATCGAGAAGCGTTGCCCACAAATCCGAATCGTGACAATGAATGACCGCACAGATCGATGAATCGGATTCATAAATCGCGGCGTGCGTCAACGATTCCGATGAAGGAATCGCACTGCCTTCGTAACGGAGCCAATTCTTTGCGAAATCGTACGCCACGACTCGTACGCAATCTGTCGGCGTCAATTCGGGCAGATCACCCGTCGCTGAACCCGTAATGTAAAAGTTCCCGCTCACCCCGTCGCGGACGCTCAAGTTGCCGAACCTGACGCCATTTGAGTCTACGCCCATCAAACGCTGCTCCAGAAGTTTCCGCCTGTACGCATTCAGTTCAGCAGGCGCATCGAAGGGCGCGATATCCGCACGCGCGCGCTGATATGTGAATTTAACTAATGGCTCACGGCGCGTGCTCGGGAAAAAGCGACCGAATGCTTTTCTCGTTTGCTTCGCAAACGCCGCGCTCGGTGATCAGACCGGTTACCAACTCTCTCGGTGTCACGTCGAAGCCGTAGTTCGCAGCGGGACTTTGATCAGGTGCAATTCGGACCGCGATCTGTTGCCCATCACACCAGCCGTCAGCATTTTTTACTTCGTCCGCGCCACGTTGTTCGATCGGAATTTCCTTTAACCCATCCCGCATTTTCCAATCGATCGAGGACGAAGGCAGCGCAACGTAAAACGGGACGTCGTTGGCTTTCGCCGCCAAGGCCTTCAAATATGTGCCGATCTTATTCGCCACATCGCCCGTGTACGTAGTTCGGTCGGTCCCGACAATTATCAGATCGACTTCGCTGTGTTGCATCAAATGGCCCGTCGCGCTGTCCGCGATCAGCGTGTGCGACACACCGTGCTGGCCCAGTTCCCACGCAGTGAGTTTCGAGCCCTGATTTCTCGGTCGCGTTTCAGTCACCCACACATGCAATGGCAAGCCGCTATCGTGGGCGGCGTAGATCGGCGCAGTCGCGGAGCCGTAATCAACAAATGCAAGCCAACCTGCATTGCAGTGAGTAAGCACATTGACGGCCTTTTTGCGCTTCGTTTTCGCAATCTGCCGAATGAGCGCCAAGCCGTGTAGCCCGATCATCCGGCAATGCTCCGCATCTTCATCTGCAATTAAATCGGCTGTGCGCAGGGCCATGGCGACCTTTTCATCCGCAGTTTTTCCCGCGGCGATATTTTGTAACTGCCGCTCGATCGCCCAGGAAAGATTCACCGCCGTCGGCCTCGTTGCTCTGAGCTGAGCTGCCGCTTCAGTCATCTGCTCATCGAATGAATCTCGCCGCGCAGCTTCGAGCGCCGCGAGATAAATGCCGTATCCTGCGCTCGCTCCGATCAATCCCGCTCCGCGCACGTGCATCTCGCGAATCGCCGTGGCCATCTGCTCGACGGTGCCAACTTCTTCGATCACAAAATCGTGCGGCAGAAATCGCTGATCGATCAGTTGCACCACGCGTTCATCGTCCGGCTTACGCCAGATGGTCCGGAAATGTTTGCCGCCAACTTTCACGCTTCGCAATTGTCCTCTCGCTTTTAATGCATAAATGGCACTGTCATGTTGAGCGAAGCGAAGCACGTCGGTCTCCTTTCGCTGGTGGATCGGTCCCAATTTGATCCGAGATTCTTCGCTGCGCTCAGAATGACACTTATGATATGCTCCTAGACATCAATTCCCATCGGCGCCGCACCGGGAATATCCTCCCAGCCGGCGCGCTTCCAGAATTCAGCACCGCCGAGATTGTAGTCGGCCACCAGGATAATAGCGCGCATGATGCCAACTCGTCGTAATCCGTCCAGGCATTCCTGGACCAGACGCTTACCCAGTCCGTATCGGCGACAGGCCGGATCAACGGCCAGGTGATAAATGTGTCCGCGGCGTCCATCGTGACCGCACATCGCGACGCCAACAACTTTCGATCCATCGATTGCAACTCTGCTCAATCCCGGATTGCGCGCGACAAATTGAGCGACGCCTTCTTTGTCGTCGCCCTCCGCAACCTCCAAGCCTTCGACTCGTTGCCAGAGCTGAAGCGTCGCGTCGTAATCGTCGATCGAAAATTCTCGAGTAACAATCTTGCCACTCATCTTGTGTTTACGACTCTAAAAGCCATCGCTGTCATGTCGAGCGAAGTCGGATACATCCCGCGACGTTACCTGTAATTTGTCGTCACGAGACCCCTCGACTCCGCTCGGAATGACAGTTATGAAGAGCCAAACACGTCTGCACGGAAACCAATGTGCTTTGGGCATTCGTCACAATTATGAAATGTAAATTCGCACTTTGTGTCTTGATAATTATGGCCGCCCTGAACGCGAACGCGCAGCCGAAACCTTCGGCAACTTTGATTGTAACCAATGCTGCCGTTTACACGGTAGATAAACAGCATCCGAGAGCCGAAGCAGTCGCTGTGATCGGAGATCGCATCGTCGCCGTCGGCTCGCGAGCTGACATTGATTTGTGGCGCGGTCCGAAAACCAAAGTAACCGACGCTGGCGGCAAACTGTTGCTGCCCGGGTTTAACGACGCGCACCTGCATTTCACGCAAGGCGGCGCACAGCTCGAACAAGTTCAGCTCAGTGACGCCGTAACGCCGGAGGAATTCGCGAAACGTATCGCAGCGCAGGTGAAAAAGACGCCCAAGGGGGAGTGGATTTTGGGCGGCCGATGGGATGAAACCAAATGGCCAAAGCCGGAGCTTCCGACCAAGGACCTGGTAGATCCAGTCACGGGTGACATTCCAATGTTTGTTGAGCGCTACGACGGTCACGAGGCGCTTGCGAACTCGGCAGCGATGAAGTCGGCTGGCATCGACGCGAAAACTCCAGACGTTCCCGGCGGAGTCATCCTGCGCGATGCAAGCGGAAATCCCACTGGAGTTTTCAAGGACGCAGCAATGCCACTCATCTACAAAGCCATTGCGCCGATGACGCATGAACAGCGGCTTCGTGCTGCTCGCGGCGCACTGAAACATGCGGCGTCGCTGGGGGTCACGAGCGTGCAGCACATGAACCCGGAATTTGCAGACGTTTCTGCATATTCGGAGCTCGCCGAAAAAGGCGAGCTCACCACTCGCATCTACGCAGTGCCGATGGAAACGGATTGGCGCGACCAGGCGAAGGTCGGCATTCGTCGCGCGTGGGGCTCGAGTTATCTGCGACTCGGTGCCGTGAAAGGTTATGCCGACGGCTCGTTAGGCTCGCGAACCGCTTACATGTTCGAGCCGTTTAACGATGATCCCGGCAACCGGGGGCTGTTAAGCGACGAAATGCATCCGCCTAGCGCGATGCGCGACCGATTGATGCAAGCCGACGCAGCCGGATTACAACTACGCGTTCATGCGATCGGCGACCGCGCGATTTCTATGATGCTCGATATTTTCGCCGATATCGAGAAGAAGCACGGCTATCATGATCAGCGTTTCGCCATCGAGCACGCGCAGCACACGGCCCAAAAAGATTTCGAGCGTTTCGCGAAACTCCACGTCATCGCCTCAATGCAGCCTTATCATGCAATTGACGACGGCCGCTGGGCGGAAGCGCGTCTCGGTCACGAGCGCGCGCGCTACAGCTACGCGTGGCGCAGCTTCCTCGATCATGGCGTCACGCTCGCATTCGGCACCGATTGGCCTGTCGCGCCGCTCGACCCGATGCTGGGAGTTTACGCCGCAGTCACGCGCGCCACGCTCGACGGGAAAAATCCCGAGGGCTGGATTCCAGAGGAAAAAATTACGCTACCGGAAGCAATCGAAGCCTACACAATGGGCGCGGCATTAGCCGAATATCAGGACAGCGAGAAAGGCTCCATTACACCCGGCAAACTCGCAGACATGGTGATCTTGAGCGACAACATCTTTGAACTGAAACCGGAAGCCATTCGCAACGTGAAGGTAAAAACCACGATCATCGGCGGAAAAGTCGTGTACGGCGATCGCTGAATCGTGATCGATAGTTGCACTCGCGCTTGCTAACCACAAGACAGCCTTAATGTTTCCTATCGTTCCACTGGGCAGCCCCATGCACGACACCGTCCTATCCGGTGGACAGATGGCCAGACGTGGACGTATCATGCGCCTGCCATGGTGATTTCACCGCGTTCGATCTCGCTGGCTCTCACGTTTGCCGCCTTCGGGTGTGGCGCATGTTTTTCGTGGATGCCGAACGCGTGGTGCGCCAAGGGCGATACATCCAATCAAGCCGAGGCTTCTGTGGCGAAGTCGGCGACCGACACGCTCCGGCAGCTGGAGCGCGAGTGGAATGACGCGATCAAAGCGCGCGACGTCGTGCGCGCGTCCTCGTTCATGGCGGACGATTACTTCCTGGCCGTCGGACGTCCGGGCGCTCCGCTAGGCGTGTTCCCGAAACAGCAGTGGCTCGCCGTGCTGACGCAGTACATGATCCAGGACTTCACGTTCGGTGAGATGGTGGTCCACACCTACGGCGATACCGCGACTGTCGCGTATCCGTATCATCAGACGGCCACATCGCACGGTGACGACCTCACCGGCGACTATGTGATCCTCGACGTGTGGCGCAAGGACGGAGCATCGTGGAAGGTCGCGGCGCGCTACTCGACGCGGTTCAACCGTAGCGCCGCGCAGAACGAGAAAATGGGGCAGCCGAAGTAGGCGAGGAACCTACGACGCGGTCGCGCTCGCAGGAATGAAATTTTCCGGTTCGCCGAATCGAAGTCGTTTCCGCAGCTCATGCCGGAGCAGCAAGAGATTGACGCACATTTGGAAGATGATGGACCCAACAGAGAGATACCAAACTTGCCGGATCTCAAAACCAGGCATGCGTGAGATGAGCAATGCCGGCAGCGAAAAGCATCAGCCGTGTCAGGGGAGCTGAACAGCGGTGGCAGCGTGTTGCCGATTCCCTGAAAGACGCTGGAAGTCGTGAAAACAATTCCTGCCGATATGAAATTCAATGACACAATCCGCAGGTATTCGCTGCCGAACGCAATCACGCGCGGGTCACGTGAGAAAATTCGAATCAGCGCCGCCGGTGCCAGATATGCGATCAGCGTGAGCACCAGCATCATCGACGATGCAATGCCGATCGCTGCATAGACAGAATGCCTGACGCGATCCTTCGAGATGCACGCCAAGGCAAAAAAAGGCAAAGATCTGGAGCGTGCAAATTCTCATGCTGTTGCGGGCGGCGGAGGAATCGGAGGAGGGATCCCGGCGGATATGCGCTTTCGCCAGGCGACGCGATGGAGAATGAGGAAAATCAACCAACTAGCAAATGCAACCAGACCGCCTGGAATAGTGGCGAGCATAAACCAGCCCATCACACCGAGTGAATAGAGGAGTTCGCCGTAATCGTGTTCGTTGATGATGCACGGATGCACCGAGCCTTCGTCTACTTTGCACCCGTACGCGTTCGCGATTGCGGCGCACAACATGACGGATCCTATCGGCGCAAACGCAAACGCCACGATGACGAACAGCGCCAGCATGTACCACAGCCACGGAAATCTTTTATGTGGCTTGCCGTTCATAACTGCGATTCCAAATCATAGGTTACGAGTCAATATTGTGGCTCGTCTGTTCTAATCCCTGACCTACTGAATTTGCTGGATGATCCCGTGTTGTTCGGCCCAGTCCCAAAGCGCGATTAACTGAGCCGGCGGCGATTTGTGCGTTCGCTGAAAATGCGCGCGGTGGTCCATTAGCATTTTTCCAAACGTCATTCCGTCAGTCGCGGGGCGATTCGGATCAGCGCCGCGCTGGAGCAATAGCAGCGCATCTGCATACGCGAGATTGTCATCCAGTCCCATTGCCGTGCGGTAAAGCAGCAATGGATAACCGGCAGAATCGGAGCCATCCGCCGGCATGGCAGAATTCACATCAGCACGGTGATCAAGGAGCAGTTCAAAGCGCGATCTCGCCTGATCTTTGTAGTAACCCAAATACCAGTTCATGAGAACCATCGGCCGACCGAACTCATCGCGGGTGTTCGCATTTCCTCCTGCCTCCAGCATTGAGCGGAGGACGAGCGCCGACGAATGCCCCGCGTTGGCCATCGCGAAAGAGTTTCGGTTACCGTTTGTGTAGTTCGGGTCCGCTCCGAGTGACAGCAAGGTTCTAACTGCCTCGACGGATTCGGGTCGCTGCCACGATTGTCTCACAGCGAAGTTGAGCAACGTTGCACCGTCTCGTCCGACAGCCTGCAAATCGGGCACGCCTTTCGCAGCGGTACGGATCGCTTCCGGATCGTTCTTTACGATACCTTCGGCAATAACTAACAACGCCGGCTGATCGCCAAAGTCCCACTTTCCAGAATCCTGCTCCGCCTGCAATTGGCGGCGATGCTGCTCGCCCTTTTCCAGCGATACGAAAGCAGCTACCACAAACCAGGCCACGGCGCCAACACCGATAAGGACTACAATGGCGAGCACACCTATCGCCGATTTAAATACGGTTCGTGGGTTCACTCTTTCGCCACAGATGAACACAGATCGAACACAGATTACAAGCCTCTGTAACCCTATAGCCGCTTCGCTGTGGGAAACGCGACTCAATCAGCTTAATGCATACAAAGCGTCGCCCACAGGGCGACGGCTACAGCAATTCCCTCGAATGACTGTAATAAGAATCCGCGCAAATCCGTGGCCAGTAAAGCTTCAGTGTTCTCGCATGAACTTCTCAATCTCACTTACGACACGATCGAGTTCGTCGATGAGATCTGAATGATCGCCGTGCTGCCGAAACGCGGTCACAAGGGTCCGATAATACCAAACGGTGCCGTCCTTTTTTCCACTGAACCGCTCG
>WNFV01008537.1_pt1 | contig 13185 bp, 14 predicted proteins | sample 5400101 | NCBI WGS metagenome assembly WNFV01 (sample SAMN13153361, study PRJNA577476) | soil metagenome | isolation source: 115 cm soil or saprolite under grassland replicate 1 | place: USA:California | collected 2016-06-15
GCCCACCCGGCCAGACCCAGCGGATCCAGATCCGCACCCCCACCGGCCACACCTACACCAGCGTCCCACCACCCGCACTCGGACACGGCGGCAACCACCGCCAACTCGACCACCGCGCCGAACGACGACGCGAGCTCCTCGAACGCCTCAGACCGATCAGGGTGCTGCCAGCCGTCCGACTCACACCGCCAGCCGAGCGGTTCACCGCATCGGCGGCGCGAGCCGCCTCACCTCAGCCGCCGTAACGGATGCCGGAGCCAATTGAAGCCCCACAGCTCAGTGGGCGTACTCCCCGCACTGGAGGACTTCTCGCGGTGCTGCAGTTGTGTCGCCGCCCGGGTCAGTCCGTTGTCCTCTGACACCGGCGGCCTTATCGCGATGCTGCCGTTGTTCCGGCGTGATCGATGTCCGGGGTGGGTGCGCTGCCGTACAGCGTCGGTGCGTGCTTGGGCGCCCGGCCGACGAGCCGGCGGAGCAGGCGGACGTTGGGCGACCAGCGGGCGGGATGCTGCACGCCGCCGGTTGTGGCGAGCTCGGCGCGGTCGAGGCAGTCCTCGAGCGCGGCGTCGTGCATCCAGCGGTAGGCCAGCGGCCAGGTGAACCGGGCCGGTCCCCGGGCCGTGATCGCGAGGGTGTGCCGCAGTTCGGCGCCGTCCGGACCGTCGTGCACGGTGAACTCGTGGAAGCCGTCGAACCCGCGCGGCCCGGTGAACCGGAACCGCACCCAGTGGCCGGGGGCGTAGCCGATCACGGTGTACCGGATGGGGCCGTGACCACCCGCCGCTCCGACCGACAGTGGTGCGTCGAGTCGCATCGCCGGCCAGTCGGCGGCGGGCCAGAGCGCGTCGTTCGTGGTCGCAAGTGTGTCGACCAGAGCCCAGGCCTGGTCGGCTCCGGTGCGGTGCAGCACCCGGCTGTGAACGTTGTAGATCGCCATCTCGATGCCTCCTCGCAGAGTTTTGGAGACTCCGCTCCATTAGTTATGGAGCGGAGTCTCCATAACTGTGGCGAGACCAGTGAAGTACGACACAGCGCAATTGCTCGCGGCAGCGACCCGGATCGCCGCCGAGGGCGGGCCACAGGCGGTCACCATGGCAGCGCTCGCGGAGGCGGCGGGGGCGCCGAACGGGTCGGTGTACCACCGCTTCGCCGGCCGGGCAGCGTTGCTAGCGGAGGTCTGGCTTGGGGCACTGGAGGCGTTCCAGGCCGGCTACGTGGACGCGATCGCGGCGGACGATCCGTACGACGCGGCTGCGGCGGCCGCGCGGCACGTCGTCGAGTGGAGCCGTACCAATCCCGAGTACAGCGCCGTACTGCTGTACGGCGCCGCGGACTTCGGTGCGGCGGGCTGGCCGGCCGAGGCGACGGCGCGACTGACCACGGGCAACCGGCGGACGCTGCGGGCGGTCGGAGCGCTCGCGCGCAGGCTCGGCGCCACCACACCGGCGGAGGTCGAGCGCGTCACCATCGCCGTACTCGACATTCCGTACGGCGTCATCCGCAGGCATCTGCGCGGCGGCGGCAGGATCCCTCCGTACGCCGCGGACCTGGCCGCGCGCTGCGCGACCGCTGTGCTGGAGGACGAGGCGGGCTGAGCGGCAGCGCGCGGTGGATACTGAGCTCGTGGGTGGGTGCTGCGATCGCGACGGGTACGAGGCGATGTTCGGCGACAGGTTCGCCAGGCGAGTCGCGCGCCGGTACCGCCGGCATGGACTGGATCCCACCAGGCAGCGGCTGATCGAGTTCCTGGTCGACCGCGGCATCGAGGGAGCCTCGGTGCTGGAGATCGGCGGGGGGGAGTCGGCGAGATCCAGGTCGAGCTGCTGCGCCGCGGCGCCGCCGAGGTGACCAATCTGGAGATCTCGGCGAACTACGAGGCCGAGGCCGCGCGGCTGCTCGAGCAGTCGGGCCTGCGGGATCGGGTGAGCCGGCGGTTCGTGGACATCGCGACGTCGCCGAGCGAGGTCGAGCAGGCTGACGTCGTGGTCCTGCACCGGGTGGTGTGCTGCTACCCGGACTACCAGCGACTGCTCACCGCCGCCGGCAGTCACGCGCGGCGGCTGCTGGTGTTCTCGCACCCGCCGAGGAGTCCGGTCAGCCGGGTGTTGATGGGCTTGGAGAACCTGCTGCGGCGCCTGCGGCGCAGCGACTTCCGCACCTTCGTCCATCCGCCGGCGGCGATGCTGGCCACGTTGCAGGCACAGGGGCTCACCGTCGCCTACCGGCACCGCGGGCTCGCCTGGCGCGTCGTCGGCCTGGAGCGCGCGGCGGCCTGAAGTCAGACCGGGGGAGCGGGGGTGATCTCGCCGACCTCCGCGTCGGCGGCCTCGATCTCCTCGCGGCTGATGCCGAGCAGGTACAGGATCGTGTCGAGGTAGGGCACCGACAGGTGCGTGTCGGCGGCCTCGCGGACCACCGGCTTGGCGTTGAAGGCGACGCCGAGGCCGGCCGCGGCGAGCATGTCGAGGTCGTTCGCGCCGTCACCGATCGCGACGGTCTGGGTCAGCGGCACGCCGGCCGCGTCGGCGAACCGGCGCAGCGCCACCGCCTTGCCGGCCCGGTCCACGATGTCGCCGAGCACCCGCCCGGTCAGCTTGCCGTCGGCGATCTCCAGCGTGTTCGCCGCCGCGTAGTCGATGCCGAGGCTTGCGGCGAGCCGGTCGGTGATGTGGCTGAAACCGCCGCTGACGATGGCGAACCGGAACCCGAGCCGCTTCAGCGTCCGGACCATGGTGCGCGCGCCGGGGGCGAGCTCGATCGCGTCGTACACCTCGTCGAGCACCGACTCCGGCAGCCCGGCCAGCGCCGACACCCGCTGCCGCAGCGAGTCGGCGAAGTCCAGCTCGCCGCGCATCGCCTGTTCGGTGACCGCGGCGACCTCGGCGAGCCGGCCGGCGTGCGCGGCCAGCATCTCGATCACCTCGCCCTGGATCAGGGTCGAGTCGACGTCCATCACGATCAGCCGCTTCGCGCGCCGGTGCAGGCCACCGGGCTGCACGGCGATGTCCAGGCCCTGCTCGACACCTTCGAGCGCGAGCACCGTGCGCAGCGCGTCCGGGTCGGCGCCGGAGACGGCGATCTCGAGGGCGGTGACGGGGTAGCGGGCCATCCGGCTGATCCGGTCGATATTCGCGCCGGTGTCGGCGATCCGGCCGGCGATCGCGCCCAGGCCGGCGGCGGTCAGCGGGTGCCCGATCACGGTGACCTGGCTGCGTCCCTTGCGGCGCGGCTCGTTGTCGCCGGTGCCGCTGGAGACGTCGATCCGGACGTCGAGGTCGGAGGCGAGCCGCGCCAGGGCGGCGCGGAGTTTGGTGTCGTCGCGCGGCGCGGTCAACAGCACGCCGAGGATCAGCCGTCCCCGCAGCACGGACTGCTCGGCGTCGAGAACGGTCAGGCCCTTGGTGGCGAGCGTGCTGAGCAACGCGGACGTGACACCAGGCCGGTCGGTCCCGCTCAAGGTGACCAGCAGCGTCGGCTGGGACTCCGGAAGGCTCATGGCGGGCACGACGCTACCGGAGCGCCCTCAGCCGACGGCGGGTGGTCCGCATGCTGCGACCAGCGCGCGCCGCGCGGCGGTGGCGAGCTGCAGGACAGTGCGCCGCCGGGCGTCCGCGTCGGTGACGCTGATCGCGCCGCCGTCGTCGGCGAGCGCCGCCTCCGCGATCGCCAGGCAGCGCCGGGCGGTGGCGGCCGTGCGTACGGCGCGGGGGTCGTAGCCGGGAGCCAGGTCGTCGCCGCGACCGGAGCCGATCTTGCGGATGTCCATCAGCGCGTCGGCGACATCGGGGTTCCAGCGCGCCACGTCGAGGGCGGCGAGTGCCTCGGCCGCGGTGATCAGCGCGGCCCGCAGACCGCGGTCGGCCTCACCCAGGTCGGCGTGCGCGGGCGGCGCCGCCAGGTGCGCGGTCCACTGCACCGCCGGCCCGACGTACGCGGGGACCAGGCCGAGGTCGGTGCCGCGGACGATCACCGCCTCGCCCGCCTCCAGCGCGACTTCGTTGAACGGCGGCGGCCCGGCCAGGCCGATCGGGTCACCCGGCACCGGCAGCGCCAGATGCGCCTGGCGGCCGCCGGCGGTGCGCAGCAGGTTGAGCGCCACCGGGAGCGTGACCGGCGCCGGATGGTCCGGCAGCCCGGCCACGTGGTGGCCGACGTCGTCGCCGAGGATCCGCCGGGCCGCGGTGTCCGGGTCGGTCCCGCCGGACAGCATCGCGTTCGCCCAGACCGTGAAGCGCACCGAGGCGGAGGTGGTCAGCACGCACGCCAGCATCCCACCTACCGCCCCCAACCTGTCAGGCAGATAACGCGTCATGGCGCGCGATGTGGCTGACAAGGCGTGGGGTCTTCGCGGGTGGCACGGGCGACCCCGTAAGTTCGTGCACATGAGTGTGGTGGTGGAGCTGGCGGACGTGTCGGTCGTGCGGGGCACGACCAGGCTGGTCGACGGGGTCGACTGGGTGATCGAGGACAGCGACCGCTGGGTTGTGATCGGGCCGAACGGCGCCGGCAAGACCACGCTGCTGCAGATCCTCGCCGCACAGCTGTACCCGACGGCGGGCCTGGTCGGGCTGCTCGGCGAGGTGGTCGGCGCGGTCGACGTGTTCGAGCTGCGGCCGCGGATCGGCCTCACCAGCGCCGCCCTCGCGGACCGGCTGCCGCGTTCGGAGAAGGTGTCCGACGTGGTCGTCTCCGCGTCGTACGGCGTGGTCGGGCGGTGGCGTGAGGAGTACGACGAGACCGACCACAAGCGCGCGGCCGGACTGCTGGACGAGCTCGGCATCGGGCATCTCACGGAACGCACCTTCGGCACCTTGTCGGAGGGCGAGCGCAAGCGGGTGCAGATCGCCCGCGCGCTGATGACCGACCCGGAGCTGATGCTGCTCGACGAGCCGGCGGCCGGGCTGGACCTGGCCGGGCGCGAGCAGCTCGTGCGCGCGCTCGGCGGGATCGCGGTGGACGCCTCGGCGCCGTCGATCGTGCTGGTCACCCACCACGTCGAGGAGATCCCGCCGGGGTTCACGCACGCGCTGCTGCTGCGCGAGGGCCGCGTCGTACGGTCCGGGCCGATCGGCGAGGCACTCGACTCGGCCTCGCTGAGCGAGGCGTTCGGACTGCCGCTGCAGCTGGAGCGCAACGGCGAGCGGTACACCGCGCGTGCCGTGTGAGTCGGCCACTTCATCGATACCCTTTGTGACATGGACTGGCTCCGTGACAACGTCTGGGCGGCATGGCTCGTACTGGCCGCGGTACTCGGACTGGCGGAGCTCGCGTCGCTGGACTTCACCCTGCTGATGCTCGCCGCCGGCGCCGTCGCGGCGGCCGGCGTCGGCCTCGTCGTGCCCGGCCTGCTGTGGCTGCAGATCGTCGTCGGCCTGAGCGCCGCCGCCGCGATGCTGCTGGTGATCCGTCCGCTGCTGGTGCGCAAGATGCACCACCACGGCGAGCTCAAGACCGGCATCGCGCACGTGGTCGGCAAGAGCGGCGTGGTGGTGAAGGAGATCTCGCCGGACGGCGGCGGCTCGATCCGGCTGTCCGGTGAGCTGTGGACCGCGCGGCCGTACGACGGGCACTCGACGATCGCGCCCGGCAGCCGCGTCGAGGTGATGGAGGTCGATGGCGCCACCGCCGTCGTCTACCCGGTCGGCGAGCCGCTCGACCCGCCCGCGCTGGACGGCAAGCTGGGCGACGGGTCCTGACGATGGTGGTCGTCATCCTCGTGGTGGTGGCCGCCGTCCTCGTGCTGCTCGCGCTGTCGGTGAAGGTGGTCCCGACGAGCACCGCGTTCGTGCTGGAGCGGCTCGGCGCGTACAGCCGTACCCTCGAGCCCGGCGTCGCGGTCGTCGTACCGGTGGTGGACCGGGTGAAGGCGCGGGTCAGCCTGCAGCCGCAGCGGCTGACGCTGCCGGCGACCCGGGTGACGGCCGCCGACGGCGGCTGGCTGTCGGTCCGGCCCGAGATCGTGTACGCCGTGGTGGACCCGGTGAAGGCGACCTACGAGGTGGCCAGCTTCCAGCTGTCGCTCGAGCAACTCGCCGGCACCGCGCTGCGCAAGCTGCTGTCCGGGCTGGACCCGGCGGCAGCCACTCGCGCACGCGGCGAGCTCCGGGCGGCGCTGCTCGACGTCCTCGGTGAACCCGTCGCCGGCTGGGGGCTGCGGATCGACGACGTCGAGGTGCCGGCGATCGAGCGGGCCCGCCCGGCGCGCTGATCACGCGATGCTGTCGTCTGACCCGCGGATGCGCTTGACTGGAAGGCGCAAGACTTCGTCTACCGGGAGGGTTCCGTGACCGCGTTCCTGATCGTCCTGGCGTTGATCGCCTTGTTGGTGATCGTCACGCTGATCAAGTCCGTCCGGGTGGTGCAGCAGCAGACGGTCGGCATCGTGGAGCGGTTCGGGAAGTACAAGGTCGCGCTGCAGCCCGGCCTGAATCTGCTGACCCCGTTCGTCGACAAGGTCCGCTACACGATCGACATGCGCGAGCAGGTGGTCGCGTTCCCGCCGCAGGGTGTCATCACCGAGGACAACCTGATGGTGTCGATCGACTCGGTCATCTACTTCCAGGTGAACGACCCGGTCCGCGCGACGTACGAGATCTCCAACTACATCCAGGCGATCGAGCAGCTCACCATGACCACGCTGCGGAACATCATCGGTGGTATGGACCTGGAGCAGACGCTGACCAGCCGCGAGGAGATCAACGAGAAGCTGCGCTACGTGCTGGACGAGGCGACCGGCAAGTGGGGGATCCGGGTCAACCGGGTGGAGCTGCGCTCGATCGACCCGCCGCCGTCGATCCAGGACTCGATGGAGAAGCAGATGCGCGCCGACCGGGACAAGCGCGCCGCGATCCTCACCGCCGAAGGTATGCGGCAGTCCGCCGTGCTGTCGGCCGAGGGCCAGAAGCAGTCCGCGATCCTCACCGCGCAGGGTGACCGGGAGTCCCGGATCCTTCGCGCGCAGGCCGAGCGGGAGGCCCGGATCCTGAAGGCGCAGGGTGAGGCGCAGGCCATCACCACCGTGTTCAACGCGATCCACGCCGGCAAGCCGGACCAGAGCCTGCTCGCGTACCAGTACCTGCAGATGCTGCCGTCGATCGCGCAGGGCGACGCGAACAAGGTCTGGATCGTGCCGAGCGAGATCGGCGACGCGCTCAAGGGTCTCGGCAGTGCGGTCGGCAAGGCGACCGGGATCCCGCAGCAGGCCGAGGGCCCGTTCCCGGAGCCGACGCTGGAGGCGGCGGAGGAGATGCCGGAGGTCGAGGCCGGTCCGGCTCGCGACGCCGCCGTCGCCGAGGCCGACGTGGCCGTCCAGGAAGCGATCGCGGCCGCCCAGAACGCGGCGGTCGGCAGCGGTGGCATCCCGAGACCCACGGGTACGGCGAACCCGTCCGGCGACTCCCAGGCGCCCGGCGACTTCGGGGCGCGCCCGCAGGGCTGAGACCTCGCGACTCACTGACAGCTGCGTAGACTCCGGCGGTGATGACGTGGCCGGAGGCGGTGCTGGTGTTCGTGGCCGGGATCGGCGCGGGCACGATCAACGCCGTGGTGGGCTCCGGCACGCTGATGACGTTCCCGGCGCTGCTCGCCGCGGGCCTGCCACCGGTGCTGGCGAACGTGAGCAACACGGTCGGCCTGGTGCCGGGCACGCTGGCGAGCGCGATCGGCTACCGGCGTGAGCTCGCCGGCCAGCGGCAGCGCGCGTTGCGGCTGATCCCTGCCTCACTGATCGGCACCATCACCGGCGCGCTGTTGCTGCTGCGCCTGCCGGGGTCGGCGTTCAAGGCGATCGTGCCGGTGCTCATCCTGCTCGGCTGCACGCTGGTGGTGCTGCAGCCGCGGCTCGGCCGGATGATCAAGCGGCCGGACCACCAGCATCGCGGCGCCTGGTGGGTGCTGCCGGCGGTGCTGCTCGCCGGCGTGTACGGCGGCTACTTCGGCGCCGCCCAGGGCGTGCTGCTGATGGCGATCCTCGGCATCGGGCTGGACACCGACCTGCAGAAGATGAACGCGGTCAAGAACGTGCTCGCGTTCGTGGTGAACGGCAGCGCGGCGGTGCTGTTCGTGCTCGTCTCGGACGTGAACTGGGCCGCCGCCGGGCTGGTCGCGATCGGATCGACGATCGGCGGCGCGCTTGGCTCCACCGTCGGCCGCCGCCTGCCGCCGGTCGCGCTACGCGGCATCATCGTCGTGGTCGGCGTGACCGCCGCGATCACGCTGCTCGGCTGAGGTGCTGCTCGATCCCCGTGACCAGCAGGTCGAGGCCGTGGTCGAACTGCTCGTCGCCGCCGGCGGTCGCGGACAGCTCGCGGGCCAGGCCGACGACGGTGGGGTAGTCGCCGGTCGACAATGACTCCATCGTGGCGCGCAGCCGGTGCGGGTGGTCCGGGTCGCGCCGCTCGCTGGCCATCTGCAGCTCCCACATCGTCGCGCCGAGCACGAACGTGAACAGCGTGGTGTGGGTGCGCGCCGCGGACTGCGGGTCCAGACCGGCCTCGCGGAGCACGCTCAGCAGGCCTTCGGCGGCCGCCGCGGTCTCGTGACCGACCAGCGGCCGGGCGGCCATCAGCTGCAGCAGGTACGGGTACTGCAGCATCAGCCGGCGCAGGTTCCGGGCGATGTCGCGGACGCGATCCTGCCACGGCCCGCTCGCGCTCGGCGGCGGCAGCTTCGCGAGCAGCTCGTTGCGCAGCGCGTCGAACAGGTCGCCCTTGCTGCGGAAGTACGTGTACAGCGCCATCGGCCCGACGCCGAGCTCCTTGGCGACCGCGCGGGTGCTGCACGCGTCGGCGCCGGACGTCTCCATCACCCGCAGCGCGGTCTGCACGATCAGCTCGGGGCTGAGGGTGTTGCGCGGAGTTCGTCGGGGGGACTGCTCGGCCATGGCGTACAGTGTACAGTACGACGTACGCCAACGAGAGAGGATCATCCGTGCGAGCCGTCCAGATCACCGAGTTCGGTGGCCCCGAGGTGCTGACCGTCACCGAGATTGAGGCGCCGGTCGCCCACGAGGGTCAGGTGCTGATCACCGTCGACCGAGCCGGGCTGAACTACGCCGACACCCACCAGGTGGAGAACTCCTACCTCGCGCCGTCGAAGTTGCCGCTGGTCCCGGGCGCCGAGGTCGCCGGTCGTACGGCGGACGGCCGGCGCGTCGTCGCGCTCACCGGTTCCGGCGGGTATGCGGAGCAGGCCGTCGCCTACGCGCCGTACGTCTATGACCTTCCGGACGGCGTGACCGACGGCCAGGCGCTCGCGCTGGTGCTGCAGGGCACGACCGCGTGGCACCTGCTGCGCACGTCCACCCGGCTGGCCGAGGGCGAGAGCGTGCTGGTGCACGCGGCCGCCGGCGGCGTCGGCTCGCTCGCGGTGCAGCTCGCGAAGCTGTGGGGCGCCGGCCGGGTGATCGCCACCGCCTCCAGCGAGGAGAAGCGGGCGCAGGCGCTCGAGCTAGGCGCGGACGTCGCGATCGACGGCGACCCCGAGGGCCTCGCGGACCGGATCCTCGCCGCCAACGACGGCAAGCCCGTCGACATCGTGCTGGAGATGGTCGGCGGCCCGGCCTTCGACGAGTCGCTGAAGGCGCTGGCGCGGTTCGGCCGGCTGGTCACGTTCGGCGCCGCCTCACGGACCGCCGCCACGCCGATCGCCGCGGCCGACCTGATGCGCGGCTCGCGCACGGTCGCCGGCTTCTGGCTCGCGGACTGCTTCGCCCAGCCGGAACTGCTGTCCGCTCCGCTCGCGGAACTCCTCAGCCTGACCGAGGCCGGCAAGCTGCGGCCGCTGGTCGGCGGCGAGTACGCGATGACCGACGTCGCCACCGCCCACGAGGACCTGCGCTCCCGCAAGTCCGTTGGCAAGCTCCTTCTCGACCCCTCCAAGTGACTCGACTCCACCAAATGAAAGTGATGAATCCCGTGCAACTCGACAAGGTGCTGTACACCGCCCGCGCGACTGCCGAAGGCGGCCGTGACGGCCGCTCCGCCACTGACGACGGCAAGCTCGACGTGATCGTCGCGCCGCCGAAGGAGCTCGGTGGATCCGGCAACGGCACGAACCCCGAGCAGCTGTTCGCGGCCGGCTTCGCCGCCTGCTTCCACAACGCGTTCAGGATCGTCGCCCGCAAGGCCCGGCAGGACGTCGACGGCTCGACCGTCACCGCCGAGGTCGCCTTCGGTCCCGTCGGCGGCGGCCCGGGCTACGGCCTTGCCGTGAACCTGATCGTCGACGTCCCGGGCGTGGACCGCGCCGTCGCAGAGCAGCTGGTCAGCACCGCCGACAAGGTCTGCCCGTATTCCAACGCCACCCGCGGCAACATCGCGATCAGCCACACCATCGCCTGAGCCGGGACAGCCGGTCAGCCGGTACGGCGTCCCGCTCAGGCGGGAACCGTTGCCGCCGGCACCGTCTCGCGCGTACCCCTCCTCGCGCGGGCGTGCCGGCGGATCCGGCGGACCAAGTAGCGGGCGTCCCGGTCCAGGCCCTGGATCGTCGACGACGCCAGCGCGAACTGGAAGTCCAGCCCGAGGAACATCAGCCGCGGCTCGCCCTCGGCGACCCCGCGGTCGTGCCGCGGCCGGTCGTCGGCGTCGAACACCGGCAGGTCGAGCCAGGAGTGGTCCGGCGTCGACCCGGTGCACCACACCACCGTCGACACGTCGTCGAGCACCTGCCCGTCGGCCGTCGCCGGACGCCCGTCGCGGACGTCCTCGATCCGGCCCAGCCGGACGATGCCCGCGGCGTCGAGGTGCTTGAGCTTGTTGCGCACCAGCATGACGCCGTGTCCGACCGCCTGTTGCCGTGCGGACCGGCCCATCGGGGTGCGCAGCGTGAGCACGTGCTTGAACACGAACATCACCACCGGGGTCACGGGCCGGGCCTTCGCCGAGTCGATGTCCACCGGCACCTGCCCGGGGTGACGCCCGGCCAGGTAGACCGGATGCGTCCGGGCCGCCTCCAGCGCGATGTCGGTGCCGGAGTTCCCGGCGCCGACGACCAGCACCGCGCCCGGCGCGAGCTGGCCAGGGTTCTTGTAGTCCACGGAGTGCAGCTGCCTGATCGCCGGGTCCAGCCGGCCGGCCAGCTGCGGCACGATCGGCACCTGGTGGGCGCCGGTGGCCACCACCACTCGATCGGCGACCAGCTCACCGCCGCTCGTGTCGATGACGAACCCCGTTCCGTCGCGTGACACCCGGGTGACCCGGACGCCGGTGCTGACCGGCAGTTCGAAGTGCCTCGCGTACCGCTCGAGGTAGTCGCCCATCTCGTCCCGGGTCGGGCATCCCGGCCCCGGGTACCGCAGGCCCGGAAGGCTCGCGTACCGCGGCGGGCTGAACAACCGCAGCGAGTCGTAGCGGCACCGCCACGAGTCCCCGACCCGGTCGCCCGCCTCGAGGATCACGAAGTCCTCGCCCGCGCGCCGCAGGTAGTAGCCCATCACCAGGCCGGCCTGCCCGCCGCCGATCACCACGGTGCCGAACCGCTCTGTGCCGCTCATCCTCGCCCCCTTGCGTCGGTGCTGTCATCCGACGGTAGGAGCGCCGCGCAGCCGCGCACATCGACCGAACCAACCATCCTGCGGCGGCCTGCCGATGGGTATTTCTGTGTACGACGAGGCTGCCGCGGCGCCTCACACCAGGCTGTGCTCGTAGGCGTACGCGGTGGCGGCGGCCCGGTTCGCGACACCGAGCTTGGCGAAGATGTTGCTGATGTGCCGGGCGACGGTCTTCTCGCTCAGGAACAGCTGGTCGGCGACCGCCCGGTTGGTCGCTCCGGTGGCGAGCAGCCGGAGCACCTCGAGCTCGCGCGGACTGAGCGGGTGCCCGTCGCCGCGCGCCGGACCGGCCGTCGCGGCGTCGAGCGCGGCCAGGTCGGCGACCGCGCCGAGCTGCTCGAACACCGCCCGGGCCGCGGCGACCTCCATCCGCTCCGCGTCGGCGTCGCCGAGCTCGCGGCAGGCCCGGCCGACCAGCAGCCGGGTCCGGGCCGCCTCGTACGGCGCCTCCACCTGCTGCCACAGCGTCCAGGCCCGGCGCAGCGGCGGCACCGCGTCGCGCGCCTCACCGGCCGCGAGCCGGACCAGCCCATCGCTGTAGCCGGACAACGCTCCGAGGTACGGCGTTCCCGCGGCGGTCGCCAGCTCCGCGAGCTCGGCCGTGGCGGCGCGAGCCGTGTCCAGGTCACCGGCCGCGGCGGCCAGCTCGGCCCGGGTCGCGAGCATCAGTGGCCGGGCCGGCGAGTGCTGGCTCTCGGCGAGCGCGCGATCCAGCCCGGCGATCGCGGCGCCGACCTCGCCCTGGGCGGCGCGCAGCCGGGCAAGGCCGGGCTGCACCTCCACGCCACAGGCCGCGGCCTGCTGGTATCCGCGCTCGGCCGCGTCGAACCGGCCGCGCTGCCGGTCGATCTCGGCCAGCAGGTAGTGCGCCGCGCCGACCGCGAACTCGCCCGTCGTGGCCAGCCGCAGGCAGGCGTCCCGCGCGGCGTCGGCCGCCTCCGGCCAGGCGCCGCGCAGCTGCAGGATCTCGGCCCGGTGCACCAGGCAGGTGCCGCGGTAGGGGACCAGCCCGGACTGCGAGTCGCACCACCCGGTCAGCGCCTGGGTCCACTCCTGCGCGCGGCGCAGGTCGAACATCCGCATGCACAGGTCGATCACCGCGCAGTACGCCATCCCCATCACCTGCGGGGCGACCGCGCCGCCGGCCACGTGCACCATCGCCTCGTCGAGCGCGGCGATCGCCTCGGCCCGGTGGCCGGTCATCTCCAGGCAGCGCCCGCGCCCGAGGGCGCCGAGCACCAGCGCGTCGAGGTCCTGGTGCTTCTCCGCGGCCGCGAATCCGCGCTCGAACATCGGCAGCGCGGCGTCCGGGTCGCCCGACATCATCAGCGCGGCCGCCTCGACCTGGACGAGCAGGCCGTCCAGCGCCTCCGCCGCCTGACCGGCGCCGGCGGCCAATCGCCGCAGCCGGGTCCGCCAGCCGGCGGCGCGGGCGTACTCACCGCGGTTCTGCAGGTGGAATCCCAGCCAGAACGCGCAGCGCACCGCCGCGATCAGCTCGCCGCCGGCCAGGTAACCGTCGTGCGCACGCTCCCGCAGCACGGTCACCTCGTCGTCGCGGCCGAGCACGAACGCCGCCACCGCGAGCCGCTCCAGCTCCGCGGGCGGCAGCGGCGCACGCTGGTCGGCGGCGA
>WNFV01009880.1_pt1 | contig 13183 bp, 10 predicted proteins | sample 5400101 | NCBI WGS metagenome assembly WNFV01 (sample SAMN13153361, study PRJNA577476) | soil metagenome | isolation source: 115 cm soil or saprolite under grassland replicate 1 | place: USA:California | collected 2016-06-15
GAACGCGCGGATCATCCTGCTCGTCGCTCCGGCCGGGTACGGGAAGACGACGCTCGCACGGCAGTGGACGGCGCTCCGAGGACGTCGCGCATTTTGGTACCGCGCCGGGCCAGGCTCAACGGACCCTGCCGCACTCGCGCAAGCGATCGCCGAGGCGATCGCGCCGGAATTCCCCGACGCGCCGCGACGCCTTCGCGAATACCTGCTGGGCGCGAGCTCGCCAGACCAGACGCCTCGCGTGCTTGCGGAAGTGCTGGCCGAGAACGCGACGCCGTGGCCTGCGACGTCGTGGCTCGTCATTGACGACTACCACGCGTTTTTAGGGGCAGAGGCTTCAGAGACTGTGGTCGAGCGATTTGCGGACCTAGCTCGCGCCAAGCTCCTCATGACGAGCCGAGAACATCCTCGGTGGATCTCGGCGCGACGGGTCCTCTATGGCGAAGTCTTTGAGATGGGCCGCGAGGAACTTGCGATGAGTGACGAGGAGGCCAGTACGGTTCTGTCAGATCGCGAGCGAACGCTTGAGCAGCTCATTGGCCTCGCGCACGGATGGCCCGCAGTGATCGGTCTCGCGGCACTTCTTCCGGAACGCATCGAAGTCTTAACCGATCGGCCGCAGGCGTTGCATGACTACATCGCGCAGGAGTTGTTCGAGACCCTTGCTGAGCAAGTCAAACGCGTTGTTCCACTGCTCGCTCTTCCCAATATCGTCGATCCTGTAATCGCTCGGATCCTGTTCGGGCCACTTGTGACACGTGTCCGAAGCGAGACAATCCGAGTCGGCCTTGCGACAGCGCGAGGATCAAGAATCGAAGTCCACCCTCTCGTACGAGCATTCCTCGAGTCGAAGCTCGATGATGAGCCGCCGAACAGACGCATGATCGAATCGATCACCTCACACTTCATTGAAGAAGGAAACTGGGATGACGCGTTTGCGCTCATAGAGCGATATCAGCTTGTTGATCACCTTCCGCGCCTAGCACAAGCGGCAATGGTCGACGCGTTAGGCGCTGGACGAACTGCAACGTTCGAACGGTGGATTGAATGGGCAGATGCGAACGGCGTCGAGACACCCGAACTGTCGTTGGTGCGCGCCCAACTTTTGTTGAGGAGGGGCGAATGGGTGCTAGCAGACGCAATCGCCGCAACTTCCGCAAAACTTCTGCACGACCCTGCGCTCGTTGCTGAGGCATGGCTCTGTGCGGGTTCAGCGGGGCTTCTTAACGATGACGTAACCCGCGCACGCGAGCATTTCGCTTCTGCGCTCGCAGCGGACCAGGCCCCGAGCACGGTCCGACGTGCGCTTTGGGGCGAGTTCATACTCGCCACGCACTTTCCAGAAAAGGAATTTGACGCCGAAGCGACGCTGCACAAATTCGAGGAGTACACGGATCCCACCCCATCGCATCTGGTTCGGCTTCGCCAGGCACGCCTCATTTGCGCCGAGCGCTCTGTAGAAATCGCGAGAGCAGCTGACGATGCACTTCTGGCGGAATCCTTAGTCGCCGATGTCGCCGATCCTCTCGTTCGGACCGGATTCTTGAACAATCTTGCTGATGCTCTTGTGACGTCAGCACGCTACGTGGAGGCAGAGCGGATCGCGAGATCAGAAATCGAAGACGGCAAACGAAACCGCTTGGCATTCGTTTACCCCAACGGCCTGCTGAACCTCGCAGCAGCCAGACTCGGGCAGGCAGATTTCCTCGGAGCTGCAGTTCTTGTCGACGAAGTTGAGCGCACCGAAATTCCGCGCGATGCGTTCATAGAGGCGAATCTTCTGTGTATGCGCGCTCGGCTCGCGATCTCACGTGGTCAGTCGCAGGCCCTGATCGATCATCCGGCGCTGGTGCCTGGCGACGCGCGAAACGACATCACTGGCGAAGCGCTCGCGAGCATTGCTTTGGGAGAGGCGATCGGCGGGTCCCACCGGCGTGCCCTTAAGCTCCTTGACAATGTAGATGAGACATACGGCTTGACGAAAGTTCTCAAAGCAGCAACTTGCGCAATTGTCGCGCTGAAGATTGAGCCACGTGGGGCGGCACGCAAGCTAAGCGACCTTATCGCGGTCGCATCGTCAACCCAAGCGTACGACGCGGTTCTTTGTGCTGTACGAGGCTATACACCTCTCCAACACGAGCTATGCAAGCGCAGTGACGGCTTAGCTTTGCTCGGCTCGATCTTCGAGAGGAGCGGCGATGAAACGCTCCGGCAAGCGCTCGGCTTGCCAGACTTGCGACGACAGCCAATCGGGCAGTTGACTCGGCGTGAACTCGACGTCCTTGAGTTGGTCGCGCAAGGGCTACGCAATGCCGATATCGCCCGGGCGTTATTTATCAGTCCGAAAACGGTTAAGACGCACCTTCAGAACGTGTTCGAGAAGTTATCTGCTCGTTCTCGGACAGAAGCTGTGGTGAAGGCTAAGAACGCGGGGATGCTCTAGGCGCTCGTCGCTTCCTCGAGCACCCGAGGATCCGCCAGTTCGTCGTGACTCTTGACTTCGAGCATGAAGTCCACGCCGTGCGCGATTCTGTACTCCTCAGAAGCGCCCGCGAGGATCGCTTCGAAGGCGGCGACCACGGAAGTGTCGAATTGAGATTCGACCGCCTGCGCGAGCCTAAGGCGTGCCACTCGAGAAGGCATCGCCTCGCGGTAGGGGCGATCTGACGTCATCGCGTTATACGCGTCAGCGACAGCAATGATCCTCGAAAGCAGGGGGATTTCGTCTTTCCGAAGGCCCTCGGGATACCCGTTCCCGTCGACACGCTCGTGGTGGTGGCGAACCACCGCAGCGATTTCGGCGTAGTCATCCACCTTCGCCAAGATCCGCTCGCCAATCTCGCTATGGCCTTCCATAATGCGCCGTTCGTCAAGCGTAAGAGCCCCCGGCTTCTCCAAGAGGCCTGGGGGCAACCCGACTTTTCCAATGTCGTGGACGAGACCGCAGAGGTGGACAAGACCCTGCTCCCTCTCCGAAAGCCCCATGCGTTGCGCAATATCTCGCGAGTACGTCGCGACGGCCGCCGAGTGACCCGCCGTATATCTGTCACGAGCGTCGAGCGTGGCAACCAAAGCCGTCGCAAACGAAAGGTTCGCGCGTTCAAGACGCTCGTTGACGGTACGGAGATCATCTGCCAGGCGGCGCTGTTCCTGATAAAGAACGAACAGTCGTTGGGCCGCAAGAGCAGGGACGATGAACAAGGGCAGCGTGAGTGGCGAAAGGTCTCGGTAGGCAACCGCTAGGAGCGTTACGAGAGGCGCGTAAAGCGGCACCGACGACGCAATCAGCGGCGCGAGAGTGCGCACAAGCTCCGATGGCCTCCGCGTTCGGCGCAATTGCGCCACACCGAGTGCGAACGCTACGTCAAGCACTTCTGCGATGACCGCGCCGCCTATCGTTGCAAGTGCGAGGGCAGCGATGTCGTTGTGTGCGACGTGCAGAAGCGCAGATGCGACAAGGCCGGTGACGGCACCACCAATCGCCCGGCTACTCGTGTACGTCACCCACTTCAGGTGTGGGGGTTGGCCGAATTCAGTGATGAGTGACGCGGCGCCTACGATCATGCCGGCCACTGGACCGAAGAGGACGGCGGCGAAAAGGGTCGGCAGAAGCGAGATCGATTCTTCTGTCGTGCTCGTGAGATGGACACGACCCCGCTCGGAGAGTGCGGCGGCTGCGCTCAAAACCGCGATCGACCACCCGTCTCCAAGCGCATAGCCGCTCGCGATCAGGGCGCCAGCTATCGAAACGGCAACAACGACAAGCGTCGTGGCGTAGGCCGCTACGGCAAATTCAAGTTCGGATCGAAGCTGAGCAGGAATATGTTTCGTAACCATTATCTATGAAAACCTTGCGCATCCCCCAGAAGGGGTATAAGGTCCGAGGCGCCGTTAGTCCCCTATGTCAAGGAGCCAACCTTGCGTAAGTCACTGATCCGCCTTGTCGCGCGCGCGGCGATCGCCGGCGGCGTCCGCGAGTGGTAAAGCTGTCGTAGTCTCCGTTCTCCCCAGGCGTGTGGCTTCCCCCTGTTGAGGGATATCCACAGCCTGTTGAGAACCCCGGGCGGCGGATGGTAGCCCGGGTTGGGCTCGTTGTACGAAACCGGTTTCGCTACGCGATCAGCCCACGCCGGAAGCCAACGGCTACGGCGTGGGCCCGCGAGCGAGCCTGCAGCTTCGCGAGCAGGTGGCGCACGTGAGACTTGACGGTCTCCTCGCTGAGGAAGAGCCGCACCCCGATCTCGCGGTTCACGAGCCCGTCCGAGATCAGCTGGAGCACCTCGATCTCCCGCATCGTCGGCTCCTGCTCGAGCTGCTGGAGCGGGCCGTTGAACGGGATCACCTCCCCGTTGCCGTTCCGCCGGCGGGTCGCCGCGACCGCCTCGAAGCGGCGGCTGTGGTCCATGTAGCGGGACAGGATCTCCTTGCGCTCGGCTGCGTCCACGGTGCAGCTATCGGCCTCCCGGCAGACCCTCTTTAGAGGGAACTACCCCGATCTAGGGATCAGCCGGCCGGGTGGGACTCGCCGCTCGTGTCGGCCGGCAGGGCCGACTCGTCGGCGGTGATCGGCGTCTCGGGCGCGGCGTGCACGCGCGCGAGCGTCTCCGCGTCGACGTTCAGCGGATGGTGGCAGGCGGCCAGGTGGCCGTTTCCGTAGTCGGTCAGCGGCGGCTCGACCTGGGCGCAGATCTCGGTCATGTAGCGGCAGCGGGGATGGAAGCGGCAGCCGGAGGGCGGCGCGATCGGGCTCGGCACGTCGCCCTGGAGGACGATCCGCTCGCGCCGCTCGGCGAGGTCGGGATCCGGGATCGGCACCGCCGAGAGCAGCGCCTCGGTGTACGGCATGATCGGCCGCTGGTAGAGCTCCTCCGCCGGCGAGAGCTCGACGAGCTTGCCGAGGTACATCACAGCGATCCGGTCGCTCACGTGCCGCACGACGCCGAGGTCGTGCGCGATGAACAGGTAGGTCAGCGTGAACTCGTTCTGGAGGTCCTTGAGCAGGTTGAGGATCTGCGACTGGATCGAGACGTCGAGCGCCGACACCGGCTCGTCCGCGACGACCAGCTTCGGGCGGAGCGCGAGCGCGCGCGCGACGCCGAGCCGCTGCCGCTGGCCGCCCGAGAACTCGTGCGGGAAGCGGTTGTAGTGCTCGGGCGACAGGCCGACCGTCTCGAGCAGCTCCTGCACGCGGCGGCGGCGCTCCTTCCGCGGGACGGTCCCGTGGATCTGCATCGGGCTGCCGATGATCGAGCCGACGCGCTTGCGCGGGTTGAGGCTCGCGTACGGATCCTGGAAGACCATCTGCATCTCGCGGCGCAGCGGCCGCAAGGCGCGTGCACCGAGAGTCGCGATCGAGCGTCCCTCGAAGCGCACGTCGCCGTCGGTCGGCTCGAGCAGGCGGATGATCGTGCGGCCGAGCGTCGACTTGCCGCAACCCGACTCGCCGACCAGCCCGAGCGTCTCGCCTTCGAACACCTGCACGCTGACGTCGTCGACCGCGTGCACGCGCGCCACCTCACGCTGGAGCACTCCCTTCTTGATCGGGAAGTACTTGCGGAGGTGGATGGTCTCGACGAGCGGCGTGCCGTTCGTGCTCACGCGGCAGCCTCCCGGCCGCCGGAGATCGTCAGGCCGCGCAGATCGCGCTTCTCCTCCACCGTCAGCCAGCAGCGGTCGAGATGCGGCGGCGAGTCCCCGACGCGGTTCTCGAGCGGAGGCTCCTCGGTGCACTTCTCGAACGCATGTGGGCAGCGCGGCCGGAACTTGCAGCCCTGCGGCAGGTTGATCAGCGAGGGCGGCGCGCCGGCGATCGAGTGCAACCGCTCCGGCTTCGGCCGGTCGAGCCGCGGGATCGAGCCGAGCAGTCCCCACGTGTACGGCATCATCGGGTCGTAGAACACCTGCCGCTTCGTCGCGTGCTCGACGATGCGGCCCGCGTACATGACGGCGATGTCGTCGGCGATGTCGGCGACGACGCCGAGGTCGTGCGTGATCAGGATCACCGCCGAGTTGAAGTCGTCCTTCAGCTTGTCGATCAACTCGATGATCTGCGCCTGGATCGTCACGTCGAGGGCCGTCGTCGGCTCGTCGGCGATCAGGACGTCCGGGTTGTTGGCGAGCGACATCGCGATCATCGCGCGCTGCCGCATGCCTCCGGAGAACTGGTGCGGATAGTCGTCGACGCGTTCCTCCGGATGGGGAATCCCCACCTGCCTCAGCAGCTGGACGGAGCGGAGCCGCGCGGTGCGCTGGCTGACGTCTTCGTGCGTGCGGATCGCCTCGCAGATCTGCGCCCCGACCTTGTAGACCGGGTTCAGCGAGGTCATCGGGTCCTGGAAGATCATCGCGATCTCGTTGCCGCGGAAGCGCCGCAGCTGCGCCTCGCTCATGTTCAGGAGATCCTGGCCCTTGTAGAGGATCGATCCCTCAAAGCGTGCGTTCACACCTCGCGTGAGGCCGAGGATCGTCATCGCGGTGACGCTCTTGCCCGAGCCCGACTCGCCGACGATCCCCAGCACGCTGCCGCGCTCGAGCTCGAAGGAGACGCCGTCCACCGCCCGCACGACGCCGTCCTCGGTCGAGAAGTGGACCTTGAGGTCTTCTACTTCGAGCAGCTTCTCCGCCATTACGTGGGCCTGATGCGCGGGTCGAGGTAGGCGTAGAGCAGGTCGACGACGGTGCTGAAGAAGACGATGAAGAACGCGCCGAACAGCGTCACCCCCATGATCGGCGGCAGGTCGAAGTTGCGGATCGACTGCGCCGCGTACTGGCCGACGCCGTGCAGGTCGAAGACCGTTTCGGTCAGGATGGCGCCGCCGCCGAGCACGCCTGCGAAGTCGAGCCCGAACAGCGTCACGATCGGGATGAGCGAATTGCGGAGCACGTGCTTCACGAGCACGCGGCGCGGATTGAGCCCCTTCGCGCGCGCCGTCCGCACGTAGTCCTCGTTGATGACGTCGAGGATGTTCCCGCGCAGCACGCGGCCGTAGAAGCCGATGAACAGGACCGCGAGCACGAACCAGGGCAACAGCAGATGCCAGAACCACTGGATCGGATTCTCGGTCAGCGGCACGTACTCGCCGTCCGGGAAGAGCGTGAAGAGGCCGCCCTCGGCGAGGTAGAAGCGCGCGATGATGCCGAGCCAGAAGACCGGCATCGAGATGCCGACGAGTGCGAGCACGGTGATCGTTCGATCGGACCACCGCCCGGCGGTGACCGCCGAGATCGTGCCGACGAGGATCCCGAAGAAGAGCCAGATGATCGCCGCGCCGATCGAGAGGGAGAACGTCGCCGGGATCCCCGCCCTGATCTGGTCGGCGACGTTGAGCTGATTCGTCTGCGAGCGGAGCTCCGACTGCTGTCCCTCGCAACACCCGGGCCGCACGCCGTTCAGTGCCTTCTTCATCATCTCGACGTACTGGACGTAGAACGGTCGGTCGAAGCCCCACGTGTGGCGAATGTTCTCGATGTTCTGGTCGTTCGCGGTGCGGCCGGCGATCCGTACCGCTGGATCGCCTCCGGGCACGACGATGAAGATCAAGAAGACAATGAAGCTGACGACGATCAGCACGACGCCCATGCCGACCAGCCGACGGACCAGGAATGCGGCCATCAGTGCTCGACGCGCACCTTGGCGCGCGGGTCGAGGGCGTCGCGCAGGCCGTCGCCGAAGATGTTCAGCGAGAGGACGGTCAGCACGATCGCGATGCCGGGCGTGAGCGTCTGCCACGGCGCGGTCAGGATCCGGCTCTGGCCGTCGGAGATGAGCGTCCCCCACGACGGGTTCGGGTCCTGGACGCCCGCGCCGAGGTACGAGAGCGCCGCTTCGAGCAGGATGTTGTTCGCGACGATCAGCGTGAAGAAGACGAGCACGCTCGACGCGACGTTCGGGAGGATCTCCGCGAACATGATCCGCGGCGCGCTCGCTCCCTGCGCGATCGCCGCCTCCACGAACTCCTTCTCGCGCAGAGACAGGATCTGCCCGCGCAGCGGACGCCCGATGTAGGGGATGAGGACGTACGAGATGACGAGGGTCGGGATCCAGAGGCTGTTGTTCTTCACCTGGATCGGGCCCCAGTGGATGCCGTTGATCGCGAGCGCGGCGCCGAGCGCGATCCCGAGCAGCACGACCGGGAACGCCCAGATCAGGTCGAAGAAGCGCGTGATGATCCAGTCGAGCCAGCCGCGGTAGTAGCCGGCGAGCAGGGCGAGCACGACCGAGAGGATCGTGCAGATCAGGGCCGAGACGATCCCGATCCTCAGTGAGTTCCTGCCGCCGTAGAGGAGCCGGACAGCCTCGTCGCGGCCGTTGTTGTCCGCGCCGAGGACGAACCTGCCGCCGGCATGCCACCACGTCGGGCCGAGGATCTGGATGCCGATCTTCCCCGGCGTCACGCCCATGACCGGCGTTGGCTTCCCGTTCACCATGACGACGTCGGTGACGTGGTTCGTGTTCGCGTCGGTGTGCGCGACGTGCTTCGCGTAGACGGGCGCGAGCGCGCAACAGACGACGACGAGGACGAACACGAGGAGGAAGAAGAAGGCGAGGTAGTTCCGCCGCAGCCGGCGCCACGCGAGGTACCACGGGCTGCGGCCCTCGATCGTGATGTCGTGCTCGCGCTCGGCGAGCAGCGAGGCCGTGTCGAGCGAGAACGCGGCCTCCGGGGTTGACTGTTTCGATTCCGTCGCCATTGCAAGGTGCGAGGGCGCCCCGCGCGGGGCGCCCTCGACTCTCTGCCTATTTCCCAGCCACGACTACTTCATGCAGATGCGGCTGAAGTCGAACTGGTACAGCACGTGGTTGATGTAGCAGCCCGCGTCCACGTTGGTGGAGAAGAAGTCCGTGAACTGGCGATTCACGTAGGGCGCCCAGCCGGCGTCCTTCATGATCGTCTCGTCGAGCTGCGCCCACTCGGAGTTGACCGAGTCGGTCAGCGTGGGCTCCTGCTTCAGTTTTGCGATCGTCGCATTGACCTGCTTGTTGTCGTAGTTGGAGTAGTTGTTGTTGTGCGTATCCGTGATCCGCTCGCCGTTCAGCAGCACGTCGAACCAGTCGAGCGGGTGCGGGTAGTCCTGGAACCAGTCCGCGAACCCGATCTGCGCCTTCGTCCCCTGGTTGCCGATCGTCGTCCAGTAGATCGAGGCGTCGATGATCTTCAGGCTCGCCTTCAGACCGATCTTGTTGAGGACGTCCGCGAGGTACGCAACCGGCTTCTTCGACGTCTCGCGGTTCGAGCCCCACACCTGCACCGACGCACCGCTCGCGCCGGCCTGCTGGATGAGCTGCTTCGCCTTCGCGAGGTCGTGCGGATACAGGTCGTGCTTCTTGTACTGCGGATACGTCGGCGGCAGGATGTTCTCCGTCGGCGTCGCAAGCCCGCCGTACAGGCGCACGAGCGCGTCACGGTCGATCGCGTAGTTCACGGCCTGACGCACCTGCAACTTGTCGAACGGCGGCGTCCGCGTGTTCAAGAAGAAGTAGTACGTGTTCGCCGGCGTGTAGATCTTGAGCTGGTCGCCGTACTTCTGCTGCACGTCGGCGAGCCGGTCGACCGGGATCGGATGGAAGTCGTAATCCGCCTGGCCGTTGATCACCTGCTGCAGCGCCGCCGAGTCGTCCTCGACGATCTTGAAGGTCATCTTGTCCGGGTTCGTCGCCGGGATGTTGTCCGTCGACTGGAAGTTCGGGTTCCGGACGAGGATGAACTGCTTGTTCGGCTGGTAGCTCTGGATCATGTAGGGGCCGGTCGACGGAATCGGATTCGTCGACTGGTCCTTCGCCGGCGTGTTCGCCGGCACGGGCGCGGCGAAGATCGTCGCGAGGATGTTCTGGAAGTCGCCCTGCGGCTTCACCAGCTTGATCGTGATCTTCCCCGTGGCGTCGTTCGCCGTGATTCCCGAGATGTCGCCCTTCTTCGTCTTCGAGAACTGGTCTGCGCCGACGATGTTCGTGAAGAAGCCGACGCCCGGCGAGTCGACCTGGAAGTCACGCTTGATCGCGTACTTGAAGTCGCTCGCCTTCACCGCCGTCCCGTCCGAGTACTTCAGCCCCGAACGGAGCGTCAGCGTGTAGGTCTTTCCGTCGGACGAGATCTGCGGCAGGTCCGTGGCGAGAGCCGGCACGATCGTCGCGCCGTCCGGCCCGTTCACGTGCTTGTACCCGAGCAGGCTCAGGTACACGTTCCACATCGCCGCCCAGCCCTGCACGGTGTACGACAGGCCCGGGTCGAGATAGTCAGTCCCGGTGTCGTAGACGATGCGGAAGTTGGGGAAGGCTTTCTGCGCGGTTCCCCCGCCGCCGGTCGTTGCGACTGTGCCCGAGACGCTGACGGACGTCTTGGTGCCACCGCCGCACGCGGCCGCGAGGAGCGCCACTCCCGCCGCGAAAACAGCGAGGCTCACCCACCACATCCGTCGTTCTCTGCGAGTCAACTCATCCACCTCCGCTCTGACGGCGGCCCGCCCAGGCCTCCGCGTGTGTTGTTTCGCCTGCGCGCACGAAGGTCCTCGGGCTCGCGTTCTTCGAGGACGCCGTTGACGTCGTCGCGTTCGGTCGCGTGGAGGATGCGCCCGTCTCCGAGCCAGAAGGCGACGTGCGTCGTGCGCTCGTCGCCGTAGGTGATCAGGTCGCCCGGGCGCAGGTCTGCCTCGGCGACGGCCGTTCCGGCCTCCTCCTGCTGGTCGGCGTCCCGCGGGACGAGCCGGCCGAGCCGTCGGTAGCTCATGTGGACGAGGCCGGAGCAGTCGATGCCGCGCTCGGTCATCCCGCCCCAGAGGTACGGCGTGCCGAGGTACGAGCGCGCCTCGGCGACGGCGTCGCCGTCCGGCCGTGGCTCGGGGAGCCAGGTCCGAGGGACAGTCCCTCGGGCCTGTCCCAACGCGTCACGTGCGATCCAGCCGGGGTAGTCGTAGGCGGTTCGGACGCGGGCCCAGCCGTCCCGTTCCTCCTCGACGGTGAGCGGCTCGCCGCGGAGCGCCTGCGTCACCTGCTCGGAGGACGCGTCGGGCTCGGCGTGGATCGGCGCTATGTCGAGGATGCACTCGCGGACGTCGGCCATGCCCGCCGACGATAGCGACGGGCACGGGGTGGGTCGCGCTTGTGTTCGCCTGCGGTGGCTGTCATCGTGAGACGAGGCAGCGAGCAGCGGGGGTGGGTCATGGTCGTGAGCGCTGCTGCGGCGATTGGTTTCTGGAATCTCGTCGGCCGGTCCGAGTCGTATCCGCTCTGGGCGCGCCTGTTCTTCCTCGTGACGCTCGTCCTGGTCTTGGTGTCCGCCTTCGTCTACGTCCGGGGCTACGGGGCCGCGGAGTCGGCACGTCCGCGCAGGCAGCCGGACGACGGCGCATGAAGACGATCCTCGACGCGATCGAGCGGATTGCGCCGCGCCTTCCCTACTACCCGCGCTGGGCGCAGAGATTGTTCCTGGCCACGCTCGCCTTCGTCCTCGCGTCGGTCTTCGTCTACGCCTTCGCGGCGCCGGAGGCGAGCGAGCGCGCCTTCCTCAGCGAGCTTGGCTTCGACGTTTCCGTCGACCCGACTGTCGACGCGGAGGAGTTTCCCGCGCTGCTCGGGCCGGTGCACTACGTCGAGAGTGACGGCCCGGCCGGGCTGACCGTCGTCCCCGAGAGCGACTACCTCGCGACGATCGCGCGCGGCGGCCCGATCGAGGGCGTCCCGGAGTACGAGGCGGTCCAGGCACCGCAGTACCTGCCGAAGCTCGATCTCAAGCTCGCGAACAACAGCGGCCGGACGCTGTTCTTCACGGAGGCGGTCCTCGACGTGGAGCAGAGCGTCCTCGACCCGCGGCCGGTCCTCGTGATCACGAACAAGTCGACGCGCCGGCTCGACCTGCACAACGAGGGCTGGGGCGATGCGGGGAACCTCGTCGCGCACTTCGACATCGTCGACCGGGGACGGCCGCCGCGCTTCACGGGCTCGTATCCGCACACGATCCGGATCGCCCGCGTCCACACCGATGCGCGCCTCGATCTCACCGACGCGGTGCGCGCCGAGGGCGTCGATCTCACACGCGTCGCGCGGATCGAACCGTTCACCTGCAAGCCGACCCGCGCCGACCTGCAGGCACTGCGACAGGCGGTGCGGCCGTTCACCGGGCAGTACGTCACCGTCTTCGGCGAGCTCGACTACTCGTCGTCGACGCCCTCCGGCCGGGTCGTCCGCGAGCGCCTGAAGTTCGTGTCCAAGATGATCCTCGTCCAGCCGGCCTGCGCGGTTTCCCCCGCGGCCATGATCAGCGCGGTCTACAACGTCCGGCTCGAGGTCTCGGGGCGTGGGTACACGCGCACGGTTCCGATCCAGCAGTACCTGAAGCCCGGCGACGTCGATCGCTTCGAGATCGTCGTCGACGTCGCGAAGTCGTCGCTGCACCGCTTCCACGTGCGTCTGCGGACGAACGACGGCCACGAGCTGCGCTCGAAGCCGATCAGCTTGGACATCTTCGTGCCGTTCACGCACGTCGGCCCGATGCGGCGGAAGGCGCGGGCGACACCGCTCCCGAGTCACAGCGGCTGAATCCGCAAATGCGAAGGGCGCCTCGCGGCGCCCCTCAGCTCGTAATCGCTCGCGCCTCGATCAGGCTGCGATGGAGATCATGTCCCGGAGGGCCGCGAGGCGCGCGAGCGCCTGGCCCTCCAGCTGCCTCACCCTCTCGCGGGTCAGATCGAGCTCGTGTCCGATCGCCTCGAGCGTCCACGGCTCGCCCTCGAAGCCGAAGCGGAGCTCGAGGATGCGCCGCTCGCGCTCGGGCAGCGCGTCCAGTGCCTTGCGGACGCCCTGGCGGCGCAGCGACTCCTCCGCCTCGTCGAACGGATCGGCCGCCTCGCGGTCGGCGAAGAGGTCGCCGAGCTCCCCTTCGTCGTCCGCGCCGACCGTCTGGTTGAGGGAGACGGACGCGTGCGCGGCGCCGAGCGCCTCGTCGACGTGCTGGATCGGGAGGCCGGTCGCCTCCGCCAGCTCCTCCTTCGTCGCCTCGCGCCCGAGCTCCACCTCGAGCCGGCGCGCGGCGCGCGACAGCTTCTGCTGCCGCTCGACGACGTGCACCGGCACGCGGATCGTCCGCGCGTGGTTCGCGACGGCGCGCTGCACCGACTGGCGGATCCACCAGGTCGCATAGGTCGAGAACTTGTAGCCGCGGCGCCAGTCGAACTTCTCGACCGCGCGGTTGAG
>WNFV01013103.1_pt1 | contig 13180 bp, 10 predicted proteins | sample 5400101 | NCBI WGS metagenome assembly WNFV01 (sample SAMN13153361, study PRJNA577476) | soil metagenome | isolation source: 115 cm soil or saprolite under grassland replicate 1 | place: USA:California | collected 2016-06-15
GCCGACGCCATTCCAGGAACTGCTTACGCAGCCGGTCAGGGCTCTCGATGCCGCTCTGATTTATTCAGGCCCAGCCCATGTTTCTGCAGCCAGTCGAGTACGAGCGCGGCAATGGCATCACTGTTGTCATCGGCCATGAGGGCATGACTGGTGCCGTGAATGCCGAGAGCCGGCAATTCAATCCAGGTCACGTCGCATCCTGCATTACTCAGCGCGTCCCGCCACCTTTCTACCGCCGGGCGGGAATGAACCCAAAAGGTATGCTGGTCTAGGTAGTCGCCCCAGACGAAAAGATGCGGCACATTCTCCAGCGGCCGAGGATCCCGTTCTGTTGGATCCGGCGCACCGGAGGGCTCGAGCGAGATTACAGCGCGGACCCGTTCCGGCGCAGTCACGGCCGCCGTAAGGCCAAAATTTCCGCCTTGGCTGTGCGTCAGCACGATCGCGCCGCGCTCCATGCGCTGAAGCAGAGCATCATAGGCGCGTTGCGTCAGCTCATTGTTACAGCCCCAACGCGGAACGCATTGACATAGGAAAGCATCAAAATGTGCAGCCGGAAAGCGCAGGCCAGGGTGCGTGCTCCGCCGCGCCGGATCAGGATGCCAGGAGCCGATTGGACCGAAACGGAACGTTTCCTCCCATGCCTCCTTTGCAGTGCGGAAGTAGGGGGCCTCCGCATAGACTTGAGGGTAGGGCGCCCAGGAGGCGCGACCGCGCTCGACAGCGTCTGAGACATAAGTATCGAAGCCTGCGCGCAGAAAGAACATCTGCCAACCGGGGCGACCATCCGGGGTGGTTTCCCAGCTTACGCCCGTCATTCCTCCGCCATGCCACATCAGGAGCGGCACGGGCGCCTGCGGCTTGGCCAAACGGACATAGTGGACGTACATCTGTCCCACCATGATCTCGCCGTTGGGGTCGATCTGATGTATAGGACCACCTGCGGTGCTGACCCGGGCCCGGACAGGCAGGCCTTCGAGCCGTGACATCTGGCCGCCGATATGAAAGCTGCCAATCTCATCAACTAGAGCAGGCGGTTCAGAGTTCATGGTACTTCCGCCGCTTCATCATGAGGAATTCCCCACCCTACTCGGCAAGCACTCAGCTCGTTTGGACTAACAACTAGCATACTCGCCGGAGTCGCGCTGGCAGAAATCACACGGTCTAACCACGCCGGATGTCTGCTCCTGGCACTAGGCGGACCTGCCGGCCGCCGCGACCGATGTCTGCTTATCGAGCTACAGCGGACTCGATGCGACGGTCGCTCTTGGTCTGTTCATGAGCCCGAAGCGGAAACGGCGTCGGCGGCGAACAGCCAATGTCGGTTTCGCAAAACAGGAGCGATTCTAGCCGGCAGCCTTCGGCGGAAGAACTGCGCAGATCCACGGTACGTGGGCCACGGATAACAGGTAAGATGGGCCATAGGGGTAGGGGTGGAATGGTGATCGATATCCCTGGATCGGCGTCCCCAGGAGAGATGTATGGCGAGCAAGACTAAGGCGGCACAAGAAGAGAAAGAGAAGGAAGAGGCGCCTGAGAAAGAGGCAGCCGAGGCGCCCGACACGCCGCTGCCGCTGCTCGACCTCTCCGACGCCGCCGTCAAGAAGCTCATCCGCACCGCCAAGAAGCGCGGCTACGTCACCCATGACCAGATCAACTCGGTGCTGCCCTCCGAGGAGGTCAATTCCGAGCAGATCGAGGACGTGCTCGCGATGTTCAGCGAGATGGGCGTCAACGTGGTCGAGACCGGGGAAGCAAGCGAGGAGGAGGGCGAGCGCGAGGAGCCGGACGAGGAGCCCGAGGCCGAGGCCGGCGAGCTGGTCGAGGTCCAGCAGAAGGTCCCGGCCAAGGCCGAGGCCAAGGAGCCGGCCGAGCGCACCGACGACCCGGTGCGCATGTACCTGCGCGAGATGGGCTCGGTGGAGCTGCTTTCGCGTGAGGGCGAGATTGCGATCGCCAAGCGCATCGAGGCCGGCCGCGAGGCGATGATCGCTGGTCTGTGCGAGAGCCCGCTCACCTTCCAGGCCATCATCATCTGGCGCGACGAGCTCAACGAGGGGAAGGTCTTCCTCCGCGACATCATCGATCTCGAGGCGACCTATGCGGGCCCCGACGCCAAGGCCATGCCGGGCCCGGTGATCGGCCCCGACGGCCAGCCGGTCGTGCCGGCGCCGGGCGCGCCTGGCGTGCCGATCCCCGGTGCGCCGGTGCTCGCCCAGACCCCGGCGCCGCCGGCGGCGCCCGCGGCCGCCACCCCGTTCAAGGCCGCCAACGATGACGTGGCCGAGGGCGCGGAGAAGCCCGAGGGCGCCCCCGAGGGCGATTTCGACGACGACGACATGGAGAACTCGCTCTCGCTCGCCGCGATCGAGGCGGAGCTCAAGCCCAAGGTGCTCGAGACCTTCGACAACGTCGCCGACGCCTACAAGCGGCTGCGCCGCCTGCAGGACCAGGACATCGAGTTCAAGCTCAAGAACACCACGCTCTCGCCGGCGCAGGAGCGCCGTTACAAGAAGCTCAAGGACGACATCATCACCGAGGTGAAGTCGCTGCGCCTCAACCAGGCGCGCATCGATTCGCTGGTCGAGCAGCTCTACGACATCAACAAGCGCCTCGTCGGCTACGAAGGGCGGCTGATGCGGCTCTCCGAGAGCCACGGCGTCGTGCGCGAGGATTTCCTGCGCAACTATCAGGGCTCCGAGCTCGACCCGCGCTGGCTCAACCGCGTCTCCAAGCTCTCGGCCAAGGGCTGGAAGAGCTTCGTCGCCCGCGACAAGGACAAGATCAAGGATTTGCGCCACGAGATCCAGACGCTCGCCGGCGAGACCGGGCTCGAGATCGGCGAGTTCCGCAAGATCGTGCAGATGGTGCAGAAGGGCGAGCGCGAAGCCCGCCAGGCCAAGAAGGAGATGGTGGAGGCGAACCTGCGCCTGGTGATCTCGATCGCCAAGAAATACACCAACCGCGGCCTGCAGTTCCTGGACCTGATCCAGGAAGGCAACATCGGATTGATGAAGGCGGTCGACAAGTTCGAGTACCGGCGCGGCTACAAGTTCTCGACCTACGCCACTTGGTGGGTCCGGCAAGCAGTAAGCCGCTCGCTCGCCGATCAGTCGCGCACCATCCGCGTCCCCGTGCACATGATCGAGACGATCAACAAGATCGTGCGCACGTCGCGCCAGATGCTCAATGAGATCCGCCGCGAGCCCACCCCCGAGGAGCTTGCCGAGAAGCTCGGCATGCCGCTCGAGAAGGTGCGCAAGGTGCTCAAGATTGCCAAGGAGCCGCTGTCGCTCGAGACTCCGACCGGCGACGAGGAGGACTCACACCTCGGCGATTTCATCGAGGACAAGAACGCGATCCTGCCGATCGACGCGGCGATCCAGTCGAACCTGCGCGAAACCACCACCCGCGTCCTGGCGTCACTCACGCCACGCGAGGAACGCGTGCTGCGCATGCGCTTCGGCATCGGCATGAACACCGATCACACGCTGGAGGAAGTCGGCCACCAGTTCTCGGTGACGCGCGAGCGCATCCGCCAGATCGAGGCCAAGGCGCTGCGGAAGCTGAAGCACCCGAACCGATCAAGAAGTCTCAGAAGCTTCCTCGATAATTAATGGAGCGGGGGCAGGGCCCTGTTGTTTGGCTGCTCAAAATTCGAAATCCAGCATTTCGGCAAAACGGCAAAATCCCTGTTGCTTGCAAAAAATTCCCTGATCTACGCCTGGAAATTCCCTGTTCCATCAGGTAGGGAATTTGGCCACAAGCCATTGAAATCGCGGGCCGACTGACCGTCAATTTCGAAGCGACGAGCCAAATTTGGTGAAATTCCCTGTATTTTTCCCTGTTATCAGGGAAATGAATGCGGAGACCGGTTCGCGTTGGACTGCATCCTCAGCCAGCCAGTGCCGTCTCTGTGTGGCATGTCCGCCTTGCAAAAATAGGCGCGACATTCCCGCGAGTTAGCGAGATGTTGCGAAGTCTCTGAGGGCCCTGTTTTCTGGATTTTGGGCGACGTCCGACCAACTTCGTGCTCACCGAGCCGTGAAACCTCTGGACGATGCGCGCATCGCAGCGAAATTGCGCGAGCAGGCGGGCGCGCCTTCAGATCGACGGGCGGGGTTCGTCGAATCGTTGGAATCAGTGGACAAGGTCGCTCTGCCTCTGCCTGAGTCACTCTCGATCAATGGACAAGAGAGAGTTCAACGTGCGCGGGATCCTGGCCGGCCAGGCGCCGAAGGACTTAGCCGTCACGGTCAAAGGCTGGGTGCGCACCCGGCGCGACTCGAAGGCGGGCATTTCGTTCGTGCACCTGTCGGACGGACCGTCGTTCCATCCGGTGCAGGTGGTCGCGCCGAACACGCTGCCCAATTACACCGATGAGGTCTTGAAGCTCACGGCCGGTTGCTCGGTGGACTGCATTACCAATACGTTCGAATCTGAGTTTTCGGTACACACAGGGGACAGGAGCGTCCAACCAAGCTGAAGATGACTAATTTGCAGTGGTCTTGCCGGCCACCGGTCGTTTCGCCCTCATCCGCCACGAGCATTCACCGGCCCCGCGACCATTACTTCCCGCAAACATTTTTCACCGCCGAAATTATTTTCGCGGCAGTTGGGGTGACGATGGTAGGGGACAGGAACATTGGGGATGCCGACGCGCCTGATGGGGGCCTTGAGCGATTCGAAGCCCTCCTCGACGATCACGGCGGCGAGTTCCGCGGCGACGCCGCATGTCAATTGGCTTTCGTCGGCGACGACCACACGCCCGGTCTTGGCGACGGATTTCAGGATCGTCGCCTTGTCGAGCGGAACGAGCGTGCGCGGGTCCACTACTTCGGCAGATATACCCTCCCGCGCCAACGCATCGGCCGCCTCAAGCGCGCGCGGGACCATGATCGAGACCGCGACGATGGTCACATCGCTGCCCTGCCGCTTCACCTCGGCCACGCCGAAGGGGACGGCTGCCGCGGCTTTTTCCACCGGACCCTTGATGCCCTGCAGGCGCCCGTGATCGATGAACACGGTCGGATTGTTGCTGTCGAGCGCGGCGGTCCGCATGAGACCGCGCGCGTCTGCGGGGCTTCCGGGTGCGACGACGTACAGGCCGGGCGCATTGCAGAACATCGCCTGGGGGGCGTGGGAGTGCTGGACCGCGCCCGCCCCGCGGATGCCGGTGAGCATGTGGAATACAACCGGGGCGGTGACCTGACCGGCCGAGCCATAGCAGGCGACGGCTGCCTCGTTGATGATTTGCGGCCAGGCTTCGAATGAAAATGCCGCAGTGCTCAGCGCCACGATCGGCCGCAGGCCGGTCATTGCGGCGCCGATGGCGATGCCGCAGTAACCGAGCTCCGCAATGGGTGTGTCGGTGATGCGGTCGGCGTATTTCTGGCGCAGTACTGCGTAGGAGTTGCGGTGAGGCGTCAATCCCCCGTAGCTCGCATTGATCAGAACGACGCGCGGGTCCTTATCGAGACACTCCGTCAGTCCGAGCGAGAGCGCTTCCGCATAAGTCATCTCGGTCATGGCATTCCCTCCTTATGCGAAGATATGTTCGAGCGCGGCTTCCGCTTTCGGCGCCGGGCTTTCCAAGGCAAAGCGCGCCGCTTCCTCGACGGCCTTGCGAACCTCGCTGTCCACGGCCTCGACATCGCGCTGTGTCATCGCGCCGTTTTGGATCAGCGAGCGGACGAACAGCGCAACGGGGTCGCTTTGCTGCAACCAGTCCTTAAGCTCCTTGGGCCCCGAAGCGGGCGAGAACGCCCATTCGACCCGGTAGTCCCCCTCGATCAGCGTCGGGAACAGCCCCGCGTTTCCGGGCCAACGCGTGATCCTCGCCTCCACGAAAATCGGGCCCGCGCCGCCCCGCACCTTGGACACGGCGTCCGTCAGGGTGGAATAGACGGCCTCAAGGTCGCAGCCATCGACAATCACAGATGGGATGGAAAACGCGTTCGAGATATCGGTGAGCTGCTTGGCCGATAGCGAGGACGACTCGTACGTTCCACCCTTGCGTAGCTCGAGCGGCACGCCGTTGTTCTCGCACAGGAAGATGACCGGCAGCTTCCACAGGGCTGCCATGTTGATGGTTTCGTAGAATGCGCCTTCCTCCAGCACGCCGTCGCCGAAGAAAACGAGGCTGACTTGGTCGGTCCCGCGCTTCTTGGCGGAGAAGGCGGCGCCGGCGGCCAGCGGCATGCAACCGCCAACGACCCCCGACGTCTGCAGAATGCCGAGGTGCGGAGCGATGACGTGGAACGTGCCACCGCGGCCCTTGTTGTAGCCGGTGGTGCGGCCGATGATTTCCGCCAGCACGGGACCCAATTCGCCACCGCGGGCGATCACGTGCCCGTGGTTGCGGTGCGTGGTGAAGATGTAATCCTTCGGTCCAAGCGCGGCGCAGGTGCCCACGCCGCTCGCCTCCTGACCGATGTAGACGTGGTAGTGCCCTCGCATAAGGTTTTTGTGGTCCGTCGCGAAGTGGATCACCGTCTCCTCGGCTCTGCGAATGGCAAGCATCTGACGCAACAACTCGCGCCGGTTTTCTTTGGATAAGGGCTGGGCCATGGTCGTTTCCTTCTTCTCAGCGTTTGTGAATCGCCGGACTACCCATGAGCCCCGGCGCTGGTTCTTGCGGGTTTCAAGCCGAGCATCCGCTCCACGCTTGCGACAATCAGGTTGGCATTGGGCACGAATGCGTCTTCCAGCACGGGGCTCGCCGGTACGGGAGCAAAAGGCGCGCCCAGCCGATGGACCGGAGCGTCCAGCCAATCGAAGGCGGTTTCCTGTATGCGCGCGGCGATCTCGGCGCCCAGCCCACCGTGTGTGACAGCCTCATGGACGACGAGCGCGCGGTTGGTGCGCTTCACCGAGCGAACGATCGTGTCCATGTCCAATGGCGAGAGACTGCGGAGATCGATGACCTCGGCTGAAACTCCGCGCTGCGCGAACTCCGCGGCGGCGGTTACGGCCTCCCACACCATCTTGGAGTAGGTGATGATGGTCAGGTCGTCACCCCGAGACACGACCTTGGCGGTGTGCAGGCCCGGGACCGACTCAAAGTCCACAACCTCGTCCTTGCGAAAATACAGTCCCCGGTGCTCGAGGAACAGCACGGGATCATCGTCGCGGATCGCGGCGCGCAGCAAGCCCAGCGCGTCGCCCGCGTTCGACGGCGCCACCATCTTCAGCCCCGGCACGTGCTGGAACCAGGCCTCGAGGCTCTGAGAATGCTGCGCGCCCCACCCGCCGACTGCGCCCTGCTGCAGGCGGATCACCATTGGAACGCTGAGCTGCCCGCCCGACATGTAGCGCAGCTTGGCTGCGTGGTTGACCAGCTGACTCATCGCCAGCGTCACGAAATCGATGAACATGATCTCGATGATCGGCCGCTTGCCGGCGATGGCCGCTCCCGTCGCCATGCCCATGATGCTGTCTTCGCTGATCGGCGTGTTGATGACGCGCCGCTCGCCGAACTTTTCGGCAAGCCCGGCTGTCACCCCAAAGGGTCCGCCGACGGCCACGTCCTCGCCGAGCACGATGACGCGGCCGTCCCGCTCCATCTCCTGCTCGATGGCCTGGCGCAGCCCGTCGATATATCGGATTTCCGGCATGCTCTTTTTTCGTTATGCGTAGACAAAATCCGCGACCGACGCGGGCTCGGGCCAGGCACTTTCCGTCATGAAGCGAACGGCATCCTCCACGCGCGCCTTGGCCGTCGCTGCCATCGCTTCGACCTCCTTCTGCGTGACGGTCCCGCGCTGCATGAGCAGGCCGGCGAAGCGACGGATAGGGTCCTTGTCCCGCCACTCGGTGACCTCGTCGGCTTTGCGGTAGGCTTCGGGGTCGCCGACGTAGTGACCGCGCAGGCGGTAGGTGAGGCATTCGACGATCGTGGGCCCGCCGCCGTCGCGCGCTCGCGCGACCGCGCTGCGGCCGGCTTCCAGCACGGCCAACGTGTCATTGCCATCCACGATCTGGGACGCCATCCCGTACGGCTGGCCGTGCACCGACACATGGCTCACCACGGTGTGGGCCGACATCGGCGTGAATTCGGCGTACCCGTTGTTCTCGCACACGAGCACGACCGGCAGCTTCCAAAGCGAGGCCATGTTGAGGCATTCATGGAAGGTGCCCGTGTTGGAAGCGCCATCGCCGAAATAAACCGCGACAACCGCGCCTTCCTCCCGCGCGACGAGCCCTGTACCGAGCGCGAGCGGGATCGTCCCCCCGACAATGCCGGTTGCGGACATCAGCCGTTTTCCCACCTCCACGATGTGCATGGAGCCGCCGCGGCCGCGGCAATAGCCGGTGTCCTTTCCCGCCAATTCCGCCAACAGCAGGTTCGGGTCGGCTCCGCGCGCGAGGAAATGTCCGTGCGAGCGGTGCGTGCCATAGAGGTAATCGCCCTCGCGCAATGCCATGGCGATTCCCACGGCGACCCCTTCCTGGCCAATCCCAACGTGGACGAGACCGCCCAGTTGCTTGCGATGGCACAGGTCGATCACGCGCTCCTCGAAGCAGCGGATGAGCCACATCCGTTGCAGCATGTCCTTGTGCAGGGCATCCAAATTGTCGGTCATTGCGCCCCTTCTTCCACGCGCTCTTTGGACGTTGCAGTGCTGTCCAGGGCTAACGTATGGTCACAAAGGCCGCCAGATTGAGCAGGCCGCGGCCTTGGCTGCGCTCCAAGCCCCAGTCCGGGATGCCCTTGCGGATGAAAAACAACGAGCCGGCGGAGAAGAAGCCGGGACCATAGGCACGGCCGTGGATCAGCTCGCCAAGATCAGCCATTGCTTGCGTGTATTCGTCAAGCGATCCCGCGCTTGATGCACGCCGGAGCGCCGCGACCACCTCCTTGTCGTGCTTCGGGCCCCAGTTCTGGTCGGGACCCCAGACTGAGTAAGCGCCGGCGAGCGCCGTGACACGACCGCCCGGTCCGAAGAACAGCAGCGTGTTGATGTGGTTGCCGGTATTGCGGCGCCGGTTGCGTTCCGCAATGTCGACACGCTCGACAACGGCTTTGAATCCGACCGCGTTGAGCATTGGCTGCATCGCTTCGGCCATCGCGCCTTCTTCGGGATAGGACATCGAGTATTCCAGCTTGATGGTTGGACCGCGCCCCGCTGCATAGCCTGCGGCCGCCAGGTGGGATTTCGCCCTTTCCGGATCGTACGGGTAGGGCGTCTGGCAGGCCTTCAGGTAGCGGGGATTGCGCGTCGATATCTCGGTGGAGGGCGGCCACGTGCAGCCCCACGGCCTTATGCCGACGCCGCCCCAAATCGTCTCGGCCAATAGCTTGTAGTCGATGGCGTAGGCGGCGGCTTTGCGCAGGTCCTCATTGCGGAAGACATTGCCTTCCCGGTCGGTTTGGAAAATATAGAGACCGATCATGTTGGCATCCGGCCTGTTCGCCACGCTGGCACCGGCGCTCTTCGCCTGGGCCACGAGATCGCGGCTGCCCGAGATGATGTCCTGCTGGCCGGTGCGGAACTGGCTCATCCGCGTGCCGGTCTCCGGCACGTTGCGGATTTCGATCCGGTCATAGACCGGACAACCGAGCAGGGGGTCCTTTCGGGCTGCTTCCAGCGTGATGAATTGTTGCGCCTGGCGGCCGACAACGCGGTAGGGGCCCGCCGCCAGTGGGTTCGAGCGGAAGCGGTCGAAGGCCTCTTGCGACATGTCGCCGTTCGAGTGGTACGCCTTGGATGTCACATAAAGCGGGAACACCAGCGGCGAGAGTTCCTGGTCGAAGGTCGGCGAGCCATTGGCGAAATCAATCTGAACCGCCTTCTTGTCGATCACTTTAGCAGAGACGCCAATTCCTCTGAGCGTACCGGAGATCTGGGAGTCGGCGAACTTGCTGGCGGTGAGTTCGAGCGAGAACACCACGTCTTCCGCCGTAATGGGCGCGCCATTGTTGAAGGTCAACCCGTCGCGGAGCTTGATGATCATGCCCTTGGCGCCGGGAAGGTAGTTCCAAGACTCGGCGACACCGTAAGCGGGGTCGACTTTCTCTTCCAATGGATCAACGCCGAACAACGGCATCTGATGCAAGCGGCTGTAGTGTGTCGATTGGAAGCGCGCCTCCGCCGGATGCGTCGAGTAGCTTTCGTCTCCCGACACGATTGCCAGACGCAATACCGGCTGACGTGGCGGACAGGAGTCGAGGGATGCCGTCTGTGCCATGGCTGTGGGCGGCGAGCCACCCGTCACCGTAATGACGATTGCAGCAAGGAAACCAATCGAGAGGGCGACTTTTATGACCACGGCGTCTCGGAATTGCATTGTCTCCTCCTGATACCCGGCGAGCCCTACGTTCGATTCATTTTGTGTGGGCGAGCGCTCTCCTTGACGATAGCATCGCGGGCGGCTGCCTCACCGTCGCAAATCGGTAATAAGCGGCAGTAGATTCAATTGCCCGCGGCCCTTGCTGCGGCTCAGGCCCCAGTCCGGGATCCCCGAGTGGACGAACCAGATCGCTCCCGCCGAAAAGAAGCCGGGACTATAGGCGCGATCGTGCCCGTAAGTGCCGATATCGGCCATGGCTTCCATGTATTCGTCGAGCGTCGCTGCGCCGCTCGCTCGCGCCAGCGCCTTCTGAACATCCTGGTCATGGACGGGACCCACGTTCCCGGCGTAGGCGAAATACGCACCGGACAACGCGGTGACCCGGCCGCCCGGGCCGAAGAACATGATCGTATTGGTCAGGCCCTTTTGCGCCTGGCGCCTGTTCCACTCTGCGCGGTCGATCCGGTCGACCGACGAGTTGAATCCGACGGCGTTGAGCATCGGCTGCAACGCCTCCGCCAGTGCCTGTTCCTCGGGGAAGTTGTTCCAATACACGAGCTTGATGGCCGGACGCTTGGAAGGGCCGAAGCCTGCGTCGGCAAGCAGTTGCCGCGCACGCGCGGGATCGTAAGGGTAGGGCGTGCCGCAGGCTTTGGCGTAGCGCGCGTTTTGCATGGAAATCTCGGTGGAAGGCGGCCAGGTGCAGCCCCACGGCTCGACGCCGATGCCCTTCCAGATCGTCTCCGCAAGCAGCTTGTGGTCGATGGCATAGGCCGCGGCCTTGCGCAGCCGTTCATCGTGAAACAGGTTGGTCTCGACGTTGGTTTGAAAGATGTAGAGGCCGATCATGTTGTTGGCCGGCTTCTGTAAGATTTTGGCGCCCAGACCCTTCACCTGCTGGATCAGGTCACGGTTGCCGGCAACGATGTCGAATGCGCCGGTTCGAAATTGCGCCATACGCGTGCCGGTTTCCTGCACGTTGCGGATCTCGATGCGGTCATAGAGCGGACAGCCGAGCAACGGATCCTTGCGCGCTGCTTCCAACGTCATGAATTGCAGGGTTTGGCGTGCGACCACCTTGTAGGGCCCGGCGGCCAGGGGATTTGCGCGGAACTTTTCGATCGCCTCCTGGGATATCTCGCCGTTGGAGTGGTAGGCCTCGGACGTCACATAAAGCGGAAAGACGAGCGTCGAAAATTCCTGCGGGAAAGTGATGGCGCCTTTCGCAAAATTGAAGCGCAAGTTGTAGTCGTCCACGATCTCCATCGTGAGGCCTATTCCACGCAGTGCACCGGCGACCTGGTCCTCCGCGAACTTGGTCATGTAGAGCTTAATCGAGAACACCACGTCCTTGGCGGTGATCGGCGCGCCGTTGTTGAACGTCAACCCTTGCCGAAGTTTGATCGTCATGCCGCGCGCACCCGGGAGAAACTCCCAGGATTCCGCCAGGCCATAGGCTGGATCGACCTTCTCCTCCCAGGGGTCCACCCCGAATAGCGGCACCTGGTGCGGCCACGTGTAGTGGGTGGACGCAAAGCGCGTTTCGACCGGATGCGGCGAGAATTCCTCGGAAAACACGCCGGCAATCCGCAGCACCGGCTTTCGGGCCGGACAGCTTGCGAGCGATGGATCGCTGGACGCGACCGGCGTTTGCGCCAACGCGGTCGGCGTCGATGCCAAGCCGAAGGCCATGAGGCCCAACGTGACGATGACGGACGACGCATACGGTCTCACGCTCATGACTTCCTCCAAACCATCACGCGAGGCGGCGGTCGGCCGCCCTCATAGTTGACGAAGTTTCGGGTCGAGGTGATCTCGCAACCAGTCGCCCAGCAGGTTGAAGGACAAGACGACGGCTGCGATCGCCAGCCCTGGAAAGAGCGAAATCCACCATGCGGTCTCGATATAGGTGCGGCCGCCCGCGACCATCTGGCCCCATGTCGGCGTCGGTGGCGGCACGCCCGCACCGAGAAAGCTGAGCGTGGCTTCGACGATGATGATGAAGCCGAGTTGCAGGGTCAGCAGCACCACGACGCTGTTGAGCACGTTCGGCAGGATGTGGACCGTCATGATCCGGACGTTCGACGCTCCCGCGATGCGGGCGAGCTTGACAAAATCGCGCTCTCTTACGCTCAGGACCTCGCTGCGGATGAGGCGTGCAAAGCGCGCCCACAGAATGAGCGACGTCGCGATGACGACCGTATGCACGCCGGGTCCGATGACCGCGACCAGGAGCAATGCAGCGAGAATGAGCGGAAACGCCATCATGCCGTCGGCGGTCCGCATCACGAAGGCATCGAAGCGGCCGCCGAAATAGCCGGACGCAAGTCCGATCAGGGAGCCCATCACGGAACCGAAGGCAAGCGCCGCAATCGCGACGATGAAGGACGCCTGCGCTCCCACGATGATGCGGCTCAGAATGTCCCTGCCCAGGTTGTCGGTGCCAAGGAGATAGCGAAGGTCACCACCCTCGAGCCAAGCCGGCGGGAGGAAGCGCAGCCGCAGGTTCTGCTCGTCGAACGGCACAGGCGTCAGCCACTGACCGAAGATCGATAAGAAAATGAAAAGACCAATGACGAACAGCTGGAGCACTGGCAGGCGCCGCAGATTGTCCCAGGTGAGCCATCGGGGCAGAGATCGCCGCCGGACGATCGCAAATGACGGCGAAGGGGCTAGCGGTTTTTCCATGTTCGATCGCCATGGCCCTCCCTTAATTGCTGGCCTGCAGGCGGATGCGCGGGTCCACCACCCCGTAGAGCAGATCGACGATCAAATTCATCGTCAGCACGGCCACCGCGACCATGCCGACGATGGCTTGGATGATGGGAAAATCGCGATTGGTGATCGCATCCACGAACATGGCACCAATGCCGGGCCAGTCGAAGAC
>WNFV01008169.1_pt1 | contig 13177 bp, 10 predicted proteins | sample 5400101 | NCBI WGS metagenome assembly WNFV01 (sample SAMN13153361, study PRJNA577476) | soil metagenome | isolation source: 115 cm soil or saprolite under grassland replicate 1 | place: USA:California | collected 2016-06-15
CAAGCCGAGAGCGCCCGCCAAGGTGCCAAGGATGTCACTGAAAAGGCGATGACTTTCGCCGAACGCAACATCACGAGCTCATTCGAATTCGCGCAAAAGCTGGTGCAGGCGAAAGACGTCGAGGAGGTGCTGAAGCTGCAAGCAAGCTACATCAAGAGCCAGATGCAGGCGCTGGCCGAGCAGGCCAAGGAGCTCGGCGAAACCACCAGCAAGGTGGCGAAGGACGCCGCCAAATCAGGGCACTGACGGTCGCTCCGCCCGGCTCCAGTCCAACGCGCGCGGGACGTCCTCGGGACGGGGAGCGTTTTTGCAATTGTGCAATGCAATAATTTCTGTTGCATCGCACCACAGCCGATGTTATGTGACTGACCGTTGAGCGGCTGCGGCGCATTCCGGCACCACGGGACGGCGAGAGGCTTGCTGTAAAGGCACGGACCGGCCGTGGGCGGCGGGGTCCTCAGGATGCCGGGACCACCGCCCGATCACAAGGACGAAGCCATGACCGAGGTCACCCACGCGACCACCCCGAAAGCAAAGTCGAAGCCCGCCGGCGCATCCGCCGCATCGGCATTCGAGCTGCCGAAATTCGAGCTGCCGAATTTCGAGATTCCCAAGATGGAAATCCCCGCCGCGTTCCGTGAGATCGCCGAGAAAAGCGTCTCGCAGGCGAAGGAGACCTACGAGAAGATGAAGTCCGCCGCCGAAGAGGCGACCGACGTGCTCGAAGACACCTACGCGACGGCGACCAAGGGCGTTTCCGAGTACGGCCTCAAGTGGATCGAGGCGGCGCGCGAGAACACCAACGCGACCTTCGACTTCTACACCGACCTGATGACGGTGAAGTCGTTCTCCGAGGTGGTCGAGCTTTCCACCGCGCACGCGCGCAAGCAGTTCGAGACGCTCACCGCCCAGACCAAGGACCTCACCGCGCTCGCCCAGAAGGTCGCGACCGACACCGCCGAGCCGATCAAGGGCAGCGTGACCAAGGCGTTCAACAAGGTCGCCTAAGTTCCCCTGCTGCCGCACCGCAAGTCGGCAGCAACCCAATCAGTAATCCACCGGAGCCCGGGCGCCTCGCCCGGGCTCTTGCCTTGAACGCCGGCGCAGGCTGTTGCGACCAAGAAGCGGCGGTCGGGCCGGGTCTTGTCAAAGCAGGACGGTGCTCCTAGGTTGCGGCCACCCTCGAGCGGATGTGCAGCTGTAGCTCAGATGGTTAGAGCGCCGGTCTGTGGAACCGGAGGTCGGTGGTTCGAAGCCACCCAGCTGTACCAACCCTTTCCGGTCATTGCCGCGGCAGCGGCTGGTCGAGAATGTCGAGCGGCAACGGAGCCGGCCGATTCCTGTCAGGCTTCAGGTTGCAATTGACCCCGAGATTGTCGAACCGCGGATTCTTGTGGCAGAGATTCGGCGTCTTGCCCACCAGCGCGCCAGTTTGACAAGCCGTGCACATGCGGGTGAACGCGGCCTCGAGTTGCAGCGAATAATCGAGCGCAGTCGCGCCTTGCACTTGAGCATCGAAAAGCTGGCCGCCTTTGATATTCTTGAAATAGTCGTTGACATGGTTCTGGATGTCGCCGGGATCGGTGCCGACATTGCCCGATACCACGATGCCGCGAGGAGAGCGCGGCCATTGCGATGCCCCGTGACATGACAGGCAAGCGGAGAACTTGTTGTCCGCCGGCCCGTTGACGCGCCCCCTGAATCCCATCCACGCGCGACCCGGTCGGTCAAAGAGGATGCCAGCGAGGTCGGGATTGACCCGACCCTCCGTCATCTGGGTGCCGACATTGCCCGGATCGTTGCCCCAATGCAGTCCGACCGGCACGAGATTGTCGAACAGGCCGTCTCCGGTCGGCGGTCCCTTCCACACATAGGTGCCGAATACCCAGCGCGTATCCGTCGCCCGGTTGTCGCGGACGGCGATGTCGATCTGCAGCAATCGCAGCTGACGCGGCTGTCGGTTGGCAGGGTTGCTGTTTCCGGTCACGCCGGGGGCGTCGATCATCGCGGTGATGGTCGGCGAGCCCTGCAAATAGGGGACGTCGGCCGGATCGGCATCGGTGAACAGCGTCTTGAACGACACGGTGTGTTGCCGGAACACCTGGCCATTCGACATTTGTGGATTGCACTTGTTCGCGAACACGGTCCGCAGCCGTATGGCACCCCAGGAATTGTACCAGCCGATGGCCCAAAGCTGAGCACCCGAAGGCGATCCTTGCGAGAGGTCGCCGGCGTGCGGCGCTCGTTCCTTGGTGAGGCCATTCATCGATTCCCGGCCGGCGGGGCCGTAATCCATCCAATGGGCAATCCACCAGCGGTGGCCGGGATTCATGGCGATCTTCGAATTCTCGATGCGAAAACCCGCGCTCTTGATGGTGGACAGCACGGCGGCGAGGTATTCGCGCCACTGCGCCTTGAAGTCGATCGCGCTCCACGGGTGAGGATCGGGTCCTGTCGAACTGGGATAGTCCGTTCGCCACGGCAACGTGATCGTGCCGGACGTTGCATCCTTTGCGGTGCTTTCGTCGAATGTGCAGGGCTGCGCCGCCGCCTCCGAGCAAGCGATGCAGGCGACCATGAGCGTCATGATTGTTCGCATGGGTTGATCTCTCCGGGCCGAATATCGCCGGGCGCTGGGCGTGGCGGTGCTCAAGCGTAGTACTGCGCAATTTTGTCGGCGAACCCGGCAGGCAGGTTGCGCTCCTGCCGCAAGGTCGGGAGGAAGTCGGGGTCGTCCAGGACCGTGAGCGGGTCGAGCTTGATCGGATGCAGCTGCACGGCCGCGGCCTGCACGGTCGCGAGATCGGGACCGGTCGGGGCACCCGCGTATTCGAGGCGCGGCCGCAGCTCCACGTGATTGTGGAATTGCTCGTCGAGGGCGAGCCGCCAAACCGGACGGGCTATGCGTTGGTTGGTGGCGAGTGCCAGCATGGTCGTCAGGGCGCGTGCCTGCAGCTGGCCAAGCTGGCCGAGCGCGGTCGTCAGGCGCTGCCTGGCCTCGGCAAGCGAAATGACCTCGATCTCGGGCTCGTCGTCGGGGGTATCGAAGTCGATGACGCGGGGCGCCCCCGCGACCGTGATCGCCTCGCCGGCCACGCCCAGCTCCTGCATCACGAGGGCCAGACCACAGCGCGGCCGCCCATCGATCACCACCAGCGCGACGTTGTCCTCCCGCGCCTCGATCAGGTGCCGGTAGGGATCGCCCGTTGTCCCGGAGACGACGACGAAATCCGCGTACTTGCCGCTTTCCAGAGTGCCTACGCCTTTGCTCCATTGCAGGATTTGCGCCGGATTCCGGGTCGCGAGCGCGACGACGTCGAAGTCATCGAGACCGATCCCGTTCAAGTCCGAGACCAGCCGCGCGACCTTGAGCTCGCCGAGAAGATTCTTGCTGCCCGACGGCGACCAATCGGAGCCGAGTGCGACCAGCACACCGGCATTGCGAGCCGCCTTCACGTCGCCGGTCTTCGTGTAGAGCAGCAGATTGCTCAGCGGCGACCAGACCATGGCGGCCTGGTGCTCGGCCATGATGGCGAAGTCCTCCGGCTTGAGCGCCGTGCAATGAATGCCGGCGAGCGATCGCTCGATTGCCCATTTCCCTTCCGCGTTCCGCAACGCGAGAAAATTCTTGCGCGCCGGGTCATCGACCCCCTCGCTCAGGTGCAAAAGCACGCAGGATTTGTTTTCGGCGGCCTTTTTTATAATCTTATCGAAGCTTTCCCAGTCTTGCGCCTGGACATCGGCAACGTGTGAATGTGCCAGCGCAAGGTCCGGCTTGTGACCGATCTCGGCCGTCCGCAGCACGCCCTTGTAGTATTTTCGAATCTCGCTGCTCCATTTTTGCAGCGTGATGCCCTGGCTCGTGGTGGTTCCGGCGATGAGGCACTTGCTTTCCACGTAGCGGACCAGCGCGGGCAGCAGCGCACCGTCGTCGCCCATGGCGATCGCCGCCATCGGCCCGCTGACCTTGTTCTTGTACTCGGCCGCGTCCTGCCATTGGCCGCGGTTGTCGTAGGCCTTCGGGACCTGCCAAAGCGGCAGGACGTCGTAGCTCAGGTGATTGTGTAGCTCGATCAGGCCCGGATAGATGGTGCCGTGGCTGTCGAGCGGCACCACGGTCTCGAACCCGGCCGGCGCCGGTTGACCTGTTTTGACGATCGCCTTGATGCGATTGTCCTCGACATAGATCGTGCCGCTGACGACGTCGTTCTTCGCGACCATCGTGACGATGCGGCCCTTCAGCGCCCAGCGCTTTGGCGGTTGGCCGGCCGGGGGGCTCATGGGATGACTCCTTTCGGGACGGTGATGAGGATCGATCGGCGTTTGGTAATCGCATCGTCGCCGGTCCGCGTCGCCCAGGCGTCCTCTCCGCGCATCCATGCGGGCAGCCCTGCCGGCAGATCATCGGGCGGGATGTTGACGAGCTCTTCGGGCTTGAAGGCATCGCCATACTTCACCAGCGGGGTTTGAACGTCGGGATGCGAGATCTTTGGTGACAGGACGGTCAGGGCTTGGTTCCAATTGCCGAGCATCGTCTTGATGTTGGCGGTGTGCTCGGTCGAATTGTGGCTGGAGCTTTCCGGCCAGGTCGGATGCGTGATGTGCTGGAACGGCAGATTGGCGAATGCCGCGCCGTCCGCCGTCGCGAGGAACGCCGACCATGCCTGGCCCGCGAGCCCGCCGAGTGCGACGGCGGCCTCGATCCCGCCGAGGCCGAGCACGGCTTTCAGCCATTTGTTGCGATAGGCCAAAATGCCCGGGTCGTTCTTGTGGTGCTCGCCGCCGCCTTGTCCGTATACGCTGTAGAGAAACGTGTTCACCAGCACGTAGCTGCGGGTCAGGCCCACCTTGGCGAGAAAGCCCTGCGCGCGCTTGCCGGCGGTGCCGACCAGAATGCGCCGCACGATCGTTTCGTGTTGCGCCGGGTCTTGGCCGATGACCAGAATTCTGGCGCTGCCATCGAGGCGGCCGCGGTGGAAAACCGGCCCCCATTCGACGCGAAAGTCCTTCGGGTCGTAGGTCTCCGCACCCGGATAGTCAGCGCAGAGATCGCGAAAAGGTGCCGCGTGATAGCCGGAATCGAATGCCGTTGTCATTGCTGCCTCCTTCGGCGGCTCGTGGACGACCGCGCCCGGGATCGAGCTTACCACGCTTGCGCAGCTGATGCGAGTGTATATACTAGATACAACTGTAAGATGTAGCAGGCCCGGCCGTGGTCTGCGCCTGCAGGCGAGGAGGGGCTTTCTGCACTTCCTGCACTTTCTGCAGCATAAAGGCGGCACATTGCAGTCACGCAGCAATCGGATGCACTGCGAGCCCGGAAGCCCCTGGCCCCTGGCCCCTGGCGAGGTCGACTGTTCTAGTACCGCTCACAGTGATTATGACTCTTGGTCCGGGACATTTTGGCGCCGACTGGATCCCGGATTCAACCTGTCAAAATCACTGTGCGGACGTACTAAGTACCTCGACACAGAGGTTTTGACCGGTTGAGCGCGGGGTCGGAATCCAGTCGAAGGGGCCAATAATCATTGGGGCTTTCACCCGTTGGGTTCGTTTGGCCGCCAAGACGCTGCGAATGACTGGATCGCGCCGGGAGACATTCCAGCAACGTGCCGGGTCGGCGTTGTAATCATTGGGCTTTTCACTGGGTTCGTTCCGCCCAAAACGCCTGTTGGGTTCGTTCCGCCAAAACGCCGGTTGGGTTCGTTCCGCCAAAACGCCGGTTGGGTTCGTTCCGCCAAAACGCGGCCGGCGGGCGCCATTACCTCGACACGGATGCGCGGGGGAGGGCCGCGCTGCGCGTTCGGGTCCGCGAGGTCCGCCCCGCAACGTCAGGCGCTGCGCGTGACCGCCGCCGGCGCGGCATCAGGCCGAACGGGTCGCGACGAAACGGGCCGCGGCTTTGAGCACGTCGGCGTTGCCCCCGAACGGGCTGAGCGCGGCTTGCGCCTCGGCGACGAGAGCCTCGAGCCGCCGCTTGGCCGGCGCGGCCCCGAGCACGCCCACCAGCGTGGCTTTGTGGGCGGCCGCATCCTTGCCGGTCGCCTTGCCGACCGTCGCCGGATCGCCCTCGAGGTCGAGCAGGTCGTCGGCGATCTGGAACGCCTCGCCGAGCGCCGAGCCGTAGCGCTCGAGCGCGTTCAATTTGCCCGCACCCGCCTTGCCGAGGATCGCGCCAGCGACACACCCGTAGCGCAATAGCGCGCCGGTCTTCATGGCCTGCAAGGTCTTGACCTCCCGCTCGCCGAGCGCGGACGGCGAACGGTCGAACCGGCCTTCCGCCGCGAGGTCGAGCATTTGGCCGCCCACCATGCCGCCGAGACCGGCCGCGCGCGCGAGCGCCGAAACCAGCTTGAGCCGCACCTCGGCATCGGGATGGGTTTCCGGCCGGGAGAGGATGTCGAAGGCGAAGGTGAGCAGGCCGTCGCCCGCAAGAATGGCGGTGGCATCGTCGAAGGCCTTGTGCGTGGTCGGGCGGCCTCGCCTCAAATCGTCGTCGTCCATGGCGGGCAGGTCGTCATGCACGAGCGAGTAGCAGTGCACGCATTCGAGCGCCGCCGCCGCCATCAGCGAATGCTCGCGCGCGACATCGAACAGCGCCGCGCATTCGACCACCAGGAACGGGCGGAACCGCTTGCCGCCGCCGAGGCTCGCATAGCGCATGGAATCGAGCAGTCGCGCCGGCCGGGCCCGCTCGCCGGCGACCGGGGTCGGCGCCAGCAAACGGTCCAGGAGCGCTTGCGTCTCCTCGGCGACTTGACCGAGGCGATCTTGAAAGATCGCCTCGATGTCCACGCCCTTTTTCACAGCGTCACTGCGGGCCATGCTCTCCGCCTGCCACGGATCGCAATCTACCAAGGGGCGTCCGTCCGTCCAACTTTTCCTAGCCCAATTCATTGAATATGTTGAACTGTTTTTGCGCGGAAGGTTACGAAGGCTGGCGTTATTGCGTTCGGCGCGCTTTCTACGGCGAACCGGTTCCCAACCGGATCAAGTCCGGGCAGGCTTTCGCCGGAAACGCTATGGGGCTCGGTGGGCGCCCCAAGAATTAACATCGGAGGCTCGGGTTCCGCACGATGGTTGAAATCGTCGCCTTCATTGCGCTCCTGATCTGGCTCTATCTCCTCGCCGCGCGCGGGGCGTTCTGGCTTGGCACCGAGCGCGACGATTGGCGGCCCGTGCGGCTACCGGTCTGGCCGCGTGTCGCCGCCATCGTGCCGGCGCGCAACGAGGCGCAGACCATCGCGGAGAGCATCGGCTCGCTGCTGCGGCAGGATTATCCCGGCGAGTGGACGGTGTTCCTGGTCGATGACGACAGCAGCGACGGCACCGCCGAGATTGCGCGGAACCTCGCGGTCGCGAGTGCCGGCGAGGATCGGTTGCGCGTGGTGACGAGCCGCGGCTTGCCGGCGGGTTGGACCGGCAAGCTCTGGGCCCTCGAGCAGGGAATCGACGCCGCCGCCGCGCTGCCGCAACCGCCGGACTATCTGCTGTTGACCGATGCCGACATCACGCACACGCCCGATTCCGTCAGTCGGATGGTCGGCCATGCCGAGCCCAATGGACTGGTGCTCACGTCGCTGATGGCGAAGCTGCGCTGTGAGAGCTTGGCCGAGCGCGCCAGCGTCCCGGCCTTCATCTTTTTTTTCCAGATGCTTTATCCGTTTCGCTGGGTCAACCGCCGCGACAGCGCCGTGGCGGCGGCCGCGGGCGGCTGCATGCTGGTACGATCGGACGCGTTGCGAAAGGCCGGCGGCATCGAGGTCATCCGCAACGCCCTGATCGACGACTGTGCCTTGGCCAAGGCGCTCAAGGCGCATGGACCGATCTGGCTCGGCTTGACCGAGCGCGCCCGCAGCATCCGTCGTTACCCGGCATTCGCCGACATCCGGCGCATGGTCGCGCGCTCGGCCTATGCGCAACTGCGCTACTCGCCGCTGCTGCTGCTGGGGACGGTGGCCGGCATGGCGCTCACCTACCTCGCCCCGCCGCTCATTGCGATGTTCGGCAGCGGCACCGCCCGTCTCATCGCCGGCATCACCTGGGTGCTGATCGCGATCGCGTTTCAGCCCACCTTGCGGTTCTACGGCGTGTCGCCGTTCTGGGGTTTCGCTCTGCCGCTGATTGCGCTGAAATACATGATCTTCACCCTCGATTCCGCCTACCAATATGTGCGAGGACGGGGCGGAAGCTGGAAGGGACGCGTGCAAGCCAACGTATCGGGGCCTTGATGATCACTGCCGCCGAAGCGCGATCCGGCAAGGGCCACCGGGACGAGAATTTCCCCGTGGCCTCGAAGGTGATAAGTCCGCGCCATCGCGGGCCGATCCTCGCGTTCTACGAATTCGTGCGCACCGCCGACGACATCGCCGACCATCCGTCGCTGCCGCCGCAGGAGAAACTTGCGCTGATCGACCGGCTCGAGGCGACCCTGCTCGGCCAAAGCGACGACGACCCGGTCGGCGTCGCGTTGCGGTCGCAGCTCACCGCGCGTGCGCTTTCGCCGCGCCACGCCCAGGATCTGCTCACCGCGTTCCGGCTCGACGTCACCAAGCTCCGCTACCGCGATTGGGACGATCTGATCGACTATTGCCGATATTCGGCCATGCCGGTCGGCCGCTTCGTGCTCGACGTCCATGGGGAAAGCCGCGCGACCTGGGTCGCCAACGACGCGTTGTGCGCGGCGCTGCAAATCATCAATCATCTGCAGGATTGCGGAAAGGATTATCGCGCGCTCGACCGCGTCTATATTCCGCGCGACGCCTTTGCCGGATCCGGCGCAACCGTGGAGTCGCTCGGCGCCGAGCGCGCCACGCCCGCGCTGCTCGACGCCATCCGCACGCTCGCCCGCCGTACCGGCGACCTCTTGCGTGAGAGCCGGCCGTTCTCCGCCAGCATCGAGGATACCCGGCTGGCCTTGGAGGTGGCGGTCATTCAGACCTACGCCGAGCGGCTGGTCGGGCTGCTCGGCACGCGTGATCCGCTGAGCGAGCGTGTGCATCTCGGCAAGGCGGGGGTCGCGGGCTTCGGCCTCATTGGCCTAATATGGGGCGGAACCCGCCGCGTCGGCCGCATGTTCGCGGCCTCCCACAAACCGCAGGATGCGTGAGCATTGGCGTCGGTAGAATTCCCAGACACGGCTGCTGCCGAGCGGGCGTCGGGCAGCTCGTTCTATACGGCGATGCGCATCCTGCCGCGGGCGCAGCGCCAGGCGATGTTCGAGATCTACTCGTTTTGCCGGCAGGTCGACGACATCGCCGATTCACGCGGCCCGCGTGAGGAGCGCCGCGGTGAGCTCGACCGCTGGCGCGCCGACATCGACGCCATGTATGCCGGCGAGCCGATCCCGCGCGTGCAAGGCCTGGCGCAAGTGTTGCGTGATTTCGGACTCAAGCGCGAGGATTTCCACGCCGTCATCGACGGCATGGAGATGGACGTGGTCGCCGACATCCGCGCCCCCGACAATGCGATGCTCGACACCTATTGCAACCGGGTCGCCAGCGCGGTCGGACGTCTCTCGGTCCGGGTCTTCGGCATGGCGGAGGCGCCCGGCATCGCGCTGGCGCATCACCTCGGCCGCGCGCTCCAGCTCACCAACATCCTGCGCGACCTCGACGAGGATGCGGCGTTCGGACGCCTCTATCTGCCGGCGGAGGCGCTGCGCGCCGCCGGCATCGCGGCGACCGAGCCGGCGGCGGTGTTGTCGAGCCCGGCGCTTGGAAAGGTCTGCGCGCAGATCGTCGAGCGGGCGCGCGCGCATTTCGCCGAGGCCGACAAGATCATGGCGCAAAGCCCGCGCCGCACGGTGCGCGCGCCGCGGATCATGGCCGAGGCCTATCGCCTGATCCTCGACCGCCTCGGCGGGCGCGGCTGGTCGCATCCCCGCCATCCGATCCACATCCCGAAATCGCGCCTGGTGTGGATCATCCTTCGGCATGCCTTCATCTGATGCCAGGCATGGTCCATGTCATCGGCGCGGGACTGGCCGGCCTCGCCGCGGCGGTGCGCCTCGCCGAGCGCGGGGCGAGCATCGTGGTGCACGAGGCGGCCGGGCAGGCCGGCGGGCGCTGCCGGTCCTACCACGACCCCGCGCTCGACATGGAGATCGACAACGGCAACCATCTGCTGCTGTCGGCCAATCATGCGGCGCTGTCGTATCTGGCGACGATCGGTGCCGGAGACAGTCTGGTCGGCCCCGCCGGTGCCGAGTTCGCCTTCGTCGATCTCGCCAACGGCGAGCGATGGACCTTGCGGATCAACGCCGGCCGCTTACCGTGGTGGATTTTCGACAAGAGCCGCCGGGTGCCGGGCACGACGGCAGGCGATTATCTGTCCTTCGCGCGCCTGCTCTGGGCCTCCGCCGACAAGACGATCTGCGACGTCGTGACTTGCGCGGGTCCGCTCTATGACCGCCTCGCCCGGCCGCTCTTTATCGCGGCGCTCAACACCGAGCCCAAGGAAGGGAGCGCCGCTCTCGCCGCCACGATCATCCGCGAGACGCTGGCTGCCGGAGGAGAAGCCTGCCGGCCGCTGATCGCGCGTGACGGCCTGGGCCGCGCCTTCATTGAGCCGGCGCTGCGCTTTCTCGGTGAGCGCCATGCGCAAGTGCATTTCGGCCACCGGCTGCGGGCAGCCGAACTCGCCAGCGACAAGGTCGCGGCCCTCGATTTCGGCGAAGACAGGGTCCCGATCGGCGGTGGCGATGGCGTGATCCTGGCGGTGCCGCCGATGGTGGCGGCGGATATCGTGCCCGATCTGCAGGTGCCGTCCGAGTTTCGCGCCATCGTCAACGGCCATTTCCGCGTCGACCCGCATGCCGGGCTCGCCCCCATCATCGGGGTCGTCAACGGCACGGTCGAATGGGTGTTTGCGTTTGCGGGCCGCCTGTCGGTGACGATAAGCGCCGCCGATCGGCTGCTCGACGTGCCACGCGAGATTTTGGCGAAGACACTATGGGAGGAGGTCGCGACCGTGGCCGGTCTTCCCAAGGCGCTGCCGCCGTGGCAGATCGTGCGCGAGCGCCGCGCCACCTTCGCGGCGACGCCGGCACAGAATGCGAAGCGCCCCGGCGCCGCCACGGCGTGGAGCAATCTGTTCCTCGCCGGCGATTGGACCAATACCGGATTGCCGGCGACCATCGAAGGTGCGATCCGGTCCGGCAACCGGGCGGCCGATCTCGCCGGCCGCATCCGATGATGGAATGTGATGAGCAGCGTCTCCGCCGACCCGACATCATCTGCGCCGAAAGCCGGCACGTTCGACCCCGAGCAGAGCATCGAGGCGGCGACCCGCGCGCTCATCGCCATGCAGCAGCCGGACGGGCATTGGGTGTTCGAGCTCGAAGCCGACGCCACCATTCCGGCCGAATACGTGCTGCTGCGCCACTACCTCGCCGAGCCGGTCGCGACGGAGCTCGAAGCCAAGATCGCCGTCTATCTGCGCCGGACCCAGGGCAAGCACGGCGGTTGGCCGCTGTTCCCCGACGGCGCCTTCGACATGAGCGCGAGCGTGAAGGCCTATTTCGCGCTCAAGATGATCGGAGATTCGATCGACGCTGCGCACATGGCGCGGGCGCGGGAGGCGATTCTTTCCCGCGGCGGTGCCGCGCGCGCGAATGTTTTCACGCGGGTGATGCTCGCTTTGTTCGGCTTCATCCCCTGGCGTGCGGTGCCGGTGATGCCGGTCGAGATCATGCTGTTGCCGCGCTGGTTTCCGTTCCACCTCGACAAGATTTCGTACTGGAGCCGCACCGTCATCGTGCCGTTGCTGGTGCTGCTGGCGAAGAAGCCCAAGGCGCGCAATCCCAAGGGCGTCAGCATCGACGAGCTGTTCCTCGAGCCGCCGCACACGGTCGGGCCGGTGCCGAAGGCGCCGCAGCAGAAGGTTCCTCGAGCCGCCGCACACGGTCGGGCCGGTGCCGAAGGCGCCGCAGCAGAAGACACTTTGGTTCTGGTTCTTCCGCGGCATCGACATCGTGCTGCGCGCCGCCGAGCCGCGGTTTCCGAGCGGGCTGCGGCAACGCGCCATCGACCGCGCGGTGGCGTGGGTGAGCGAGCGTCTCAACGGCGAGGACGGGCTCGGCGCGATCTTTCCGGCGATGGCGAACAGCGTGATGATGTTCGACGTACTGGGCTACCCGGAAGATGATCCGCGGCGTGCGATCGCGCGAAAATCGGTCGAGAAGCTGTTGGTGGTGCACGAGCACGAGGCCTATTGCCAGCCCTGCGTCTCGCCCATTTGGGACACCGGGCTCACCTGTTACGCTTTGCTCGAGGTCGGTGGCGAGCGCGCGGTGGCGCAGGCCCGCAAGGGCCTCGATTGGCTGGTGCCGAAGCAGATCCTCGACGTCAAAGGCGACTGGGTGGCGCGGCGGCCCGAGGTGCGGCCGGGCGGATGGGCGTTCCAATACGCCAACCCGCACTATCCCGACGTCGACGACACCGCGGTCGTGGTGATGGCGATGGATCGAGTGCAGGGCTCGAGCGGGCAGGCCGATTTTCGAGCGCCCATCGCGCGCGCGAAAGAATGGATCCTGGGCGTGCAAAGCAACAACGGCGGCTGGGGCGCGTTCGACGCCGACAACGAATATTACTATCTCAACAACATTCCGTTCGCCGACCATGGTGCCTTGCTGGACCCGCCGACCGAGGACGTCACCGCGCGCTGCGTCTCGATGCTGGCGCAGATCGGCGACACCGCCGAGAACAGCCCGGCGGTCAAGGCGGCGGTCGACTATCTGCGCCGCACCCAGATGGCGGAGGGGAGCTGGTACGGCCGCTGGGGCATGAACTACGTCTACGGCACCTGGTCGGTCTTAAGCGCGCTCAATGCCGCCGGTGTCGATCATGGCTCGCCCGTATTCCGCAAGGCGGTGGCCTGGCTGGTGAAGATTCAAAACCCGGACGGCGGCTGGGGCGAGGACGGCGCGAGCTACAAGCTCGACTATCGCGGCTACGAGGGCGCGCCGAGCACGCCCTCGCAGACCTCATGGGCGCTGCTCGGGCTGATGGCGGCGGGCGAGGTCGATCATCCGGCGGTCAAGCGCGGCATCGACTATCTGGCGCGCACGCAAAGCGCCGACGGGCTGTGGGACGAGGAACTCTACACCGCCACCGGGTTCCCGCGCGTGTTCTACCTGCGCTACCACGGCTATCGGAAATTCTTCCCGCTGTGGGCA
>WNFV01007006.1_pt1 | contig 13170 bp, 9 predicted proteins | sample 5400101 | NCBI WGS metagenome assembly WNFV01 (sample SAMN13153361, study PRJNA577476) | soil metagenome | isolation source: 115 cm soil or saprolite under grassland replicate 1 | place: USA:California | collected 2016-06-15
AGATCCTCACGGTGATCGTCGTCATACCAGCCGGGCGCGGCCCCGGGCAGCGGCTGAGCGGCCAGCAGGCTTGCGGCGACGGCGCGCCGCGCGCAGCGCTCGCGGTGCTCGTCGCGTATGGCAGGCAGTACACGGCCTGCCGCATCCGCCGGTACAAAGGTCGCTACCCACTGCGCGCCGTCATGCGCGATGCGCCAGCCCAGCGCGGCAGCCTGCCGCACGGCATGGCCGGCGCCGTCTTCAGGCTCCTGCGGCGCCCCGGCAGGCGTGGGCTCAGCAGCCGCATGCTGATCGGTCAGGGGTGCTGTGGCCTCCGCAGCCAGGTCATCACTGCTCGGCTGCGCCTCGGCCGGCGTGAAGCGCTCCGGGTCCGCGCGCAGATCCGCCTCCAAACGTTCCAGGTCGGGCCAGAGCGTGGTAGTCAACTTACCGCAGCGGTTAAAACCGCGCGGCTTGTATCTGCTCTTTCGATGCTGTGACTCAGGAGCGACACAATTGGCTGGTTGACGGCAGCCACACGAGCAATAGTTACGGCAGCGTTCGTATCGGCGGCAGCAGTATGGCCGCACGAGAGGCAACGGAAATGGGCCTGATCGGGTCGATTACGTTTATCGCAAGAACCGCACACCGCGCAGGTGCGAGAGGTGTTGCGTGGGTCAACAACTACCACGCGCACACCCGCACGCTGCGCCTTGTAGTCGATGAACGTTCTGAGTTGCCCAAACGCCCAGGAATGGCGCACACGGCGCTGCTTGCGTTGAACCGTAGCTCGCTCCCGAATCCCGCGCAATTCTTCGAGTGCGAGTGCCTTACGCTCCGTCTGCGCCTTTTGCACCAGCGCCTTGCTGATGCGGTGGTTCGTGTCTTTTTGAAAGCGGTGTTCGCGCCGTGCATTTTGGCGCAACCGCCAGCGGGCACGGCGCGTGTTTGCCAGTTGCAGCCGGCGCCGGTGGTTGTACCGTCGCCGCCTCACGGCCTGAGTCTGCGCGCCGCTGTACGTCTCGCCATCCGAGTCAGCGGCCAGATTAACGATGCCCAAATCGACCCCCAAATAGCCCTGCGGCTCATCGGGGTCAGGCGCAGCTTTCGACTGGGTGATGCACAGATACCACACGTTACCGCGCCGAAGGAGTTCCGCGCCGCCGATCTTCCAGGTTGTATCGTACAGATAGCGGCGCACCCAGTCGCCCAGGACAAGCTGGCCGACCACGCGGCCGGTCAGGGTGTTGAGACTGACCCGATCCATGCTCATCAAGCGATAGGTGCGGGCATCGTAGCGAATGCTGCTGTCGGCGTCGAAGGTTGGGCAGGTTTTCGGGAGAATCTGATCAGTTTCTCTATCGCGTCGTTCGGGAGCTGCACGGACGGCCCGCACCGCCTCAGCCGCCTTGTCTCTAGCACAGCAGGCCAGTTGCGCGCCCAGGCCGTAAGTAACGCGGGTCGGGCCGTAGACGATGTGATGGAGTTTGTTCTTGTTCGTCACACCCTGTTCCCACGCGACCGTCGCGCAGTAGCTTGCCGCGGCATTAAACGCGGCCTGGGTTTGACGCAGAGCCGCATCAGCCGCCACATCAACGGCGAGTTTGCAGCAGACGGTTCGTATGGAGAGTATTATTGTCATAGAAGCAGTATACCTCAATCCGAACATCTGTGCAAGCGCCGCTTGATGCCAACAAACGTGGTTCCCATGCGGCGCTACTCGTTTCCTCCACTGCCACTAAAGTGGCGTGGTTTCCAACTCGTGAGGTTTCTATGATCGCCTGCCGCTGAAACGTGTAGTACGTGTGGCTCATCCGCACGTGGTCGCCGTTCCGTGCGAACTGCCACCCCTGCTCGCGCAGCCGCGCGATGCGCTGGGCCAGCGGCGCCGTGGTGTTTTGAATACCAACAAGCTGCACGCAGTCTTCCAGCAGCGTGATAAACGCCGCGGCGTCATCGCGGTCCATCGTGCGCTGATCGGCGCCGCAGGAGAGATTCACGACTGCCCCGTCGCCGTCCAGGATCCAGCCGACAGCGCGGGCGCGGACCGCCAGATCGTCCGCGGCCGGCCTGGCGCGGCGGGCGTTGGCCTCGGCGATGCCGCTCGCGTTAATCGTGAGCGGGCGCCCGCCGCGCATGGTCGTGATCACGCCGGACGGCGCGGCGAGCCCTGCTCCCGCCGCGCTCAGGCCCGTGGGGTCCGGCCGCCTGAGGATGCGGCCAACCTGCCGGTGGTTCGTCTTGCAGATCCGGGCGACCTCGCGCTGCGATGGTTCAACATCGGCGCCGTGGGCTGTTTGCAGCCGCTCGCGCAGCCGGTGATAGGTCGTCCAAACGGCAAACGCCAAATCCTGATCTGTTCGCTTGACGCCGTGATCGGCGTTCGCGCTCGCCGCGAGATCCAGCGCGTCGTCGAGCGTGCCCTCGCGGACGATCGCCCAGATGTGCGTGTAGTCGCAGAGGTCAGCCGCCGCAAGACGGTGAAAGGCGTCCCAGGGGGAGTAGGCATCAGCGGCACTGTCGTGGACCACTTCGATCGGCGGCGGGGCCTCGCCGTCCAGCAGGCGCTGGCGGTAGCGCTGCACCTCATTCCAGTCCAGGCGCGCGTAGCGCGGATCGACGCTGTCGTCGTGATCGCGCGGCGCGCGCATCTGCGTGCCGGCGACCCGGTCGAGGCGGGCGATCTCGACCAGCACCGAGTCGGGATAGCGCGGGTGCTTGTTCGGCCAGCGCTGCGCCAGCCCGCCGCCGTCAAGCCGGCGCGGCGCAGGGTTCAGTTCGTCCAGATCGGCGCCCTCGGCCAGCGCCTGGAGCTGCGGAATAGTCACCTCGTAGCGCTCATCCGGGTCCTCAGCGCGCGCAATCTGCTGGTACCAGACGCGGCCGCGCCGCTCGCCCTGCACCCACCGCCACGGGCAGTCCGTCCGATCGAGCCAGGCGCCTAACGCGAGCGGAAGGTCGGAGGTCGCGTAGGTGACGCCGACGTCGGTGGTTGTGTCGAGCCGCTGGATATGCGCGATGATCGCCCGCTCGCAGGCGCGGCAGTGATCTCCGTTGTCGTCGTGAGCGAGACGTCCACGGACGACGATCGGCGCGGCGCAGAAGGGGTACCACGAGATTGACGTTTCGTCGGGGCCGCTCACGCTGCTCCAGAAGTGCGCCGACTCACCGACCTTCCGCCGCCGCCAGAGGCGACCGGCCAGGCCGGGAATTGTGTCCAGGTCGATCGCGGCAAGGTCGATCGCGGCAAGGTCGGGGGCCGCCGCCTCCTGCCCGGATGGGCGCGGGCGGAGGATCGTGTCGCCCATCAGGCCGAGCAGGCCCTCGGCGCGCGCCTGCTGCATGCTGATCGCCGAGCCGACGGCGTCGGCTTTTTCAGAGAACTCCATCGTCTGGATCGGCGGCGAACACTGCTCGTTGTAGGCGCGCCAGCTTTCGTCGACCCGTTCCAGCGCCCAGCCCGCCGCGACCAGGTCCGGCGGCAAGTCGCTCATGCGTGGTGGCGCAGCAATCATCAACTTCTCCTCGTGGCACGTAGATCAGACATCTCGCGCGGCGTCAATCCAGGTACACGCGCAAATGCGCGCCAATCTCGGGACTGCGCAGGCGGCGCAGCGCCTCCGCCTCGATCTGGCGCGTTCGCTCGCGCGTGATCCCAAACGCAACGCCGACTTCTTCGAGCGTCCGGTGCTGGCCATCATTCAATCCGTAGCGGAGCTGAAGCACCCCGCGCTCGCGCTCGGTCAGCGCAGCCAGCGCCCGGTCAATGTCCTGCCGGCACATGGCCTCGGCAGCCACCTGGTGCGGCGCGGCGAATCGATCATCCTCGATAAAATCGCCAAGCTCGCTCTCGCCGTCGCCGACGGGCGTCGAGAGCGAAATGGCATTCTTGCACGCCTCCAGCATGACCTGGACCTTCTCCAGGCTCGTGCCCAGCGCCGCGGCGATCTCGTCGGGGGTCGGCTGGCGTTCCAGGCTTTGCTGAAGCTGGCGGATCACGCGGCTCATGGTGCCGATCGACTCGGCCAGGTGGACCGGGATGCGGACCAGCCGGCTTTGCTCGGCGATCGCGCGCGTGATCGTCTGCCTGATCCACCAGGTCGCGTAGGTCGAGAAGCGGTTCCCTTTGCGATACACAAACTTCTCGACCGCGCGCATCAGGCCGATATTGCCCTCCTGGATCAGGTCGGCAAAGCCCATCACCGCCCCGCCGCGCCCGATATACTTCTTGGCGACCGAGACGACCAGGCGCAAATTGGCGCAGATCAGGTGATTGCGCGCCGCCTCGCCGTCGGCGACGTCGCGATGAAGCCGAATACGATCGTGGGGGCCAAGGCTGAGGGCGCGACTCTCCAGCTCGCGCGCTGCCGCGCTGCCGCGCTCCATGCGAATACACAGCTCGACCTCCTCGTTGACCGTCTGATCGACGATCAGGAGCGGAGTCCGGCCGATCTCGCGCAGGTACCAGCGGATCAGGTCGAGCACAATCGGGTCACCGTCATCCGCATCCGCGCCGGCAATGCGCAGGTCGTCGACGCCGATCTGGGCGGCGGCGGCCTCCAGCTCCACCACTTCGGCGTCCTGTTCCAGATCGGCGGGGGGCACCTCATCGACCGCTGCCAGCACGGCAGCGATCACGGTAGACGGATCGAACCCGAGCGCCCAGGGATCGGCCGCCGCGCGGTCGGGAGCGTATGTCGTAATCATCGTCGTCATCTCTCGTCCCAGCTCAGCGCGAAGCCGCAGCCCTGCACGGCCGCAACGCTGCGTACTACTCCAGATAGCCGCGCAGCTTCCTTCCCAGGTGCGGATGGCGCAGCTTTCGCAGCGCGACCGCTTCGATCTGGCGAATGCGTTCGCGGGTGATCCCAAACGCAACGCCGACCTCTTCGAGTGTCCGGTAGCGGCCGTCCTTCAGGCCGTAGCGGAGCCGGATGATCTCGCGCTCGCGCCAGGGGAGCTTCTGCAAGACCTCCTCGATCTGCTCGCGCAGCAGCGACGCGCCAGCCGCGTCGTGGGGCGCGACCAGACGATCGTCCGCGATGAGGTCGCCAAGAACATTTTCACCATCCTCGCCCACCGGGGTCTCCAGCGAGATCGTACGCTGCGCCGCCTCAAGTGTCCGGCGAACCTTTTCCGGGGTGACCCCCAGCGCCTCGGCGATCTCATCGGTCGTCGGCTTGCGCTCCAGGGTCCGCTCTAGCTGCGCACTGATGCGCCGCAGCTTGCTAATAGCCTCGCTCATATGCACCGGCAGCCGGATCACACGCTGCTGATCCGCGATCGCGCGGGTCACCGCCTGCCTGATCCACCAGGTTGCGTACGTCGAGAACTTATGCCCGCGGTGATAGTCGTACTTGGCGACGGCGCGCATCAGACCGACATTACCTTCCTGGATCAGGTCCAGCAGCGTTAACGCGGTGGTGGTGTAGCCTTGATATTTTTTAGCAATGCTCACCACCAGGCGCAAATTCGCGCGGATCAAATGCTCGCGCGCCGCCTCGCCATCATCGATCGCTCGTTGCAGCACGACGCGCTCCTGGGGCGGGGGCGTCTCGTGTTCCAGCCGCGCGGCGGCGGCCAGACCGCGCTCGATTCGCTCCGCCAGATCCGCCTCCTCGTTCACCTCTCCGCGGACGACCAGCAGCAGCGTTTTTCCGATCTGGTGGAGATACCAGCGCATCGGGTCGTTGAGCAGCAGTTCCTCCAGATCGGGTGTCGCAGGCGCCAGATCCATTTCCTCCGCGGCCTGCTGCGCGAGCAATTCGGATTCGCGCTCCAGCGCGGCCAGTTCCTGATCGTCGCTCAGATTCTCAGGCGGCGCCGCTTCCTCCGCGCGCTCGTCGACGATCTGCGCTTCCAGGGTCTCAAGTGCCGCGACCGCCGCGACAGCGTCGATCTCGGCAACCACAGCGCTTGCGGCTGTCGGGGCGGCGAGTGCAACCTCTACGGCAGCAGCGGTGGCCAGGTTACTGGCGGGATCAGCCAAAGGCGGCGGCGCGCCGACGACGAGGGCAAGTGGCGCACCGTGCTGTCGATGGCGCGTGCGGCGCGCGGGCTGCGTCACCACCGGCGCGGCTCCATCCGCGGCGCTCTGCTGACGCGACACGACGACAACGGCGGTCGCCGCCCCACACGCCGCCCAGGCCAGCGTGGCGGCGCTGGTAGCGCCCGCCACGTCGACCAGCGCCATGGAGGGCTCGGGCATCGACATCAGCTCTGCTCTCAGTTCAACACCACGTGGATCAAATCCCGCAGCGTCGATCGCGACGGCGCCGGGCTGCGCCGATGAGGCGCGGCCAGCCGCCAGGGTGGGCCTCGCTAGTCAGGTGTCACCCTGCGGCGGCGCGGCTCCATCCGCGGCGCTCTGACGCCGGCGCAACACGGTCAGCAACTCACCGTGCGCTTCGATCGTATGATGCGCCAGGAGTTTCGGCGGCAGGGTCACGTCGCATTCCGGGCATTTCTCTGGCTCCTGGGCTGGCAGCACATCAGGATCAGACCCTGGCGCGGGCGACTGAGCTGCGTCAGGCGCAATCGCACTCGCCGCATACCGCGCGCGCAGCTCGCTCAGCGTCGCGCCGTGAGCGGTCTGGCAGTGCCGGCCCAGCGCCTGTCCGGTTTCCCGCGTCTCGGTGCAAGTCGGGTCGGGGCATGGAATCGGGGCGCGCGGCTTTGCCGTTCCAACAGCCGGCTCGGCCGGCCGAGCAGCGCCTCGCGCCGCAAGCTGCGCGCGCAGTCGCGCGAGTTCCTCGGCTTGCTGCGCGTTTTGGTTCTCCTGCGCGGCGAGCGCGGCCCTGAGCCGCTGATTGTCCGTCTCGCGCTCGATCAGCGCCGCGGCGGTCGTCTCGCCCCACTGCTGCTCGGTCGCGTAGATTCCAAGCGTGCCGCTGGCCTCATCGCGTGCCAGAACCACGCCGACCCGCAGATAACTGACTCCACGGGTCGTGCCGAGCGGCACCGCGCCGTCCAGCAGCGCCGCAACGGTGCGCTCAGGCATGCGATCGGCCACAATCGGCAGGCCATGGGGAGCCTCGGGTGTGATCGTTGTTGTAGTCATTGAAAGTTCTCCACCTAAAAGCGCGGCTGGGGGCACGCCCTTCAGGGCGTGAGAGAAACCGCACCTTCGGTCTGATAGGCATAGGCATACCCATCCGCCCGCTGGATCAGGCGGAGGTACTTGGGATGCACATCAAATCCATTCAGCTTGAAGCTCGGCCTGCTCCGCACTGCAATGCGCCCCACATGCGTGCCGGCGTGTTTCCCGCTCGGGATGACCGCCCGCACCAGATCGCCACTCCGAAAACCAAACCACTGCTTCTGGCGCCGCCTGTGACGGATCGGGAAGCCGCTGGAGTTCGTCCCACACATCTGGCGGCGACCGTGGCCTGTCGCTGCGATCAGGAGGACGCTGCCCACAGCGATGCATAGATCATCAGGCGTACTCGCTCCCACCATTGCTGCATCGCGCCAATGGGCCTTGCCCCAGCCGAGCCGGGCGCGGTTCCACTTTGTCCTGCCGCCCGTCCCGATCTCCACGGGCAGTCCCGTCGCGATCAGGCGCTGATAGAGCACCCAACGCACACTGTTGACCGCCGCCGCGTCCTTCAGCGGGGCGCGAGCCTGCGCCATCAGGTGCGGAAAGCCGAATTCAGTGGTCGTTTGGTTGCCTTTGCGCTCGTTGCAGGGGCGGCAGGCGACCGTGAGGTTCGTGATGCGGTCGCTGCCGCCCCGGCTGCCGGGGATCAGGTGCTCCTGCTCCAGCCGCACCCCCGTCGCGCCGCAGTAGGCGCAGCGGTGGCCCCACTTCGCCAGCAGGTAATTCCAGACCTCCCAGCCGAATAGCGTGCCGCGCTGGTAGTCTACCCCGGCGATCTCCGGGTTCTGGAGGGCCTGGGTGTCGAACCTCACCAACTCCATGCTGATGGCACTGATCGGGCACAAGCGACACAGACGCCGCACCCATGTGTCCGTGGTCAGGACACGATGGGCGAGTGACGGTGCGAGCCAGCCCTCCCTCCGTTTACGGTTCAGGAAGCGCGCCTGACGGTAGCGCGTTTTGCGCCGTCTGCGGCTGTGTCTGAGTTGGCGCCTGCGTAGCAGCGCGTCACGAATCTGCTGTCCCCGATGAGTCAGTTCGCCGGCCCATACCACTCGATTAGTTTGCGCCTGTACGATCGCGATGCCGGTCGTCTTCGAGCCAGGGTCGATTTTCAAGCGGTGCTCGTGCGTGACCGACTCGGCAGCGAAACGATCCTTCAGGCGAATCGTGAAGGGGTAGCGTTTCCAAACCGCTGCCCGGCCCGCCTTGAGGAGCTTTCTGGCCCTGGCCTCGTGGCAGGGGTCGAGTGGCTGCCCATCAGATGAAAGGACAAAGACCATGCTGGTTCCTTTTGCCCTGTAAAGGGCGCTCCGCTTGCGCGGGAAAGGTGAGCCTCGACTATGTTGGAAAGGCTTGTCATGCCCGCCACCTTCATCCCTTGCCCCAGGAGTCATGATGACGGGCGACAGAGCTACAGACTGGCTCGCGCATCTGTAGGTGTCCTGACCTCTCCAACGTAGGCTTGCGCCTCAGTCCTGGTCAGTACGGGCTTCATCCGAAGATCAAGCCGCCGGGCGTTCGCCCATGCGGTTACTGACGTTCCAAATGGTTCGCGGCGACGCGGAATACGGCGCATGGCCTGCGCGTCCGCCGCCTTTCGGGGTCGGCGCCAAGACGGCCACTCAGCAAGACGCGATTGAGATCACAAATAATGCGCGGCTTCCTCCCGGGAGCTTTAGCCCTAGGAGGAAGCCGCGCCCTGCTTTCTCGTTGCATAAGCGTACCCATCATCCCGCTGGATGACCCGGCAATACCGATAGCTGATACCCGCTTGGCGACCCTGGCACGTGACAACGTCGAACTTTCCAATTGCACGCACCAGCACCCGCCCGACATGCGTCCCTGCCCGCTTCCCGCTTGGCACCACCGCGCGCACCAGGTCGCCGGTCTGAAAGCCAAAGTGGCGCTTCTGGCGGCGGCGATGGCGGATGGGGAAACCGCTCGCGTTTGTCCCACACATCTTCCGCGTCCCGTGCCCCTTCGCCGCGATCAGCAACACGCTGCCCACTGCTGCATCCAGGTGATCAGGTGTGCTCGCTCCGATGCACGCCGCATCTCGCCAGTGCGCTTTCGCCCATCCCAGCCGCGTGCGGTTGAACTTGGTCCTCCCGCCCGTGCCAACCTCTAGGGGCAGGCCCGCCTCCGACAGTCGCCGCCAAAGCGCCCACCGCACGCTATTCACCGCCGCCGCATCCTTCAGCGGCGCCTTCGCCCGTTCCATCAGGTGCGGAAAGCCGAATTCGGCGGCCGTGCGGTTGCCCTTTTTCTGGTTGCAGTCGCCGCAGGCCAGCGTCAGGTTGCTGACGCGCGATGATCCGCCACGTATCCTGGGGACCAGGTGCTCGACCTGAAGCGGCAGATCGCCTTTTCCACAGTAGGCGCAGGCCCGGCCCCACTTGGCAAGCAAATACTCGCGCACCTCGTAGCCAGCCAGCTCACCTTGTTGATACTGGATGCCCGAAATCTCGGCGTTCTGCATCAGTTGCGTATCAAACCGCACCAACTCCACACTGATAGCCGCAATCGGGCAAAACCGGCTCAGCCGCCGCGCCCAGGTCAGCGTGGTCAACACGCGGTGGAGCATGCAGGGCGTCAGCCAGCCGCGTGGTCGGCGGCGGTTGCGGAAGCGGGCAGGCCGGTAGCGCGTGTGGCGGTTGCGCCGATTACGCCTCACTTGCTGGCGTGCAAGCATCGCATCGGCGATAGCTTGGCTGCGGTGGGTCAGCTCCGCTGCCCACACCACGCGCTCCGTCTCCTCTTGCACGATGGCGATTCCGGTCGTCTTGCTGCCAGGATCGAGTTTCAGGCGATGCGGGTGCGTGACCAAGTCGGCGGCGGTACGATCGCACAAGATGATCGTGAAAGGGTAGGTGCGAAACACCGCGGCCCGGCCCCGCGAGAGTAGCCGCCTAGCCCGCGACATGGTGGTCGGGTCGAGTGGTTGCCGATCGGATGAAAGGACGAATACCATGGTTGGTTCCTGTTGCCCGGTAAGGGCCACTGCTTGCGCAGGTAACGTGCGCCTCGATCAGGTTCTGGAAGGGTTTTGTATGATGGCCGCACCGTCCCTTGCCCGCAGGACTTTTAACGACCATCCGCAGTGCCTGGGACTGGCACTCGCATCCCAGGGTGCCTATCTATTCCTTCCGAACGTAGCCCATCCGGGCTTGATCCTGGTCAGGCCGGGCGTACGGGTTGCCCCGCAAGCCCACAGGCTTTAAGTGGGTTCCTGACTGGCCATGCAGTCCTCGCGTTAGCGCAGGATGAACGTGAAACCATAGCGATTGCCGGCCCGCTCTACCAGATTTGAGGGACAGACGCATCCCGCTGCATTATGATCCTGTGTTCCGCACGAACAGCATAGGAAAGCCGTCCAATTACAGAACAACGTGCTGATTTTATCACATAATCATATTATTGTCAATTCACAGTATTGTCATTCGACAACAGGTGCCAGGCATGATATACTCGCGGTTATTCACTGCCGCGCTCCCGCGAAGCGGCGGCTACGACCCGAGGACGTTCATGTCTTCTGATGCGCGCGGCCGGCAACTCGGCCTCCCAATCGCGGCGCACACCGTGCTCGACATGGAAGCGCTGCGGCAAACAGCACTCTCCAACTACGCCGTGTCAAAGCGTGCGGTAGCGCTCTGTGCAGTCTGCATGTTTCTGGATGCCCCGCCTGAGGAACGCGACGCATGGATGCGATCGATAGTCCCGCCAAAGAGCATCCGGCCATTCCGCTCATTGGAGTTGCCGGTCGAGTTGCACATGGCGATCGAGCTGGAAGCGGCGCGTCTCAGCGAGACTCTTCAAGCGCCGATCACCAAAGGCGTGGTCGTCGCCGCGGCGGCCGAGTATTACCAACATCTCCCGGAAAGCACGCGCCCGATTGCAGGCCACCGTGCGCCGCGCAGAGATCAATTAGCCGCGAGTGCGGCCCGGAAAGCCGGATCATAAGCCTTAAAGGAACAGTCCATGCCCACGGTGCTCGCCATCGACGACGCCCAAGAATCACTCATAAGCGTGCGCATCGCCGCCCGCGGTTGTCGCTTACTCACCGCGACCTCCGGCGAGGAGGCGATGCGCATGATCGCCGAGCATATCCAGAGCGTGGACGTGGTGATCCTGGATCTGATGCTCCCCGACATCGACGGCGCGATGCTGTGTGCCACCATCCGCCAGCATCACGCCATGGTCCCGATTATCCCGATAACTGGGCACCCGGAGGCGCTGCGCAAGATTGAGCATATGGGGGTGTCGCTACCGATCATCAAGCCGGCCGAGTCAACCGAGATCCGGCGCGTGTTAGAGGAGGTGCTCGGGATGCCGCTACCAGCAGTAGAACTTGGCGGGTCTCAGCAGGCGATCCAGCAGCAGTTTGATTTTCCCACCAGCGCCACGAACGGTGGCGCGTATGCCGCAAACGGCCATATCGCCGGCGTGCCCGACTACGAGGAGCGGCCGGAGCTGATACCCGTTCGCGGGGCCACCTGGGAAGACCTCGATCTCGGCCTCGTCGAGCAGCACATTCAGCGCGCGATCTCGCGTCGCGGGTACGACGGCACCGACGACCCGCTGGGCTACCTGCGCCATCACGAGTGTGTCGTCGGGAGCGGGTTCCGTCCCACGCCAACGCTTGTCGGGCTGATCGCGTTCGGTATCCGGCCCGAGCGCTTTTTGACGGCTGAAATTGACATCGCGAGCTTCTCGACCACGTATGAGGAGCCTGGCTCGATCGTGAAGCGGCGCACGATCAGGGGGACGGCGTTTACTCAGATCGAAGGGAGTCTCGCGTTCCTGGACACCCTCAACCCCCAACGCAGTCACATGGAGGGCGCCGAGCGAATCGACCAGCATGCCTTCAGCCCGCACGTCCTCCGCGAGGTGGTCAACAACGCGGTGCTGCATCGCGACTGGTCGGTACGCGGCGCGGGCATCCAGATCAAACTCTTTCCCGATCGGCTTGAGGTGCTGAGTCCGGGTGGGCTCCCGCCCGGCATCACCGTCGACACCATCGGGCGCACACCCGGCGTGCGCCGGAATCCCGCACTGGCGGAGCTGCTTCGGAATGCCGGGTACGTCGAGCGTTTTGGGATCGGCTACAAGCTCATCTATCGCGTGCTGGAGGAGTGGGGGGTCGGCGCTCCCACCGTCATCGATCACGGCAGTTTTTTCTCGGTCAGCATCCCCGCGCTGCGATTTGACTCGGCGCCGGCGCCGCTGGCCGGCGCCCAGCCCATCCCACCGACACTGACCGGACGGCTCCGCGAAATCGTGACCGCGGTCGAGCGGCTTGGTGGCCAGGCCACCCGAATTCAAATTCAGGGCTGCCTACAGCAGACCATGGATCAACGCGCCGGAGAGCTGCCGAAAACAGATCTGGAACGGATTTATGTCGTCAGTGAGCGGCAGCTTCAGCGGGACCTGACAGAGCTGGTCGAGATGGGGTTGCTGTTTGAAGAGGGGCAAACAAACAAGCGCCGCTATTACCGGCAGCGTCCGCACTAATGTTCCGACATGTTCCGACAAAGTTCCGCCATTATTTTGTCGGAACATGGCGCAACATGGCGCAACATGGCGGAACAACCCCAAAAGTGTCGCGAGATTGGCGCGAGTTTAGGCTTGAATGTCTGAACTGATCCTGATAGACTCACAGGGCATTAGCTGGTTTTTAACATTGCGATCGAAGGAATAATAAACAAGCCTAACGAAATCTTTACGAAACGACGATCACCAACGGTCGACGCACGGGTCTGACCCGTGTATCGTGGAGCAACCATAACAAAAGGAAGGGACCTCGACTGTCAGCCCGCGAAGCGCCGTCGAAGTCCCCGCACCTGTGCCGGTTCCGCAATTTCTGCGGCGGCCGCGTTGTGTTTGCTCCGAATTATAACATCCGCCACCAGCCAGGTCAAGATGAAAACCTGGATGTGCAGCATCGCAATGCGCCAAGGGCGCAACGGATGCCCGGAGCAAGGATCATGGGCCTTCCTTCGTCACCGGCTGGAGGCCGGACAATGACGTCGCAGCCCGCATCAACGCGCACCGCCAAAGCGATCCAATTCTACTACATCGCCGTCCCGCGT
>WNFV01007715.1_pt1 | contig 13161 bp, 15 predicted proteins | sample 5400101 | NCBI WGS metagenome assembly WNFV01 (sample SAMN13153361, study PRJNA577476) | soil metagenome | isolation source: 115 cm soil or saprolite under grassland replicate 1 | place: USA:California | collected 2016-06-15
TTGTTCTGCCACGGAATTCCGGAGCGATGCTTCACGATCCGGGGCCAGACGTTCCCGATCTGTGCCCGGTGCACGGGTCTTCTGATTGGTGTCGCCGCGGGGTTCCTCCTGCCGGCCACCGGGTATCTTCCGTCCGTCGACGCGATCGGCTTGGCCTTGCTTCTCGTTGCACCATTGTTGGTAGACGGTCTCACGCAGCTTGCCGGGCTGCGGCACAGTACGAATTCCCTGCGGATTGTGACGGGAGCGATGGGTGGGCTCGGCGTCGCTTTCGTCGCGGAGGCTCTGCGCCTCGTGCTATTGGGCTAATGATTCACACCGATTGTCATGGGAGAGAACTCATCGTTTGGCCACCATCAAGCCGCCGAGCACAATACGGAGAGCAACGGCTGATTCCGCTCGCAATCGTGAACCGTGACGGTCGTCCATGTTCCTCGACCGCCCGAGCGTGTTTCTCAGAAGGTTCTTCGTACGCTGCGGTTTCTCCGGGTTATGGAAGAGGAGCACGAGCGCACCTTGACTTCAATAGAGCGAAGACTCCAGTTCTTGGGTCGCGCTGGTTCTTCGAAGTATGGAGGCTCTCTGCTGCTTGCGGCTCTTAAGCGAGCCCCGGAAGGGCAGAGCCCGCGGTGGGTCAACGTCCTTGCGTCGGTGCGTCCGCTCCCGTATGTTGAAAAACCGTCCTTCTCGATCGCACCTCTTGTAGAGCCATACCTGGACCTCTTTGTCGCACGCTTCCCTGGGAGCGTAGTCCTTTTCCTGCAACGAGTACTCGAAAAGGGGACCTTGGACGTTCCACAACACGCAGCTCTTCCGATGCTGGGGCAGGACACGATATCGTTCCTAGACCAGAATACTTCCGCTCAGTGGCACGGACCGGAGTTCCATAGTTCTGAAGATGCGGCGTTTCAGTTCAACGAACCCTGGGGTACGGTTAGCTACTTTCTGGAAACTGGTGGAGGCGCTGCCCAGCCGACGATCCCTCGAGAAAACTTGGAGCGGATAGGATTCTACCGCCTTGAGCAAGCCCTCTGGCATCATGTCCTCTGTCCCGACGGTCCCACGCCCGAGACACCTTCGTTGCATCGTTCGGGGATTTACGTGTTGATTCCATGCTTCGATGTCAGACTCGGCCAGGTATTGATCCTCGGTCAAAAGATCCGTGTTAGAGTTGAATCTCAGGACAGGGAAAAGGCGATGGCTCTGCGTCTAGTGCTCCAAAGCTACGGCACGGACGGTCGAGGACGCGACAGCATTGTCCCACCTCGGATCTGGGAGGCCCTGCCTTCTCTTGATGTGGAACACGAATATCCCACGCCGATTCGCTCCGTAAGGGCGCGGCTCTATTGGTCGGCCGACGAAGAACCGTCAACCGCTTTTGTCGACGAGAAAAACGGGGTTCGCGCAGAGACCGTGCTGTATCCTCAGCTAGCAGTTCGCGAGGCTTTCGACCCAGGTCTTCGATCCATTGAGGAGGCTCTCGGGACTACGAAATACCCGCATGACATGGAATGGGCAGTGGTTTCTCTCCTGGCTATTGCTGGCTTTCAAGTCGATTGGCTTGGATACAAAGGTAGAGGCAGGCAAACGGAGGGTGAGGTGGATTTCGTCGCCTATCTGCCGAGCGATAAGTACGCAATCCTGGGCGAATGCACAGTACGGGGTGCTGATGTTGGAAGAAAGCTCTCAGACCTGGCCGGTAGGGCAGTAAAGCTCTCGAGCCTTCTGGAAGGTTGGAAGTTGAGGAAGTTGTTATGCTCGAGCATTGACCACGCGGCAATCCTGCCCTCAGACCGTGAGGGGGCTCGCGAACTCGGTGTGACTATCCTCCCAAAGGAAGGGCTCGCGAGACTGGCTCGTGGCGTCAAGTCCGCGGTTCCGGCTGGGAGTCTCTGGGAACGGCTTGGGTCTGACATGGGGGACGACAGCAACTACTCGCGCCTCTCTGATTGAGGATATCGGGCATCCACAAGGGCCTGTGAAGCATCGTCGATAATCGTTTGTGGCAACAGCGTCCTTTGGTCGAGTTCGGGCTAGCGATCGTTTTGCACTCAGAACAGACCGACCATCGGCGGGGGCACTCCACAGCTATCCTTACCTGAAGCTATCTTGGACCCGCCGGGCCTGGTTTTTCGCAGATGACCTAATCGAAGTTGAGGGGCTGCTCCGCGAGGATCCTGTTGACGGTGTTGTCATCGATCCAGAAGCCGACATCTCTCAGACGGTCGAAGACGTTGGAGAGATTATCGACAACGATCAATCCTCGATGAGCCATGTGGTGCAACAAGCGAGCGGTCCCGGCGAATTTCAACCGGAGACGAGCCGCAATCCTCCTGCCATTCAGGTCGTCGATCATGGCCCACTCATCCTTGTGTGCGATACAATAGGCCAGAACACCTGTCTCACCGTCTCCTAACCGAGGCCTGAACTCTACGGGAATGAGGGACGGATCGGAGGTGACGATTCTTAACCGCCCTTCGACGGCGAGCTTCCGAACCCGCAGGGAATCGACTTCATTGAGGACGCTGTCTGGTACCAGCAACGTCAAGTTCGATCCGAGAAGCGGCTCTAGATGGCCCAGCTGGTCCAGCACTATGAGGACGGAGGCGTCTGGCACGAGACTCACAAGACGCCCCAGTGGTGTTTCTAAGTCTCCCGCTCAATGACTGCGATTCTGTGTTTCGACAATTCTTGCATGAACTCACGTAGGGACATACCCGCAATCCGGGCGGCCAGATCCATACTTACCTTTCCTTTCCTGACGAGGCCCAGGGCAACCGCCTTGCCCCTCCGATCCAACTCCTTCTTCACGACGGAATTGGCGGCAGTCTCGGGGTATTTCGCGTAGGTAATCGCAAGAATCTCGTCGACCGACAGGTCCGCAAAGTACGCCTTCAGTTCGGAAATGATGTCGCGCTCTCGCTGTACGAGCTCCGACTCCCAGACAGTCCTGGCCTCTTGCATCCCCCGTGAAGTAAGCTCAATCAGTGGTTCGCCGATTCTAAGGTATCCCGATGCCTCGAGCTGCTCTGCCACCACTTCTGCCTGCTCGTCAAAAGGGCCATAGAAATGGGGCATCTCTTTGCTTCCCCGCGAGTCCTCGACGCCTTTTCTAAGGTGAAAGAGGAGCTTCTGGAGGACGGTTTTGCCCCCTAGCGGTTCGCCTACTCTGCCGGACTTCCCAGGCGCGTAAGCGAGGGCGAGGATGTAATTCTCGACCTCAAGGCCGTCGTCGTCTGGCACGCTGTCTACCTCCCGTTTTACAAGAAGGGTAATTGTACTTAAGGTTGATAATGGGGCGCCCGAACGAGCAAATTGAGGTGCGTTCATCCAAAACCTCCGAGTGTCAGTCAAAAGCGAGGAATCGAGACTTGGAGTTTCCCTCCGAGAGGTAGCGACCTCGCAAAAGGCTATTGAGACGCCTCGCCGAGCCCTGAGCCTTATCGTGACGGGTCCTTCTGAAGCGGCAGCTAGCCTGCATCCGAGTGCTCGCGGACTCGTAGAGGTCTACAGAGAGTTGAACCAAGAAACCCTTTCGCGAATGAGTACGACCCAAGATGTTCAACGCAACTTCGCGAGAGACTTAGGGAAGCAGGTTGCATCGATTTCGGGCGAGGAAATCGTTCTTTTGGTCCTAGCGCTGCGAGAAAAAGGGTACTGTCCAGCCATGCGGGAAGCAGAGTACCTTGCCGACCTTTCCGCCGCACCGTTCGTAGACGCGGTGATGATTCCCGCGATTCTGCCGCTCGATAGGGATTCCTATCTCTCTTATGCTACCACCTTTCTGGAAGCCTTCAGTCGCATCGACAAAACGCCTCTCTTGGGCTACATTCCGAACTTCGCCTATCGCGATGTGCTAAAAACGATCGATTTCTTCCTTGCTAAAGGAATCAAGGATTTCGTACTGGAATTCAACGGCCACCACGCGGGCGTGTTGTATCCCAACATCCAGGGCGTGAATCGTGTTCTCCGACGAGAGCTCGGTGAGGATTTCTTTCTTCATGGACTCAACGTTGGTCCGGGTGCCTTCAGCCGCAGCGACATTGCTTCCCCCTCGAAGGACTTTCTAGCGCTGCTTTCAGGAGTCGACTCCATAGGCGCTAAACACGTTCGGAAGAAAATGCCGGTGCGGGTCTGGCGTCGCTTGGCTGCGGAACGCGAAAAGGGACGACGTCTCTTTGCCCGAGGAGACTACGGCTACTACGAACCCAGGGCGTATGATAGACTGTTCAGAGATCGAGCCGAGGACGGGATCCTCTCATCGAGAGCCGTTTGTCGTAATCCCACTCCACAGAATGTTCGGCTGTTTAACGCGGAACGACAGGCAATGGAAACCGCCGAAGTCCGAAAGCATCTCTCACGGGGGGAGCTGCTTGAATACGTTCAAGGGAAAGTCCGTCTAAGAGAAGACGTCGACAGGGTGGCCAGCCTGTGGACTTCACATCGCGGGCAGCAGACCTTCAAAATGTGAAATGGCAATATGGCGCGATTGCCACGCGCGCGGGGTCAATACTGGCTGCCCGATCAAAGTGCGTATCACTGTTGGTATTCTATACCAACACTTAAATAGCCGCACTGCCTAATGTGGGTTGCGAGATGCGAACTGCGTGCCCAAAAGAGGTATCCCTCGGTGGATCGAAGTGCACGATCGCTCTGGGCCGCGGGGGTGGAGTGTCGTAATCATGCCGCAAGAAATCATAATCGATAACCGCCACGGGACGCCCCACATTCATCCTCCCAAGAAGCAGGGAGACCCGATTCCAATCCGCGCAAAGTCATTTGAGGAAGTGCGGGACATCGTGTACAGACATGCGGAACGTAACCGTGACGTGGTATACAGGGAACTCTTGGAGGAACTCCGATGATTATTCGGTTCGAGCAATCGCTCACGGTGGCCGGATTTCTCGCGGAGGTCAAGAGACACTATGGCAGCGAGGAGGAGCTCCGTCGCTATTCGAAGAGAAAACCGAAGGACATCCTTGCGGCTGAGGATCTGGAGGATTTCGAGTATTACTCAAAGCATCCGGAGATGCAATTCGAGAAAATTCGGCGTGCGGTATCCGTGATTCCAGTCAACGAGCAGGCGTTGTCGATATTCAGCCCCGAGCGACTAAGACTACTTGATGTTCTCTCCTCCAAGCAGTTTGAGTCGATTCGTCAGCTCGCGGGATTTCTCAAGAGGGACGTCCACAACGTCCACGAGGATCTCAAACGGTTCCAAGCTCTCAGAGTACTGGAATTGGAACGGGGACCAGGAAACAGCCGGATCCCAAGATTGCTTGCCCAGTACATTACGATCCTGCCCACCCATTGGGAGAAGCTCGAGGCCTTCAAGGAAGGCTAAGGAGTCGGACCCAGTCGGAGTGCCACGGGCAGACGACAGATTGAATCAGGTTCCCTTTACTACAAGTCCGCCCCATGCCCTGAAATTTGGAAAGTTGGGCGCTGCGAGAATGGCGTGAAGATTTGATGCAATTGTCGCTTGCCAAAAGCCGCCAGGCCGGAGCGAAACCGCTGGGCCTACGTCCTGTCTTTTGATCTGCGGGCCTCTCCCGCGTGGTCGAAATGGAAATACCGGACTTCACGAGCATCCGGACTCTTCAATTCAAGTTGGAATCTAGTTGGGCCCTCCGCCCACACCGCGATCTTCTTGATTCTATGAACGCCGGGCGGGACGATCGTTCTCCCAAGGATTGCCATGCGCCCCGCAGGGCCCGGTAGGAGCTGTCCTGTGAGAATTGCCATCCTTGGCCGTTCCAACTTGCTGCGTCGGACTGCCCAACCGGGTCTCGCTACGGGATCATGGACCATGTGACACAGGTGGCAAGCGTTCTTCGGAGGCCGGCCGTGGCGGCCCTTGTCGGCTAGGGCGAGAAGGCCCGAATGTTTCGAGGTCATATGGCCCCCTACTTGTCGCTCCGTTCCCTGGAACGGACAGTAGCAGCACTCCATGGTCTGTCCTTGTAGGGCTGAGGAAAGCTTAAATGGTCTCCCTTGGGAATCTTTTGTTTTCTCCACACTAGGGTCGATATGGTCCGGCCACGGCACACCAGCCGTCGTCGGACTCCAGAGGCGTTGGATGCGACCGTTAACGGATATACAACCCTACAGCGGTGGCAAACCGCAGTGATTGTCACGATCACACATGAGTCCCGATGCAGCAATGTGAGCGCGTCAGGCTGGCGCAATCGGACCAGCGGGCTCAAAGGGGACAGGAAAAGGAAGGAGGGGGCCACCATGCCGCTGACCGCCCTCTTGGTGTGTCTTTCGTCTAGGCGTCTTTTTCTTCGGCTTGCTGATCCTCCCAGTCGTCGGGGCGTTCGTCTTCGCCGCGACTTTGCCAATACGCGTCGTTGTTCTCGTTCATTTGGTTTGCATGATTGTCGCTATCCGATTTCGACATAGATGCGCCATACCCATCGGCTTGCTTGAATCCGCCGAGATAGGTCAGCCATTCCGGGATCGTGAACTGTTTCAGAAAGGTTATTACCCCAGTGAGCAAAACCGCTTCGATGGACCGTCAGAGTGCTTCATTACAACATTTGACACGAAAACAACTGGATGTGCTGGATGTATTTCTGAGACGTCCCCTCGACTACCTCGCAAATCCAGCCAAGGTGCGCCGGGATTCGATGAACCAAGTCACCAAGGCCTGGTCACGTGAGGCTTGTGACCGACTCGTTAGTCTCGGAATTCTATCGATGGAGGAAGTCCGCCCGAGGAAGAAGCGAGGTCTCACCCCTCATTACCGCCTGGTCCGGAGTCCAGTGGGGTTCCGCTCGCTGGTGTGGGCCTACACGGGCAGCCTAATGCGGATTTACGGTCCTGATTGGCCTCTCCGCACGGGCACCCTGTTCGAGTCAGACTACATTAGAGCCAATCTCACCCCAGAATTCGTTCGCCGCGTCCTTTCGGAAAGGGGGGTTGAAATTCGTTACAACGTGGACCGCAGGACCCTAGGCCCGGCAGCAACCCCGACTGACTGGGATGTCGCGCCCGGAGAGTATTCAGACCATGAAAGGTCCATAGCTCTGTGCTTCCCCGTCCTCGACTCGAAGGCCTCCGTCGACGAGCTCAAACGGGCTATTCACCCATTCGCGGGTGATAACGCCCTTGAACCGCAGGATCTTCAACGGATAGCTGACACGCACTATCGGTCTCGCGAGGACCGGATGCTTGTCCTCCCAATTCTGGGGCTTCTTCAGGTGTCGGGCACCGCTCTCATCACCTTCATGGGACCATGGGAACCGTACTCGACCGACTACATGTCATCTTCGGACCAAGGGACCTCCATGGTTGAACACCTTCTCTTTCGACTCGTCTTCGCGGCCATCGGAGACCTCTCAATGAGCCGATTCGTACCTGACGGGCTGGACGTCACCTTCGCCGAGGTACGGCCTGATCACAGTCGAGCACAGCGGCATGACCCAGCTCTGCTGCAACTGTGCTGGCGAGGCCGGGAAATCATAGGTTATGAAGCGGGCTTCGATACCGAGCATCTCTTCGTGGGAGGAGAAGACTCGGGGACGGACATCTCTGAGGTAACCCGTAACCCGGAAAACTGTTGGATGCGAGTATGGTGGGATTCTTATCGGCCCATGTGGGGCGAGGTTGGCTTGGAGGCCAATATTGGATACAAGTTTGCGGATCGAAAACTCCTCGAGTGGGCCCTAACGCACTCTAGCGCCGCAGACTCGACGGATGAAACGAAACAGTTCGTGGACAAGGTTTCATGGCTAGGTGATGCTATCTTGCAATCAGTCGCAACCGAGTCAACCTTCAGAAATCTTAGCGCCGCCGATGTCAAGACCCTCCACGATGCGCGCGCCGAGTTTACGACCAATGCCTTCCTGGGCAGGGTTGCCCGACAGATCGGCTTGGCATCCATCCTTCGCACCGGCAAACCACTGGAGATGAACCCAACAGCCATCGACAGACACAACATGCACGCGACCCATTTGGAAGCCCTGATTGGAGCCACATACTTGGATGGTGGGTTTAGGGCTGCTGCCCGGGTCGCGCGTCGTCTGCTCGAGTATCCTTACGAGTCGGATGATGAGCCAGCTCAGGACGCGTGAGGGTCAAGCGGGCCGGCGCTAGTCAGGCAGCATTATGTCGAAATTGGCTCCTTACCTCTCAGCCCTGGATGAAGAGTCATGTCCCGAAGGAGTCCAAACCGGTCTCTGTCACCAGAGACCTCGACGGCGTTTGTGCGAGCACTGTTCCACACGCTGCGCGCGCGGGGCTAAAAGGCCGTATACCTGGCGGCGAACGATTCGTCCGATACTTTCGAGGCTTCGTCCAAATGGTCGACGTGCTTGAAAACACTGCGAAGGCGTCATGACCCTGGGCTCAAAGATCGCATCGGGTCGCGTTCCAGACTGTGAATCCTCCAGCTCGATGATGCAACGGCTCTGTCTCTGAAATGTCCCGACCTGCAGGAGGCCGACGGCGCCAAGTGCCGATCTGTGTATTTTCGTGTCTTCATAGCTGAGTTTGACCCGCTTCCGTTTCGTCGGACTTCGATGCCGCTCGCCTTTGGCTCAGCGCTTTCTCCGTCGCCTCGACGACCCGTTTGAGAGTGCGGCCTAACACCCACGTCCCGACAGCGAAGCCAACAAAGGGAATCAGGGCTACCCACCACCATGACGGAGTCGAGGGCGCCGATAGTACAACGGCCCAGAGGACGACTGCCGCGACGTATGACCCCAAAAAGACGTATCGACCGATCGTCAACCGTCGCATGTGTATCGCCGCAATCATCTGGACGAAGGGGCGGTGCTCTCCGAACATTAGCCATATCTGGACGGTCGCCATCCCAAAGGCAAAGAGTAAGAAGAGCGCGATGGTAACCGTGATGAAGCTCCCTGCAAGGCCATATCTCGCGCCTATCTCGATTGCGACGAATAGGAGAAATGCAAAGCCGGCGATGGTGGAAAACATCGCAGTCGCTGCGAATTCGAAATCACCCCCTGTGTACTTCGCCGGCCGGACATATCGCCAAAGCGAGCAAGCTAGGCCAATCATGAATGCGACGGCGGCAGAGACGGCGTAGGCAACGGCAGCCGACGAAACCGTTTGCGAGAAAGTCGCGACGACGAGTGAAAGGGAAGAGAGGATGATTAGCGGTTGGTGATGCTTCAGCCCTTCAAGCGTCTTGTCCCAAGTTGCACTAATCGTACTTGCCGCCCGTTCCGCCCTCGCAAGGGTGATTTTTCTCTTAGCTGCCATCAGCCGCCATCCGTCTCCGGAGGGACGGAGTGGGAGATCCTGTCCATACCTCCACCTTCCAATGACGAGGTCCTTAACAACGAGTCAGTCTTCCAATCGACGGTGCTTCGAGGGGGCGGCGTCAGTCGAACTTCAATGGTGACCTTCACGACGTCTGCTATCGGAAGCCTGCACCTAATCCTTACTGTTCCAAGTCTATCCCAGGATCGTGGCATCATGACGCAATTGTCCCGCTCTTCGTTCAAGGGAATTCTTTACAGGGCAGTTGTTCAATTCGGAGGCCATGACTGAAGGTCTGCCAGGAACGCTTGTGGACTCCCTCAGATCCAACAAACAGCTTGTCGCCGCTCTCGAGAACGACTGGGGTAGTTCTCATGCAACAAATGGACTTAAGGTATGGCTCGCCGACACGCTAGCTGCCGAAGGCCGACGCTTCTGGTGCGGCTTCAGGGGAAAGATGGGAAGCTTCGCTTCGAGGCGACGGGAACTCGTTGCAGAAGGCAAACTGGACGAAAGGGAGTTCATTCTTGACTTCATTGCATTCGATTCCAACGAATTGATCCCATCCGTTGGGGCAGAAATCGAGCAGAGCTACGCGAAGAAAAGAGATCCGTATCCTGAAAAAGAGCGCGTGTTCAATCGCTCGGTGGGTACGTTGCTAATTGAAGAGCAGAAAGACGTGGAATTCTACTACGACTTCACCCGCCTTCTCACAGTTGCCCCCAAGCAGGGCGTCTTCATCGGTCTTTCGTACGACTACGAGGGCTGTCTTGCGAAGTGGAGGCAGGCCTTCGAGAAGCTCCTGGCTGTTGCTCGTGTCGATACTATGGAGGAGATGGCTGTCCTGTTCATTCTGACCGAACCGAGACGCGATCGCTTGAACATCGCAGTGTGGGGATGGCATCGAGCTCAAGAGATTGGGCTTCGAGACTTGGGCAAGGTGCCACTTGACTGATGATACGCAGTAATGGTCGTCGGGATTTTATCTTCCATGTCCGAGTTCCGAAAGGAGTATGGCGTCCTCATCGGTGAGCCAGCGAGCGTTGCTGATCTGCGACGAGATGTTGGCCTTTCCGCGCAAGATTGACGACTTCCTCCGCACGTCGTCCAGCACCACCGGTGTAGGGTAGCGGATAGCTCCGCCTTCCGAGAGCGGACCCGGTACTTCCAGCCATGGGGGGTGGTCCTCGTCGAGGTAGGCATCCGCAACGGGAATTCGCCGACGACCGAAAGGTGGCCGCCGCGCTTACTCGCCACGAAATCTTGATCTCCAATTTTCGCCATCCCTCCGAAAGTGGTTTGCCCGCTTCCGATGTCCCCCTCTTCCAGACAGGTTCAATCTGGTCTTCTTGGTTGTACAGAAGAATGTTTGACATCGTTCAAGCTTCGGGTCTTTCCAACTGACCTCACCGGTCATGAGGATTCCGGTTGGTGACCCCGGAATCGCGACTTTTATGGAGCGATCGTCTACGGCTAAGGGTAGATCCTCTTTCCGATTTTCCTGAACTTCCCGATTGAAAGCGTCGTCGCTTCCCGCCTTTGAGAGCTGTTTCAACCCTAGCCCGAGCATGCCGGTAGATTTCGTGAAGTCGGTAGTCTCGTGTCAGTGTGGCGAGCAAGGCATAGTCATACGGATGTTCCGAGAATCTACCAGTCCGGGAGCTGTCGCGCGGAATTCTCGCGTCCTCGCCCTGCTTCGGACCGCCGCACTTTGATCTGCACTTTCCTCCTCGACTCGTCGATGGCATCATAGCTTCGTTCGATGTCACTTCTCATCAGGCGAAGCCCAAGCTTTTTGGCGACAAGAACCTCGCCCACGTTGGCCGAGACGCCCAACTTCCGCCCCGTCAAGTCTTCGAACCTAAGTACTAACGGGATCACTTGGCGTACGACGTCTTGAATCTCCGGTGTGACCTGGATCGCTTCGCGTGCTCTCATGAGATACCCGGTTGCGAGCTATCGTTCATAACCTTAATGAATGATGGGGCACCGGCCACGACGCCAGCACAAGGAATCCAGCTAACTAATTGGTTCTTTTAAACGAATCCAAGCCCATAGCGCTCGACAAAGAACTTGTTTAGGGCAACCCAGAAGCCAAAAATGAAGTCGCGGAGCGCCTCAGACTTTCGGTTGAAGTCGTCTCTCTCAATCGAGAGCGTTGTTCCCGCCATTATGATTGTACCGTCTTCACGAAGTTGGTAGTTTGCATGGGCTGCGGAGTTCCTTAGGTTGCGGTCAACGGCCTGTTCGGCTTCTGGCCATCCGTGTCGCGAGAGAAAACGCAATCGGTCCGCGAGAGAAAGCTCCTCGAGGTCGCTCATTCTCTCCACATACGTCCGCCTAAAGAAGTCTGCGAGATCGTGATGCTGAGCAACTAAGGCGAAACACAGAATGTCGACGACATCCGAGAAGAAACTCTCGACGGAAATCAGATAGTGTACCAGGAACATGATAGAGTGCTCCCGAGGGTCCAGTTCGACGTTCAACCTGACTTTCTCGAAGAAAAGGCTGTTGAGAAAGTGGAGGTTGTTAAGAGTGAATTTACGCATTTCATGAATTCGGTCTAAAAGCTGGTCGTAGAATCCCTCTTTTTTCATGGCTGATTCCAACAGTGGCTCAAGTTTGGGGACAAAGGCTTTGGCGATCTCGGGCTCAATTTGCGCTTGCCTACAAGCATCCTCGAGGTCGAAGGTCCATCTCGGTGTCAGACAATTCCCATACGCGGATGCCCCGGGCTGTAGAACTTCTTTTCGAAGGCACGGTTTCCGTTGCTGCCCAACGTCGCGCTCGTGGGAGAGGAAGCAAGGACTAACTCGAGGAGATCAAGAACCTCTTCTCTTTCGCCTCCACCAAGAGATTCGCAGTATGGTTTGGGTGCCTTGATGCGCGTTCACCCGGACCGGAGGATGAACAGCGACAACGTTAATCGAAGGATGGACATACAACTTCCGCGATGGATTTTGAGTGTGTGATGAGTTGACATGAAATCGTTATCCTTCAACCTCCAGCATGACTGGTCAGCATTTACAGTGGGAGGTTTCCACTTGAACTTCGAAGAACATCGAATTGCGCGGCTCTCCCAGGTGGACTCGAGTGACTGGGGCCCCGCGATCTACAAGAATACTGGCGCGAGCAGTACCTCTCGAAGGGAGACATCCGTTTGTACACCCTGGGGTTCGATTTCTGTCAACTCACTACCGATTCAGGTCGCGTTGTGAATTTTGGCAAAGATGAACTGGCTAGCGGCAACTTCAGATTGATTTTGGAGCAACTGTTGGTGCAGGTGGAATTGGGAAGAAAGGACCCAAGCCGGTGGATCGTGAATCGAAAACTCTAGTCCCGATTCTCGGGCGACTGCAAGAGCGGGACACTATGTATGCATTGTCGCCGCAAGAATTAGGATACTTACGTGTCAGCCGCTGATTCCGGCATGCGGCTCGCGGGACGCTTCGCGGGCGATGTGCTGGAACAAGAGGTGTCCGAGGCGCGTCGCGTCGTCCAAGTGGCTCGGACCCGCGACGTTCGCCGTCACGATGAGCTGTCCCGGCCGGATGAACGTCTCCAGTCGAATGGTATCGTCCTCGAGAGCCCAGGCGAGGCGCATCCCATCGGCGAACTCGGATAGCCCGTACCACCGCAACGGCCCGATCCAGCTCCCACGGAGCGCTTGGACAAGTCCTCTTAGGTCGAGGTTCGCCGGCAGATACGTCTGCAGGATCGTGACCCCGGGTTCCTCGGAGCGTTGACTCCCCGGGCTCAAGACCTGGAGTGCCCTCGGGGTCACGCGGTACCCCACATCGGTGCGTTCGACGAGCGCGTCGTCCGCGAGGCGGTGGAGCGCGCGGGACAGCTGCTCCGGATGGATTCCAAGTCGGCGCCGCAAGCCCTGGAACGCGACCTGGGACGATGGATCTTGAGAGAGGAACTCGA
>WNFV01008968.1_pt1 | contig 13161 bp, 10 predicted proteins | sample 5400101 | NCBI WGS metagenome assembly WNFV01 (sample SAMN13153361, study PRJNA577476) | soil metagenome | isolation source: 115 cm soil or saprolite under grassland replicate 1 | place: USA:California | collected 2016-06-15
ACCTCCGGAGCGCTTCGAAATCGGGCTCGAAGGCATCGAACGCCCCCATGAACCCTCCGATTCCTGCCAATCGCGAGGGCATCCACGGCGGCGGCGGTCCAGAAGGCGCCGGTGGCGGCTCGACACCAGCGGCCAGTTGCGTCCGAATGAAGGCGGGCATGATCTCGTCGCGCGTCAACTCGGGGATCGCTCGGAAGCGATCGAAGACCGCGGCTTCCTCTGGCGTCTGGCTGGTTCGTCCGGCCCAGGCAGGCTCCATGAGGGCGAGACTCCGTAGACGTTCAGGATGACGGGAGGCGAACGCCAGCGACGACGCTCCGCCGGCCGAGTATCCGACGAGGTGGAACGTGTCGAAGCCTGCATCGTCAGCGACCCGACGGATCCCCTCGACCTCGGTCTCAAGGCTGTAGCCGCGCGGCGGGACCGCGTCGCCGGCGTACATCTCGAGATCCTTGGCCCGGGCCACCACGTCCTCGCCGAGCTCCGCCAGCAGCGCCTGGTAGGCTGGCCCGGCGGGAAGGATCCCTCCTGGCAGGAGGACGACCGGCCACCGGTGTTCACCGACCACGGATCTCCTCCATGAGTGGGGGTGCGTTCCGCCCCAGTGTCATGCGCGGCAACCGACCTCGCAATACTGAGGCGATTCTGGGACGCTGGTCGCCGTCGTCTGACAAGCGCCGACAGGATTCGTGCGGCACCGCTCTCAGGAGCGACGAAGCGCCTCGCGATTGGCGGCGGCTGGACGTCTGCGCAACTCGAACAGAGGGTGGCGGCGAGCGTCCGCGACGTAGTCCTCCAGCGTCTCATCGATTCGGATGCGGAATAGCCGCAACACGCCGACTGGAGGACGAAGAACAGGTCCGACCACCGCCCTTACGAGGCGGGAGCGCCGGTAGGGAGCCAGTGCGTCGCGGATGATGGCTGCACTGGTCTCCGGGGGAAGCTCGATCGCATCCATCTTCTCCGAGTCGCGGCCCCGCTTCACTACCGCATCGCCGGACGCGCGGACGTTGCGGACCCAGTCGACATCTCCATACGACGCCTGCACAAATAGGCGGCCGCCCACTTCGAGGGTGGCGACCGGAAATGACCGTGGCTGGCCGCTTGTGCGACCACGCACGGTGAGGAGTGCGCTCGGCATTAACGGCAGGCCGCCGCCAAAGATCCGCCTCATCAGTGGGTTGAAGAGGCGAACGGGAGCGCGCATGAAAACGACCGCGAATAGGACCAGGACGATGGACCTGAGCGCGTGGCTCACGGAGCCGAGCATCCGATAGGCGACCGCGCTAGATGCGATCGACGCTGGTCGAAGGGTTCTGGCAGCTCTTCGTGTTTGTCCATTGGTCAGTTCCCACCGTCGGCCCGTTTGGTCGGCTGCGACCGTTTGCGGCGGCCGGTTCGCGGCAATAGCACCCAGGCGGAAGATCCGGTGGAGCTGAGCCAATCCACCGTTAGAAGTTCTGGTGTTGGCTGGCGAGGAAGTTGGCTGGCGACGGAGGATTCGAACCTTCGATCTCCTGATCCAGAGTCAGGTGACCGACTTTCGCGATTCTTCGAGCGCTCTGAGCACGAAGCCCACCGATTTCTGCCACGAATTCAACCGAGTCTGGTGACCCATCTCAAACCTAGTCAGGTCGCCACGAGCGGGTCACCTGACCCGGCGGGTGCCATCAAGTCGCCGAGCCCGTGGAGACCATCGCGTTTATCAGCAGCCGAAGCACTGATCAGGCGTGTTCTGGGCGATGACGCTGTTGACCAGCTTCACCGGATTGGTGACGAAGACGCCTCCGCCCTGGAGCGCGATGCCAGAGCTTCCGCTCAACGCGTTGCGAGAGACGCTGCTTCGCGTCAAGGTCAGCGACCCGCCCGGCGGACCATTGGGCACCGCGGCGTCGAAGATGCCGCCACCCTGAGCGCTGCCGCTGAGCCCAGTGGCATCGCCCGTGTTTCCGCTCACCGTCGTGTTGCGCATCGTGACGCCGCCGTCGCCGGCGATGAGGCCGCCGCCCTTGACGAAGACGGCCCCGCTCGGGCTCGAGGCGCTGACGTGGTTGCCGCTGACAACGCTATCCGTCATCGAACCCGCGAAGATCACGGCGCCGCCACCGGCGTTCGCCGTCCCCGCTGCGGAGCTGACCGTGACAGTGTTGCCGGTGAAGGTCGTGCTGTTGATCGTGCCGCCCATCTCACCGGCGCCGGAGTCACCCGCGGCATTCCCCGAGGAGCCCGGCAGCGTTGCGGCGCTAACGCTGTTGTTGGTGATGACGTCGTTGCTCAGCTCGAAATCGACATCGGTGTGGATACCACCCGAGAACGCGTTCGCGTCACCGACCGTGTTGGTCACGCTCACCGTGTTGCCGGAGATGGTTGTGTTGCGGATCGTGCCGGAGGCACCTCCGCCGATGTGGATGCCGCCCGCGTGAGCGCCCACGTCCACGGTGGCCGGAAGCGACGCCGCGAGCACCACGCTGTTGTTGGTGACCGAGCTGTTGTTCATCGTCAGCCGCCCGCCATTGGCGAGGCTGATCCCGCCTGAGTCGGCGCCGCGGCCATTCGGCGCCGTCGCGCTGACCTGGTTGCCGCTGATGACGCTGTTGCTGATCGTCAGCGTCCCCAGCCAGTTCATGATCCCGCCGCCTTCGGCGTCACTCGCGTCGCTTGAGAGGCCCGATGCGGACCCGACGAGGTTGTCGCTGACGGTCGTATTCGCGAGTGTCAGCGTTCCCCAGCTGTCGATGCCACCGCCTGCCGCCAGCGCGAACGGGCACGGCCCATCCGGGCATGGAGGGCCGAACGGAAGGGTGTGCGTCGGTGCAACCCGGTTGCCCGTGATCAAGCTGTTTGAGATCGTGACGTTCGCGCCACCACTGAAGTCGGCGTTTGGTGGGATCTCGACACCGCCACCGAGCGCGAACACGCCCTCCTCGCCGACGAACGGCGTGGATTCCGGACTCGACCGAGCGACACCGCCCGTGATCGTCACCCCGTCGATCGACACGGTTGGTTCGGTCGCCGCGCCGTACGCCCCGATGGTCAACACCGAGTCGCCGCCCCGGATGATCGTCAAACCAGCGCCCGCCCCCTCGAGCCGGACGCTCTTCTCGATCGCGACGCCGCCGGCGAATGTGCCCGCTGCAATATGAATCGTGTCATCGTCGTCCGCGGCATCGATCGCCGCCTGCAGCGTTGAGAAGCAGCCAGGGCCGGGCCCCACACAGCTGCTGGCTGCGAACGCGGACGGTGCGGCCGCGGTCAGCCCGACCGCGTTAATCGCCGCCACCACGGCAGCAAGAATCAGACGCTTCATCTCATCTCCTAATTCGCGCGCGGCGGCGGCCGACAGGTTGCCCGCACAACGCGACGGTGAGTGATCGACGGCCTGGATGTAGATACCGACGATCCGCGCCGGCCAGAGTGCTGACTACGCCGCGTGCATGCTCAAGAACTCGGTGACCAGCACCGCTCGGCCGGCAAGGCGGTAAGGAAGGGGCATGAGCCGCCGGGTCGGGTCGACGAACAGCTCGGGCTCGACGAGCCGGACGTCGCGACCACGGGCGCGCATATCGACGCCACCAGCGGCGAGGATGTTCTTCACCCAGTGGGATTCCGACCCGTACGTGAGCGCGAACACGTAGTCGTCCCCGCGCCTGAGTACGAAGACCGGGACCCGATGGCGGCGGCCGCTCGTGCGGCCGATGTGGGTCAGGATGCCGCACCCGGGCAGCCGGCCGAAGAACAACAGGCTCCCGGGGTTGAAGAGATGCGTCGTGAACCCTCGCATGAACCAGATCCTGGTTGTGCCAGCCATCTCATCCCTCATTGGCAGTACTGCAAGGGCGGGCGGCGACTGCGTGCCGGCGACGGCCCAGGATCGCGAGCGCGGTCCATGCGCTCAACGTCCCCCCGGCCCGTCCGGAAATCGTTACGGGTTGGTGTCGACCCGAACGATCACCAGGCGGCGAGCATCCAGATCCCGGGATCGGGATCAGCGGGGATGCCGCCCACTTCAGCGAACGCCTCCACCGCCCGACGCTGATGCGGCCAGGCCTCGTCATCCCGCCCTCCCGCATGAAGAAGGTCGGCGATGTGGTTCTCGACGGCTGCCTCCAGATGTCGATCCCCGATCAGCTGGCAGGCGGATACCGCCTCCTGCGCGTGGGTGAGCATGGCGTCCGGGTTCCCTAGAGCCGCCTCAGCAAGCGCCAGGCCGACGAGTGCCGCGATCCGGGCCGCCGGATCTGGATCGTGGGTTGCAGCAACCTGCGCGAGTTCCAGCGAATCGTGCGCCGCCACCGGGTCGTTCCGGTCGAGGGCGACAAGGCCGATCATCCGGTGCGCCGATCCTGCCGCCGCCGGATCAGCACCGGCCGTCGCAGCCTCAAGCGCGCCCAACGCAGCCTCCTCGGCAGCTTGACTGTCGCCCGCCCGCCGTCGAAGGACCGAGCGGTGAACCAGCAGCTTTGAACGAACTCCCGGATCGTCGGTCGACAGCAAACCGGCGTCGAGGTGGCGATCGGCTGCGACGAGGTCCCCCCGGCGGATCTGCGCGCGAGCAAGGGCCAGCTCCAGGCCTGCCTGCTCCGACGGCCTGGCGAGTGCGACCGCCGCCTCGAGCGACGCGATCGCACCCACGTAGTCGCCGAGCCGGGTCCGCAGGTCGCCAATCGCAGCGTGCAGCGTCACGATCTCCGGATGACCCAGGGCAAGGGCGGCCTCGTAATGCGCGATGGCTTCGCGGTTGGCGTAGAGGGCGGCTGCGCGGTCGCCGGCGTCACCGAACGCGATAGCCGCTTCTCCATCCCGCCTCGCATCGCGCTCGTGCTGGGCAATCTGGACGAGCCGGCCCAGGTCGTCGCGGCCAATCCCGGCGAGGTCCAATCGGAATGCTTCGGCAATTCGACGGTGGAGCAGGAGGCGTCGGGCCAGGCTCGTGGACTCCTCCGCAAGGTCCCGGAGCGCGGAGTGGGAGAAGTCGAAACGAACCGCCGGCCCTTCGCCGCCCGGGAGCTCGCGAATCATGCCGCGATGCGCGAGCTCGTCGAGGGCAACGACCGTCTCATCCTCGGACCGCCCGCTCGCGTGCCGGACGGTCGATAGGTCGAAAGAGCGCCCAATGAGAGCGGCCGCTGCGAGGACCTGGCTCGTGGCTCCGTCGATAGAGGTGAGTCTCTGGCGAAGAACCGCCCGCACCCCTCTGGGCATGCCCCCACCGGCGTGAGCTCCGTGCGCCAGGGCCTCCACGACATAGAGCGGCAGGCCTTCTGACGCCCGCATGAGCTCGTCCACCATGCCCGGGTCGGCCTCTTCTCCACGTCCGGTAGCAGCCACGAGTGCCGCAACTGCCTGCCGATCGAGGCGGTCCAGCCTTGGCACAGTCGCCCGGGCTTCGACCAGGTCGGCGATGGCGATGGCGTCCTCGTCGAGATCCTCGCGCCGCCACGTCAGGAGGAGGACGAGCGGTCTACCGGCGAGGCGGCGGAGGAAGTAGGACAGTGCCTCGAGCGTGGCGTTGTCGGCCCACTGGATGTCGTCCAGCCAGACCATGCCCGGCGACATCCCCGCCACCATCGCGGTCAACGCATCCGCGATGGCCGACACGAGACGGGCATGTGCTGCTGGGCCCTCGCCCGAGTCTCCTGCTCGAGGGCCGCGCCCCAGCTCTGGAAGCACGCGGCCGATTGTCGACCGAGCCGCCGGATCCATGGCTTCGAGCCGTCGTCGGGCTTCCGGATCGGCCATGCCGGCGCGCAGGAGCTCCACGATCGGGCCATATGGGATCGCATGTTCAGCCTCATACGCTCGAGTGGCGATGACTGTCCCGCCGGCCCGGCGTACGTCCGCAGCGGCTTCCTCAGCCAGGCGGGTCTTGCCAATCCCGGCCTCGCCGATTAGGGCGACAACATGGCCGTCCCTCGTCGCGGTTCCGCGCGCTCTCGTGATCGCGGCGAGCGCTTCTTCGCGGCCCACCATCGGCAATGGCTCGTCGCGCGACGGATCGATCGGAGTCACAGCCGACGGAGGCGGTAGCGGAGTCGCGTCACGGATCGCCTCGTAGTGCGCCGTCGTCTCCGGCAGCGGCACGACCGCCAATTCGCGATTCAGGATTGCGACGCAGACGCGGTATTGGCGAAGGGCCGCAGCTCGGTCGCCGCTGGCTGCAAGCACTTCCATCAGGCGCACGTGAGCCCTCTCGTCAAGCGGGTCGACTTCGACGCGACGTTCGGCCGCCTGCCGCGCCCCAACCAGATCTCCGGCGTGCTCCCGGGCGAGGCTGAGCCGGTCCAGGACCGAGGCCACGGTGCGCTCGACGCTCGTCGCCCGCGCGGCGCGCCAGTCGTCGAAGTCGGGGCTGTCACGAAGGTTGAAGCCGGCGAGAAATGGGCCGCGGGCGAGTGCCGCCGCGTTCGATAAGTCATCGACACCAATGGACTCGGCGAGCCGCTCCAGGTCGTCGAGATCGACACGTATCCGCGACCGATCCAGCCTGACGGTGTTGCGATCCACCTCGAGCGCGTCGGTATCGACGGCTGTGCGCAGGGTGGACAGGGTCCGACGCAGCGCGCCCCGCGCCGAGTCGTCATCGCCATCGGGCCACAGCATCGCTGCCAGCTCCGTGCGCGCGAATGCCCGTCTCTCAGAGGCCAGGAGAGCGAGGATCGCCAGCGCTTTTCGCGTGTCGACGCGCAGCGGCGAGCCATTGACCAGGACCTGGGGCGGCCCAAGAAGGCGGATGTCGAGCGCCGGGACGGTCATTGGGTAACGGTACGCTCGCGGATCTGCATTTCGTAACGATTCTCGGACGAGCCGGTAAGAACGTGTCGCGAGATGGCTCCCCACCGACGGCATCGAACGAACCCAGCGGCGGGTTGTCAGCGCACCGATGATGGCGATGTGAGGGAAGGGAAGTGAGCGTCAGGATGGGGCGACGAGCCAAACCGACGGTGGACCAATGAGTCAACTGGCGGGAGAACGGTCGTCCCCGCCGGCAAGGGGAAAGGAGGTCCCGACGAACCGGACGCTCGGGCGAGCCGGGCAGGTCGCGATCGTCGGTCTCCTCGTCGTCGGGGCGATCGTGGGGCTGGCGGGCCGGACAGGAATTGGGTTCGTCTGGTTCATGCCGTACGCTGGCGTGGGCGCAATCCTCCTGATCAGGCGACCGCAGACCTCGATCGGCTGGATCCTCCTGGCGCTGGGCTGGAACTATGCGATCGTCACCGCGAACGTCCCGGGAACGATCGATCAGTTCGCCGACGCGACCTTCGACATACCTGTGAAGCTCTTCGCGGTGATCCACAACGGGTCCACCGGCGTCTTGTTCTACCTCTACCTGCTCCTGGTGACGGTCTTGCCTTCTGGCCGACTCCCGACTGGTCGATGGGGCGGACTTACTCGTCTGGCGCTGGCGATCGGCCTCGTCCCGGTCGCGGTGGGCTGGGTGATGCCGGTCATCCACGCCACGGTCATTGGCTACCCGACAGGCGTCCTGATCCACAACCCCGTCGCGCTGCTGCCGGGACTGCCGATCTGGCGAGTGATCACCTCGGAAACGGTCGGCCTCCCGATCCTGGTCATGGTCGTCCCTGCGGCGATCTCGCTCGTGGTTCGCACCCGGCGCTCGAGGGGCATCGAGCGTCAGCAGCTGCGCTGGATCGCATCCTCGATCGGCTTTGTCGTGCTGGCCGTCGCCGCGGGTTTTGCGATCGGTAGCCTCGTGCCGGACGCGTACAACGGGCCGGTGGGTGGGCTCGCCTGGCTGCCGGCCTTGGTGGCTTTCCCCACTGTGCCGATTGCGATAGGAATCGCCGTCCTGCGCTACCGCCTCTACGAGATCGACCGGATCATCAGCCGGACGCTCACGTATGGGTTGTTGACGGCGGTCCTCGTCGGTGTCTATGCGGCCGGATTCCTGCTCCTCCAGGCTGTCCTTGCCCGGTTCACGAGCGGCGGTGGGACCATCGCAGTCGCCGTCTCGACACTCGCTGCATTCGCCCTCTCCCAGCCGCTCAGGCGGCGGCTCCAGTCAACGATGGACCGGCGCTTCAATCGCTCCCGGTACGATGCCGAGCGGACGGTGGAGGGCTTCGCCGCGCACCTTCGGGACGAATTCGACGTCGACCGACTCGGCGGCGAGCTCCGGACGGTCGTCGGTCGAAGCCTCGCTCCGACATCTGTCGGCGTGTGGTTGCGCCCGTCCGAACGGACAGCGGGCCGATGACGCGCATCCCCGGCGTCGTTGGAGGGCTTGCGATCGTCGGTCTCCTGATTTGTGGGGTGATCGTCGTGGCGACGAGCCCGATTGGGGCCTCCGGCCTCGGGTTCATCCCGTATGCGGGCACGGGCGCGATCCTCGTCATCCGACGGCCGCGAACGTCGATCGGCTGGATCCTCCTGGCGCAGGGCTCGTGCTACGTGCTCCTGTCGGTGCCCGTGGGCGCGAGGGCCGAGCAGTTCGCCGATGGGACCGTCGATCCGCCGAACGCTGTCTTCGCGATCGTCCATGCGGGTTTGGGCACGACGGTGTTCTTCCTCTACGCAGTCCTGGCGATGGTCTTCCCGTCCGGCCGACTACCGACGGGACGGTGGGGTCGACTCGGTCGCCTGGGACTTGGGGCAGGCCTTGTCCTTGCGGCCGCGGCCTACGTCATGCCCCTCATCGATGTCGGTTTTCCGACGAGCGTACCGGTCCGGAATCCCGTCGCCCTCTTCCCGGATCTCGCGATCTGGCGGGTGATGACCCCGACCACCGTGATCTTCCCCGTCATGGTCCTCACTATTGCCGGGGCGGTCTCGCTGGTCATCCGGGTCCGGCGCGCCCATGGGACGGAACGCCAGCAGCTCCGCTGGATTGCGGCATCAGTCGCCTTCGTCATGTCGGCCGTCGTCGCCGGCCTCGTGATCGGGTCCCTCGTGCCCGGCTCCGGGGACAGCGGGCTCGCGTGGACTCCCGCGATCGTGGCCTTTCCCAGCGTGCCCGTCGCGATCGGGATCGCCGTCCTGCGCTACCGGCTCTACGAGATCGACCGGATCATCAGCCGGGGGATCTCGTACGGCGTCGTCACCGCGACCCTGGTCGCTGTCTACGCCGGCCTGATCCTCCTTCTCCAGGCTCCGCTTGGCACCGTCACCGGCGGCGACACAGTTGCCGTCGCGGCCTCGACGCTCGTCGCCGCAGGACTCTTCCAACCGCTCCGCCGGCGCATCCAGCTGGCCGTCGACCGGCGCTTCAATCGCGCCCGCTACGACGCCGAGCGAACGGCAGCCTCGTTTGCCGCCGTGCTTCGCGACGGAGTCGACCCGACACATGCGCAATCGGCCCTCCTGGCCGCGGTGGACTCGGCTATCGGGCCGCGCGCCATTGGCGTCTGGATCCGCGGAGAGAGCCGATGAGCGCCGGTCGCTGGGCTGCGGCAGGGGTCGTCATGGTGACCCTCGGCATGAACGTGGGCATGCTGTGGGTCTCGTTCGCGACTGATTTCACGAGCCGATTCCGAGGTGTCGGTATCACGGACCTCGATGTCGCGATCCTGGACGTCTCAATCGTCGGGTTCGCGGTAATCACTCTGAGTTACGTCGCGGTCGGTTTCCTCCTCGCGGGCCGTCCCGGCGCCGGCCGAATCGCCGCAGTCCTCCTTGCTGGCGGTGCCCTCCTTGCTGCGGCGCCGTTCGGGTACAGCGTGGGTGGAGAGCTCGTGTTCCACGCCCCACAAGGTGCGTTCGCCAATGCCGTGCTCCTGCTCGGTCCATTGGCCATCGGCCCGGGTATTGCGCTGATCCTTCCCGGCTTGGCGCTGGTCTTTCCGACCGGCCGGTTCCCGTCACGCCGCTGGAACCTCCCCGTCGGCCTCGCCGCTGGCGCGATGACGGTTGGGAGCATGGTCGAGCTGATCCTGCCGGGGTCGATAACGCCAGAGCCACGGGGCTCCCACAATCCATTCGGGATCGAGGGGTTGCCGGCCGGCCTTGCAGCGGTTGCCTACCCGTTGGTAGTGGCCGGCATCGTTGGAGCCATGATCCTCGGCGTTGCCGCCGTGCTGATCCGTTACCGGAGCGGCGACGTCACGCTCCGACAGCAACTTCGCTGGTTCATTGCCGCGGTCCTGCTTGCTGCCGTGCCGTTGCCGATCGGGATCGTACCCGGCGTCGGCGGTCCCCAGTGGTTCGTGCTGGCGGCCGTGGGACTCCTGCTGGTGCCGGTCTCGGTCGGGATCGCGGTGACGCGGTACCGGCTCTACGAGATCGACCGGCTGATCAGTCGCACGATCGGATGGGCGCTGGTGACGGGCGTCCTCGTCGCGATCTTTGCCGGGACCGTGGTCGGCCTCGAGGCGATCCTCTCGAGAATCACCCAGGGCGACACGCTTGCAGTCGCAGCGTCGACCCTCGTCGCGTTCGCGCTGTTCCAGCCGCTTCGGCTGCGCGTCCAGACCGCGGTCGACCGTCGATTCGACCGCGCCCGCTACGACGGCGAGCGGACGCTTGCCTCGTTTGCCGAGCGCCTCCGGAACGAGGTGGATCTCGCGAGCCTCGAAGGCGACATCGCCGGCACGGTGACTTCGGCCCTCCGCCCGAGCTCCATCGGCGTCTGGCTACGCGAGCCTGGGCCGAACGCCTCCGGCGCGACGACACCGTAACGATTCCCGGACGATCGCCCGCCAGCATGAGGCTCGAGATGACCGCACTTACCCGTCCGTTTCGTCGCTTCTTCGGCCGGACCGAGCCGAGGGAGGCCGCTGTGCGCCAGCCGGTTCTCCCGGTTGCCCTCGAACCCGGCGGCGCGACGGTCGCGGTGGGGATCGCAGAGAACGACCCCCTGCTCGTCTACCTCCAGGCTGCTCACGGACCCGTCGACGTCGCCCGCGTCGAGCTCGACTCGCCTGCCGTCCGGGCCTTGCGCGAGGCGGGTGTCGCACTCGTCGTCCCGCTCGTGTCGCAGGGGGAGCTGATCGGCACGCTCAACCTGGGCCCGCGCCTGTCGGAGCAGGAGTATTCGAGCGACGACCGTCGCCTGCTGACGACCCTGGCGGGCCACGCGGCACCGGCGATCCGCGTCGCTCAGCTCGTGCGTGAACAGGCCGCGGAGGTGGCGGCACACGAGCGGCTCGAGCAGGAAATGCGGGTTGCCACCCTCATCCAGCAGCAGTTCCTTCCACGTGAGCTACCGGACCTGCCGCATTGGCAGATCGCCGCGTATTACGGATCGCGGTCGGGGACGTCACCGACAAGGGCGTCCCGGCGGCGCTGGTGATGGCCCGGACTCACTCGGTGCTGCGAGCCGAGGCCTCGCGGTCCGACTCGCCCGGGATCATCCTTGCGCGGGCCAACGAGCTCCTGGTGCCGGAGATGCCGGCCACGATGTTCGTGACCTGCCTGTTCGCGATCCTGGAGCCCGGGACCGGGCGGATCGTCCTTGCGAACGCCGGTCATAACCTGCCGTACGTCCGGACCGACGACGGCGTCGCGGAGCTCCGGGCCACGGGGATGCCCCTCGGTCTCATGTCCAACATCGTCTACGAAGAGACCGAGGGCGTCATCGCCCCAGGGAGCAATGTCCTCCTCTACTCGGACGGCATCGTCGAGGCCCACGATCGGGAATCCCGGATGTTCGGCTTCCCGCGCCTGCGCGAGGCGCTGACGATCGACGACAAGGGCGCAGAGCTGCTCGACCGCCTGCTGGACACGCTCCATGCGTTCACCGGCGCCAATTGGGAGCAGGAAGACGACATCACCCTCGTGACGTTGCGCCGCGCGGCCGCGGTCGCCGAGCTCGCCGGTCTGGGGGGAACGGTTGGGAACACCCGCGACGACGCAGACACTGGCGCCGGCGGCGATGCCGGAGGCGCAACCACTGCTTCCCAGGTGATCACGGCGTTCTCCGTGCCTGGCGAAGAGGGCAACGAGCGGCTGGCGATGGACCGGGTCAGGGCTGCCCTCAGCGGCCTTGGGCTCGAACCGCCACGGCTCGAGCGCCTGATCACCGCCGTCAGCGAGACGACGATGAATGCGATCGAGTACGGCAGCCAGGGCCGTGCCGACATCCCGGTGGACGTCGTCGTCGAGACCACTCCGGGAGCGGTGGTGGTCCGCATCACCGATCGAGCCCTGTCGGGCGGCGTGCCCGCAGATCCTGAGGAGCCTGATATGGAGCGGAAGCTCGCGGGCGATCAGAAACCCCGCGGTTGGGGCCTCTTCCTGATCAAGAACATGGTGGATTCGATGGACGTGACCAGCGACGGGTCGACCCAGACGGTCAGCCTGACCCTGGCGCGCGAGGAGCGAACCGATGGATGAGCGGCCATTTGGCGCGGAGATCAGCGAGGTTCCCGAGGAGATCCGGGTACGGCTGAGCGGCGATCTCAACGGCCGCGCCGCCGAGGCGCTCGCCGGCGCCTATACCAAGGTTGCAGCACGGGGTCCGCGTCGTGTGACCCTCGACTTCGGACGAGTCGGCTATATCAATAGCACTGGAATCGCCCTCGTCGTCCGGCTCCTGGCCGATGCCAGACGCGACGGCCGTGCCGTCCGGGCGCTGGGCCTGACCGAGCACTACCGCGAGATCTTTCGAATCACTCGCCTGTCCGACTTCATGGAAATCGTCGAGGGAGATGCAGCATGAACGCAACCACCGTCGGACTGGATCGAACCGGATCGGCAGCGATCCTGCGCATCGCGGGTGACGTGACGTCGGCCAGCGAAGCAGAGCTCATGGCCGGCTATTCGCGAGCGGCCGAGGGGGGAGCGGGCGTCGTGGTTCTCGACTTCAGCGACCTCGAGTACATGAACAGCGGCGGCATCGGATTGCTCGTCACGCTCCTCGTCCGAGCGCAGCGAGCCGGGACCCGCTTGCTGGCGACCGGGCTGTCCGACCACTACCGACAGATCTTCCTGCTGACGCGGCTCGACGAGGCGATCGGCATCCACGACACGGAAGCTGCCGCCCTGGCCGCTGCCGGCACGAACTAGGAGCGCGACATGACGATCAAGGAAGCCACGCCGGTCGCCGCAGGTCCGGCCGAGGAGACGCCGGCGATCCGATCGACCGACGACAACTGGTCGAAGCCGGTCGGGCGACTGTCTCTCACGGCCGCCCACCAGGGCGCGATCAATCTGAACGTCGAAGGGCGCCGGCTCGTCGGACCCGTGCAGGGGTTCGGCCGGCTCTGG
>WNFV01007016.1_pt1 | contig 13159 bp, 13 predicted proteins | sample 5400101 | NCBI WGS metagenome assembly WNFV01 (sample SAMN13153361, study PRJNA577476) | soil metagenome | isolation source: 115 cm soil or saprolite under grassland replicate 1 | place: USA:California | collected 2016-06-15
TCGTCACACACTCGCGCCGGTTCCCTATATAGAATTCGTAGTGGGTGGTGGGATGGGGTGCCCCGACGCCAGGGAGCTACGCGAGCAGCTCGGAGAGCGGGAACGAGCGGTGGGCGCGCGGGGGCACGAGGAAGTTCTGCCGGTGAGTCGTCCGTAGCACCGCGTTGAAGCCCTGCCCGCGCCCGCGCGGCGGGATCGGCAGCTTTCGGCCATCGGGCAGAACACCGTCCATCGCGAGCCGGTTTCGGTGGAAGTCGTCGCTCGACGGGTTGAAGACGACGAAGTGAACGCCCGGGAGCGGCCCGTCGGCGACGCCGTCGCGCTCCGGGTCGGCGCTCCAGAAGAACGGGTTGTCGAGCGTGTTGAAGTCGGCGCGATGCGGGATCGCGGTACCCGCCTTGTAGACGACGCCGTCCGAGCCGACAACGTCCGTTGGCAGCCGAGATGCGGTCTGGAGAGCCGCGCTGTGGCCGATCCGGCCGGTCGTCTTGAAGTCGCGGAGGATGCTCTCGGCGCTCGCGACCTCGTCGGGCGGCTGCGGCACCGTCTGCGTGCCGACCTTCACGTCGAGGCCCGGCCGGAACGACGTATCGACGCGCTCCCGGAAGTCGAAGTTGACGTACCACGCCTCGAGGTCCTCGCTCAGGTGCGAGAGGTGCATGTGCGTGCCGCCGCGGAAGTATCCGCTCGGGCCGAGATCCACGTACCCCAGCGTCTCGAAGTTCGCGATCCGCGGTGGCCCGAGCCCCGCCTTCTGTGTCGAGGTGAAGCCGAGGAAGAGCTCGGACGTATCCGGGATCAGATCGGCGCCAGGCACCCCGGCCGCAAGCGCCATTCGCTTCGGCAAGCTCTGCCCGCCGTCGAAGCCGCCGCCTGCGAACCCCTTCCGAATGCTCGTCTTCGCGAAGACGTCGAGCCCCGCGAACAGCGCGCGCTCTGCGTCCTCGAGGTGCTCCAGCGAGTCGCTGCGGAGCAGGACTGCGACGTCGTTCGCCTCGCGGATCACCTCGTCTGGGTCGCTCGGGAAGCGGATCACGTCGAAGAGGGCGCTCTTCGACGCTCGCCGGTCGACCGGCAGGTGCAGCTTCGCCTCGCCGGGGACGAAGCGGTGAAAGTAGGGCAGTCCCCACGCGACGGTGACACCGAGCCCGGCCGGCGTCATCGGATAGCGCGCGTCCAGCTCAGTCAGCGCCTGCTCGAGCTCGCGGCGTGCGTCGGCGAGATCTGCGGCGTCCACGTCGACGGTCGCCGTCACCACCTCGTGATGCAGCGGGGGTACGAGAACCTCGACGCCGTTGTCCCGGATCGTGCGGACGCCGTCGAGCAGGTGCTGCTCGCGGCCCCGCGGCCCGGCCGGGGCCGTCCGCGTCGGCGTGCCGGTGAGCTGGTCGACGAGCTCGTAGATACCCGCCCCGCCGAGGGCGCCCGCGGCCGCGCTCGCGATCAGCTCCCGCCTCGTCAGCTTCATGAGGGCACCGTCACGCGCTCGGCTCGACGAGCACGAGCCGCGTCATCATCCGGTCGAGCGAGCCGAGCACCTTCCGATACGTGAGCGGCGGCGCCAGATGCTGGCTGAGCGTGTAGAGGGAGCCGTCGGCCCGCCAGGCGTAGAGGATGTGCCACTGGTCGGCGTCCTGGTTGACCGTGTACAGGGTGACCTTCTTGCCGGCGATCGTCCTGGTGAGGCGGGCATCGGAGAAGCAAGGCACCTTCGTCCGGACGACTTTGTCCTTCGAGACCGTACGCGTGTCGATGCAGGTCGGAATCCTCGTCCGGCCCGGATATCCGCGTAGGTTGACGTGGATCTCGCCGGTGATTGCCGCCGGGCCCGTCTCCTGCCAGACGAAGCCCTCCAGGTAGCTGCGGTCCCGGTCGACGGAGTGAATGTTGTTCCACCGACCGCCGATCTCGCCGGTGAGCGGACCGGGCAGCCAGCTCGGGCAGTAGACAGGCGCCTGGATGCGGTCGGCGAGCTTCTGCCAGCCGGCGCGCCACGCCGTCGGACACGAGGGAGCGCCCTTGGCGGCGGCAGCTTGCAGCGACTCCTTCTTCTCGCCGCACCCGGCCACGACGACCCCGAGCGCGACGAGCCCGACCACGAGCCCTCCAATGCGTCTCACTGCGGGAAGGGTACCCGTGTATCCCGTTCAGATCGGATACAGCGCCACCCAGGGACCTGCGTGCGCGCCACCAGGGTCGAGGCGATACAGAGGGCGCCGGCGCGCCAGCGAGTCGTAGAAGCGCGCCTCCCGCGGGTAGTTGTCGCGCGCCGCGAGCACGCGATCGGTAACGGAGCCGGTTACCAGGACGTAGCGCGCGCCCTGCTCGCGCAGCCGGTCGAGGTCGCGGTTCGGGTCGAAGTCGCGGCCGGGTCCGGGAAGCGCGAGCGAGATCGTCCGGAAGTCTTCGAGCCGCGGCGTCGAAGGGTCGACGGCGATCGTCGCACCGTGCGGGACATGCCCGTCGATCCACGCAGCCGCCGTGACGCGGGTATCGCTGCGCGTCAGGTCGGCGGCGTCCCGGATCGTCCACGTGAGCGGCACGACGAGCAGCAGAAGCGTCACCGGCGTGAGCGGGCGAATCCGCCCGGCGAGCGCGCCGAGCACCGGCACGAGCGGCAGCGTGTAGCGGTCGAAGTGCGCGCGCGCGGTCAGCAGCTGTGCGAACCAGACGAAGGCGAACGAGAAGAGCACGAAATCGGCGCGGCGCCGGACGACGAGCGCGACGACGATCCCGGCCACGGCGACGAGGAGCGCCGGCCCGAGTCCTTCCCAGAGCCGCTCGACGTAGGCGAACGGCGTCGGCGGATCGTGCTCGAAGCCGAGCCAGCCGTCGTGTGCGAGCCGCTGAACCCGGCGGATGTCGTCGAGCGCTCGCCCGAGGTCGAGCAGGACGTACGGGCTCGTCAGCGCAAACGCCAGCGCAGCGAGGCCAGCCGAGATCGCGAGCCGTCGCCACTGCTTCCAGCCGACGACGAGCACTGGCGCGAGCAGCAGCAGCCCGGGGTACTTGAACGAGGCCGCGAGCCCGATCGCGAGTCCCGCCCACTCCAGCCGGCCGGTGATGAGGAGCGCGAGCGCCACCGTCGCAGCCGTCGTCAGCGGGACGTCGGTCACGGCCGTCCGCGAGTAGAAGACGTGGGCCGTGTCGACCGCCACGAAGCCGGCCGCCACGAAGCCGGCGGCATACCCGTAGGCAGCCCGCCCGAGCCACCACGCCGCAGCCACGCCCGCGAGCGCGAGCGCGACGAGGACGAGGCGCGCCGTCAGGTATGACGGGTCCGCGTGCCAGCTCTGGAACGGCGCCTCGGCGTAGATGAGGGCCGACGGGTAGTCGAAGAAGTGCGGGTCGAGCCCGCCGCCGTGGACGACCCGCCACGCCCGCGGGACGATGTTCGCCTCGTCGGGGTTCAGGAGCGCGAAGGGCAGCCCGTACTCGATCCCGACGAGGCGCAACCCGGCCGCGAGCGCGAGCAGCGCAGTGAGCCCGACCTTCGGCCCGCCCCAGCGGCGGTCGACGTTCAACTCAGACTTCTGGCGAAGGGCCGCCGACGAGCTCGGCGACGGTGCCGCCGCGTACGAGCACCGCGTCCATGCCGGCGCGCTCGAGCGCCTCGACCTCCTCGCGCGTCCGCACCGGCACTTCCGCGATCGCGAGCTTGCCGGCCGGGACGTCCGGGAGCAGATCGAGAACGATCTCGAAGACCTCCTCGACGTCGGGCGCATCCTCGTCGGGACCGCAGAGAAGGAGAATCTCCGGGTCGACCTGCTCGAGAACCTCGGCGAGCGCCTCCTCGTCGGAGACGCAGACGACGAGCTCGAGGCCGTCCACGGGCTCGCCGGCGCGAACGACGAACGCGTCCGCCCCCGCACGACGCGCCTCTTCCAGGTCCGCGCCGCCCCGCCAGACGACAGGCAGGGACGTCGCGTCTCGAAGACCGGGGATCGCGCCCGAGATCGCGAGCGCCTCGGCGCCGTCGGCCTCGGCGGCCCTGGCCTCCTCGAGCGACGCGACGTGCGCGATCACCGAGATTCCGTCCCCCTCCGAGATCGCCTGGCTGAGCAGCCGTATCACTGGCCGCAGATGGTACTCAGCCAGGACAAGGCGGCATTGGTCGGGCGTCGCTCGGCGAGGCGGTTATCCCCACTTGTAGGGCACGAGCGTCGGGCCGACGATGTGATCCGGCTCGGCGGCGCCGTGCTCGCGCACGTCGTGGGTGAAGTGAGCGCCGTACCAGATGACGACGTCCTGTTTGGCGAGCGACTGCCTCGTCACGAAGCGGTCGATCTGGATCTCGGTGTTCGCCCCGATCGGCTCGTCCTCGATCTCGCCGGGCCGGTAGCGGAGCGCCCAGAAGTCCCCCTTCGCGTACGCGTCGCCGACCGCAGTGCTGTCGTTCGGCCCGGGCACGATCTCGTAGCCGCGCCCTTGGAGGCTTTCGACGCGCCAGCGCCGCTTGTGGGCGGCGTTGCGCATTCGCTTCGCCTCCCACAGCATGGTCGTCCATTTCTTCGCGCCGATGATCGCGGGGTCGTTGAACTCCTTGACGACGTTGAGCGTCCCGTCGACGTCGAAGTCGAGACGCCAGTAGACGTGGTGGTGGTGCACGTTGCAGACGCAGCTCGCCTGCGTCGCCCCGAAGCCGAAGCGCGGCGCGATCCGGCCGTTGGCATGCAGGCGCCATTCGCTGACGTAGCGATACCAGCCGGCCTCCAGCTCGCTCACGAGCACGACCTCCTCGCCGTCTACGTAGATCCCGACGCCGAGGAAATTCCCCGTGTCGGTGCCCGACTGGAGAATCGTCCTCGCCTTCCCGGTGCACAGGCGGAAGCCGGGCGCGACGTCTCGTCCGGTCGCCTGGATCCAGCCCTCCGCGTACTGCCAGTCGCGGAACGGCCCGCACTTGTCGCCGTTGTAGCGGACGTTGAGGATCGGGACGTGCGCCTGAAAGAGCACGCTGCGGCCCCGGTAGGCGACGTTGCGAAGCTCCACGCCGGAGCCCGACCCGCCCGACGACGACGACGGCCGGACGACGAGGAACTCCCAGAGCACCGTGTTCCCGCGCTTGACGGTCACGCGAGCCTGGCCGGGAACGCCCTGAACCGTGGGCTCCTGTTCGGCGCTCGGGGGCACGCCGCAGGTGCGCGCGGCCGCGAGCGCGCGCTCGGGTGCGCCGGCTTCGAAGCGCGTCACACGCTTGCGGCCGAGATCCACGCCGACGATCTCGTGGCGGACGCCGCGTCCCTTGGCAGAGGGCAGCAAGCCGACGGTGATGCGCCGCTCCCGGGTCCCGTCGGGCAGGTCGACCGGCGCGTGCGGCGGCATCGGCTTGTACGCGGTCAGCTTCCCGTCCTTCAGCAGACGACCGAGCTGGTCGTCTCGGCCGATCACCTCGACCGCGGCGACCCACTCTTCGTGCGTGACGCGAGGCTGACGGGCTGACTCGACCACCTCGACCCGCTCGGGCTCCTTGAGGCTGCCGCGCAGGTCGATCGCACGCGAGTTCGAGTAGTCGTACACCGTCGCGTGAAACTCGTCGGGCCGAGCCGCGCGCAGGCTCGTCGCCTTCTCGGGCGAAAGCAGACGAACGGCGAGGACACAGTGCTCGGCGTCGCCCACCTGAGCGCTCGCGACTCGCGCGACCGCTTCGTGCGCGGCAGCGATCGTCTTCCGGGGCGGGTCGAACGGCCTGACTTCGATGGTGAGCTTCGGCGCCTTCGGCTTCGGGCGCTTCGGCGGCTTCGACGGCTTCGGCGGCATGGAGTCCCCCTTCTCGGATTTTCCGACGCGCCGCAGAGCGATCGGCTTCGGGGATCTTCCGACGCGAGCCGCGCCGATTCAAGTGCGCGGCGGCGACAACGCCGGTCCGCGGTGAGCCTAGGCCCTCGGACCCACTAGACGCCGATCGGGTGCCAGACGGTCTTCAGCTCGAGGAACGACGCGACGTCCCACGGGCTCTGGCCGTCCGGCTTGCCGTGGACGACGCGCTTGACGTTCTCGGCCGCGGCTCGCTCGAGCTCGGGAGCGAGCCCGTCGGCGCCGGTGAGGTCGATCGCGTTCACGTCCATGTGTGCAGCGAGCCAGGGCGCGAGCTCGGAGCGAAAGCCGGTGAGGATGTTGACGACGCCGCCGGGCACGTCGGAGGTCGCGACCACCTCGGCGAGCTCGATCGCGGCGAGTGGCTGCGTCTCGGACGCGATCGCGACCGTCGTGTTCCCGCCCACGATCGCGGGGGCGAGCCGCGAGACGAGCCCGAGCAACGGCGGCTCGTCCGGCGCGACGATCCCGACGACGCCGGTCGGCTCCGGCAGCGTGAAGTTGAAGTACGGCCCCGCGACCGGGTTCGACGAGCCCAGCACCTGGGCGAGCTTGTCGGCCCAGCCGGCGTACCAGACCCAGCGGTCGATCGCTGTCTCGACCTCGGCCTTACCGGAGCAGAGCTCGGCGAACTCGTGGCGCCGCGCCTCCATCATCTCCGCGATCCGGTAGAGCACCTGGCCGCGGTTGTACGCCGTCATGCCGGCCCACTTTGGAAAGGCAGCGCGCGCTGACCGAACGGCGTCGCGGAGGTCCTTGCGCGACCCGCGAGCGACGTTCTGATCCTGCGCGAGGTACGTACGCCCCGACTCGGAGCGCGGGAACGCGCCGCCGATGAACAGCTTGTAGGTCTTCTTGACCGGGAGCCGCGCCACTATTCGTCGAACCTCAGGTAGGGGCCGAGGCCGTGCAGGCCGCCCTCGCGGCCGAAGCCTGACTCCTTGTAGCCGCCGAACGGCGAGGTCGGATCGAAGCGGTTGTACGTGTTCGCCCAGATCACGCCCGCACGCAGCTTCGACGCCATCGACAGGATCCGCGAGCCCTTCTCCGTCCAGACGCCGGCGGACAGCCCGTAGGGCGTGTTGTTCGCCTTCTCGACGGCCTCGTCGGGCGTGCGGAAGGTGAGGACGGAGAGCACCGGCCCGAAGATCTCCTCCTGCGCGATCCGGTAGCTCTGCGCGACGTTCGTGAACACGGTCGGCACGAACCAGTAGCCCTTCTCCGGGAGGCGACACGGCGGCTGGTAGATCTCGGCGCCCTCGTCCTTGCCGGCCTCGACGAGCTCCTGGATCTTCTCGAGCTGCATGCGCGAGTTGATCGCGCCGACGTCGGTGTTCTTGTCGAGCGGGTCGCCGACCCGCAGCGTCGCCATCCGCCGCTTCAGCTTCGCGAGCGCCGGCTCGTAGATCGACTCCTGCACGAACAGGCGCGACCCGGCGCAGCAGACGTGGCCCTGGTTGAAGTAGATCCCGTTGACGATCCCCTCGACGGCCTGGTCGAGCGCGGCGTCGTCGAAGACGATGTTCGCCGCCTTGCCGCCGAGCTCGAGCGTCAGCTTCTTGCCGGTGCCGGCGAGCTCGCGCTGGATCGCCTTGCCGACCTCGGTCGAGCCGGTGAACGCAATTTTGTCCACCCCGGTGTGCTTGACGAGGTGCGCGCCGGTCGAGCCGTCGCCGGTGACGATGTTGACGACTCCCGGCGGCAGCTCCGCCTGGCGCACGACGTCGCAGAACAGGAGCGCGGTCAGCGGCGTCGTCTCGGCCGGCTTGAGCACGACGGTGTTCCCGGCCGCGAGCGCGGGCGCGATCTTCCAGGCGAGCATCAGCAGCGGGAAGTTCCACGGGATGATCTGCCCGCAAACGCCGACCGGTCGAGGCTTGCGGTTCGGAAAGGCGTACTCGAGCTTGTCGGCCCAGCCCGCGTAGTAGAAGAAGTGCGCCGCCGCGAGCGGCAGGTCGACGTCGCGGGACTCCTTGATCGGCTTGCCGCCGTTCAGCGACTCGAGCACCGCGAACTCGCGCGAGCGCTCCTGGAGAATCCGGGCGATCCGGTAGAGGTACTTCGCCCGCTCCGACGGCGTCGTCTTGGCCCACTCGCCCTCGAGCGCCTCCCGGGCGGCGTCGACTGCGAGGGCGACGTCCTCGGCGCCGGCGAGCGCGACCTGCGCGAGGGGCTCTTCGGTCGCCGGGCTCAGCGTCGGGAACCACTCGCCCGAGCGCGGCTCGACCAGCTCGCCACCGACGAACAGCCCGTAGCGCTCTTCGAGCTGGACGATGTCGCGCGCCTCGGGCGCCGGCGCGTAGTCCCACCCAGCGGGAACCGGCGCACGATCTTGCTTGTGTTCGAGTTCAGTCAACCCAGCACGGGGGAACCCAGGGTTCCCCCGTGGTCCCCCTCCTTCTTGTCCGTCCGATGGCCGATCGCTGCGAGCGACGCCGGGCAAAACCCGCCGCCGCGGCTGATGTCTGCGTCTGCGCCAAATCAGTCAACCGTGAAGTAGTCCGGACTTTGATATGCCCCCGTCCTTTCCTTGCGGATCTGCATGAGCACGTCGTTCAGGAGCGACGACGCCCCGAGCCGGTAGAGGTCGGGCGTCAGCCACTCCGGGCCGAGCGTCTCGTGCAGCTGGACGAGGTACTGCACAGCTTGCTTGGCGACCCGGATGCCGCCGGCCGGCTTCATCCCGATCTTGCGGCCGGTCTCGTCGTGGACGTCGCGGATCGCCTCGAGCATCACCAACGTCACGGGCAGCGTCGCGGCCGAGGGGATCTTGCCGGTGGACGTCTTGATGAAGTCGGCGCCGGCAGCCATCGCGAGCAGCGAGGCCCGGCGCACGTTGTCGTAGGTGCCGAGCTCGCCGACCTCGAGGATCACCTTCAGGTGCACGCCGCCGCAGGCCTCCTTCACCTTGACGATCTCGTCGAAGACCTTTGCGTAGCGGCCGGAGAGGAAGGCGCCGCGGTCGATCACCATGTCGATCTCGTCGGCGCCGAGCTCGACCGCCTCGCGCGCGTCCTCGATCCTGACGCTGGTCGGGCTCTGGCCGGACGGGAACGCGGTGGCGACCGAGGCGACCTTGACGCCGGTCCCGGCGACCCGCTGCTTCGCGATCGGCACGAGGTTCGGGTAGACGCAGACGGCGGCGACGGACGGGACCGAAGGGTCGGTCGGGTCCGGGCGGATCGCCTTCGAGGCGAGGGCGGAGACCTTCCCCGGCGTGTCGGCACCCTCGAGCGTCGTGAGATCCATCATCCGGATCGCCAGATCGAGCGCGAAGAGCTTGGCCTCGCGTTTGATCGACCGCTTGGCGAGCTCGGCTGCGCGAGCCTCGACCGCGACCTGGTCGACGGACCCGATCCGCGGGAGCCGAGGCTCGAGCGGCAGCTCGAAGCCGCGCGGGAGTGACCCAAGCAGCGAAGGAGTTGCCGTCGGTGCCTTGGCCATGGCGTTGAGTCTAGTGGCCCACCAGCGCCTGAAGGCAGCGGACGAGGCTGTATTGGTGGGACCCCAAGCCCCGCCCCCATGCGACCGAGCCTAGCGGCGAAAGACGCGCGTGTCTCTCACGAGTCTGTGCCGAGACGGTGCCAACTCATCCACACGCTCATCGAGGACGGACCGCAGCCGCGCGCAACGGACGGGCCGAGCTATCGAGGATTCGCCGAGAGGGTGCCGATCCTGGCGCCGTGCGTGCTCGAGTCCTGCTTTCGCTCGCAGGCCCCGAAGCGCGGGCTTTCGCACCATGGTGTACGTGACCTCAGCCGCGTGCGTGCCCGGGGCGCCGTACCTCGTCCTCTGGCTCGCCTTTCGCTGCGGGATCTTCTGAGCCCGTCAGATCCCGAGCCGCTCCAGCATCGTCACGCTGCGCCGCCACTTCGGCACCGCTTTGACCCGCAGCTCGAGGAACACCTTGCGTCCCAGCAGCAGCTCGATCTCGGGGCGCGCCCGCACGCCGATCTCCTTCACGACCCGGCCGGCCTTGCCGACCAGGATCTGCTTCTGGCTCTCCGTCTCGACGTAGAGGTTCACGTGCACGCGCCCGTCCTCGAGCTCGGTCAGCTCGGCGGTCAGCGCGTGCGGCACTTCTTCCTTCGTGAGCGCCAGCGCCTTCTCGCGCACGAGCTCGGCGATCCGGGCCTCGAGGGGCAAGTCGGTGACCTGCTCCGGCGGGAAGTAGAACGGCCCCTCCGTGAGCAGCTCGAGCAGCTCTTGCCGCAGCTCGCCGACACCGTCGCCGGTCTTCGCGCTCACCGGGTGCAGCGCCTTGAAGTCGCCAAGCCCAGAAGCGGTCTGCATCTGCGTCGCGATGTGGCCGGGCTTGAGCCGGTCGACCTTGTTGAGCGCGATCACGACCGGCACGCCGAGCGAGAAGACGCGCGACGCGATGAACCGGTCGCCGGCGCCGATGCGTTCGCGCGCGTCGAGCACGAACAGCACCACGTCGACGTCCTCGAACGCGTGGTCGACGGTCTTCTGCATGCGCTCGGTCATCGGGTCGAGCGGCTTCTGGAAGCCGGGGATGTCCGTCAAGACGAGCTGCGCCTCGTCCGTCGTATAGATCCCGTGGATCCGGCGGCGCGTCGTCTGCGGCTTGTCGGAGACGATCGCGACCTTCGTTCCGCAGATCGCGTTGACGAGCGTCGACTTGCCGACGTTCGGGCGGCCCGCAACCGCGACGAAGCCCGACTTCACAGTTCCCAAGTGTCCGGCAAGAGCGCGGCAGGCGTCGTCGTCACGATCTCCCCGGTACCGCGCCGGTAGCTGACCTCGGCGATCCGCAGCTCGTGCAGCCACTGCCGGCAGCCCCCGCACGGCGATGCGGAGATCCCGATCGCCTCGAAGTCGCCGGGCCCGTAGCCCGCCGAGACCGCCGCCGCGAGGGCCGACTTCTCGGCGCAGACACCCAGCGGATACGCCGCGTTCTCGACGTTCACGCCCTCGAACACCCGGCCGTCGCGCGTTCGCACCGCGGCGCCGACGAGGTAGTTCGAGTAGGGCGCGTACGCCCGCTTCGACACCTCGATCGCCCGCTCGACCAGCTCCCTGGACCCCGCTCCGGAGCCGGCGGAGCTGGCGCCTCCGCTATTGGGCGGCTCCTTCGAGTCTACGCCGCTCACGAGAACACCCGGAAGAGCACGAGCGTCACGAGCGCGCCGAGCACAGCGCCGTATGCCACCTCGAGCGCCGAGTGGACCCCCGACTCGACCCGTGTCTGGGCCACGAGCAGCGCCATGATGAACGTCAGCGACGAGATCAGGAACCGATGGTCGGTGTCGCTGAGCACGTACGTCACCGCCATCCAGCCCGCGAACGCGACCGCGGCATGGCCTGAGGGAAGCCCGCCGCTGAGCGGTGTCCCTCGCCCGGTCAGCGCCTTCGTCACGATCACGACGAGCACCGTCACGACGAGCGCCACCACCGTGATCTTCGTCGGCGCGTCGCGGAGCTTCTCGAACAACGTCTCCGAGCGGTCGCGGATCTGGCCCGAGAAGACGAGGTAGCCGATCGCGATCGCGTTCACCGTCGCGATCAGGACCGCGCCCGCCGCGATGTCCTTGGCGAGCTTCGCCATCGGGTCGAATGCGGTGGTGGCGACGTCGATCGCCGCCTCGATCGCGGTGTTGATCATCTCCGCGATCAGGACGAACGCGATCGCTAACAGGAGCGCGATCAGCTCGAGGCGGTCGACGTCCGTCGCGAGCCCGGCGATCAGGACGACCGCGGCCGCGAGGACGTGAATGCGCATGTTCCGCTGCGTGCGGAGCACGTGGATGATGCCCTCGAAGGCGAAGTTGGCGCTCTCGATCAGGTTCGGCGCGCGCCGCGGGCGAGTGCTCATCCGCCTACCTCGCGCTCGCGCGCCTCCATCTCGGGGCCGTGCTCGTAGCCGAGCAGATGCAGGAGGCCGTGCGCGAGCGGCCAGCGCCAGTCGTCGCCGACGACCTGGGGGCAGAGGACGACGTCACCGAGCGCGCGCGGAACCCCTTCGGGAACCTCGTCGCGCCCGTCGATCGGGAACGAGAGCACGTCGGTCGGCTCGTTGATCCCGAGGTGGTCGCGCTTGAGGTCGCGGATCTCTTCCTGGTCGACGAACGCGATCCCGAGCTCGCCGTGCTCGATGCCTTCCGAGGCGAGCAGGCGCCGCGCGAGCTCGACGGCTCCGGCCTCGTCGACCTCCACCCCGCTCCGGTTGTCGACCTCGACCGTGACTGTCATCTCTGCCGCGCCGTCCCGGTCTCCTCGGCGTGCTGCTTGTACGCCTCGACGATGCGCTGGACGAGCTTGTGGCGGACGACGTCGCGATGGCTGAAGTGGACGAACGCGATCCCGTCGATCGCGCTGAGGATCTCCTGTACGTGAATCAGGCCGGACGCCTGGTCGCGCGGGAGGTCGACCTGCGTCACGTCCCCGGTGACGACCACCTTCGAGCCGAACCCGAGCCGCGTCAGGAACATCTGCATCTGCTCCGGCGACGTGTTCTGCGCCTCGTCGAGGATGATGAACGAGTCGTTGAGCGTGCGGCCGCGCATGAAGGCGAGCGGCGCAACTTCGATCGTGCCCCTGTCCATGTAGGCGGCGAGGCGATCGGCGTCCATCATGTCGTAGAGCGCGTCGAAGAGCGGCCGGAGGTACGGGTCGACCTTCGCGAGCATGTCGCCCGGCAGGAACCCGAGCCGCTCACCGGCTTCGACCGCGGGGCGCGTGAGAATGATCCGGCCGACTTGCCGTTCGTGCAGCGCCGCGACGGCGAGCGCCATGGCGAGGTACGTCTTGCCCGTACCCGCCGGGCCGATCGCGAACGTGACGGTATGCCCGCGGATCGCGTCGACGTAGGCCTTCTGCATGACAGTCTTCGGCGCGATCTTCTTGCCGCGGTGACGCCACACGACGTCCTCGAAGACGTCGCGGATGTCCTCGGCCTGGTCGAGCGCGCCCAGCACCGCGTCGACCGTCGACGGGCCGATCTCGTGACCGCCCTCGACGAGCTCGACGAGCTCGTCCACGACCGCGCGCGCCTCGACGACCTTCTCGTTCTCGCCCTCGATCGTCAGCTGATTGCCGCGCAGGCGGATCGTGGTGCCCAGTCGGTCGCGGAGAGCGTCGAGCACCGAGTCGCCGATGCCGGCGAGCTCGGCCGCAACCTCGTTCGAGACGTCGAGAACTTGCTGCACTAGGCCCAGTGTAGGCGCGGGTGCCGCGGGCGTTCGGGGACTAAGCCAGCTTCTCGCGCACGAGCTGGCTGACGAGCGAGCCGTCCGCGCGGCCGGAGACCTGCGGCATCACGTCGGCCATCACGCGGCCGATGTCGCGGAGGCTCGTCGCGCCGACCTCGGCGATCACGTCG
>WNFV01015087.1_pt1 | contig 13155 bp, 13 predicted proteins | sample 5400101 | NCBI WGS metagenome assembly WNFV01 (sample SAMN13153361, study PRJNA577476) | soil metagenome | isolation source: 115 cm soil or saprolite under grassland replicate 1 | place: USA:California | collected 2016-06-15
TGCTCGTCGACCAGCACCCCGCTGCCCCGCGCCGCCACCACCAGCCCCGCCTGCAGGCACGCCTCCGCCAGCCACGCCAGCTCCACCCCGACCTGCTCCACCACCCCCACCGCCGACCGCCCCTGCCCGGGACGCGCCTGCGCCAGCAGGTCCCGCACCGCGATCCGCAACAGCTCCCGCCGCTTGAACCGCCGCAGCCCGTCCCACGCCGCACCCGCCTCGTCGTAGCGCCCCACCACCGCCACCGCCTCGGCCACCAACCCCACCCGCGACCGACGCTCCGTGAAGGCGCGGCCATGGGCCAGCCGGTCGGCCTCCTCCGGGTGGGCGGCGAGCCAGGCGCCGAGCGAGCGGCTGGCCGCCACCACGGCGACGAGCCGGTGGCGGAAGCCGCGCCGGCGGCGCAGCGCGGCGGCGAAGCCCTCGGGGTCAGGGTGGCGCTCGGCGATCGCGGCGAGGGCGCGGGCGGCCAGGTCGGGATGGGCGCTGGCGGCCACGTCGGCGAGCAGGCGGCGGCCGCCGAGCGCCGCGTCAGGCGGCCAGGCGCCCAGGCGGGTCAGCGCGGCCGCGCTCGCCTCGGGCTGCTCGAAGCCGTGACGGGCCAGGACCGACGGAGTGGCCTGCACGGGATCGGGGACCACGGCACCTCACCGGTCGGGACGCCGACGGGTGCATGGTACGGGGACCGGTGCTTCCAGTGGCGCCCTGCGATGGCGCGCGGCCGGCCGCCGGCGGTCAGGACCGGCGTGGATGGTCCCGCTGGTACCGCTCGGCCGAGCCGCCGGCGGCGGGCCGTGGCTCCAGGAGCCGTCCGGCGAAGAGCCGGCGGAGCACGCGGACCCACCGCGACCAGCGTGCCGGCTGGAGGATCCTGCCGCTGACCGCCAGCTCGGCCCGGTCGAGCAGGTCCTCCAGCACGGCGTCGTGGATCGGCCTGGTGACCAGCAGCCAGGTCAGCAGGGCCTTGGGCCGCTTGGGCCGACCGGCGAGGACGTGACGGAGCTCCACCACGCCCTCGCTGTCGTCCACCTCGAGGCGGTGGGTCCCGTCCAGGCCCATGCGCTCGCTGAAGCGGAAGACGACGTGGCGGCCGGGGACGTACTCCTCCACCCGGTAGCGGACGGGACCGTGCCCGCCCTTCGCCCCGACGCCGAGAGGCCGGTCGAAGCGCATCGGCAGGCCCGGCCAGCGGTCCTCCGGCCAGAGCTCGTCATGCGGGCCGGCGAGCCCGTCCAGCAGCGCTCCGACCTGGTCGACGGTGCCCGGCAGGATGCGCTCGTGCACGTTGAGGATCTGCATTGGCGCGGTCACCTCGTGGCTCCCTGAGGGCTTCGCCCTCCATACGCTAGAGTACGGAAGGACTATACGATACCGTATGGTCCATGGCCAAGCCCGATTCACCCGCTGCGACGGCGCAGCGGTCCCGGCGGCGGCTGCGGCGCTCCGACTGGGCCGAGGCCGCCCTCGCCGCGATCCGCGAGGGAGGCGTCGGCGCCGTGGTGATCGAGGGGCTGGCCGAACGCCTCGGCGCCACCAAGGGCAGCTTCTACTGGCACTTCAAGGACCGGGACGAGCTGGTGGAGGCCGCCCTGGAACGCTGGGAGCGGCAGCAGACCGACGAGGTGATCGAGCGCCTGCGCGCGATCGCGGACCCGGGCGAGCGCCTGCGCCGGCTGTTCGAGATGGCGTTCGGCGAGCACCCCGGTGGCGACACCAACGTCGCCCTGCTCGCCGACGCGGCCAACCCGCTGGTGTCCCCCGCGCTCCGCCGGGTGACGCAGCGGCGCCTCGACTTCCTCACCGGCGCGTTCACCGAGCTGGGCCTCGCCCCGCAGAGGGCAAGGCACCACGCCCTGCTCGCCTACACCGCCTATGTCGGCTACTTCGAGCTGCGCCGGGCCGCCCCGTCGGCGACGCCGACCGGCCCACAGGCCCAGGCCTATCTCGAGCACCTGCTCCGCGTCGTCACCCCGGCGCGGCGGGAAGCGCTACCGCGAGACTCCCGCTGAGCCGGTCGGTGGCTCGCTCATGGTGATGGCCTCGAGGGCTTCGTCCTCGTAGGCGTCGACGATGGCCGGGACCAGGTCGTCCCTGCCCTCCTCCAGCACCCGGTTCAGCTTGTCGGCGTAGGTGTCGTGCAGCTCGCGAAGGTATTCCTGGGTGGCATTCGGCGTGGTCAACGAACCGTCTCCCGTCAATACGTGCGGTCGCGGCCTTGCAGGCCGGTACGGCTCCATGGTCGGCACGGCCGGTTGCGCCCGCGTTACGCGTGGGCTGCATGCCCGTAACTGCCGTCAGGTCCAGCGCCAGGAGCGGAGGACCTGGTCCTGCGCCGGGGCCTGCGTGAGGAACGCGCCCGCCTCGGCGGTGAGGGTCACCAGGTAGAGGTCGCCGAGGTGGTAGCAGGCGACCTGGCGGGCGTGGAGGCGGCCGCCACCCTGGGCCAGGGTGTAGTCGGCGGCGACGGCGGGCTCCCCGGCCAGCGTGAGCCAGCGGGCGCCGCCGGCCAGGCGGGCGCCGGCGTGGAGCCGCCGCAGGGCGGCGGCGGGAAGGGCGGTGAGCGGCGGTGGTGCGCGGCCGGCGCCGGTCCGCACGACGCTCAGGTTGGCACCGGAGCCGGCGGCGACAGGGCCGACCAGCACCACGTCCGGCCTCGCACCCGGGAAGCGCGGACCGAGCACCCGGGTCGCGTCGCGCCAGCGCGCGGGCGGGACGAAGGAATACGCCGAGCGGGAGGGAACCGGGCCGGCGTCCCTGGCGGCCGCCGCCGGCCCGGCATCCCGCTCCCGTGGCGTGCCAGGCCAGGCCGACGCGACGGCCGCGGCCGCCAGGGTGACGGCCAGGCCGAACAGGCCGAACCTCACGGCTGGACGGTCCCGCCACGAGCCCTCCCGGAGCCCGCGAGCCCGTTGCCTGCCGACCGCGCCGTCCGAGCGCGCCCACCCCCGCCGAGGCTGCACCGCGTCCGACGATCCGTGGTCGCCCACGGGTGGCCATCCATCCCAGGCGCCGGCCTCGCTTGCCGGCGGCCACCCATCCTCGGCGCCGGCCAGGTCGCGGATGCCGGTGGCGCCGGGGTCGTCGTCCCAGCCGGACAGGCGGTCCCAGGCCGGCGGGCCGGTGGTGGACGGGTCGGGCCGCCGGCCGGCCGGCGGCTGGGGGTCACCGCCAGCCGGGCTCGGCCCGCCGGCGCCGATCCCCGCGGGGTCGGGTGGGGTACCACGCGGCTCGCCGGACATGGCCGCATCCTCGACGCGCGCGGCGGCCACCACAAGCCGCTGCGACCGATCTGTGGACGACCCGGCCGCGGGCGGCCGCCGTCCCGGTCAGGGGAAGCGGATCCGGTCCACCCAGAGGAGGTCGTCGGCGAGCAGGGGGTCGACCAGCTCCTCCACGTCGGCCACGCGGCTGCCGGGAATGGCGACGGCGAACAGCTCCTGGCCGGCCCACTCCCAGCGGATGCCGAGCCCGTCGAGCTCGGCGAGCAGCTGGTTGCAGCGGGCGAGCTGCTCGTCGTCGCGCGGCATCGGGGTCACCCGCATGGTGGCGTAGCCGGACGCCGCCGTGACCTCCTGCACCACCGCCGTGTGCTCGCCCTCCGGCGCGACCCGGACGCGGTCGCCGAGCACGAGCTGGCCGAGGAAGGGGATCACGGCCACCTCGAACTCGTCCGGTCCGGCCTCGCGGCACGGCAGCGCCTCCCAGCGCCCCGACCACACGTCGAGCTCGTCGACGTCCCGGGCGAGCACCACCACACCCGGGTGCTCCCAGGTGCGGTCGTCGTGGGCGAACGGCTCGGGCCAGGGGTCGCCGGAGGCGAGCAGCGGCTGGGCGCTGCGGAACTCGCTCGCCGGGTCCTCCGGGAAGCGGCCCCGGCGGTCCGGCAGCAGCACCTGCAGGATCGGGAACTCCTCCTGGTACCAGTCGATCGCCATGCCGAAGTAGGGCGCGTACCACTGGGGCCGCACCGAGGCGAGCCGCACCTGGTGGTCGCTGAGCACGCCACCGTCGGAGGCGCCCGGCGCGAACCGCTCCCCCTTCGCCACCCGCTCGGCCATCAGGTTCAGCAGCAGCGTGGCCTGGTTGCCGTCGATGCCGAACATCGCCAGCTCGGGATGGCCGAACGAGGTCCACAGCCCGATGGTGTAGGTCCACGGCGGGTGCAGCGGGTCGCCCACCACCATCTGCACGTGCCAGCCGTGGCGCTCCACGCTCGCCAGCACCGGTCCGAGCCGGTCCGCCATGGCCGGGTCGAGGTCGGGCAGGGGCAGGTGCCGCTCGGCCGTGCGGCGCCACAGCAGCCTCGTCAGCGGCGCTCTCACCATGCCCTCTCCGGGTGTCGTACGTGACGGGGTCACAGCAGCGGCAGGTAGCGATCCCGCTCGAACGGCGAGACGTAACGCTGGTACTGCTGCCAGTCGCGATGCTTGTTGCGCAGGAAGTACTCGAAGACGTGCTCGCCGAGGGCCTCGGCGACCAGCTCGGACGACTCCATCGCGGCGAGCGCCTGGTGGAGGTCGACCGGGAGCGGGCGGATGCCGGCCGCGCGGCGCTCCGCGTCGGTCATGTCGGCGATGTTGTCGCCCGCCTCGGGCGGCAGCTCGTAGGACTCCTCGACGCCGCGCATGCCGGCGGCCAGCAGCACCGCGAACGCCAGGTAGGGGTTGGAGGACGGGTCGGGCAGGCGCACCTCCACGCCGACCCGGTCCGACCGGTAGCCGCCCACCCGGACCATTGCCGAGCGGTTGCGCTGCGCCCAGCAGACCCAGGTGGGGGCGTCGTAGCCGGGCACGAGCCGCTTGTAGGAGTTGATCCACTGGTTGGTGACGGCGATGTACTCGTGGGCGTGCACCAGCAGGCCGGCGATGAACCCGCGGGCGACCTTCGACAGGTTCGCCTCCTGCCCGGCGTCGTAGAAGGCGTTGCGGTCGCCCTCGTAGAGCGACAGGTGGGTGTCCATGCCCGAGCCGGCCATGCCCTCGAACGGCTTGGGCATGAAGGTGGCGTGCAGCCCCGCCTCCAGCGCCGCCTCCTTGACCACCAGCCGGCAGCTCATGACGTTGTCGGCCATGGTCAGCGCGTCCGCCTCGCGCAGGTCGATCTCGTGCTGGCTGGGCGCGATCTCGTGGTGGGACTGCATCACCGAGATGCCCATCCGCTCGAGCATGCCGATCGCCACCTGGCGGAAGTCGTTCGACAGGTCCAGCGCCGTCTGGTCGAAGTAGGAGCCCCGGTCCAGCGGCCGGGCCGACTCCGGGTCGGAGAAGACGAAGAACTCCATCTCCGGGGAGGCGTAGACGGTGAAGCCGCTGCCGGCCGCCCGTTCCAGGTTGCGGCGCAGCACCCAGCGCGGGTCGCCGTCGAACGGCTCGCCCTCCGGGGTGAGCACGTCGCAGAACATGCGCGCCACGCCGCCGTTCTGGGCGCGCCCCGGCAGCACCTGGAAGGTGCCCGGGTCGGGCTTGGCGACCATGTCGGCCTCCTGCACCCGCGCGAAGCCCTCGATGGCGGAGCCGTCGAAGTCGACCCCGCGCTCGAAGGCCTCCTCCAGCTCGGCCGGGGTGATCGCGAACGACTTCAGGAAGCCGAGGACGTCGGTGAACCACAGGCGGATGAACCGGACGTCCTGGTCCTCGACCTTGCGCAGGACGTACTCCCGCTGCTTGTCCATGCTCGGATCTCTCGGCGGTTTGGAAGCACGCCCGGCGTGCCCGACGGACAGGGTGGATGGCCTGGTCATGCTACCTCGGCGTGACTCGTGCCGCTGCTATCTTGAGAAGTGGCAGCGAGGTCCCGGACCGCATCCGGGGCGAGGAGGTGCCTGGTGGAACGGCTGCGCCTGGCCGGTGCCCAGATCAACACGGTGGTCGGGGACCTCGACGGCAACGCCGATCGGGTTGTCGCCGCCTACGCCGAGGCGGTCCGGCACCGCGCCCACGTGGTCGTCTTCCCCGAGCTGACGGTCACCGGCTACCCGCCCGAGGACCTCGTGTTCAAGCCCTCCTTCCTGGCCGCCAGCCGCGCCACGGTGCAGCGCCTCGCGCGCGAGTTCGACGACACCGCGGCCGTGGTCGGCTTCGTGGACCCGACCCCGGCGGGCCCGGCCAACGCGGCCGCCCTCTGCGCCCATGGCCGCGTGCTCGGCGTCTACCACAAGATCCTGCTGCCCAACTACGGCGTGTTCGACGAGGAGCGCTACTTCGTCCCCGGCGACGAGCTGCTGCTGGCCACCTTCGGCGGCGTCCAGGTGGCGGTCGCCATCTGCGAGGACCTGTGGTTCCCGTGGGGGCCGATGGCGGCGGACGTGGCCGCCGGCGCCGAGGTGGTCGTCAGCCTCAACGCCTCCCCGTACCGGCTGGAGAAGGGCGACCGGCTCGCCCCCATGCTCGCCACCCGGGCCGCCGACCACGGCGCCCACCTCTTCTGGGTCAACCAGGTCGGCGGCCAGGACGAGCTGGTCTTCGACGGGCAGAGCACCTATGTCGACCCCCAGGGCCGCACCCTCGCCCGCGCCGGCGCGTTCGACGAGGAGCTGCTCCTGGTCGACCTGGCGCTGGAGGAGGGCGCCAACGCGCGCCTGTCCGACCGGCCGCGCCGCGCGCCGGCCTCCGACCCCCGGCCACGGCTGTCCGAGCGCCGCGTGCAGGTCTGCGACGCCCTGCCCGACCCCGGCCCGCCGCTGCCCAGGCGCCTGGCGGTCCCCCTCAACGCCGAGGCGGAGGTGTACCGCGCGCTGGTCACCGCCACCCGCGACTACGTGGTCAAGAACGGCTTCGAGTCGGTGCTGGTCGGGCTGTCCGGCGGCATCGACTCCAGCCTGGTCGCCACGGTGGCCTGCGACGCCCTCGGCCGCGAGCGGGTCACCGGGGTGGCGATGCCGTCGGCCTACTCGTCAGAGGGCAGCGTCGGCGACGCCCGCGCGCTGGCCGGCAACCTCGGCATCCGCCTGCTGGTGCTGCCGATCGTGGAGCCCGTGGAGGCGTTCCTCGGGGTCCTCAAGGAGCCGTTCGCCGGCACCGTGGAGGGCATCGCCGAGGAAAATCTACAATCCCGCGCTCGCGGCGTGCTGCTGATGGGGCTGTCCAACAAGTTCGGCAGCATGCTGCTCAACACCGGCAACAAGTCCGAGCTGGCGGTCGGCTACTGCACCCTGTACGGGGACATGGCCGGCGGCTACGCCGTGATCAAGGACGTGCCCAAGACGCTGGTGTACGAGCTGGCCCGCTGGCGCAACGAGGCCGGCGTGGTGATCCCCCAGTCGGTGCTGGACAAGCCGCCGTCGGCGGAGCTGCACCCCGGCCAGCTCGACACCGACTCCCTGCCGCCCTACGAGGTCCTCGACCCTGTCCTCGAGGGCTACGTGGAGGACGACCTGAGCACCGACGAGCTGGCCGCCCAGGGCTTCGACCGCGAGGTGGTGGAGAAGGCGGTGCGGCTGGTCGACCGCGCCGAGTACAAGCGGCGCCAGGCCCCGCCGGGCCCCAAGGTCACCGGCCGGGCGTTCGGCAAGGACCGCCGCCTGCCGATCACCAACCGCTTCCACGGCCGCACCGACCCCGCCGGCTGACCCGGAGGCGGGTAGTTCCGGCCTCGCGTGGCACACTGGGCAGGCCAGGGGACCCCGGACGGGGCTCCAAGGACCCATCCACAGGAGGCCGCAATGCCGGTCACCATCGCCGACCTCGCCGCGATGAAGGCGCGCCGAGAACGGTTCGTCATGCTCACCGCCTACGACGCGCTGACCGCGCGCGTCCTCGACGAGGCGGGCATCCCCCTGCTGCTGGTCGGGGACACGCTCGGCATGGTCGTGCTGGGCCACGACTCGACCCTGCCGGTCACCATGGAGGACGCGCTGACCTTCACCGCCGCGGTCGCCCGCGGCGCGCGCAACGCCATCGTCGTCGGCGACCTGCCACGGCTCATGCAGGTCGGCGCCAACGCGGTCAAGCTCGAGGGCGGCTCCCGCTCGGTGAAGCCGATCCGCAAGATGACCAGGGCCGGCATCCCGGTCATGGGCCACCTCGGCCTCACCCCCCAGTCGGTCAACGCCCTCGGCGGCTACCGTGTGCAGGGCCGCGGCGAGCGCGGCGAGCAACTGCTCGCCGAGGCTCACGAGCTGCAGGAGGCAGGCTGCTTCGCGCTCGTGCTCGAGGCCGTCCCGGCCGAGCTCGGCACCCGCGTCACCCAGGCGCTGGACATCCCCACCATCGGCATCGGCGCCGGCCCGGGCACCGACGCCCAGGTCCTGGTCATCTCCGACCTGATCGGCCTGACCCCCGACCCGGTCCCCCGCTTCGTCAAGCGCTACGCCGACCTCCGCTCGATCCTCGCCGAGTCCGCCCAGCACTTCGCCAAGGACGTCAGCGAAGGCCACTACCCGGCCCCAGAGCACCAGTATCACTAGCGGCCACTGCCCGTACACCGCGGATCCCGGCTACGTACCCGATGGGGGGTCCGGGGGGGAGCCGTCTCGGGCTCCCCCCGGATGGATCAGGCTTCGGCGCCCCAAGCGACGAGTCACTCCTACTCCCTACGAAGCGTGCGGAAGTCGCCCTCCTCGTAGCGGGCCAGGACGAAGACCAGGTCGGCAAGGCGGTTGAGGTAGCGCAGCACCTCCCGCTCGGCGAGCATGCCGGCCCGGTCCATGGCGACCGTGTGGCGCTCGGCGCGGCGGACCACCGTGCGCGCGTAGTCCAGGAACGACGAGCCACGGGTCTCACCGGGCACGACGAACTCCTCCGGCATCCGGATCCGCCCGGTGTACTCGTCGATATGCCTCTCCAGCTCCTCGACCATGGCGGCGGTCACCTTGGTGGTTCCCGGGGTCAGCTTGTGGGCGTTCTCGGCCGCGGTGGCCAGCTCCGCGCCGACCACGAACAGCTCCCGCTGCAGGTGCAGGACCAGGTCGGCAAGGATGCTGTCGGCGATGAACACGCGCGCCATGCCGAGCGCGGCCACCGCCTCGTCCGTGGTGCCGTACGCCTCGGTGCGGAGGTCGGACTTGTCCACCCGGCCGCCGTACAGCAGCCCGGTGGTGCCGTCGTCGCCGCCCTTGGTGTAGATCCTCACGGCCCGTTACCTGGATCATCAGCGTGTCTGGATCCGGGCAGCCGGCCGTTGCCAGCCGGCAGTCCCCGTCTTAGCCCAGCATACGGCTGGCGCGGGGTTCCCGCTTCGCAGAGGTCTGCCCGGCCAGACCGGGTCTTGCGTCCCCTCCACGGGCGTTTCACGTCTCCGGGCCACTCCCGGCGACCACATCCTTGACCAACGCGGCCAGGTTGCAGGCCGCGTTCAGGTCACGATCGATACGAAGCCCACAGGCCTCGCAGTGGAGCACTCGGGCCGACAGGGGCAGCTTGGCTTTCACTGCCCCGCAGGCCGAGCAGGTCTTACTGGACGGGTAGAACGCGTCCGCTTGGACCAGCCGGGTGCCGGCCCAGGCGGTCTTGTAGCCGAGCTGGCGACGCAGCTCGCCCCAGCCCGCGTCGGCGATGTGGCGGGCCAGGCGGCGGTTGCGGAGCATGCCGGAAACGTTGAGGTGCTCGACCACGATCACGTTGTGGCAAGCCACAAGCTCGGTGGTGAGCTTGTGCAGGCCATCGCAGCGGAGGTTCGCCACGCGGGCGTGGGTCCTGCCCAGGCGCCGTCGGGTCTGCTTCCAACCGTTCGACGGTGTTCGGCGGGTGCCGTCTGGGGCTCTGGATCCGCAGCGGCGGGCGAGCTGCCGCTGGAGCCGCCGGAGCCGCCCCTGCGTTTGGTCGAGCGGGCGCGGGTTGGCGACCACCTGCCCGGTGGACAGCACCGCCAGGTGGCGGATGCCAACATCCACGCCCACCACCCCACCCACCCCTCTCGGTTCAGGGCTGCGGCACTGGACCTCCACGGCGAACGACACATACCAGCGGTCCGCGGTGCATGAGATGGACGCCGACAGAATGCGGGCGGTGCCGGCTTCCAGGCGGCGGGCCAGCTTACGGGTGGACTCGTGGGTGCGGATCCGCCCGATCCTGGGCAGCACCACGTGGTGCCGGTCGGGTTCGACGCGGATGGCGCCGGTGGTGAACCGGCACGTGGAGCGGGCGCGGTGCTTGGTCTTGCGCCGGGGGAAGCCGACTACTCGACCCTTACGCTTGCCCTGCTTGGAGTCCAACCAGTTCTGCAGGGCACGCGCGAGGGCGTCCAGGCCGGAGTTGTAGGCCTCCTTGGAGTTCTCCCGCCACCACGGGGCCACTTGGTGCTTGGCGCGGTTCCACTCCCGCCGCAGCGCCGGCAACGTCCACGGCACCTCCAGATCCATGCCGGCGGCACGCTCGTCCAGTCGCCGCTTTACCAGCTTGAGGGCCCAGTTGAAGGCGTAGCGGGCGGCGCCACAGTGGGAGGCCAGCGCCCCCTGCTGCCGCGGGGTCGGGTCCAGCGCGAACCGGTATGCCTGGCGGACGAGCATGCCCCCGCGCGGCTCGCCTGGCGGTCGGAAGGCTGTACAAGTGATCTCGAACATAAGTTCGGGATAGTATCACGTACTGATGCAGCCGAATGCCTGCTGGGTGGCACCCATCCACAGGCCAAACGAGCGAAGCCGCAAGTACCCAAGTCCGAGTGCTCGACCTCCCTCGCCGCTCGAGGAGCTGCGCCGCGTGCTGACGCCCAGGTGTCAGCGCCTGAACCCCTGCCGCTCAGCCCGCTCGGCTGGCGCCCGCCTGAGTGGTGTGGCCGTCATTCGGTGAGTGCCGCCTGTACTGCGGTCATAAGGTCGGCTTCCAGCGATGGCGTGACCGCACCCGCTGCGCGTCGCGCGCCAGCCGCTCTGTCAGGCGCAGGCGGTTCTTGCGAGCCGCATCCTCACCGAAGGCGTACTGGTCGATGGAGATCAGCGCGTTGCCGAGGGTCGCGGTCTGGCTGACGCGCAGCCGCTTGTCACCAGCGTAGGCGCCCTGCCCCTGGAGCGCGGTGTACCGGGTGCCGAGGAAGGGCAGCTCGATCACCGCAGCAACCACGGTGCCCGCTTCGGTGAAGCTCAGCGACACCGCGCACAGCGGGATGCCGTGCAGGAAGTTCACGGTGCCGTCGATGGGGTCGAGCATCCAGACGGGGCCGTCGCCGGCCGGACCGTAATGCCAAGTCACAACCACGCACGTCAGGAACTTCGGCCACCGGCCGGGAGGTGGCGATGTCCGCCGCCAACGGCACCAGTTCCACGCCGCCGGACGGCGAGCCTGGCGGCTTCGGTGCGCTGGTGCGCTCGTATCGGCGGCGGTGGGGCATGACCCAGGCGCAGCTCGCCGAGCAATGCGGGCTGTCGCGGCAGTTCGTCTCCAACGTCGAACGCGGCCGGGTGCCCGGCATCCAGGAGTGGCAGGAGTGCACCTTGCCGCTGGTCAGCGTGCTGGGCATCCCGCCCGAGGAGCTGACCGGCCTCGGCGTGCTGAGCCGGCCGGAGGCGCGGCTGCTGCGGCTGGCCGGACAGACCGGCACGGTCTCGCGGAGCCAGGCTACCGGCCAGGTCCGCCTGGCGCTGTCGGCCGCCGACCTTGGCGAGCTGGCCGCAGCCGCGGCCGAGCTGGCCTTGGAGACCGAGGTGACGCTGGCCGCGGTGGCGGCCGAGCGGGGTTCTCTGCACTACGAGGGTTGGCCTTGAGGATCATCCGAACGAGAGTCACGCGAAGGACTGTCGGCAGGCCCGCTTGGTGCGACTGGTCCGTCCAATGGACCAGACGCTGCGCCTGGGCTAGTCGTCCAGGCCGCCGGTGCTGGGGGCGTTGACGTGTCCGCGGGCCCAGCCGATCAGCGGGTGGAGTTCCCACCAGTTGTGGAGGCCGTCGTGGCGGACGATGCCCCAGGCGGTGATGCGGTCGTCGTCGTGGGGCGCCGCGATGGGGAGCTCGGGGATGATCTCCAGGACGATGAAGCTGCCGTCCGGGGCTTTGAGGACGACGTGGACGTCGCCGTCTGGTTCGCGGTTGACGTAGGTGACCTGGCCGGAGGCGCGGGCGCGGGTCGGCCGCCAGTGACCATTGGCGAGGGTTTGGATGCTGGTGGGCCGGTACAGCCGCGCGTCGGTGGGCAGGTGGCCGCCGAGGCGCCCGTCCGCCGGTTGAGCGCCACCCGCAGCCCGTGGTCTTGGACCCGGGCGACCAGCCAGCCGCCGAGGACGGCGAGGAGCAGCAGGGCGACCAGGCCGAGGCGCAGCTCGCGCCGGTGGGGTCGCGCCGGTGCGGCGTTTTCGGTGTGGAGCCAGCGGCCAATGGTGCGCTGGATGGCGGGGCGGGTCGGGAGCAGGGCGCCGGTGCCGGCGGCGCCGACGGCTAGGCCGACCAGCACGTCGGAGGGGTATTCGGCGCCGGCGGCGACCCGGCCGAGGCCGAGCAGCAGGGTGGTGGCGGTGGCGAGCAGTCCCCATCGCTGGTTGATGAGCAGGATGGCGAGGGTGAGGGCGGCGGCGATGGCGGCGTGGCGGGAGAAGAAGGCGCTGTCGCCGCGGCGGTCGCCGATGGCGCGCACCGCCCCGAGTGCCCAGTAGGGGCGGGGTCGGAAGTACAGGTGGTCAACGAGCTGGCGCAGCCCGAGCGCGACGAGCGCGCCGCCGAGGCCCAGCACCGTGAGGGCAAGGGTGTGCGGCTCGCGGCGCCGCACGGCCACGCCGGCCAGGGCGACCAGCAGCAGGACCGGCACGGCGAGCAGCCAGGTGGCGGCCACGACCGCAAGCAGCCGTGGCGGCCCGTGCTGGACGGCCTGGTTGAGGGTCTCGGTGAGCGCCATCACGCCTGGTCACCCATCGCCGTGGCCCTCGGCTGGTTGGTGGTGCGCGGCTGGCTGGGGTTGGCTGCCGTCCGGTGGTGGCGGCGACCGCGGCGGGGGTTGGTCGGGTGGTGGGTGGGGGTGGCCGTGGCGGGTGGCGAGGGTGCGGGCGAGCGTCAGCAGGCCGAACAGCCAGGCGGTGCCGAGGGCGAGCCCGCCGAGTACGTCGGTGAGCCAGTGCGCACCCAGGTACAGCCGCGACAGTCCGACCAGCCCGGCGAGCAGCGCCGCGGCGGTCCACAGCGCGACCTTGCGGCCCCAGCGGGAGGTGGCGGCGGCCAGCAGGGCGGCGAGCATGCCGTAGACGGCGGTGGCCTTGGTGGCCTGCCCGGACCCGAAGGCGTAACCGGTCCAGTGGCC
>WNFV01007021.1_pt1 | contig 13153 bp, 10 predicted proteins | sample 5400101 | NCBI WGS metagenome assembly WNFV01 (sample SAMN13153361, study PRJNA577476) | soil metagenome | isolation source: 115 cm soil or saprolite under grassland replicate 1 | place: USA:California | collected 2016-06-15
GAGCCTACGGGCCTTGTGGGATCGTCCCCCACCCGCTCCGCCTCGGAGGGACAAGCCGACGGTCGGCGACGGCACCTGTCTCGAAAACAGGCGAGGCGCAAGCCCTTGGGGGTTCGATCCCCTCTCCCTCCGCCAATCGAGCGAACGCCGACGGGTTCAAGCCCCGTCTGAGGAGTGGCCACACATGATCGAGCCAAGCAAGAGAAACGGCAGCGCAACGCGCTCTATGCACTGCGATACAAGCAACGGAAATGCAAGGACTGCGGCCATCGCTCAGCACGCCGCGGGAACTGCCGCCTCTGCGGCGGACAGATGAAGTAGCGAAAACGGTGGCGCTAGCGCCGACCCCAGCCCGGATCAGGCTTCGTCTGTCACGCTTGCCGGGTCCGCCTGGGCGAGCGTCGCCGTCCAGCTTGCGAGGAGGTTCAGCGCCTCCTCGGACTTCGAGCCGACCTCGGCGGTGTAGACGAAGATCATCAGGCCTTCGTCGGCTGAGAGTTGCATCGTCTCGAAGGTCAGGCTGAGGTCGCCGACGACGGGGTGATGGAAGCGCTTGGCGCCGGTGTCGTGGAAGCGGACGTTGTGCGCGGCCCATCGGGTGCGGAAGGTCTCGCTTTGCATCGAAAGCTCTCCGACGAGGTCTGAGAGGCCACGGTCGCGTGGGTCGCGGCCGGCCTCGGATCGTAGGATTGCGACGGCGTCGGTCGCAACCTGCTCCCAGTCGACGTAGAAGTCGGTCGCGCGAGGGTCGAGGAAGATGAAGCGCGCCGAGTTCGCAGGCCCGTGCGGGCTGTCGAAATGCTGCGAGTAGAAGGCGTACCCGAGCCGGTTGGCGGCGAGGATGTCCATGCGGCCGTTTCGAACGAACGCCGGCGCTGCCGTCATCGCGTCGAGGATGCGCTGCACGCTCGGCCGCACCCGCTGCGATGCCGGGCGGCGACGCCTTCGAGGCGTCGCGTGCGCTCCACGTGCGAGGTCGAACAGGTGTGCTCGCTCGGCCTCGTCGAGCTGAAGCGCACGAGCGAGCGCTTCCAGAACGGTCTCCGAAGCGCCCGTCACATTGCCGCGCTCGAGGCGCGTGTAGTAATCGACGCTGACCCCGGCGAGGAGCGCGACTTCCTCCCGGCGGAGCCCTGGAACACGCCGCTTACCGCCGAAGGTCCGCAGACCCGACTGCTCCGGCGTGATCTTGGCTCGCCTGGAGGTCAGGAACTCGCGGATCTCGTTCCTCGTGTCCACAGGACGAGGGTAACTCCGCGCCGCTCAGGCTGAGGGGGCCTGCCAATACCTGGATCAACAGGGACGGTCACTTGGCGCCGGCGCGTGCTTCAGTGATGCCACGGCCCGTCCCGACGCGAAAGGAGACCCCCAGCGTGCGCGCAACCGTCATGTACGGCGCCGGCGACGTCCGAGTCAAGACCGTCCCCGACGCCCGCCTCATCGAGCGCACCGACGCCCTCGTCACCGTCACGCGCGCCTGCATCTGCGGCAGCGATCTTTGGCCCTACAACCAGATGGAGCACACCGAGACCGGCCAGCGGATGGGACACGAGTTCATCGGCATCGTCGATGCTGTCGGCAGCGACGTCCGCACCGTCAAGGTCGGCGACCTCGTCGTCGCGCCGTTCGCGTGGTCCGACGGCACGTGCGTCTTCTGCCAGGAAGGGCTGCACACCTCATGCCTTCATGGCGGCTGGTGGGCCCGGGACGGCATCGACGGCGGGCAAGGCGAGGCCGTGCGTGTTCCCCAAGCCGACGGGACGCTCGTCATCCTGCCGGTCGGGAAAGACGACGCCCTGATGCCGTCGCTTCTCACCCTTTCCGACGTGATGGGAACAGGCCACCACGCGGCGCTCGCCGCGAGGGTCGGCCCTGGGAAGACCGTCGCTGTCGTCGGCGACGGCGCCGTCGGCCTGTGCGGCGTGATCGCCGCCAAGCGGCTCGGCGCCGAGCAGATCATCATCCTCGGCCGTCACCCCGACCGGATCGCGCTCGCCAAGGAGTTCGGAGCAACGGACGTCGTCAGCGAGCGCGGCGACGACGCGGTCGAACGCGTCCGCGAACTCACCAACGGCTTCGGCGCCCACTCCGTCCTCGAGTGCGTCGGTCACGGACAGGCGACGGTCACCGCTCTCAGCATCGCCCGTCCGGGTGGCGCAGTCGGCCGCGTCGGCCTTCCCCAGCAAGAGTCGATCCCGACGAAGCTGACGAGCTTCTTCGACAACGTCACCATCGGCGGCGGGCCGGCTCCCGCCCGCGCGTACATCGAGGAGCTGCTGCCGGACGTCCTCGAAGGCCGGATCGAGCCGGGTCGCGTCTTCGATCGGGTCACCAACCTCGACGGCGTGCCCGACGGCTACCGGGCGATGAACGAGCGCGAGGCGATCAAGGTCCTCATCGAGTTCTGAACGAAGGCGCAATGCAAAAGCGAAAGCTTGGAAACAACCTCGAAGTCTCGGTCATCGGACTCGGCTGCATGTCGATGAGCTCCGGCTACGGCCCCCCGGCAGACAAGCAGGAGATGGTCTCGCTCATCCGGACGGCAGTCGACAGCGGCGTCACGTTCTTCGACACCGCTCAGGTCTACGGCCCGTTCACGAACGAAGAGCTTGTGGGCGAAGCGCTCTCGCCTGTCCGTGAGCGGGTGGTGATCGCCACCAAGTTCGGGTTCGACCTGGAGACCGGACAGGCCGGCGGCCTCGATAGCCGGCCGGAGACGATCAAGGAGAGCGTGGAGCGTTCTCTCAAGCGGCTCAAGATCGACGCCATCGACCTGCTCTACCAGCACCGCGTCGACCCTGACGTCCCGATCGAAGACGTCGCAGGCGCGGTCAAGGACCTGATTCAGGAAGGGAAGGTCAAGCACTTCGGCCTCTCCGAGGCAGGCGTGCAGACGATTCGTCGCGCACACGCGGTCCAGCCGGTCACCGCAGTCCAGAGCGAGTACTCGCTGTGGTGGCGTGAACCGGAGACGAAGCTTTTTCCGACCCTGGAGGAGCTCGGGATCGGCTTCGTTCCATTCAGCCCGCTCGGAAAGGGCTTCCTGACCGGGAAGATCGACGAGAACACGACGTTCGACAGCTCCGACTTCCGCAACATCATCCCACGCTTCGAGCGGGAGGCACGGAAGGCGAATCGCGCCTTCGTCGAGCTCCTGTCTCGCGTCGCGGAACGGAAGAACGCGACACCGGCGCAGATCGCACTCGCGTGGCTGCTCGCCCGGAACGCCTGGATCGTGCCGATCCCAGGCACCACGAAGCTGGATCGTCTGGAAGAGAACATGGCAGCAGCCGACGTGGAACTGACGGCCGAGGACCTCGTCGAGATGGAAAGTGGCGCCACGCAGATCACACCGCAAGGGGCCCGGTATCCAGAGAGCTCGGAGCGTATGGTCGATCGCTGAGAGGCGTTCAAGGAACCGCAGAAGGAGAAGCCGCATGAGCACATGGACGAGCGACGAGCTCAGCAAGATCGAAGCAGCGGAAGAGCTGGATCTCGCCTCCGTGAGACGCGACGGCACGCTGCGCAACCCGGTGACGATGTGGGTCGTCCGCCACGGCGACGACCTCTACGTCCGCTCCGTCAACGGGCGCGAGTCGTCCTGGTTTCGCGGCGTCGAGGCGCGGCACGAAGCCCACATTCAGGCCGGCGGTGTCGACAAAGACGTCTTCCTCGTCGAGGCGGACTACGTCAACGACGAACTGGACGGCGCGTACCGCGCGAAGTACCGCCGATACGCGGAAAGCATCGTCGGCAGCATCGTCAGCCCGCAAGCGCGCGCAGCGACGCTCAAGCTCGTGCCGCGCTGAACAGGAGGACAAGCATGCAGATCACGAGAAACTCCGTCGAGACCGCGGCCGGCCCGAGCGAGTGGTTCACCGGCACGGTCTACATCGACACGGTCGCTGCGCCGTCAGACCTGTCTCGCCTGCAGGCAAGCAGCGTCCACTTCACCCCCGGGGCCCGAACGGCATGGCACACCCACCCAAACGGCCAGACGATCTACGTCACCGAGGGCGTCGGCCTCGCGCAGCGCCGCGGTGGCCCGATCGAGGTGATCCGCCCCGGCGACCGGGTGTTCTTCGAGCCCGGTGAGGCGCACTGGCATGGCGCGGCACCGACGCGCTTCATGACGCACCTCGCGATGCTCGAGGTCGACGGCGAAGGCAACAGCGCGACGTGGCGTGATCACGTCAGCGACGAGGAGTACGAGGCGGCGCCGCCGATCGACAACTGACGGCCATGGCAGCCGGGCTCCGCGGAAGAGAGCTCTGCAAATGCCCGCACAACGGAGCTTTTGTTTCGGGACGATTTGCAAGTCGTCGAACGCGGGGCACGTATGGAGCCTTTTTTGGTCCACCGGCGGATGCGAGCGCGCCACGCCGCCCTCTACGCTCGCACGAACGCTATGGCGGCGATCGGCTTTATCGGCAGTGGGAACGTCGGTGGCACGGTGGCGCGGTTGTCCGTCGCCGCCGGGTACGAGGTGGTGCTGAGCAACTCGCGTGGACCGCAGACGCTCACGGATCTGGTGCAGGAGTTGGGATCGCGCGCGCGGGCGGCTACCCGGACGAGGCCGCGGCAGGGGCGACCTAGTCGTGGTAAACGTCCCACCGAGGGCCCAGTCGGCGGTACCGGTGCAGGCCCGCGGCGTTCCGTGTGGATCGGATCCCGGCCGCGTCGATCCGCGGCCGGGATCCGTGCAGGGACTACGCCGAAGCGGGAGCCGGCTTCGCCTCCGGAGCCGTCGACGGCTCCTCGGCCTCGAGGCGCGGGAGCCACTGGAGCCAGCTCGGGAGGTACCAGTTCCAGTCGCCCAGCAGCTTCATGGTGGCCGGCAGCAACACGCCCCGGACGATCGTGGCGTCGATCAGGATCGCCGCCGCGAGCCCGACGCCGAACTGCTTGAACATCAGCATCGAGAGGGTCGTGAAGATCGAGAAAACGGCGACCATGACGATCGCTGCACTCGTGACCACTCCGGCGGTGGACTTGATCCCGTGCGCGATCGCGTCATCCATGCTCGCGCCACGATCGAACGTCTCCCGGATCCGGCTGACGATGAAGACGTGGTAGTCCATCGAGAGCCCGAAGAGGATCACGAACAGCAGCAGCGGCACGACGGGCGCGATGCCCGCGGTCGAGCTGAAGCCCAGCAGGCCCTTGCCGAAGCCGTGTTGGAAGATCAACACGAGCACGCCGTACGCGGCGGCGACCGAGAGGAGATTGAGCACGATCGCCTTGACCGCAACCACGATCGAGCGGAACGCGACCAGCATGAGGCCGAACGCGAACAGGAGGACGAAGGCGACCACGAGCGGGAGGGTCGACTTCATCTGATCCAGCGTGTCCTTCCATTCGGCCGTCTGCCCGGTCACGCCCGATTCCACGTCTGGGAGCGCGCCGACCGTCTGAGGGACGACCTGCTCGCGTAGTGCGGCAAGAGCCGCATTCGACTGCGTGTCGGTTCCCGTCCCCACGATCGGGACTGTGATGTTCGCGACCGTGCCGTCGTCGTTCTTGTCGACCGTGATCGGCTCTTTTGCTCGCCCGGTGGCGAGCGCTCTCCGCTCGAGCCGCTTGATTGCCTCGCGGACACCCGGCGCGTTCACGTCGGGCGCCTTCACGACGACATTGGCCGGCAGAGCGGTGCCCGGGAAGGCCTGTTGCATGCGGTCGTAGGTCTTGACCACCGGCAGCGACTTAGGGAAGGTGTCCGGCCCCGGAGTGGCCATTCGCAGCTGGAGGGCCGGGGCGGCGAGCGCCACCAACAACCCGCCCGCGGCCACCGCGGACAGCAGCGGCCGGCGCAGGACGCCGTCTACGATCGCTGCCCAGATGCGGCCCTCCCCGTTCCCGCGGCGGAGCCGGCCGACGAGCGGGACGTGCAGCCGGTCGACCCGGTCGCCGAGCTTCGAGAGCAGCGCGGGGAGAACAGTCAGCGAGCCGACCATCGCGAGGAGGACGACGATCATCGTCGCGAGCCCGAAGGACGCGAACGTGGCATCGCCCGTCAGGAACATCCCGGCCATCGCCACCATCACAGTCAGACCGGAGATGAGGACCGACCGGCCCGAGGTGGCAGCGGCGGCTTCGAGCGCGGCGCGCTCGCTCCGGCCAGCAGCCCGCTCCTCTCGTTCGCGCCGGAGGTAGAACATCGCATAGTCGACACCGACCGCGAGCCCGACCAGCAGCACGACCGCGAAGGCCTCGGGCGCGATCGGGAGCAGGTGACTGGGCAGCGCGACCAGCCCGAACGTCGCGAAGACGGCCGTGAGCCCAAGCAGCAGCGGGATGCCCGCGGCCACGAGCGCGCCGAACGCGACCACAAGGATGATCAGGGTGAGCGGGATGGAGAACACGCCCGCGGTCTTGAGGTCGTCCGCGAAGGCGGTGTCGATGGCCTTCCTCGAACTCGCATAGCCGAACTCTCCAATGAAGAAGCCCGGATGGGCGCGTTGTACGTCGGCGACGCTATCGAGGACCGGGTCGATCTTGTCGCCCGCCTTGTCCTTGTCGCCTCGGATCTCGAACTCGACGAGGGCGGCATGCCCGTTGTTTGCGATCTGACTTGCATGGCTGGGATCGAGCGGCGAGCGGACGTTCTGAACCGCCGCCAGCTTAGAAACGCGCGCGACGACGTTCTCGACCGCGGCGTCGAACGCGGGCTCGCCCGCCTGAGCGGAGCGGCTCTGGATCAGGACGCTCTCATCTGCCGGCTGCTTGAACCCGGCATCCAGGATCCGGTCCATGCGGCCCGACTCGCCAGGCCCGGCCGTGTTCGGGTCGACGCTCTTCGTGCCGACCTGGCCGCCAACGGCAAAGGCGACGACCACGAGCAAGAGCCAACCGAAGGTCGCGGTCTTCCAGTGACCGGCGCTCCAGCGACCCATGCGGGCCGCGAGATTGGAGTGTTGTATTGCGCGAGACATGCTCGTTCCTCCTTGCTTCGATGACCTCTCGGACGCTACGAGCGCGTCGGCTGGAGGTCGTCGGCGCCGGGTCGGATTCGAGCTCGGACCAGCCGATGATTCCGGCTCCTACCCTGGTAGGAGGCGGCGCGCGAGCGCCTCCAGTACGTTCAACGTGTGAACCGCATCGGCTCCCTCGCGCGCAGGTACGGCTTCGACGCACTGATCGCGGTCACAGCGATCGGCGGCGTGCTCGACGTCGCCCTGAGAAACGACGCCGTGCGAGAGCCCCGCACGACGCACTGGGTTGTCGTGCCGGCAATCGCGCTCGTTGTTCTGCCGCTGCTCTGCCGTCGCCGCTTCTCGTTCGCCGCTCCCACATCGGTCTGGCTGGTGGCCGCAGCCGTCTCGTTCGTCGACGGGCGGCTGATCGTGTTCTCGGTCAGCGCGTCCGTGGCCGGCCTGGCCGCCGCCTTCCTGCTCGGCAACCTTCGCGACCACGTTCAGGCACGCATCGGCCTTCTGATCGTGCTCGGGGGGGCGGCGATCATCATCTACAACGACCCCAACCATTCGCCGGGCGACTTCATCTTCACGCCGATCCTGTTCGCGATCGGTTGGCTGGCCGGCTTCGCCCTGCGCGAGCGGGCCGTGCAGGCCGAGGCGGCAGAAGAGCGCGCGACCTACGCAGAGCGAGAGCGCGAGGCAGCGGCTCGCATCGCCGTCGCCGAGGAGCGCGCTCGCATCGCGCGCGAGCTCCACGACATCGTCGCCCACGCCGTCAGCGTGATGGTGCTTCAGGTCGGAGCCGTCCGCCACAAGCTCCCCCAAGCGCTCGAGGAGGACAGGGATGGCCTTAGGCGTGTCGAGCAGGCCGGCCGCACAGCGCTCGCCGAAATGCGCCGCCTCCTGGGAGCGATGCGCCGCGACGGCGATGGCGTCGAGCTTGCACCCCAGCCGGGCCTCGACGGCCTTGCCTCGTTGCTGGAAGACGTCGGCCGCGCCGGCCTGCCTGTCCAGCTGCACGTCGACGGCGAGCCTTTCCCGCTCCCGCCGGGGATCGATCTCTCTGCCTATCGAATCGTGCAGGAAGGCCTGACCAACGTGCTCAAGCACGCGCGCGCGAGCAAGGCCGATGTGACCGTCCGCTACCGGCCCGACGAGCTACACCTTGAGGTGCGCGACAACGGTGGGGGCACGTCGGCGAGCGACGGGCTTGGTCACGGGCTCGTCGGCATCCGCGAACGCGTCAAGATCTTCGGCGGCGAGATGACGGCGGGAATGGCAAACGGAGGCGGTTTCGTCCTCAGCACACGCCTCCCGCTCAGCGGCGACCGACCGTGACGATCCGCGTGCTCATCGCCGACGACCAATCCATGGTCCGAGCCGGCTTCCGCATGCTGCTCGCCGACGAACAGGACATCGAGGTGGTCGCCGAAGCGAGCAACGGGCTCGAGGCAGTCGACAAGGCTGCCCGCTTTGATCCCACGGTCGTACTCATGGACATCCGCATGCCTGAGCTCGACGGGCTCGAGGCGACTCGGCGCATCCTCGCGGTCGACAAGGCGGCTCGGATCCTCGTCCTCACAACGTTCGATCTGGACGAATACGTCTACGAAGCGCTCAGAGCCGGCGCAAGCGGCTTCGTCCTCAAAGACGACCCCCCCGAACAGCTAATCGCCGCCATCCGCACGGTCGCCGCCGGAGACGCGCTTCTCTCACCGACCATCACGAGACGCGTGATCAAAGAGTTCGGCCGCACCCGGCGTGCTACGCCTCCGAAGGAGCTCGACGATCTCAGTGAGCGCGAACGAGAGGTGTTTCGCCTGATCGCGCGCGGCCTTTCGAACGCGGAGATCGGGCAAGAGCTCTACATCGGCGAGACCACGGTGAAAACACACGTCACGCACATCCTGCAGAAGCTGAACCTCCGAGACCGCGTTCAAGCGGTCGTGCTTGCCTACCAGACGGGCACATTCGAGGCGGATGCGCCGCCGCCTGGCCCGTGAAGGCACGCGTCCTACCGAAGTAGGACACCGAATCAGCGGTTCGGACGAGTCCGAACGCGCCTTCGGGACGATGACGGTCGGCTGCTTCGCTCGTAGCGTCGAGCTATCGACTCGACGAAAGGACAAGCGATGGAAGCCCCGAGAACCAAAGCGTTCGGCCCAGCGCGGATCGTCGCCCTCGCGCTGATCTCCCTCACTGCACTTGGCCTCGCCTATCTCCATTTCGCCGGCAACGACTCGCTCTCCGTGCCCTCCGGCGCACAGGCGGGACAGCTGACGCTCCACTCGTGCAACTACGCGACTGAAAAAGGCAGCTACCGCGCCGATTGCGGCACGCTCGTCGTGCACGAGAACCGGCACAAGGCGCACTCGCGCCTGATCGCGCTCCCGGTGACACGGATCCATGCGCGCTCCGCGAATCCCGGCGCCCCGATTTTCCGACTGCAGGGTGGTCCTGGTCTGACGAACATGAAGTTCGAATTCGCGAGTCGGTTCGCAGACAAGCATGACGTCGTGCTCGTCGGTTACCGCGGCGTCGACGGCTCGTCGAAGCTCGACTGCCCCGAGGTGACATCGGCGCGCTCGCAGGCGCGCGACCTCCTGAGCGAGAAGTCATTCCGGGCCGACGCAGCGGCATTCAAGGCCTGTGCACATCGCCTCCAGGAGGACGGCGTCGACCTCGCCGGCTACACCCTTCCTCAACGCGTCGACGACCTCGACGACGCCCGCCGCGCGCTGGGCTACGAGCGCATCGACCTCGTCAGCGAGAGCGCCGGGACGCGCACGGCCATGATCTACAGCTGGCGCTACCCGAAGCGGATCCACCGCTCGGTGATGATCGGCGTCAATCCGCCCGGTGACTTCCTCTGGGACGCCGAGACGACGGGCGAACAGATTGACCGCTACGCCGCGCTCTGCGCGAAGGACGCGTCCTGCCGCAGCCGTACGCCGGACCTCGCGGCCTCGCTCCACTCTGCGTACGAGCACATTCCGAGCCGCTGGTGGTTCCTGCCGATCAAGGAAGGCAACGTCAAGGTAGGTGCCTTCTTCGGCCTCATGAACGCGACCACGGACGGCGCCGGGCCGCTCAACGCGCCATGGACGATCGACACGCTTCTCGCCGCCGACAAAGGCGACGGAAGCGGCGCGTGGTTCCTGTCGCTGATGAGCCAGCTGCTCTTTCCGCGCATACAGGTATGGGGTGATGTCGCCGCGGTCGCCCGGAGCGACGCCGCCTACGGCATCCGCTTCTTCGCGACCCACGCCGACCGCGGGTCGGTCATCGGCAGCCCGGGCACGAACCTCATTTGGGCCGGCGGCCGGCTCCTCGACTCGTGGCCCGCGAGCCCGGACGAGAACGAGTACACCCGTGTCCAGGACTCCCACGTCGAGACACTCCTGATCGGCGGCAACCTCGACTTCGCGACCCCGCCGCAGAATGCGACACGCGAGCTGTTGCCGCATCTTCCGAACGGCCACGAAGTGGTGCTGAGCGACCTCGGGCACACCGATGACTTCTGGGTCTACCAGCCCGCGGCGAGCAAGCGTTTGATCAACACCTTCTTCGACACCGGCCGGGTCGACACGTCCCTCTACACGCGGAACTCGGTCGACTTCACGCCCACGATGGGCCACGGCGCGATCGCGAAGATCGTCGTCGGCGTGTGGCTCGGGTTGGCGGCGCTGACCGTGCTTTCGCTGCTGTGGATGCCGCTCCGCGTGCGTCGGCGCGGTGCGTTCGGACGGAAGGCCAGCGGCACCTTGCGCTCCCTCTACGCACTCTTGCTCGGGCTCGGCGGCTGGTTCTTGGGCGCGCTGATCGCGCTCACGGCGCTGCCGACTGTGCCCATCACCGACGAGGTCCTCGTCCTCGTGTCAGTCGCCATTCCGACCGGCGTCGGGATCTACTGGGCAGCCCGCAGCGACTCGGGAAGGACGTCGACCGCGCGCTTCGCCGCAACAATGGTAAGCGCGGTCATCGGAGCATGGCTCGGGCTCAACGTGACGTCCGCAGCCTTCGGGCTGTTCGCACCGCTGCTCGCGATCGTTGCCGCGACCGCCGGCGCCAACCTGATCGTCCTCGCGCTCGACATCCGGCGTGAGCGCGCCGCAGCCGAACCGGCCGCGGCCGCCACGCCGCGGGCGTTCACGGAAGCGAGCGCCTAGCTGCGACGGCGCCCTTCGGGTCGGGCCAGGGCCGCGCGTCCTGGCCAGCTCCGGTTGATCGCGGCCCGTGCGCCTGCGAGACTGCTGCGTCCAAGATCAAGGGGGGACGATGAGGAAAAAGCGTGTGGGTGCCCTTAGTGCGGCCGTTGTCGGCGTGCTCGCGATCGCAGCAGGCGTTCCGGCGGCGACCTTTACGACTGGTCCACTCGTCCAGGTCTCTGGCGCGAGTCCGCTTGCGGGCTGCACAGCCGACGATGTTGCGTCGCAGAGCGGCAGGGTTTACTTGCACAGCGAGGTCGAGCCGTGGATCGGCGTCAACCGGGCGAATACGACCAATCTGGTGGGTATCTGGCAGCAGGACCGCTGGTCGAACGGCGGCTCGAGGGGCCTGGTCGCCGGCGTCAGCATGAATGGAGGCACGAGCTGGCAGCAGGTCGTGATTCCGAAGATCACCGTCTGCTCGGGTGGGACGGCCGCGAACGGCGGCGGCTATCAGCGAGCGACGGATCCGTGGGTCACGTTCGGCCCAACGGGCATCGTGTACCAGCTGAGCCTCTCGTTCAACGACGTCGCCCCGCCGTTCACGACGTTCGACTTCGACCATGCGCTGCTGGCGAGCCGGTCACTCGACGGCGGGCTGACGTGGAGCGACCCGGTCGTCGTCATCCGTGACACGGCGCCGACAGTGTTCAACGACAAGCAGTCGATCACCGCGGACCCGACCAATGCGAGCTATGTGTACGCCGTGTGGGATCGGCTGGTGTTCCCGGCGAGCGAGCGGGCGAGCGTCGTCGCGTCGTTCAACACGGCGAGCTACACCGGGCCGGCCTGGTTCGCGCGAAGCACGAACGCCGGTGTGACGTGGGAGGCCCCGAGGCCGATCACCGACCCCGGCCACCTGGACCAGACGATTGCGAACCAGATCGTCGTCCAGCCCGACGGCACGCTCGTCGACCTGTATGCGGAGTTCAACAACGAGAACGCGCAGAAGCTTCGTGGCTGGACCGTCCGCGTGCTGCGGTCGACCGACAGGGGCACGACCTGGAGCGGCCCGCTTCTCGTCGACCGCCTCGGGACGATCGGGGTTACGGACCCCGAAACGGACGACGACGTGCGGACGGGCGACATCATCCCGGACATCGCCGTGAACCGGACGAACGGACGCTTGTACGCGGTCTGGCAGGACGCCCGCTTCAACGGCGGCGATGCGGACGCGATTGCCTTCTCACAGTCGATCGACGGCGGGCTGACGTGGTCGGCGCCGGTCAAGGTCAATCAGACCCCGACGGGGATTCCGATCGGCAACCAGCAGGCGTTCACCGCCTCCGTCGAGGTCGCCGACGACGGAACGATCGGGGTGACGTACTACGACTTCCGCAATAACACAGGCGACCCGGCGACTCTGCAGACGGACTACTTCGCCATCCATTGCCACCCGACAACGCCGACGGCATGCACGAGCGGCGTCAGCTGGAGCGGTTCCGAGAACCAGCTGACCGACACCTCGTTCGACATGAGGGACGCGCCCGACGCGGGCGGATTCTTCACCGGCGACTACGAGGGACTCGCGGCGACAGGCAGCTTCCTGACGTTCTTCGCCCAGTCGCACGGCAGCGATCCGGCAAGCACGTTCTTCCGGCGCGTCGGACCCTAAAGCGCAGGAGGGCGGGGACGCAACGTTCCCGCCCTCGGCGCTGCGATTACGGGACCGCCAAGACCTTCCTGCCTAGCGTAGTGGCGCCTGCGCGGGCAGCAGGCTGCATGCCGCACTAAGGGCGCAGAGGGGCCGGCAGCGCACCGGCCCGGCCCCTCGCGTGCCTCCGCGCTAGTGCAGCTGGCCGCGGATCGCGCCGCCCGGAAACGCCGTCGTGTGGTAGTTGACGTAGTAGGCGCTCGGGTTTTGGCAGAGAGCGGCACCCGTCGTACCGGCGTTGGGTGTCGCCACGCCGCTCTGCTTGATGTGGCGCGCGTTCGTCGGCGGGGCCGGCGCAACAAACAGTGGCACGACGATGCCGCCGGCGATGCCGGCAGGTGCCTGGTGGATATGACCCGCGACAAACGTCTCGT
>WNFV01007023.1_pt1 | contig 13152 bp, 11 predicted proteins | sample 5400101 | NCBI WGS metagenome assembly WNFV01 (sample SAMN13153361, study PRJNA577476) | soil metagenome | isolation source: 115 cm soil or saprolite under grassland replicate 1 | place: USA:California | collected 2016-06-15
TCCTGAATAACGAGCGGAATTTCGTACGCTCCGCCGGGAATGCCAATTGGGTTGGGTTCGTCACCGGTGTCGAACTCGTCGCGGAGAATGTAGGCACCGGCGAGCCCTGCAAACACATTGAGCCGAGTGGCTCCGAGACCGTGGTCGTGGAACCACAACAGCGTGGATGGCTGCTCGTTTGGGTAGTAAACGGACTGCGTGTCGCCAAGGCCGAACCCATTCGGCGTGACTGCCGGGTTGCCGTCGCTATCGCCTGCGACAAAAGCGCCGTGCAGATGCGTTATTACGCGCACCTCATCGCCGAGCGGTGTGAGCCGGGTATCGACTGGGATCCAATCCGGGTATGTCATCGGCAGGGCGTGCGTGTAACTGACATCGAGTGGTGTACGGCTTTCGGCGACCACCGCCATCCCGAACGACCCCGCCTGGCCCGCAAGCCCGGAGCCGTCGTCATACGCCCAGAAGGGCGTCGGGGGCAAATTAGGATGCAACTGCCGCATGATCTCGGTTTGTGTGAACGCGTACTGGTTCATTCCGCTCGGGGTCGCAACCACGATCCCATCGCCAGGTACCGGCAGCGCCTGAATGTACTTCGTCAGCATGCTGCGCGCTGGTCTGGCCGCAAACGCCTGCCGCACCGACCACGGCAGGCTCAGGGCAGCGCCGGCTCCCGCGCCATATTTCAGAAAAGATCGTCTCGTTATCATCGTTGTCCTCCTATTTCATTTCGCAAAATGCGGTAACCATGGGCGTATAAGCGCGCGAAATTTGTTTTGCTGTGCGTTTGTCGGCATTTATCGCGTTTTACTTTGCAGAAATTGCTCGGTCGCGAAATAACTGTGCATTTCTTCGGAAGTTTCGATCGCGCTTGATTCGCGACTCGATTTCTTGTCAACGTCTCCAAATTCATTCCCAGCACGGATGAGATAGAGCGCGCCATTGTGAGCAGCAAAAATGCGGCAGAGTAGGGATCGTTGACGCGGCGTTTGCCAGCCGAACCAGCTAGTGAAGTTCGAGCGGCGTTACAGACGGAGTGGGATCGATCAATTTGCAGCGGCGGTCCGACTTGCTCGTCGCATCAAACTTAGCTGCAGCAAATAGTAGGAAAGAGCGACGCAAAGAATAGAGCCGGCAAAGAGCAGAAGCGCGTACACCAGTTGTAAGTGTTGACCGATCCAGTCGCGTTCGCCTGCGGCAACCTTGAGCGCAAGATCGACATCGCGACTCGAGTAATCAGTTCCGTAGATCCATTTCGCGATGCGCAAGTTCGAATCGAGAAAGACGAGAAGATTCGCGTGCGCGAACTCGGTGCCGGCCTTTCCAACCTGGAAGCCGATGGATTCCAAGAGTGCATCGATATTTGCTTGCGAGGCGGCAGCAACCGACCAAGCCAACGGAATATTCTCGTGCGCCCGATACTTAACCAACGTCGATGGAGTGTCGCTGCTATCGAACGAGAAGAGGAAGACGCGAAATTGTCGCAGGTCGACGGGAGAATCAGCCAGCGTTCTTTTCAGTTGATCCACATTCGTGACGCATGCGGTTTGGCAGCGAGTGTAAATAGGCAGCAGGACGACGGGAAAGCCCGCGAATTCAGATAATCGGCGAACACGACCGGTCTCGTCAGTAAAGGTAATCGGTGCTACGGCTCGTCCTCGCTGCGGCGAAACATCTTCAACTACGCCGCCAAACAGATGAGCAGCAAAGATGAAGATGAAAAATGGAACCGATCGCTTCACAAGCACGTCATGGTTTTGGCGCAATGCTGCGCGGCGACGGATTGTCGGGCGAATACGCCGGGGCGCCGGGAAAATTACTGCGGATGGTTTGCGTAATCGGAGGTGCGTAAGCAATCACGAGCAAGAGCAGAGCGCCAGCCAGCCACGGAGTGAAAGTTTGCACCGCGGGAACGCGCTCGTCGTAATACGGCTCGGAAACAATTAGCTCGAGCGCACCTTGTTTGGTTCGTTTGCCGAAAAGCGTGGCGAAGAAAACGATAAAGAAGATCAAAGCAGCAATGGCCATGATGGTTCCGCCGATGCTGCCGAGCATTTTGGCATAGGCCCAATCGGCATGATAGAGATGCGATTGCGGGTCGGTGTAGCTCATTCCCATGTTTGTCCGTCGCGGCTCGCCACCGGCGCCGCCAATGAATAGGCCAGTCGAGAAAATCATGATGCCAAGCGTCCAGATGTACGGCATCCAAACGTTGAGCGTTTTGAATTTGATGTCCTTGCCAGTGAGTTTCGCAACCAGAAACAGACTCATGCCAATGTAGGAAAGAAACACAGGGCCAGCCACGGTTTGATGAAAATGGGCCGGCAGCCAGGATGTGTTGTGAACGACAACGTCGAGATTGTAGGAGGCGTTGATGACCCCGGTCACGCCGCCAAAAATAAAAATGACCAGTCCGGCAAACAGGTAGGAAAACAGCCAGCGATCTTTGTCGACGTACGGAAGTTTGGTCCACCATCCCAACAAACCGTGTCCGCCCCGATTACGTGCACCGTGTTCCATTGACGCGCCGATCGTGAACGCCGTGAGGAAACTGGGAACCGCCACCAGCATGGTAAAAAATGCGTGCACAAATTTCCAGGTGTTGCTGATCCCCGGCTCGGTGAATTGGTGATGAATACCGACCGGAGCGGAATAGAGCAGCAACCAGAGAAAAGTCAGCCGCCCTGCAAAATCGGAAAAGAGTTTTCCACCGGCAAGTTTCGGCAACATCGTGTAATACATGACGTAGGCCGGGATCAGCCAGAAATAGACGAGTGGATGGCCGAAGAACCAAAAGAGCATCCGGGCGAGTGGGACATTCACGGTCGCGACCCAGCCCATCGACCACGGAATCAGCAAAAAGATGATTTCGATTGCCGCCGGCGTCGTCGCGATCAGCCAGACAATGAACGTCGCAAAAATGCCGACGACGGCGAGTGGCACCTTCTCGCCAGAATGTTCCCGTTTCCATGAGAAGTAGGGCGGCAGCCAGTTGAAAAAGGCAATCCACGAGCCGACAACGAGTAATGTGACGCCGATGTAAAACGTCGGATGCGCGCGGAGTGGCGGATAAAACGTATAAAGGACTGTTGCCTTACCTGAGAGAATAGCCGCCGCCGCGAGCAACGTTCCAATAGTCATCAGCCAAAACGAGAGCCATGCGACCTTCATGTTGAGTGGCCTGCCCAGATAATAACGGATAACGGCGTAGCCAAAGGCGACAGCGAAAAAAGTCGTGAACACGATCGCGTTGACGACCCCGTGCAGCGTCAAGCCCTGGAAATATTCGAGCCCGAGAAATTTCGCGCGATGAATCATCCCGGAACGATAAAGGACCTGCATCAAGCCGTGATAAATTCCCAGGATCAAGAGAACGATTGGAAAAATGATCTCGATCAGGATCATTCGTTTGAGTCCAGGTTCGATGTCGATCTTTGGTTCGCTCAGTTCCATCGGCGCTTATTTCAGTGTTTGAATGTACTCGACGATTTTCTCGATCTCTTCATCCGTGAGATCGCTCTTGGGCATTTCCTGCTCAAATGTCCCGGCCAGGATCTTTGCGTCCGGGTGAAGGATTTTGTCGCGAATAAAAGAATCATTGACGGTAACAGTCGATCCGTCGGCCAGCTTTTGGGTGCGTCCGTATATGCCTTTCAAGGTGGGACCGATGCCCGGCTGACCATCAATTGAATGGCAGGCCAGACACAAGTTTGCATCGAGCAGTTTGTAACCAGGATGCGTCGGCTCGGGTGCAGACGGCGGGCTCGGCTTTGCGCTGAATGTTGCCATCTCCACGACGTGTAGTTCGGCAGCCATGCGGTCATGGCCTGCGCCGCAGAATTCGTGGCAGAGCAACTGATACGAGCGCGGCTGATCGAATTTTACACGCGCATAATTCACTACGCCGGGGACGGCCATCAGGTTAAGATCGGTGCCGAGCAAAATCAGACCGTGCGTCACGTCCGCAGCGCTCAGGTAAATATCCACCGTCGATCCTGCTGGGATCGTCACGTCCTCGGGCTCGAACTTCCACATACGCGCAACGTAATGCAGTTCATAATGCGTCGGAGAATGGGCGATCAACTCGCCTTTCTGGAAAGGCTTGATGTCGGTCAAACACGTGGGCAATCCGACGTGAAAAAGATTGATCGCCAACGCGGAGAGGCTCAACAGCACCAAGGCGAACGCGAGCGAGACCCAGATGATGCGCTTTTCCAGTTGCTTAACCGTCATCGGCGTCAACTCCGCGCGATCATGATCCAATAGACGACGAGCCAGAGAGCGGCGTAAAACAGAAGCAACAGAGCAAAGAAGAAAATTGCGCCGCTAGGAAAAAATCGCTTCCTGTTTTCTGGTTCGCTTGGCTCCATCATTTCAGAGTCGCTGTCAGGATCTAATCGTGCCAAATGCGCAAGGTCGATAAAAAAGGGGAAATACGAATCAATGCCCCCCACGGCTTTATGGGCATTGTTGGGAAAAGCTCGGATCGGTGTTGAGGAAACGTACGAGAGGCTGACGGTGGCGGAAAGTTCCCAGCACCAGTGCAACGCACGCGCAGAGGAGTTAGCCGCCTCCAGCCTTTAGGAACTCGAGAATTTTTTTGTGCTCTTCCGGAGTGAGATTGGCGCGCACGCGCATGTGCATCGTCGCTACGTCCCATTGGGCGGGACTTAGGGAAGCGGGCGATCTAATGTTATGACAACGCACACAGTTCTCCGCCCAAAGTTGCGCGCCGCTTTTTCCAGACGTTCCGGCAGCGACCTCTCCCGATTGCTTATTCGTCGCGCAACCGAAGACGAGCCACATCACGGCGGTACAGGAAATAATGATCATCGCTCCAGGTAAACCGATCCACTTGCAAATCCTCGCTGGAATTTCTTTCATAGCTAAAACCCGACCGCTGCCTGCATCATAAAGGCGTCCTGGTCGCGGGCGCCGCCGTTCTTATCGTCGAATTCGTAAGCCAGTTTGAGTACCGCGCTCGGAGTCAGCCAGTAGTTTAGCCCAAGAGTCCAGCGCTGTTCGTCGAAGCCGACCGGGGTGTGCAGTTGATTGAACCGATCGTAACGGAACACGCCCTCCAAGTTCTTGAGATAATCGTTGTCGATATGGGTCGGACGATAGGAGAGTTGCGCGTAACCGCCGTTGCGATTGTTGTTGAATTCGAGCGGGCCGAAGCCCTGCTCGCCATCGGGATCGAAGACGAAACGGCCGACGTGCGACCAAACCCATTGTGCTCGAGCGGTAATGAGACCTTTGAGGAACGGCGAGTCGCTAACGAAATTGAGATCGACCGACTGCAAAATGTTCTCGACCGCATGGTCCCGCGGCCCAACTTTTGAGCGTTGAATCCCGTACCCGACTTCCAACTGTGGAATCGGAATGAACCCGACGTGGCCGCCAACGGCGACATGTCCGCCAAAATTGGCGTCATTATCGAAATCGAGCATGCCGATCTCGCTGAAATCGTCCGACTCGGTGATTAGACCAGGCGCGTTTGCCACGAAAGCCACGTATTCGAGTTTGGTCGGACCAATTGGAATGACGCCGCGCAATTGCGCGCCCATTTCGGACTCAGGCAGCAAACCGTCGTAAACGGCCAGTGGCTTGTCCGGAAGTTTGTTCACCCAGTTCATGTGTTGCCGCTCGACAAAGAAATCCGTCGGATTCAGGAACCGGCCGACACCAATCGTCATGTAGTCATTCAAGAGGTAAGAAGCTTGCGCTATCTCCAAATTGAGATCGGTCGCCTCGTCCTCGAATTCGAGCTCCATCTCCCCTTCGAAGAAAAGTCGATCGGTCATCTTGAAAAGAAAAATAGCGTTGAACGCGGCATCGAAAAATGGATCCTCGCCACTGCGCGCGGTGAATCCGGCCGTTCCGTAACCGGCGAGCAGAAACTTCGTCGTTCCAGGAAATGTTTCCTTCACCTGTAACTTTAAAGTTTCCACTTCCTGACGCAGTTCCTCGGTGGCGGCTTCAGGCGGCGCTGTAACGACCTGTTTCCCTTCGCTGACGGCCTTCCCGGGCGCAGGCGCTTGGGCTGCGCTGACGGTCAGTTGTTTAACTGTCGCTTTCAATGCGTCCAGCTCCTGCTTCATCGCTTCGTGCTCAGCCTTGAGCTTGTCGTACTCGGCGCGCGATACGTAGTCGGAAGGAGGAGCGGCATCCTGTGCCTGAAGCCGCGCCGGCATGGTCATTAAGGTGAACGCCAAAAAAATAAGCGCAAACCAGCTGTCAATATTTCGTCGAGGTGAATTCATTTTTTTAACTTTCAGAGTCTTGAGATTGTGGCTGCGGGTTGTCAATGATTTGGTTGGATTAAATTTTGCTTGGCAAACGTTGCCCGAATGTAGTTCACAAGTTCCCAACGCTGGGTTTCCGAGAGAGGAGTAACCTTCCACCTAACCATAAACCCGTGTCCCTCCGAGATTTTCCAAAACAACTCGCCATCCTTTTCGTCAGTCTCTTTGATGCGCGCACCCAAATTTGCCGGTTTTTTCTTCAATGAGGCTGCGCCTGGCCCGTTACCTCTTCCTTCCCCCCCGTGGCAGCCAAGACAGTTGGCAACGTAGAGCCTTTGTCCAAGTGCAATCGTGTGAGCATTCACCGGTACCGGATTTGGCCGATTAGCAGCCGAGGCGGGAGCCCTCCAATCTGAGCTGCCCGCTAAAGCGCTTGTGCTCGTCAAAGCGAACACAAGTGCGAGTAAAGTTTTGGGAAACGATCTGGGCAGTTGGGATGTGCTCATTGTTAGGTAATCAAATTTTCATTTGGCGAAGGTTGCTCGGAGGTAGTTCACAAGTTCCCAACGCTGCGTTTCCGAAAGACTTGCCTTCCACGTAACCATGGGCGCGCGGCCCTCCGAGATTTTCCAAAACAACTCGCCATCCTTTTCTCCTGTCGATTTGATGCGTTGACCGAGGTTTTCTGGTTTTTTTTCCAACGCCGCCGCCCCTGGCCCATCGCCTTTGCCTTCCGCACCGTGGCAGGTAAAGCAGTTGGCGAGGTAGAGTTTTTCACCGAGCGCGGTCGCATTGGCATTTCCGGCAAGAGGGTTCGGACGATTGGCAGCGCTAGCTGGCGCTCTCCAATCCGTGCTCTCTGCCACAGCGAGCGTGGTCGCGAAAGCAACCAGCAGTCCGAGTGCTGTCGTAAGAGAAGTTTTGTGTCTTTCTCCGTTCATTTAGTTTTGAAGATGTTAAAGTCCTCGCCATTTATGGCTACGCATTTTTTGGGTTTCTGTGATCACAAATTGGCAGAGCAAATGTCGCCTTCGGAAGGTCGAACTGCCCGAGGAGAAGACAATGTTGGCATGAATGCCAAGGCAGCAAAGGTTCGCCGACATGTATCTTCGGCGCTGTTTGCCCGCGCCATTGGCTTGACACGAAAGATCGATATCCATCAATCTTGCCGCATGAACTCTCTGAATCGATTTGCAGACCCCGTTTACTGCATTGTGCGGCTAGTCATCGGATTGACCTACGCTTGTCACGGCAGTCAGAAGCTTCTCGCGATTCCCGGCGGCGGCCATGGCGCGGCCGGAATCGCATTGGTTGCAGGATTCGTCGAGCTATTCGCCGGATTGGGCATTGCCTTTGGATTGTTCACGCGCATCGCGGCATTTTTCGCGAGCGGCGAGATGGCGGTGGCGTACTTCATGTTTTATGTCGCAACTGTGCCTACACCGGCGGGAAAGTTTTTCCCGATCATGAATGGAGGCGAACTTGCCCTGGTGCTTTGCTGGGTTTTCTTTTACATGATCTTTTACGGCTCGGGACGTTGGAGTATCGACGCGTTTTTGTGTAAAGACAGAAAGAGCGCGCCGTCCACTTGATCCAATCTTCAGATCGACATCTATATTTGCATCAAACAACCAAGCATGGCGTACGTGTTCGGCTCGGTTGTCGCAGTGACCCCCCTGAGAAGTCTTGCTTACTTTTCGAGTTGGCGGAGTTTCAAATAGATCGCCAGCATCAAGAGTCCGATCAGGGCGATGCTCGCAGCTAAACCGAACTGGCGGTACTTGTATTCTTCGCTTGCTTTGCTGACCAGACCATCAGTGCGTTTCGCGGCCTCTTCCCCCGGCAGCGCCACCTGCTGGAACGTATTTCGGCTGAACGAATGCACGTAGGTCCGCGATTTCTTCAGGGCGTCGCCGAGCTCAGTTAACTGGTTGTTGATCGGGTCCACATCCAGACCTTTGGCCGCAAGCTTCTCGGAGACTGTGCCAAGCTTGTTCCGAGCTTCGTCCATTCCGGTGATGGTCTCGTGAAAATAGTTTGCGGTCTTGATGCACTCGGGATTGTCCTTGGCGTACTGGCGATGGCAATCGCCGCATAACTGGCCTGGCCCTGTGGCAAGCATGGAATCATGCGTTTTAGCGATGGCGTGATTCCCGTGACATTGGCCGCATTCGGGCCAGTTATGTTGATCGAATGCGTGCTTGTGTTTGCTGCCGTCGAACAGACTCGCATTGGCCGAATGGCAAAGATTGCAACTTCGGCTCACTCCTGCGATTCCGGGCGGAGTAGCGGCGTGGTTGCCGTGGCAAGTATTGCACCTGGGTGCGCCCAGATCACCACGCTCGAGCAGCGCGCGGCCATGCACGCTGGTGCGATACTCTGCGAGCTGAGTCGTCGGCAGCGGCGAGCCATCCGCGCGCGTGAATCCGGACATTATTTTCGGATCGGCGTGGCACGCGCCGCACGTTTCCGGCACGCGCTGCGCGTACACTTTTGACTGCGGATCTTTGGCCGGGCGAATGCCGTGAACGCCATGGCAACTCACACACGACGGTGCGCGGTCGTCGTGTTTCTCGAGCAACGTTCGACCATGTGGGCTATCCTTGAATTTCGCGAGCTGATCGGTTGGCAGCGCGGGATTGAACTCGTGCATCATCGCCGGATCGGAATGGCAGCGTGCGCAAAACTGGACGACCCAGGCGCGATTCTTGTCGCGGTCTTTCTCCGGCCATTCCTTGACGAAAGCGTGACCAAAGTCAGCCGTGGGATCGCCGCCATGGCATCCAGCACACGAAATGCCGCGACGAAAATGAACGTCTTCGACGACCTCCTTTAGATTCATATGCGCCGGCGAATGGTGTGAATCGGGCGTGAGAGAAAAGAGGTCCTCCGGCGTCTGGACTTCAGAGTCGCTGTGGCACAGGATACAATTGTTTTGCAGCAGCAGCTCCATCTTTTGCGGGCGCAATTGCAGCGCCAGCAGCGCGGCCAAATGCTCCGGCCGTGTGATGGTCTCTCTTTGTACGGCGTGGTTGAGCAGTTCTCTTAGATTATCGTTGAGACCGTCGAAATAGGCTCGTTGCTCCTGAGTGATAATCGGTTTTCCATCTTTGTCTTTGGCATCTAGCATGGCCGCCAGTTTTGGAGCAGTGCCGGCAGATGTTTGCTCCGCTGCGAAAGCGGCAGCGGGAATCAAAAGGACGCCAACGATGATCAGGATCGTTCTCAACTTGAACCTCGCTCATCGGAGGGCGATCTCATGAAATACGAGGCCGCAATGGCAATCGCCGCCAGCGCTACCGAGATCGTGCCGGCGAGCAGATAAGAGATACCCATCAACCCGTGCAGCGCCATCTGCAACAGGGCCGCCCCTGTGAGCACGAACCAGCGATGTTCGAATCGCCAATAGCGGACAAGCACGACGACCGCGCCCGCAGCCAAAGTCCACAGTGCGCACACCCGAGCCGAGTTCTGCACCGCAGCCAGCTCGTCTCTGGCTCCGCTTGCTCCGATGTCCCAGCCCATCAGTGTCAGGTAAGTCAGAAACAAAATCGCCGCCCAACCCAGATCGCTGAAGGCCGGTGATGGCTTGTCCCGATAGGCGCGGCGATCCGCCCAGGGGATAATGGCCCAGATGCCGAACAAAATCCCAATTATGAACAAGCAAACTTGCGGTCCCTCCAGACCAAAAAGGTGTGGCGGAAATTCTTTCAGCAACTGATACTCCCACAGGAAATACCATTCCGGTTTTATGCCCGGATATGCGGGCGCGAATGGGTCGGCTTTCTCACCCATTTCCCAATCCATTCCCGGAATGCCCGGTCCGTAGGGAAGAAACACCGCCAGCGCCGCCAGCGCCATCAAGCAGGCCAGCCACAACAGCACGTCGCGCAGTGCAAAGCTGGGAAAAAACTTCATGCCGCGCGGCGCGACCTTTGCGCCCAGCGGCGGCGCCATTCCCTGGCGTTGAATTAAGAGCAGGTGCAACCCGATTAGACCAACGAACGCCAATGGTAGGATCACGACATGGGCAGCAAAAAAACGATAAAGTGTGTTGATCGTTACATCCTGCCCGCCACGCAACACCTGCAACAGCCAGTTGCCCAGCAGCGGCACCGACTCCACGATATTCGTGCCCACCGTCGTTGCGAAGTAAGCCAGCTTGTTCCACGGCAGCAGATAACCGGAGAAACCGAATCCCATCGTCAGCAAGAACAGGAAGTAACCGGAAACCCAGGTTACTTCGCGCGGCGGGCGATAAGCCTTCAGCATCATTGTGCTGAACATGTGGAGCACCAGCGAAATGATCATCAGGTGCGCGCTCCAACTGTGCACCGAACGGATCAGCCAGCCGAAGGGGACTTTGGTCGTCAGGAAACGAATGCTTTCGTAGGCCGTTGCTTCACCCGGCTGATAGTACATCAGCAAGAGCACGCCGGTGATGACCTGGACAACGAAAAAGAACATCGTGATCCCGCCCAGGTAATACCAACCCATCCAATGTGAACCTAACGGCACTTCTTTGTGACGCAGGAATTCGAACAACGGCGTGAGGTGGTAGCGCCGGTCTAACCAGCCGCGCAGGCCCCGAGTTTTTTCGGCGGCGTTTATCTCAGGCCCTTTCTTCAGAAATGACGATTCCACCGTCGGGTTGACGTTGAGCCATATATATGGACAACGGCCGCGGCGGCGGCCCGGACAATACGCGCCCGTTGAGAGGATCGAAGCGCCCATCATGGCAGGGGCACCAAATGACGGATTGCCCCGGCAAAAACGTGACGGTGCACCCTTCATGCGTACACTTTGCGCTGAACGCGTGTAGTTGATCGCCCGCTTGCAAAACGATCACCCGCTGTCCGCTCACCGGGACGATGACAAACTTATTTTGCTCGAGTTTGGACGCTTCATTGCGCGTCAAATGCGTCGGTCCGGTAGGCCCAGTTTGCGGCAGCGGTTTGAGATAACGAATGATCGGGTAAGCGATGCTGACCAGCCAGCCGAGAAAGCTCGCCCCCAAAAGAAGATCGAGAAAATGGCGGCGTGACGTTGTCGAACTGGGAGCGACTCCCGCTTCTTGTTCCATCGTCGATCTTCTATGCGCCGCCGAAACTTATTTCAAGTCTTTACTCCGCGTGCGGACGGAGCGACTTGGAAGAACAAAATTCAACAGCGAGCAGACTGTTGCGAGGACAAATAGTTGTGAATCCCCGCGGCAGCTTTGCGGCTGTCGCGCACAGCGCGGACGACGAGATCGGGGCCGCGCACAAGATCTCCGCCTGCGAACACGCCGGGCACGCTGGTCATTTGATTCTCATCAACGATCACGCCGCCCCATTTGTTGAGGTCGATCTTGTCGGAATTTCCAACGGCGAAAATCGGCACGGGATCAAACCCGTAAGCGATCAGTACGACATCGACTGGCACATTGAATTCAGAACCGGGAATTGGCCGCGGTTTACGGCGACCTTTCGCATCCGGCTCCCCCAATTCCATTCGCGCAAAGCGCGCTTCACAAGCGTCGCCGGCGGCGTTCCCTGACAACGAAACCGCATTGGTGAGAAACATGAACTGCGCACCTTCCTCGACCGCGTTCAGGTATTCGCGCCGGCTGCCGGGCATGTTGTCGAGATCGCGACGATAAATGCAGATCGCTTCGCGCGCGCCGCAGCGAATTGCTGTGCGCAAACAATCCATTGCGGTGTCGCCTCCGCCTAACACGGCAACGCGTTTTCCGCGCAGTTCGATCGGTGAGTTGTCGGACGTTGCGAGATTTTTCTGAATCAGAAACGGCAGCGCATGAAAGACGCCGCGCAAATCAGCGCCGGGAACATCGAGCTCTTTTGGTTTCTGGGCGCCGATCGCCAGATAAACGGCGTCGAATTTCTCTCGCAAAATGGACAATGGAACATCGCCACCAACGGTGGTTCCACATCGAACGGTTACACCGCGTCGGCGCAACAATTCAAAGCGGCGTTCCACGATTTTCTTTTCGAGCTTGAACGACGGAATGCCGTTCACGAGAAGGCCGCCGGCACGACTCTGGGATTCAAAAATCGTCACCGCATAGCCGAGCTTCGCTAGTTCATCCGCGCACGCCATTCCGCCCGGACCGCTGCCAACGACGGCGACCTTGCGCCCATTCGGTGCGGAAACACCCGCATCAAGGCGCTCATGCGCAAACGCGTATTCGTTGATGAACTTTTCTACCGCCCCGATTGATACCGGATCCGAGCGCGCATTCAGAATGCATGCGCCTTCGCACAAGCGGTCCTGCGGACAGACGCGGCTGCAGATTTCGGGCATGTTGCTGGTGGCACGCGACAGTTCCGCTGCTTCGAGGAAGCGCCCGTCCGCAGTAAGGCCTAGCCATTCCGGAATTCGGTTGGCCAGCGGGCAACCCTGTTTGACGCAGGGCGGGTCTGGGCAATTGATGCAGCGGCTGGCTTGTGCCCGCGCGGTGGCTTCATCGTACAAACCGTAGATCTCATCAAAGTCACAAATGCGTTCGTCGGCAGCGCGTTTCGGAGGAGACTCACGCGCGATGTAGCGCCAGTTGTGTTTTGCCGGCCAACTCGCCATCACTGCTTGCATCGGCCCATACTCGCACCAAGGAAGACAGCGCCTACGCAAGCGTTGGCAAACGCTGTGCATTTATTGGCCTGCTGCGCCAAGAGGCCGTTTACTGCATCGGCGCTGCGAAGAAAAATCGTGCAGCACAGCCGCCCGAAGGCCCGGATGCCGCAGTAAGCCAAGGTTTCATTCAGGGTTTAGGCTTTGCAGATACTTGATGAGATCAGCCCGTTCACCCTCGGAAATCTTGTCACCCCAACCCGGCATGTAGAGGGGCGGCTTGGGACCTTTCTCGTCCAGTTGCGCAATCGTCGGTTGGCCCTCCGTGATATAGGCTTCA